>Ga0210409_10003396_pt1 | contig 17910 bp, 17 predicted proteins | sample IncBWH17MmetaG_FD_161649 | JGI IMG/M metagenome (GOLD analysis project Ga0210409, IMG submission 161649) | Forest soil microbial communities from Barre Woods Harvard Forest LTER site, Petersham, Massachusetts, United States - Inc-BW-H-17-M | ecosystem: Environmental > Terrestrial > Soil >... | reverse complement strand
CTTTCAACTGGAAAAAGCGATTTTGCCATCCGCCAGGCATACGTTTCGCTGCGCGCACCTGTAATGAATGGCCTTGATTTCAAGGTCGGCGTGTTCGACAGCGTCGTCGGTTACGAGTCGGTGGAATCTCCCAGCGACCCCAACTACACACGGTCTTACGGGCATTCCATCGAACCCCAAACGCATACCGGCGTTTTGGCCAGCTATCGGTTCAACGACATGGTCAGCGCTTCGGTCGGGATAGCCAACACGGTGGGCCCCGCTATCAATAGTAGGGCATTCGCTCCCGTCCAGGCCAGCAACCCGTATGCTGAGTCCTACAAGACCTACATGGGCTCGATCGCCCTCACCGCGCCCGAGAGTCTTGGGTTTGCTTCCGGCTCAACGCTCTACGCCGGCATTGTCAACGGGTTTAACAACTCGGTGCTCGGCTCCGGCCTGGCGATGCCGACCTTGAACGCCTACGTTGGGGGCACCCTTGCCACTCCGATTACCGGTTTGCGCCTCGGCGCGGCCTGGGATCTCCTCAACATCGATACCAAGCCCAATTCGGGCCCGTTTGCCGGAACTCAGGATCGGGCCGATGTCTGGTCGTTGGCCGGCTACGCGTCATACCAGGCCACTGAGAAGCTCAGCTTCCATGGCCGCGTAGAATATGTCACCGGAGATATCGACCAGGGATTCGATTCAATCAGCGTCGGGCCGTTTGGCCGCAACGACAGTATCTATGCGGTCACCGCCACCGCGCAATACGACCTCTGGAAGAATGTCCTAACCCGGGTTGAATTCCGGTGGGACCACGTCGAGCACGGCCTGGCCTTCGGCGCCGCCGATCCCACGACCGGCGCTCCCACGCGAGCAAACGCCTTCATGCTCGCAGCCAACGTGATCTACAAATTCTAAGGCTCACCTCAAAAGCACGAAGCCCCTTCCGAGTTTTTTGAAAGGGGCTTTTTCATTTAACCTGTGGCTAGATTTGACCAAGGCGAGCAAAATCAGCGTGGTGTTCTCATAAACCGGATCATTGCCAACTATTATAAATATTTCCCTTGCACCGCCTTGTAAAATCGGCCTTGCTATTGGCACAGCACGTGCCCTGAGGGCGCAGATACTCTGCGGCCGCAAAACGTCACCAACTCGACGCGCGTGCTGCGAATCACGAAAAAAACTAAACCAAATAAAAGAGAATCATGAAGTGTAATGCATGGACATTGGGTTTGCTCAGCGCCGGGGTGGTGAGTGTTCCGGCACTGATGCACGCGGAGGAAAAACCGAGTTCCGTTTTGACGGCGCTCTCAGCCACGACGCTCAGTGGGTATGTCGATACCTCGGCGCAGTGGAATCTGGGCACCGGCAACGCGAATGTGCCCGGCTACGCCTGGAACAGTCCCAGCAAAGCGGACGGTTTTAATCTCAATGTGGTTGAACTGAACCTGGAGAAAACCGTGGAGGCGGCCGACCAGTGGGGGGCCGGTTACAAGGTGAGCCTGCTGGCGGGGCCAGATGCCAGTCTGTTCAACACTAAATCACCGGTCGCTGGTGCCAACTCAGACTTCGCCGTCAAGCAGGCGTATGTCGCTTTGCACGCGCCGGTCGGCAACGGTTTAGACTTCAAGGTCGGCGTGTGGGACACCCTGATCGGTTACGAAGTCTTCGAATCGATCAATAACCCGAACGTCACCCGTTCCTATGCCTACTCGATGGAGCCAACCACCCATACCGGCATCCAGGCCACATACCAGGTCTGTGACGTCGTTTCGGTGTCGGCTGCCATCGCCAACACGTATGGCCCCACCATTAACGGTCGGGCATTCATAGGTCCCGCCAACGCTGCCGCCGGCGTGCAGGGGCCTCAGGCCGAGTCATACAAGACCTACATGGCCTCGATGACGTTTACTGCGCCGACCAATTGGGGCTCGTTTTCCGGCTCGACGTTAACCGCTTGCATCATCAACGGATTCGACACCGCCATCGGTGGCAGCGGCGGTGCCAACGCCAACGGTTTCGACCAGACGAGCTTCTATGTGGGCGCGACGCTGGCCACGCCGGTGACTGGACTCAAGGTAGGCGCCTCCTATGACTATGCGGCCCTCACTTCGCAGCCGTCACCGCTGATCCCTGGAAGCACGGAGACTTCCGGTTACGCCAATGCGGTAGGGGGCTATATCTCCTACCAAATTACCGAGAAGCTCAGCGCCTATGGGCGCGCAGAATACGCTTCTTCGACCTATGCCACCACCTTTGGGGCTCGGAAGGTTGTCGAAGGCACAGCCACCTTGCAGTACGACCTCTGGAAAAATGTGCTCAGCCGGGTGGAATTCCGCTGGGACCACACGGCGGATGACTCCAACGCCTACGGCGGCACTGTGGTGGGCGCGCCCACCAAGGGCAATGCCTACCTGTTGCTCGCCAGTTTCGCTTATAAATTCTAGGACTCTACCGAGCTTCCTTCAGGCCCCTTCGCTCTTGCGAAGGGGCTTTTTTCGTACGGCGAGGGGCAATCCATGGAGTGCCCTTTAATCTCGCAGTGAGCAACTGCTGGTTGACGGTGCGGTAGCATTTTGCTACCTTAAGACTATGAGTCAACCAGTGAAGGTTTCCGACGCCCTGGTTCTGGACGCGCGTCTCATGGGTGAAGCGACCCAGCGATCCATTGCCGGCCAGATTGAGTTCTGGGCCAGGCTGGGTCGTGCAGTCGAGACCTTGTTGCGAGGCGACCAAATGCTGGCGCTCTGTAAGGCCGGCAAGGCCAAGCCCCTTTCCGCGTGCCTCAAATCAGTTGGCTCGCCCGAAGGTCGCAAGCGCCTGACCGAGCATCTCAAATCGTTGCCCTCCCCGCACTACGAGCCAGCCCCGGGTTCCGCTGGGCTGCTCGTGAAAATAGAGGCGAACGGAAAGCGCACGACCGGCAGGTTCGTAAACCGCAAGTTTCAACCAGCCAAATCAGCACGTCAGTGAAAGGCCGGCAAAAGCCTGGGGCATCCACAACTGAAGCCGATGCGCTGGAAACACTGAGCCGGATTCTCGATCAGCGTCCCGTGCTCGTGGCAGTGGTTGGACCCAACGGCGCCGGAAAGACCACGTTTTACCATTCCTTTCTCAGACCGGCCGGTCTGCGGTTTCTTAACGCGGACGAGGTCGCCCGGGAATTGGAGATTGACGCGTATGAGGCCTCCGCGGTCATTACGCAACTCCGACAGGAGTTGGTTAGACAGCGTGAGAGCTTTGTCTTTGAAACTGTCTTCTCTGATCCGGTGGGCGACAAGCTGGCATTTCTCAAAGAGACCGCCCAATCCGGTTACACGGTGGTGGTTTGCTTTATTGGCGTTGCGGGGCCGGAAACCTCGGAACAACGCGTTGCCATGCGTGTTTCTCAAGGCGGTCACGATGTGCCATCTGAAAAACTGGTATCCCGTTTTCCCCGGACTATGGCCAACCTGGAGGCCGCGATTCGTGAATTGCCCTGCGTGCTCGTTTTTGACAATGACGACCTGCATACTCCGTTTCGAAGGGTCGCGACGTTCGAGCACGGACAGCGGATTTGCGTCAGCGACTCGATCCCAAAGTGGCTGGAACAGTTGGTGCGGAGGTAAGAGTCAGCCACCTATGGGGACGATTTGCCCGTCCGACCTGCGGCTCGGATTGGCGCCGAATTTGAGTCTTTGCTGGCCTTTTAAACTGCGCGCGGGCAAAAAAGAGCGAAGTGAAAAGCAAAACACCTCTCGTGCTCGCCTGCGGCCTGCTTCTCGTATCTTGCTTTCGGCTTCCAGCCTGGAGCAGTGGTGGCCATATGGTAATCGCGGCCGAAGCCTATCGCCAGCTTTCGCCGGCGTTGCAGGCCAAGGTTATGGACGTGCTGAAAGCCCATCCTGACTACGACAAATTGGCCGTGGCCCTCAGGCCCGAGCCGCCCGGGATGGATTTGGGCATGTTTGTTTTTATGAGAGCCAGCACTTGGCCAGATGAGATTCGCCGGCAGCACGAGCGATACGATCACCCACACTGGCATTACGTGGATTACCCGTTAGTGCCCCCGGCGTTCCCGATGAAGCCGGGTCCCACGCCAACCGACGATGCCCTCTACGGGATTGGGCAAAGCGAGGAAGCGCTCGCGGACAAGGACACGTCCCCCGAACTGCGCGCCGTCTATTTGTCTTATTTGATTCATCTGATTGGCGACCTCCATCAGCCCTTGCATTGCGCGTCTTTGTTTGATGAGGAGTTTCCTCAAGGAGACAAGGGCGGAAACGATTTTTACGTCAGGCCCAATTCGAAGGGAATCAAACTGCACAGTCTTTGGGATGGGCTGCTGGGTACTTCAAGCAAACTGAACACGCACTTGGACTATGCGGTGGAAATTGAAGCGCGACACCCCAGGAACTCGCTCAAAGAACTCAAAAAACATCAGACACCCAAGGAATGGAGCCTGGAGTCTCGGGCTGTGGCGATTGAGAAAGCGTATGTTCGGGGAAATTTGAAGGGCAGCACCCGTGCCGATTCGGCACCTGAGCTTCCGGATGGGTATACAAAGGCGGCAAAAACCGTGGCGGAGCGGCAAGCCGCTTTAGCTGGATACCGACTAAGCGATGAGATCCGCAAATACCTGAGGTAAACGCACCCCAGGGCCAGATAGATCATCGAGAAGGTCTGTGCTTGACACCGAGCGACTTCTCAAGGATTCGTGCTCGTGACAGAGCAAATCAGAACGGCATCTATGCATACAAAAATCCCCTTCAAAATCTCGCTCGGCGTTTTGGCACTCTTCACGGCGTTAAGCTCCCAACCCCGGATCGGCGCGGCGGAAGCCAGCCACAAGTCCCGCGTCCTGCTCGTGACGGGTGACGATGTCTCCGTGCACAATTGGGCGGAGGTCTCGCAGGCAATCAAAGCAACGCTCGAAACCACCGGCCAATTCGACGTGCGCATCTGCGAGGACCCGGGCGTTCTGGAGTCCGTTTCCAGCCTGGCGCGCTACGACCTGGTTTTCCTGGATTTTTATAATGCCACAACCCCAACGTTATCGGCTGCGGCAAAGGAAAACCTTCTGCAGTTTGTCAAGGGTGGCAAAGGGCTGGCGCTGGCACACCTGTCAAGCGCGTCGTTCAAGGAATGGGATGAATTTCACAAAATGTGCGGGCGTTACTGGGTGATGGGCAAGTCGGGCCATGGACCACGAGGGATCTTCAAAGCTCGTATTGTGAATAAAGACAATCCCATCACCACCGGACTGGAAAATTTCGAAGCGGACGACGAACTCTACGCCAAGCTCCAGGGTGAAGGCTCGATCAATGTGCTTGTCGAAGCCGATTCGGATTGGAGCAAGAAAACGGAGCCCCTGGCCTTTACGGTAGATTACGGTAAAGGACGCGTTTTCCACGAAGCCTTTGGCCACGACGGCAAGGCGATTCGCAATCCGTCCGTGCAAAGACTTATCCAGCGCGGAAGTGCTTGGGCGGCGACGGGAAAGGTGGACTAGCCCCCGGCTTATAACCGAGAGGCCTGACTAGGAGCCGCAGGCATTCCGGGGCGCGCCAAACCATGCTGGCGCGCCCGAGAAACGGGTATTATTTCGTCCCGAAAAGGAACGCAGCCGCTCAGCGCCTGGAACCGAGGGTTTGGGAGTTGGTCTTGAAGCGGGGGGCCGATTCTTCTTCGATGTCCAGTTGATGGTCCTTCCAAACTTCAAAACCGCCTTCCAGTTCCATAACCGGATAGCCTTTGGCGGCAAACTGCGCGCAAGCGTTGGCGGCCAGATGGCATTGCTGACTGTAGCAGTAGACGACATTGGTCTTATCCTTGGCAAGTCCTTGGGCGCGATCCCATTGCTCTTTGGGAATATTGATGGCCCCGGGAATATGGCCTTTGGCGAAATCCTGCGCCTCGCGCACGTCCACCACAACCAGGTTGTCTTCCCCTGTCTTTATCCACTTGTCCAACTCCACCGGTCCTGTGGTAAACGCCAGTTTATCTTCGAAATAAGCCATCGCTTTAGCCGGATCGTGAACCCGATTTATATTCGTTTGCATGTTCATTCCTTTCGTTTTGCATTTGCTTGTTTCGTGACGCCCCTGATGTCCCTTGACGGTACTTTAAGCCCTTCCGCGCAATTCTCAACTAATCCTGCGTGACGATCCGATGGCGGTTCCCCTGAAGAGTTCCGCAGCTTACGATTTAGTTCGCGACAATGGCCGGCGGGAATTAGAGTAGTGCCATGCCCGAGAGGCTGACATATTGACACTATGATGCCGACGACTTCCCCCCCTCGTCCCCCGGAAGCCTTGCAGCCTCACGCTATCAGCCCCACCAATATCCATAGCCACGGTCGCGAAGTGTTCCAGACCATCGCGGCCAACATCGCCCGGATCATGCAGGGGCAGGCCAAGGCCACCCGAAAGCTCCTGGCCGCCCTGGCCAGCGGCGGCCACGTGTTGCTGGAAGATTTCCCCGGCACCGGCAAGACGACTTTGGCCAAGGCTCTGGCCCGCTCCATCGATGCACAGTTCAAACGGATCCAGTTTACGCCCGACCTGCTGCCCTCAGACATCGTGGGCGTTTCGGTCTACAGCCAGCGCGACCAGCAATTCCATTTCCACGAAGGCCCGGTCTTCACCAACATCTTGCTGGCTGACGAAATCAACCGCGCCTCGCCGCGCACCCAATCCGCCTTGCTGGAAGCGATGGCCGAAAGCCAGGTCAGCGTTGACGGCGTCCGCCGCGACCTGGCCGAGTTGTTCTTCGTGATCGCCACCCAGAACCCGGTCGAATTCCGCGGGACTTACCCCCTGCCCGAGGCCCAGATGGATCGATTCGCCATGCAGTTCTCGCTCGGTTACGTGGATTCCGCCGAGGAAGTCGCCATCCTCAGCGCCCAGGAACACAAGCATCCGCTCGACGAATTGCTTCCCTGTGTCAGTCTCGCCGACGTCCTGGCCCTCCAGAAGGCAACCCAGCAAATCCGCATTAGCCAGGAACTCAAGCGCTATGCGGTCGATTTGGTTGCCGCCACGCGCGCCGTGAGCGGTGTTCAGCTCGGGGCGAGCGCCCGCGCTTCGATTGCCCTCATGAAAGCCGCCCAGGCCCTGGCCTTGTTTGATGGGTTCGATTTTGTTGCCCCTGAGCAAGTCCAGGAACTGGCCATTCCGATCATGGCCCATCGCCTGGTTCTTGAACCCCAAGCCCGATTCTCCGGCCTGACCGCCCGCGGCATTGTCGAAAGCATCATAAAACGTATCCCTGTCCCCTCATAGACAGCACATCGTCTTCTTCCTCTTCCTCGTTCTCATCCGCGTCCTCGATTCTTTAATTGTCGATTGAGAGGAAGAGAAAGAGTAAGAGTAAGAGTAAGAGCAAACGCACGACAAAGGCAAAAGTCGCCTATGACCTTGGCCTTCAAATTCCTCTATCGCCTCTACCGCGCGATCTCGACGGTCCGCTATTGGGGTTATCGCCGGTTCACGCGTGCCGGGCTTGGCGTTCTGGCCGCCTTTATTCTCACCGGGATCATGGCTCCCGACACCGACAATAACGTGGCATACCAGGCCTTTACTTTTCTCCTTCTGCTTCTCGTGCTGGCGTTTTGTTCGAGCTTCGTCTTTCGCGTGCGCTTTTCCGCTACTCGCTTTTTGCCTCGTCTAGGGACCGTGGGCGCGCCTCTGGTTTACTCGGTGGTTCTCAAGAACCTCAGCGCCAAGACCCAGAGCGGCCTTGCGGTCTTGGAAAATTTGGCCGATTCACGTCCCTCCTTTACCGATTGGCTGGCGGTCCAACTGGCATACGAACAACGCGCGCGCTCATTTCGCTTCAGTCCCAGCAGGCGTTCCAACCCTTTCAAACTGGCTGTTCTCAAAATCGCCCCGGTGCCTGACGCCCGACCAAGGCAGGAAGTGGAGGTGCAGTGCGAATTGACCCCTTTACGCCGTGGGCTCTTGCGCCTGGACGGTATCACTTTAGCCCGTCCCGATCCGCTCGGCTTGTTCCGCGCCTTTGCCGAGGTGCCGCTGTCCCAAAGCGTGTTGATTCTACCCAAACGCTACCCTCTGCCTCCGATCCCCTTGCCCGGCACCATGAAGTATCAGCAAGGCGGCATCGCTTTGGCTTCCAATGTGGGCCAAAGCGACGAGTTCGTGGCCCTGCGCGACTATCGCCGGGGCGATCCTCTGCGTCATATTCATTGGCGCAGTTGGGCTCGCGCAGGCAAGCCCGTCGTCAAGGAGTTCGAAGATGAGTTCTTCGTACGGCATGCCCTGGTACTCGATACCTTCGTCGAGCATTTGCACAGCGATGCCTTCGAGGAAGCCACCTCGGTCGCCTCCTCCTTCGCGTGCACTATTCCCGACCAGGAATCCTTGCTCGACCTGCTTTTCATTGGCTCGGAGTCCTATTGTTTCACTGCCGGCCGTGGGATAGCCCATAGCCAGCAACTGTTGGAGATTCTCGCCTCGGTCCGGCCGGGGCAGGAACGCTCCTTTGAAAAACTCGAGCGGCTGGTCCTCAATCATATCAGCAAAGTCAGCGGCTGCGTTTTCGTTTTCCTGGCCTGGGACCAACAACGCCGCGAATTTGTGCGAAAAATCCGTGCCTTGGGTGTGCCCATGCTCGTGCTGGTGGTGGTCGAGAGCGGCAAGGCCACTCTGCCCGACGCTCAAGAGCCGGGGGATCGACCCGAGCGCTTCGCCATCCTGGAGTGCGGAAAAATCGAGCAGGGCCTGGCTCAGCTCACATCGACATGAAAACTCCTCCTTTGCTGCTCGGCGCGGTTCTGTGCTTTTGGGGTTGGCAGACGGGCTTCCTTATCCCTGGCGCAATTATGGGCGTGCTCCTGGAGGCAGCTCGCCAGGTTAAAGCGCCCTGGGAGTTTTCCGACGACGATTTCGCGAGGATCTGGAACTTTTGCTGCCTGGGTCTCCTGGGCGCCGCAGTCTATGCCTTTACGGCCAACGAAGGCCCCGCCGATTTCAGGGGCCTCTTCCATAATCTCGGCTGGAGGGGCCAGCACGGGGCCGGCATGGCCACCGCCCGCACCGCCTTCTCGTTGCTGCGCTGGCTGCCCATGATCTTCTTTTTATTTGCCGCCGCCCAGGCCTATAGCTCCCGCGAGGAAATCCCCTTGCACGTGACTTCGATCATCTTGCGCCGCCGCTGGAAAACCGCGCGCAAGCTCGGCCTGCCCGTCCCTCTCACGCGTACCTTCAACATCGGCTTTTTCTTTCTCGCTCTTTGCCTGTTCTCAGCCAGCGTTCATTCGGCCGACGACACTTCGTTTTTCTGGGGTTTTTGTGTGTTTACCGCCTGGGCACTGTGGCCGCAGCGCTCACGGCGGTTTGCTTTGCCTTTCTGGGCGGCGGCTCTGGTCCTGGTTACGGGCTTAAGCTACTTTGGCCAGCGCGGCATCAGTCAGTTCCAAAGTTACCTCGGGAACCTTAACCCGCAATGGCTGAGCGGAATGGGACGCCGCCGTTTTGACCCCATCCAAAGCCAAACCGAAATCGGCCAGTTAGGCAGAATCAAAACCAGTCCTAAAATCGTCATCCGCCTCGAGGCTCCCAATGGCGTGCCTCCCCGGCGCCTGCGCGAGACCACGTTCCGATCATTTAAAGGCCGCACCTGGTATGCCGATCTCACCGAGAATGACTTCAGCCGCGTCGTGCCCCCTAATGAAACCACTTTCCCGTTGATTAACAAGCCCACCGTGGACTTCGTGAACATCGCCTGTTATCTGCCCGGTGGCAAAGCCCTGCTCCCTTTGCCGGAAGGCTCCGCCCGTCTGGAACACCTGCTCGCTTACAATGTCTGGAAAAGCCCCTTGGGCGGCGTGCTGGAGGAAGGGCCCGGACTGGTGGTTTTCGACGCGCATTATGGCCCCGGAAAAACCATTGACGAACCTCCCGATGAAGCCGACGACGCCGACGTGTCCCTGCCGGATCACGAAACCAACACCCTGGCCCAAGTGGTTGCTCAACTCCACTTGCAGGGCCAGGACCTGGGTCAGGCGCTGCAAACGCTCGGGCGATTCTTTTCTACGCAGTTCACCTATAGCACCTGGCGGGACCAGCCGCGCGCCTTCCGCAGAAACGAAACACCTCTGACCCGGTTTCTGCTGAATAGCCGCAGCGGCCATTGTGAATACTTCGCAACCGCCGCGGTGCTCCTGCTGCGCTCGATCGGCATCCCGGCCCGCTACGCGGTAGGCTATGCGGTGCACGAGGGCTCTGGCCATAGCTTTGTGGTGCGCCAGAGCGATGCCCATGCCTGGTGTCTGGTCTGGGATGAACAGCGCCACGCCTGGCGTGATTTTGATCCCACACCCGCCTCCTGGATAGCCCTCGACGCCCAACGAACCACCTGGCTCCAAAAGCTCTCCGACCTGTGGACTCGCCTGGCCTTTGAGGTTTCCAAGTTCCGTTGGGGACAAAGCCACCTGCGGCAGTACCTCCTGTGGGTCCTGTTCCCGGTCATGGCATTCCTGCTCTACCAAATCGTTTTTCGTAAACGCCACCGCCGCCGCGGTGCCAAAGGCTCGAGATCCAATCCTCCCTGGCCCGGCCTGGATTCGGAGTTTTATGAGCTGGAACAAAAGCTTGCCCGCTGTGGAGTGGAACGCCATTCCAGCGAGCCGCTCTCAGAGTGGTTGCGGCGGATCGCCGGTGACCAATCCCTGGCTCAGCTCGATCTGCCGCTCCAGGAAATCCTCGCGCTGCACTACCGCTACCGTTTTGATCCTTATGGCCTGAGCTCAACCGAACGCGACCACCTCCGCTTCCAAGCCCGGTGCTGCCTCGTCACCCTTGAGCAAACCAAACCAGCAACGGCCGAATCATCTCAGGATTAGCCGTCCTGGAACGGCAGCCCCACCACCCTCGCCACGATCGGTCCGCTCTCCGTTCGCAAAGTTAGCTCCGTCCCGGTCTGGCAGACCTCACGCCGGGCATAGCCCAGGGCGATGTTTCGCTTCAACCGTGGCGAGGTTACTATGCTGGTAATCCCCCCGACCTCGCGTTCGCCATGAAACAGCTTGTCGCCTTTTTTGGGCAAAGGCTCCAAGTCGTCCCCTAAGCTCAAGCCGCACAGTTGACGATTGACGTGGCCCAGAGTGTGAATCCGGTTCAGCACTTCCTGTCCAATATAACAACCCTTACTGTAGCTGACCGCCCGCGCCTCGATGCCGCATTCCTGCGGCAGATTGCTCTCGTCCATGTCCAGGCCGAACCGTGGAATCCCACTTTCGATGCGGCAGGTCTCCAACGCGCGCCAACCGCATGGGCTGCCTCCCACCAGCCGAGCTGCCGCCACGGCCCGGTCGGCCACGGCCCTGAGCGCAGTGACAGGAACGAACAGGTCGAAGCCCGCGCCCCCTAAACGCGGTTGTGCCACCAGGTACAGTTCTCCCAAGGTCCGATCCTCAATGCTCACTAAACCTAACGGCTTTGACGGCAGACCCTCGAATAACGCGAGGTTGTTAACTACCGTGGCTGCCTCCGGGCCTTGTATGCTAAGCAATCCGTAATGTGGCGCGACATCAATTACCTGGACGTCATCGGCCACGATGTATTGCTCCAAGCGCTCGGTCACCCGTTTCGTCATGCCAGGTTCGAAATCCAACAGAAGCTCGTCCGCTAATGCAAAGATATTGAGGTCGCTTTGCATGCGGCCCTTCGCGGTAACCAGAGCCGCATAAGAGCCTTCTCCTTTCCGCAGGCTTTTCACATCGTTGGTCACCTGGCCATGCAAGAACCGCACTCGATCGGTTCCCGTCAGGCACGCCCGGCTGCGGAAGCTTAGATCGAAGACCCCCGCCTTTTGGCTGACCGCGACGTACTCTGCCGGCATATCCCCATAATCAGCCACTATCTCCATCCCACTTAGCTCGGTAAATCGGCCCCCAAGCGCTTCATGAAATTCACGCAGTAGTAATGATTCCATCCTAAATATTTCTCTCTGAGCGGCCGCGATTTTCCACCGTACTGGCCGCACAGGACAGTAGTCTTCCTCCCCACCTTTGCAAGCCGCCCGCCGCTATCGCCCTTCACTCTAAATCCGACCTTGTAAGTCCCTTGCAGATTCAGGGGTTAGGCAAAGCGTGTTGCAAAAGTATCGTGCGGTCGAAATCCGAAATCCGAAGGCCGAATCCGAAGGAAGGCCGAAGCTCGAAATCCGAAAAAACGTGCCTCCAATTCGGGCTTCGGATTTCGGGCTTCTTTCGGTCCTTCGGCCTTCGGATTTCGGCCTTTTCTCTATCCGACTCGGCAAATTCTGCAGTGGATTCGGAAGCTTTTGCCACGCAATTACTCCCGGATCGGCACGAAACACCCATGGCATATCCCGTGCTCAGCAGGCCCTGAATGAATGTGAGTCTGTACCAGGCAGCGGCCGCCATGAACGCCAATTCACGATGGCAGGAGGTCATTGCGCAGAACCTCGCCGGCAGTTCCATCCCCGGCTCGCGCAAACTCGACATCTCCTTTGCGGGCGTTCCTGCCTCGAGCTTTCCAGGTGTACCTGGAATCAATGGAAGCACTTACGTCATGCCTTCCAGCACAACATCCATCAATTTCCAACAGGGAAGCCTGCGTCCGACCGGTCTTCCAACCGACCTGGCGATCGAAGGGCCGGGCTTCTTCGAAGTTCAATTGCCGAACGGGAGCCATGCGTTTTCCCGGGATGGCGAACTGCAACTCAACGCGCAGGGACAACTTGTCACCAAACAGGGTTACCTCGTTTTGGGCGATTCCGGCCCGGTGCAATTAGACCCGGCCAATTCCTCACCGATTTCGATTTCCGGCACAGGTGAAGTAAGTCAGGGAGGAGGGCTCAAAGGCCGCATCCGCCTGGTGGAATTCAGTCAACCTAACCAGCTTAAACCGATTGGCGGCGGCTGTTTCCTCGCCGCTAACCCTAAATCACTGCCTACGCCCGCGCAGTCCTCCCAGTTGCGCCAGGGTTTCCTCGAAGGCGCCAACACCTCGCCCACCACCGAGATGGCCAGCCTCATCACGGCGATGCGGATGTTTGAAGCCAACCAAAAGGTCATGCAAACGCAGGACGACCGCATGGGCCGCGTCATCACCGACTTGGGCAACCCGAGCTGATCATGAACTGGTTTTTTCGTCTGCTTTTCAATCCCAGGTCCCCCTCGCAAACAAGGCCCTTCAGATACATCACTCCTGTCCGAACCGTCTCGTTCCGTTCATCCTTGTACCACCGACTGTCTTTTTAACCGCATATGCTTCGAGCCCTCTATTCTGCTGCGGCCGGGATGCAATCCCAGCAAATGAACCTGGACGTCATTTCCAATAACCTGGCCAACGTCAATACGACTGGTTACAAGAAAAGCAAAATCGAGTTCCAGGAACTGCTCTATCAGACCACGCGCGCTCCTGGCTCGGAGCAAGCCGCCGGTAATCAACTCCCCACCGGCATCCAGGTGGGCCAGGGCTCCCGGCCCGTCGCCGTTTCCAGGATTTTTACCACCGGCGATCTAACGCAGACCGGGGCACAACTCGATGTCGCTATTCAGGGCGACGGATTCTTTGAAGTCCAGATGCCCGACGGCACCTTGGCCTATACACGCGATGGCGCCTTCAAGACCGACTCCTCCGGCCGCATTGTCACCAGTGATGGTTTGCCCCTTCAGGGCGGCTTTCAGCCCGTCCCCGCAGGCACAACCAACGTCACGATCTCCGCCAACGGCCTGGTCACTTATACCACCGCCAATGGCATCACCAACTCTCAGGTTCAGCTTGTTCGGTTTAACAACCCCGCAGGCCTTTTGAGCATGGGCAGCAATCTTTACAAGGAAACCCTCGCCTCAGGCACTCCCGAGTTGGGCGCTCCCGGCACCAACGGCTTTGGCACCCTCAACCAGGGTTACTTGGAATTGTCCAACGTCAAAGTCGTCGAGGAAATGGTCAATCTCATCCTGGCCCAGCGCGCCTACGAGGTGAATTCCAAGGCCGTGCAGGCCGCCGATGAAATGATGCAACAGAGCAATAACCTGCGTCGTTGATGAAACCGCGTCGCGCTAACTCACCACACCGCCCGGCCGCTACACGCCTGCGCTCGGTCTCGTGCCTGGGCTTGCTTTCACTTGCCCTTTATACCCATGCTGAGAACTCGGACGTGTCACAGACTAATCAAGCCCCGTTGGTCCAACTCCGTTCCGCTGTTCAGGTCGACAGCGGGGGTGTATTTCTCAGTCAAATCCTTGAACACGACCCTGGCGCGCCCGCCTTGCGCCTTTGTGACGCTCCTGCCTTTGGCAAGTCTGCCTTGTTGAAACGAGCTGAAGTCGCCGAACTGGCTCGCGCTGCGGGCCTGGACAATCCATTCACCAATTGGGCCGGCCCTGAAGCCGTGCGAATCTCTCGGCGTGTCCGGCCACTGGCTGAACAGGAAATAGTCCGGTTGTTGAGTTCAGTCCTGCAGAAGCAGTTCGTCAAAGATCAGGGCGAACTGGAGCTTCGTCTTTCCCAACCCTGGGCCACCACCAGCGTTCCAGATGAAACCTTGGCGCTCAAAGTACTGGACCTGCCCACCACTGGAGTGGCCCCCGTCTTCATCGTGCGCTTCGAGTTGGAAACCGCCCACGGCGAGCATATCGGCCCGTGGCAGGCTCCCCTTCAAGCCAAGGTCTGGCGCGAGGTTTGGGTTGCCGCTTCGGGCCTGAAGCATGGCCAACTCATTCGCGTCGCGGACCTCCACCGCGAGCGGCGCGACATGCTCACCTGCCGTGAGCCTCTGGCGGAGTTTGCGCCCGACGACCCTTCTCTGGAATTCTGCGAGTCAGTCCAGGCGGGCTCGCCCATCTTTGCCCGGTTCATCAGGCCCAGGGCGATTGTGCACCGGGGCCAAAGCCTGATGGCGATGGTTCACGACGGTGCCCTGATGATTACCCTGAAGGTCGAAGCACTCGAGGATGGCGCGGCCGGCCAGATTATCCGCGTCCGCAACCCGCTTTCACGGCGCGACCTCCATGGCAAAGTTCTCGATGAAGAAAACGTCCTGGTCTCTTTGTAATATGAAATCCATCCGTCCAGTTTCCCTGCTATCCTTGGCACTCGTTGCTTTGGCACACGCCAGCCAGAGCGCTTCAGCCCAATCACTTTGGCACGATGGCGTTTCCAAACCGATGTTTTCGGACAAGCGCGCCTCTCGCGTCGGCGACCTCCTCACGATTGTCGTCCAGGAAAACACTACCGCCAACAAGGACAACACGACCTCCACCAGCCGGAAAGCATCTATGGATGCCGCGATTACCGCTTTCCTTTACAGTCCCGGGGCCAGCGGGCTGCTGACCAAGGGCGGCCAGCTTCCGGCCCTCAAATATAATGCGGCCAATACCTTTGACGGCGGCGGCTCCATCAAAAATTCCGAGCAAATCGTAGCGCAGGTGACGGTCCGCGTCACCGATGTTCTGCCGAACGGCAACATGTTGATCGAAGGAACGCGCGAAACCTCCTTCAGCGGCGAAAAACAAAACATCGTCCTCCGCGGCCTGGTTCGCTCAGAAGATGTCGCCGCCAACAATACCGTTTTTAGCTACAACGTCGCCGACGCCAAGATCCAGATTATCGGCCGAGGCACGATCAGCGATAGCCAGCGAAAAGGCTGGTTTACCCGCATCTGGGACAAGCTCACCCCCTTCTGATTATGCCGCTGGTGCCACGCTATCTCCCGCTACTAGTATGCCTGTTAAACCTCAGCGCCTCTGCCTCCGGCGTGCGCGTGCGCGACGTGGCCATGATCGCCGGCGCCCGTGACAACCAGTTGGTCGGTTACGGTCTGGTTGCCGGCTTGGCCGGCGAGGGCGACAAAGATCCCGTTTACACTCAACAAACGCTCGCCAACCTTTTACAGCGCTACGGCATCAATATTCCGCCCACCACCCTTTCCGCGAAGAACGTGGCCGTGGTCATGGTTACCGCCGATATTCCGGCGTTCTTAAAGCCCGGCGAGCGTTTGGACGTGCAAGTCGCTTCCATGGGCGACGCCAAAACTCTCCAGGGCGGTGTTTTACTTCAAACGCCGTTACTCGGTGCCGATAACAGAGTCTACGCTGTTGCCCAAGGACCGGTCTCAATCGGCGGTTTCACCGCAGGCACAGGTGGCGGCGGTGGCGCCACGGTCACCAAGAATCATCCCACTACAGCACAGATAGTTGGCGGTGCCCTGGTCGAACGGGAAATCGCAACCACTATTGTGCGCGACCATACTCTGCAACTTCTGCTGCGCGACCCCGACTTCACCTCCGCTGCCCGTTTAGAGGCCGCCGTCAATGAAGTGTTCACCAATTGTGCCCACGCCGTCGATTCCACCACGGTGCAGGTGCGCATCCCCGACGGCGCGGAAGGAATGCCCGTGGACTTTATCGCCCGGCTTGAGGCCCTGGAGATGATGCCGTCGAACCCGGCTCGCATCATCATCAACGAACGTACCGGCACAATCGTCGCCACCGCCCGCATTCAAATCTCCAGTTGCGCCGTCGCGCATGGCAATATCACCATCAATATCGCTTCCACCCTGGATGTCTCGCAACCGAACCCGTTGAGTTCCGTCGGCCAAACCGTTGTTACTCCGCGAACCAGCACCCAGGTGACCGAAACCAAATCCTCGCTGGTCGCTCTCCCGGAACTGCCCACCATCGAGAAGGTCGCTTCTGCTCTTAACAACCTGGGCGTCACGCCGCGCGACATGATGGCCATTTTCGAAGCCATGAAACAGGCCGGCGCACTGCAGGCTGAATTGGTCCTCCGCTGATATGGTCGTCGCCCCGCTGCCAAAAGCTGTCAATGCCTCGGATATCGCGCCCGAGCGCCTGGCGGGCAGTACCGCTCTCACTGAGCAGCAGAAAATCGCCGAGGCAAGCCGCCAATTCGAAGCCATTCTGCTTCGCCAAATTCTGGCCGCGACCCAGAAACCGGTCATTCCTTCCAAACTCGTCGACAACTCAACCGCCGCCGACATCTACCGGGATATGATCACCAACCAGCTCGCCGACAGTATTTCCAAATCCGGCGCGTTCGGTTTGGCAAAGACTTTTGAGCACCAGCTCACCCGCCCCGAATTCGCAGCGCCAGCGTCCCGCCCGCCCGCGGAGGGCCGAGCTCCACGGGGCCCCGTCGATTCCACACCCTGCTCAGTCAACGAATTAAAGATCAGGGACTCACGGAGCTCGTCCTTCCAGGACGCAACAATTCCGAAACGGCCCAGCCTTGTAATTACCCATGAACGAACCGCTCAATAATCTCATTGAAGCTTTGCGCGAAGAGCTCAAGCAATACGGCGAAATGCTGGCCTTGCTCGATCAGGAACAGGACCTGGTCATGCAACGCCAAACCAATGGCATTCCCCCTTGTGTGGCCGCCATCAACGCCCAGGCCGACACCTTGCATGTCGTGCGGCACGAACGAGAACAACGACGCCGCCACTTGGCGCGCACACTGGAGCTTTGCGAAGATATTGGCTTTAGAGAGCTCACCGCTCGCCTGCCTTCCGAATACCAGCCCCTCATCCAGGCGCTGGTTCAGGAAAACAAAGAATTACTCGTTCGCGTGCAACAGCGGGCGCGGCAAAATCACCTCCTGCTCAGCAGGATGGTCGAACTGATGCAGAAACTTATCAGTTCGATCCTCCCCGGCACCGGCCCGGCCACCTATAACGAAGGGGGCCTTGTTCTCGCCCCGGGCCTGCCTCAGCAACAACTCTACGACGCCATAGGTTAACGCTATGCCCGGCCTCTTCGATAGCTTAAGTCTGGCGACGCGCGCCATGCAGGCGCAACAAGCCGGCGTCTCTGTCACTGGACAAAACCTCGCCAACGTCAACAACCCCGCTTATTCGCGGCAGCGGATCAATTTTCAGACCAGCGACCCCGTTCCTCTCGTCGGTGGCATCCAGGGCACCGGCGTCCAGGTG
>Ga0210409_10003395_pt1 | contig 17912 bp, 11 predicted proteins | sample IncBWH17MmetaG_FD_161649 | JGI IMG/M metagenome (GOLD analysis project Ga0210409, IMG submission 161649) | Forest soil microbial communities from Barre Woods Harvard Forest LTER site, Petersham, Massachusetts, United States - Inc-BW-H-17-M | ecosystem: Environmental > Terrestrial > Soil >... | reverse complement strand
TCGACGGCCGGCTACCAAGAAACCGCAGTAACCAGACGTAGTAGTTCAACGCTGCGTTTTGAAACGGCTCTCCAAAGCGGCGCATTGCGCCAAAGGTCCTGTTGCGCTGTAAGCAGAAAATTCGGGAACTGACGCGACGGACACGAGGGATCAGTCTGGAGCAGATGCTGAAGGAACTTACGGCCTACTTAAGGGGCTGGAAGAGCGACTGTGGCAGGGGAGAGCGGGCGACTGCTCCCCCTATGCCGATTGGCTTGGGTTTATTGCTGGAGTCGAAAAGTCGAAGTGAGGCTTAGTACCGGGATTTGCGATGCCCGTTGTGGTCCAACTTGTATTCTCCGATTTTGCGACTGAGCGTGTTGCGGTGAATTCCTAGAGCTTCCGCGGCGCGAGACTGATTGCCCTTGGCACTGTCCAGAACCCGTTTGATGAAGCGCTTCTCGAATTCGCAAACCGCTTCGTCGAAAAGAATCCCGCGTTCCACCATTTGATTGACGAGCCCTTCCAGTTGATCCTTCACGTCAGACTCTCCATGTGAAAAAAACTCAAGTTTGCCAAGGTCGTTCCACTACGCGTTCGACTACAGGGCATGCCCCGTGAGAATGCTGAAGGCTTCCAGATACTTTTCGCGCGTCGCGGCCACTACTTCCGCAGGCAATTCGGGCCCGGGAGGAATCTTGGGCCAGCGGATGCGTTCGAGATAATCACGCACGAATTGTTTGTCGAAAGAGGGCTGCGGGCCGCCTGGTTGGTATTGCGCCTTGGGCCAGAAGCGCGAGGAATCGGGAGTAAAAGCTTCATCGATCCACATCAATTCGCCATCGAGGAGCCCGAATTCAAATTTAGTGTCGGCAAGAATGATGCCGCGCGGCGCTGCGTATGCCGCAGCGCGCTGGTAAAGATCGATACTGACCGCACGAACTTGGCGAGCCAATTCTTCGCCAATCATGGAAGTGACCTGTTCGAATGAAACGTTTTCGTCGTGGCCTGCCGCGGCTTTCGTAGACGGCGTGAAGATGGGTGCGGACAGGCGATCGGACTCCCGCATAGCGGGTGGCAATTCAATGCCACAAAGCACTCCGGTAGCAAGGTAGTCCTTCCAGCCGGAGCCCGAGAGATAGCCGCGCACAACGCATTCGACTGGCAGAGGTTGGGTTTTGCGAACAATCATGGAGCGTCCCGCAAGCTCGTGTTGATAGACGTCAAATGGAGCGGGGAAGCGCTCGGCGCTCAGCACGTGATTGGGGATTACATCGTTGAACAGGTTGAACCAGAAGAGTGACAGTTGGGTGAGTACCCGGCCTTTGTCTGGAATCGGCGTGGGCAGAATGACATCGAAAGCGGAAAGACGATCGGTGGCGACAATCAGTAGTTTGTCGCCAAGATCGTAAATATCGCGGACCTTGCCCCGAGCGGAAGGCTCGAGGCCGGCAAAATTGGTTTCACGCAGGATGCGACTCGCAGGAATGGCAGCCAAAAACTTTCCCCCGACACAGTGAAAACATTCTAGCGTAGAGCGAGTCGATGTCAATTGTCCGAGCGGTGGAAAACTTTGGAAGGAATCGTGACAAAAAATCTTGCGAGAACACATGCGCGACGTTTATGACGCGCTTTGACAGCAACGAAGGAACTTCAGTGATATGAACCGCGTACTTATGGAAGAGGTGGAAGGTGCAGAGACAAATAATTGCGGTGATTAGTTGTTGCGCATTTCTTGCGACCCAGAACAAGATTCCAGAGCGGCGGGTGCAAGGAAATATGATTATCTCTATGCATGATCCCAAGGTGCTAATTCGTTTGCCGGAATCGGTCCACTACGTGGGTGCAGACCGATGGGTGCTGTATGGCATCGCGGATTGTGAGTTGCACGCTTTTGTGCAGGCGGACGAACAGAAAAATGTGCAGGAGCTCTACTGGGTGCAGTTCGAGGGCTACATTCCAACGAGGCCGGATTTGCACCACAAATATGATTCACCGCAACACACCACGATTGAGGATATGGATTTCTACGTAGACACCTGGCCGCGTTCGAATGAAGAAAAAACCGAGCCTGGCTCGGACCGGGAACACATCGACGCGCTTATCCGTCGGAAGGGATATAAGATTCCCGCGAACATGATGTACGTGCGTCTGGTAAATCTTCTGGATGCCGAAAAACGTAAAGAGTTGATGACTATTTATGGAGAAGACTTAGGTTCTACCGGTTTCACAGCGGCGGACCTGCGCGAGGGAGGAAAAGCATACGGCCAATGGCCGACGCTCCAAAAGGGTCTGATTGAGCGCGCCAAAACAAAAATTCATCTCAAAGGAAACCGGCAAGCTCCGGATGGCACTTAAAGCTTTAATAGGATTCGCCAACGCTTATGCGGCGGAAGCGGCTGCAGCGCGTTGTTTCGGCTCGGCATCGCCTTCCCAACGGACGCTGACAAGTTTTGAAACGCCGGGTTCCTGCATGGTCACACCGTAAAGGACGCTGCCCATTTCCATGGTCTTGCGGTTGTGGGTGACGATGATGAATTGCGTTTGATCGCTCATGTCCCCGATAAGACGCGTGAAACGTCCGACATTGGCTTCGTCTAGTGGCGCGTCTACTTCGTCAAGAATGCAGAACGGGCTGGGCTGATAGCGGAAGATGGCAATGAGTAGTGCCAGCGCGGTCATGGCTTTTTCGCCGCCACTGAGCAGCAGAATATTTTGCAGGCGCTTGCCAGGAGGCGAGGCCACGATATCGATGCCGGCGTCGCCCGAGCTATCTGCTTCCGTCAGCCGCATTTCCGCCATGCCGCCGCCGAAGATGGTGTGGAACGCTTCAGAGAAGCTTTTGTTGATGGCGTGAAAGGCGTGTTCGAATTTTTCCTTGGTGGCGGCATCGAGCTCGGCGATAGCTTGCTGCGTGTCTTGAATGGACTTCAGTAAATCATCGCGCTCGCGGGTAAGGAAAGTGAAGCGCTGGTCGCACTCGTTGAATTCCTCAAGGGCCATCATGTTTACGGCACCCATGGCGTCGATGCGCTCTTTCATCTCGCGGTAGCTGATTTCGGCGGCGGCCAGTTCTTCGCCGCTCATGAAGGCCGTCTCGGTGGCGAGCAGGTCTTCAGGCTGGGCGTTTACTTCCGCCATGCAGGTTTCGCGCAGATGTTGGCGATCGGAATCGTTGCGGGCGCGAGCGATCTCCGCGTGGTTGCGCTGTTCGCGCAACTCTTGCAGCGATTGGCGGCCCATGCGCAGATGATCTTCCATTTGAGCCACGCGATTGCGCCCGCCGTCCCATTCCTGTTCCATTTCGCGTTGGCGCGTTTCGAGGCGCAGCTTTTCGGCGCGCAAGCCGTCTAGCTGTAGAGCCAATTCCTCGCTTTGCTGCGCGAGGCTGGCAAGTTCCTCGTTTACGGAATTAAGTTGCTGGTGCAAGGATGCTTCGCGGCGCACCAGTTCGACGTGTTCTTCGCTCAGACGTGTGGCGAGAGCCTCGGCAGCGGCGAGGCGTTCGTTCATGGCGGCTAGCTCCGCCCGCCCGGCGGCGAGTTCATTCTGGTCCGATTCGATGGAGCCACGAAGTTCGGCCAAGTGATCGGTGAGGCGCGTTCTTTCGGCTTCGGCCTGTGCGCGGTTCGCGGTAGCCGTAGCGTGCTCAGTTTTGGCGCGCTCCGCGCGGGTGCGTGCTTGTTCCACGTCCTGGCGGATGCGACGCAATTCATTTTGGCAAACGGTCAGTTCGAGGCCCAGGCGAGCGAGTTCACCTTGCATTTGCTGGTGGCGATGTTTCGAGGCGAAGACCGTGCGTTCCACTTCACGTTGTTGCAAATCGACATCTTCCAGAGCCTTCTGTGCCAGCTGCAAATCGGCGTTTAGCGCTTCCAACGTGGCCTGCCGCGCACTGGCATCGTGCTCGAGCTGCATCACTTCGGCGTCCAGGGCGCGAAGTTCGCGCTTCATGCCCAGCGGACCGGCTTCGTCAGCGCGTCCGCCGGTGACCATGCGGCCCTGGTAACAAGTGCCGTCGGGCGTGACGAAAGCGAATTGCGGATTGTCGCGAGCAAGGCGTTCCGCGGCCCCGGCATTGTCGGCGAGGTAAGCAGCTTTGAGCCGCGGCAAAAATTGTTTGGCAGCCGCGCCCAGGGGGTCTCGAAATTCAACCAGCTTGTCGAGGCGCGAGATGACACCATCCTCGATACGGAAATTTATGATCGGCTCGTAGTCGGCGAGACGCAGGTTGCGCAGTGAATCGACGAAAAAGGTTGCGCGTCCGCCCACTTCGTTTCGCAGGAGCGAGACGCCGGCTCGCGCATGGTCGTAGGTTTCGACGACGACATATTCCAGTTCGTCGCGCAGGTATTGTTCTATGGCCGCCTCGTGGTGCTCTTCCACCTCGGCGTAATCGGCCAGGACACCCACGGCGCGAAAATCCTGCCCACCGCCGCGTTCATTTGCAGCGAAAAGTTTCTGCACCGCATCGGCAGTGTAGGAGCGGTCGTTCAGAATTTGTGTGAGCGTGGAATGACGAGCACGCACGCCGGACAGAGAATCGCGCAATACATCGACCTGCTGCTTGATCGCTTCTTGCTCCTGACGCAATTCCTGAATGGTGGCCTGCCAGTCCGCGGCCTTCTGCTTCAGTACGCTCAATTGGCCGGTCGCGGCTTCGAATTCATGCGCCGCGCTGTCGGCGTCATCGCGGACCTTGATAGAGGATTCCAGCAATTCATGTTCGTTTGATTCGAGTTTGTATAGCGCTTGACCTTGATGAACGAGCGCTTCTTCAGCCTGCTTTTGTTCGCCATGCAATCGCAACAGGCTTTCGCCAGCTTCGAGTTCGGAGCGCCGCAGAGCTTCAATTCGTTCTTCGGATTCGGCGATCAGTACCGCGCGAGAGTGCGCGCGACCTGCAAGATCTTCGACTCGTCCTGTCAAGGTGCCCGATTCTTCTCGTAATTGCGTGACCGCGTTGATTTGCGCGGCGCTACGGCGCTCGCACTCGGCGGCTTGCGTAGCTGCCTGGCTCAATTCGTTCGAAACCTGAGTATGCCGCAGGGAAAGTTCTTCCGAGCGCTGGCGATTGAAATTGATTTTATTTTCGCCGCGATCGACCTCGAGAGCCGTCAGGTTCAAGACGTTTTGATTCTGTCGGATTTCCGCGTCGAGCGCGTAGATGTGCTGGTTAAGGCGGTCGTGATGGTCTTCCTGCTGTTTTATGTCGGTGGCGTGTTGAGTTTCAGCAGCGGTCATCTCGTTGAGTTGTGCGGCCAGGCGATCCGCGTCCTGGTCCAGTTCACGTGCTTTACCGGCCAGCATCTGGCGCACGATGCCGCGCATTTGATCGCGAATTTCGGAGTAGCGGCGCGCCTTGGAGGCTTGACGCTTTAGCGAGCCAAGCTGCTTCTCGACTTCCACGACGATGTCGTTTACGCGCGAGAGGTTGAGGTTGGAGGATTCGAGCTTGGCTTCTGCGAGCCGTTTTTTGGTTTTGAATTTGGTTACGCCGGCGGCTTCTTCAATAATGGCGCGCCGCTCCATCGGTTTGGTGGAGAGGATCAGTCCGATGCGGCCCTGTTCGATGATGGCGTAGGAATCCGGACCAAGGCCGACACCCATAAACATTTCCTGGATGTCGCGGAGACGCCCGGTCCGGCCGTTGATCAGGTATTCGCTTTGGCCAGAGCGGTAAAGCCGGCGGCTGATGACGACTTCACCCGGTCTGGCTGCTAACACTGGTTTATCCGCACCTTTTCTGCGGCGTTTGGAGCGGTCTTCGGACATAGGCGCCATAGGCGGAACGGCCGCAGCGTCGATGTTGTCGTCTGGCGTGCTTTCCGATTGTTCAGGGGACTGCGCGGGGACGAGCGAGTGAATTTCGGTGTTGTAATTCGGGTCGTCTGCTGCGAGCGCAGCATTCTGGCCGTCAGCGTTATTAGCGAGCCCAGCGGCCTCGGCGGGCGTTGCGGCGGACCCGGACTGAATTTCAGCGCTTTCCAGTACGAATCGCGCGGCATCAGCGAGTTCGGGGTCTTCCATAGTGATGGTGACTTCCGCGAGGCCCATGGGAGGGCGCTTGACGGTGCCGTTAAAGATGCAATCGGCCATGCGCTCGGCGCGCAGGGATTTGTGGCTTTGTTCTCCGAGCACCCAGGAGATGGCGTCCACGACATTGGACTTGCCGCAGCCATTAGGGCCGACGATGCAGGTTGTGCCCGAACCGCTGAAGGTCACAATGGTGCGTTCACAGAACGATTTGAAGCCAACGATTTCGACTTTCCGAAGCTTTAGCAAGGTTTCCTCTTTGTGTCCCTGAACGCATATAAGACTTTAGCCAGTAACTCACCGTTTCAGACCGTTGTAGCCCACGGCGGCACCATAAGCGCGATGAGAGACGAGTCTTTGTTCCCGGGGAGGAAGGCTGGTGTGGCGACAAAAACGTTGGCTGGATCTCGATGAGAACCCTAGCCGCCCGGCGCTGGCGCGTGGATGGCGGTCGACTAAAAAACTAGCATGAAGCGGCAGAGGTGTAAAGGATTACCCCACACATTGTGGCGCATTTGTTAAGGCCACAAGGAAGCCGACTGAGATTCAAAAAAAGGCACCGGAACCAACAAGAGTTTACTAAAAATGTTTTCGGCAACCCGATCACGCCGCAAGCGACGCTTGGTAGAACCGCTAACGCTAGTTGACCTACAGCAATATACGTATGGTCTCGTGCTGAAAAATAATCTACTAACTCCTTTGCAGAACTGGAGACCATTGCTAAAGCTGCCGGGGTTGATGGGTGGCCTCCAAGAATCTTTCCTCATCAATACAAGCGATCGAAAAGGCGTTGCACTTTTCGGCCGTATCGTCAATTTGCAACTGATAAGGCAAGTACGGAACCAGCCCGCCCACAGCCCGAGGACGTTCAGTAAAAGTAATACGGTGCCACGCATTTGGAAAAGCGGGCAACCCTGCGAATTCTTGTCGCCGACGATCACGAATCGGTGCGCAAAGGCGTGTGTGTGATTCTGGGGACTCGCGGCGATATTGAAGTATGCGGTGAAGCCGCCAATGGCCGGGAAGCAATTGATAAAGCACAGGAGCTAAAACCGGATTTAATTATTCTGGATATCACCATGCCAGTGCTCAACGGCATTGACGCCGCAGAAATACTTCGCAAAACAATGCCCTATGTGCCCATTTTGTTTTTGTCCATGCATCAAGGCAGACAGATTATTGCAGAAGCCAAAAGAATTGGCGTGCGGGGCTACGTCAAAAAGTCAGACGCAGCCGCGACCCTTTTGAACGCGGTGGACGCTCTTCTACGCAACGAGCCGTTTTTCCCTTGAGGTTGTTTAAGAACAGCGCGTCGTTCGACCTGCAGCCTTCAGCTGTTTCGCTCACTTAGTTTTTTCCCGCGCGCCTGAATCATCCTTCAGATATTTGTCATACCACGCCAGGATCCGATTCAGGCGGTCCACGAGGTGCTTTTCTTCATGGAAGCCGTGCGGCTCCCGTGGGTAGAGCACCAATTCCGTATCGACTCCATAGCGCTTGAGGCCGCGGTAAAGTTCGAGGCTCTGGCCGACAGGATCGACGATATCGGCTTCGCCCTGCAAAATCAGCGTCGGGGTCTTGGCGTTCTTCAAATGCACGAATGGAGAGCTATTGAGAAAACCGGTAATCTTTTCTGGCTCGTAGGGCACGCCGTAAAACCATTCGTCATACGATGGATGTTGTTCGGTGCCGTATTCCGAAATTAAGTTGGATAAACCGGCGCCAGACACCGCCGCTTTAAAGCGGGTAGTTTGCGTGATGGCCCACTCGGACATGTATCCGCCGTAAGACCATCCGCCGATGGCGAGCTTAACGGGATCGGCAATACCGCGGGCGATCAGGTCGTCGACACCCGCCATCACGTCTTGAAAGTCCCCACCGCCCCAGTCACCGCGATTCATCTCAATAAATTTTTGCCCGTAACCGATGGAGCCACGGATGTTGGGATAAAAAATCGCATATCCACGCGCTACCAATAATTGGCCCCAGGTTTCAACGGTGTCCTCCCAGGCGCCCGTAGGGCCGCCATGAATCAGCGCAATCAGCGGCAGCTTCGTTTTACCGTTGTAGCCCGCGGGCTTTAAGAGCGCTGCTTCAATTTCCTGTCCATCGAATGACTTGTATTTATAAAATTCGGGGGTGGCCAGGGAATATTGCTTCCAGGCATCGTTGATGTGCGTGATTTGGCGCGGACTTGTTTTCTGGTCCCAGACAAAAAGTTCCTGCGGTTGCGTGGCGGTCTGAGAGACAAAAAATGCTTCTCCGCCATCCGAGACCGCAAAAGCCGAGGGGTTGATGGGAACTGTAGATTTGATCTCGTTGATTGCGCCATTCGCGCCAAATGCGCTGAATTTGGTCTGAAAACCATCGGCAGACACGGCGAGTAAAGTTCCGTCGCGCAGCCATTTGAAATCAAAAATCTGACGATCGAGGCTAAGTCCCGAGACATTGCGAGCGGCGTCGTTTTCAACGGGGAGCAACATCAGGTCGTGAGGAGAAGGCCCGTCTTCGCGGGCGCCGATGTAAGCGATGGTCTTGCCATTGGGCGAAACGCGAATCTGGCCAAATGGCCCACGCGGCGAGGCCAGTCGAATCATCTCGCCATCCGGCACGTGAACCCCAAAAATGCGATCGGTGTTTTGATCGGACTCCGGATGATCGGTGGCGGAGACGACGAGATTCTGGCCGCTGGGCATCCAGGCGAGCTCCTTGATCTCCCAGTTGGCTGGAGTTATCGCCTTGGGATCGCCGGATTCTACCGGCAACAGCCAAACGCGGGGCTGTTTGTTGTCTTTGTCAGCAATGCGGGCATCGTTTTTGTCTTTTTCTCTCTTCTCGTCTTCATCTGTCTTGGCATCGGGTGCGATGTAGGCGATGTGTTTGCCGTCTTTCGACCACGCAAAGCTCTTAATGTTGCTCTTTCCTTTCGTGCGCGCGGCCGCCTCGCCACCACTGCTGTTCATCAAATAGATTTGCTGCTCGTCGCCGCCGCGGTTTGATAGAAAAGCCAACTGGCTGCCATCGGGTGACCAGCGTGGGTTTGTTTCTGATTTCTTGGAGTACGTGAATTGGCGCACGGCGTCCGTTCTTTTGTCGTACATCCAGATGTGTTGAGCCCGTTGCTCTCCTTTAGGCGCTTCGGAAACCACGAACGCCAGGTGTGTGCCATCCGGGGACAATTGCAGATCGGTCAGGAAATGAATATTTATAGCGGCATCAGGAGTTAGTAGGATTTTACCGCTAGTGCCGGTAGTCTCTTGCGCGTTCTGAGCATGTCCGTACCCAAAAACTGCCAGCAAAAACACAGCAAATCGAGCGTTTTTCAAGAAACATCCTCCAGGGAACGAACCAGCACTCTAGCCGCCGCGATGGCGGGTCGTCAAATTACGTGACAACGTTGAGTCAAATCAGAAACACGTCAACGCTTCTGCATTGCTCCGCTTTTGCGGCGTCGGCTACAATCTAACGTTTATCTAACGCGCAGACACACTTGCATACCGGGGAGACACCGGGAAGATATGGCTGAGATTCAGCTGCACAACACCCTGGGTGGAAAACTTGAACCCTTCGTGCCGCAAAAAGCGGGCGAAGTCCGCATGTACAGCTGCGGGCCGACGGTATACGACTACGCGCACATCGGAAATTTTCGCACCTTCGTGTTTCAGGATATTCTGCGCCGCTTTCTGAAGTCTCGCGGATTCAAAATGACGCAGGTCATGAATCTTACCGATGTGGACGACCGCATCATCGCCAATGCCGCTGCTGCTGGTGTGGGCATTCGGGAGTATACGGAGAAATTCGCGCAGGCTTTTTTTGATGATTGCAAAACTCTAAGTCTGGAGGCGCCCGAGCATTGGACGCGCGCAACCGACAACATCGACAGCATGGTGCGACTCATTGAGCAACTGCGCGGGAAATCGTTCACGTATGAGAGCGAAGGATCGATTTACTACCGAATCTCGAAATTCCCCGATTATGGGAAGCTGTCCAACATTGACGTGGCGGGCATCCAGGCGGGCGCGCGCGTGGATGTGGACCGCTACGAAAAAGAAAGCGCTCGCGACTTCGCGCTGTGGAAAGCGCCCAAGGAAGGCGAGCATTTCTGGGAGACGAGTATCGGGCGAGGCCGGCCGGGCTGGCACATTGAATGTTCGGCGATGGCCATGAAGTATCTGGGCGAAACACTGGACATTCATACTGGAGGAATCGATCTCGCTTTCCCGCATCACGAAAATGAGATTGCTCAAAGTGAAGGCGCCACCGGAAAGCATTTCGTTAAATACTGGCTGCATGCCGAGCATTTGCTGGTCGAAAACGAAAAGATGTCCAAATCGCTTGGGAATTTCTTTACCTTGCGCGATCTTTTTGCCAAAGGCTATAAACCTTCGGCGTTGCGGTTTGCGTTGGCCAGCGTGCCATACCGCCGGCAATTAAATTTTACGTTTGACGGATTGCAGCAGGCCTCAAGTTCGGTCGAACGACTGAGAAATTTTGCGGACCGCCTGACACAGGGCAAGTTTCCGGCGGTTGCTCAGAAAAGCATGGCCAAGAGAATCGCGGAGGCCGCGGAAGAATTTGATGTCGGCCTGTCAGACGACCTAAACACGGCGCGCGCTTTGGGAGCGGTATTTGAATTTGTGCGCGAAGCAAACATCGCCATGGATAAAGGGGAGTTTGGGAACACGGATGTGCCCGTTGCACAAAAGTTCTTACAAACTTTCGATCAGATTTTTGCGGTGCTTGAGAATAATGATGCGCAGAAACTTCAGACTCTAGGCTACGGCCAGGAAAACAGCAACGCCGGAGATGCTGAGATCGAAAAACTGGTCGCGGAACGGCAGGTGGCGCGTCAGACTCGCGACTTCGCAACCGCCGATCGCATCCGTAAAGAGCTCGATAAACGTGGTATAATCCTTGAAGATTCGCGAGACGGTAGCGTACGCTGGAAACGCAAATGACCAATAATTTCCAACTCTTCCCCAGCAATTTTTCGCCGGCCGAAACTCGCCCCAATCTCTACGGCGTAGATTAACAACCCCTCCTTGTAACTGAAAATTCTGTAGTTGTGTTTCGTCGCCCTCCGGCAAGCTCCGCCTAAACACTGACCACTCTTCTTTAAGGAGGAAGACATGATTACCGCACCGGAATCCAAAACGAAATCCTCAGTGAGTTCGCAATCTAAATCGGAATGGAAACTTCCTCAATTGGTGACGGAACTGCCGGGACCCAACGCGAAGCAGGTGTTGGAGCAAGACGCCAAGTTCATGTCGCCCTCGTACACGCGCGATTACCCGCTGGTGGCCAAGCGCGGGCGCGGCGCGGTGGTTGAGGACGTAGACGGCAACAGGTTTCTGGACTTCGCCGCGGGCATCGCGGTTTGCTCGACGGGACACTGCCATCCAAAAGTTGTCGCCGCCATTCAAGAGCAGGCTGCGGAACTGATTCATATGTCGGGAACAGATTTTTATTACGAGAATATGCCGCGGTTCGCTGAAAAGTTGGCGGCCACCGTGCCCGGCTCGAAAGCCAAGAAAGTGTTTTTTACTAACTCTGGCACCGAGGCGGTTGAAGGCGCGGTGAAGTTGGCGCGTTACGCAACGAAGCGCGACAAATTCGTCGCGTTTTACGGGTGCTTTCACGGGCGCACCGTGGGTTCTCTCTCGCTGACGGCTTCAAAATCCACTCAGCGCAAAGGATTTGGCGCGTTGTTGAGCGGCGTCGAACACATTCCTTATCCATATGCATACCGCTGCGCACATGGCCACACCGCCGAAACCTGCGGCGGGGAAATTCTCGAGCAGCTCGAAGGGCAAATTTTCAAGCGGCTTTTTGACCCGGAAGAAGTGGCGGGAATTATAATCGAGCCCATTCAAGGCGAAGGCGGTTATGTTCCGGCGCCTGATTTTTTCCTGCAAGAGTTGCAGCGCATCTGCCGGCAGCACGGCATCATGTTGATCGTGGATGAAGTGCAATCCGGCATGGGGCGAACAGGGAAGTGGTGGGCGTGCGAAAATTCCGGCATCGAGCCGGACATTCTTTGCTCCGCGAAAGGCATTGCCAGCGGAATGCCGCTCGGAGCGTTTATTGCTTGCGAGAATGTGATGAACTGGAAGCCCGGCTCGCACGGCACGACGTTCGGAGGCAATCCGGTGTGCATCGCCGCGGGTTTGGCGACATTTGACCTGATCCAATCGGAATACCGCGAAAACGCGGGCAAGGTTGGCAATTATATCTTCCAGAAAACCGCGAACTGGACCGAGAAGTACAAGATCGTCGGCGATGTTCGCGGGCGCGGATTGATGATTGGAATTGAGATCGTTCACGATCAAAAAACCAAGGAAAAAGGCGCCGATCTGCGCAATCACATCGTCGACCTGGCCTTCCGTCGGGGCCTGTGCATACTTGGCGCGGGCGAAAATACTCTGCGGCTCTCGCCGCCGCTTTTGATCGACCGCGAACAAGCCGATGCCGCCCTTGCAATTCTTGAGCAATGCATTCAGGAAGTGGAAGGCAAGGTATAACCCAGGTTCGCGGGTCGTGAGATGTCAGTCATCCCGTGAGCGTCCGTAGAAGTTACGGGCGCCACGGAATTTTTCTTTATATACTGCTGGTACGGTTCGCGTCCCGGCCAGACAGGTAAATGCCCATATTTTCGCGTTTGATATTTACCGTTGTGCGCTGGAGCGCGCGCCGTGGGCTGCGCGATTCCCCCGCTGACGTTACGCCACAGAAACAAAATGAAGAAGCGCAGCGGGGTGAGAAATTCGAGCGCAAGGAAAAGGCTCGTCGCAGAGGCCTGCTCGGAGAAACTTATGGTTACTGGTATTTGCGCAGGCAAGACTACGTTTTCATTGCAAAAAATTACATGCCGCAAGGCGCCAAGGGCGAGCTGGATCTGGTGGGATACGACGGGGAAACGATTGCTTTCGTGGAAATCCGGACGCGCACTGTGCGTGGAGATATCTCTGGCCTGCCAGAGCTGAGCGTCAGTCATGCCAAACAAAGCGTTCTGGTCCGTACCGCGCAACTCTTTTTGGCGAGCCGTCATTTGAACGATTGTCCTACGCGCTTCGATGCGCTGGCCATCGACAATATTCCCGGCCGTCCGCCGGAAATCAGGCTGCACAAAGACGCCTTCAGCCCGCAATTGCGCCGCTCCAGATAATTTTCTGAGCGTTGTTGCCCTAAATGGCGATACCATCCGCAGCGCAGGCTGGGGCGTCACCCATCTGTCTATCGGCGCAATCGCGGTACAATTTACCAATTGCGTTAGCGGCGGCGCGCAGCTTTCGTGTGTATCCGCTTGCTCTGTAGTAGTAATTAGTCGAGGAGGAATCTTTGCCTGAGTTGCGGAAGGATCCAATCACAGGTCGCTGGGTCATTATTTCCACCGAACGCGGGAAGCGCCCCAACGAATTCCTGCGGGAAAGCGTTGTCGCCTCCAACGGCAAGAATTGCCCGTTTTGTCCCGGGCAGGAATCCAAAACGCCAACGGAAATCCTGGTATACGGACGCAATGGCGGCAGCAAGAATACTCCGGGGTGGAGCATCCGAGTGGTTCCCAATAAATTTCCGGCATTGGGCATCGAAGGCGATCTGGATCGCGAAGGGGAAGGTCTATTCGACAAGATGAATGGCGTGGGCGCGCACGAAGTGATCATTGAGACTCCCGACCACGCCTCTACGTTGGCAAGCCTTCCGGAGCGCGCGGTGGAAGACGTGTTGTGGGCATATCGCGACCGCATGCTGGATTTAAAAAACGATAAACGCTTTCGCTATATCCTCATTTTCAAAAATCACGGCGAAGCGGCGGGCGCTTCACTGGAACATCCGCACTCGCAGCTGATTGCGCTGCCAATCGTTCCGCGCCGCGTACGCGAAGAGGTCGATAATTGTTGGCACTATTACGACGAGAAAGAGCGCTGCATTTTTTGCGACATTATTCGTCAGGAACGCGACACCGGCGAGCGGGTCATCGGTGAAAATGAACATTTCATCACTTTGGCGCCTTATGCCCCGCGTTTTCCTTTTGAAATGTGGCTGCTGCCAAAGGCGCACGGGTCTTCATACGAAAATAATCAAAGTTCCATTTACAGCAGCTTGGCGCGCATGTTGAAAGATACGCTGATGCGCCTGGATTCCGTGCTGGACCGTCCAGCCTACAATTTCATGATTCACACTTCGCCCATCGGTGAAGAAATCAACGATCACTATCACTGGCACATTGAGATTATCCCGAAGCTCACCAAGGTCGCCGGCTTCGAATGGGGCACCGGTTTTTACATCAACCCCACGCCGCCGGAAGAATCAGCCCGTTTCCTGCGCGAAGCAAAAGTCGACTCGCCTCTGGTGAACAAAAAATAAAAAACAAGAAATAATAGACGAGAAATCAGCCGGCCTGACTGGGCTCGCGGCCTGCCCGGCGTTAGGTCGTTGCTCAGACCTCGACGCGCAAAGTGCTTGTTTGGGCTTAAACTGCGAACGCCCGCAATTTTGGTCGCGAGCAGCAACGCCCGGTGTTTGCGCGAGTTTTGCTATACTCGAAAGTTCGGCGCGGTACCCAAGTGGCCCAAGGGAGAGGTCTGCAAAACCTCCATTCGTGGGTTCGAATCCCACCCGCGCCTCCAAATTTTCCATTTCGTCGTGAACGAAGTGCGGTGCCCTAACTCGCCGCTCGTTTTAGCCAGATGTTAAACCTCACCTTGTAAAATTTAGTCGCGCCAGCCAAACTTTCAATCATTGGTCGCCTGGAAAACTAATGATATGAAGGATTACTCATGCGGTCGGCTGGCACTGCTCGTTGTTCTCTTCAGTTTGTTCCCTTCATATTCTCCAGCGCAGGAAAATCCAAGACCTCCCGTTGAGCAGAAGTCGTCCGACCCATCTGCAACTTCAACGCCCGCGCCGGCAAAGTTCACCGATGTAACGGCCGCTCTGGGAATAAATTTTGAATATCTCGCGTCCCACACCTCCAAGAAATATCTAATCGAAACCATGGGCTCGGGCGTGGCCTTATTCGATTACGACAACGACGGTCGTCTCGATATTTTTGTAGTGAATGGCGCTCCGCTCAGCGACCCGACGCCTAAGGGAACTGTTCCGCAAAAAGCTGGCCGCAAATACTGGAACCGCCTTTACCATCAAAAGCCCGACGGCAGTTTCGAAGACGTTACCGAGAAAGCAGGGCTTCAAGGCGCGGGCTACGGCATGGGGGTTGCCGTGGGAGATTACGACAATGATGGATTTGAAGATTTGTTTGTGACCGCCTATGGCGGAAACAAGCTCTATCACAACAATGGAGACGGCACCTTCACGGATGTAACGGAAAAAGCTGGAGTCGCCGGTAGTGGATGGTCCACCAGCGCGGCGTGGATGGACCTGGACAACGACGGACGGCTCGATTTAGTCGTGTTGCGATATCTGCAGTGGGATTTCGACGACGTGTGGTGCGGCGAGCGCAAAGAAGGCCACCGCGCGTATTGTCATCCTGACGCGTTCCATGCCATCTCGCCGCTGGTGTATCACAACGATGGCAATGGACATTTCACTGAAGTTTCGCGCCAACTGGGTCTTGCCACGCCTGGCAAGGGATTGGGCATCGCGCTGGCTGATTACGATCTTGACGGGCACATCGACATTTTCATCGCGAACGATTCCATGCCCGAATTTCTTTACCACAATAAAGGTGACGGCACATTCGAGGATGTCGCGCTCAGCTCCGGCGTCGCCGTCGATGGCGAAGGCCACACCTATGCCGGCATGGGCGTAGACTTCGCGGACTATAACAACGATGGTTTGCCAGACTTGGTAGTTACGGATCTCGCCAGCCAAATGTATGCGTTATACCGAAACAATGGCGACGGCACTTTCACCTACGACAGCTATCCTTCCGGCCTCGGACGCATGACTATGGCGCACTCGGGCTGGGGCGTTCGTTTCATCGATTATGACAATGACGGATGGAAAGATCTGCTGATCACCCAGGGACACGATCTGGATACCATCCAACTGAATTTTCCAAATCTTCGTTACCGGGAACCGATGCTACTGGCCAGAAATACCGGCCAAAAATTCGTGGATGTTTCCTCGCAGTCCGGAGACATCTTTCAAAAAACCTGGGTGGGGCGTGGATTGGCGCTCGGCGATATTGATAACGATGGCCGGTTGGATGCTGTGGTGACCGGGAATGATGGCACGTTTTACGTTCTTCACAACGCAACAACGACGCAGAACCATTGGTTAACGTTGCTGCTTATCGGGCACAAAAGTAATCGCGACGCGATCGGCGCTGAAGTGAAAATAACAACCGTAAAAGGCATTCAGATGGCAACCGTCACGACCGCAGGTAGCTATCTTTCTTCCAGTGACAAGCGCGTGCATTTCGGTTTGGGATCAGAAAAGACTGCTAACGTCGAAATTCGCTGGCCCAATGGAATCCATCAAACGATCAAGAATGTCTCTCCCGATCAAATTCTTCGAGTGGACGAACCATCGCCTGAACCCGTAGAAAAACACAACTCCCAGTGATCTTGCAACGACGAGAACAAAAGTTTTTCCGGGTCAAGAACAGCTACGGATTCTTAATTTCCGGCGGCATTTGCCATTGCGGAACAAAAAAGTCGCCCAGTGGATCTGCCTCAACATTTTCAGGAGCGTTAGCAGAGGTAGTTGCAAAGGCAAGTGCATGCTCCTTATCGCCGGCTCGAGCGTAAGCGTGGCTGAGGAGTCGTCTGGCTTGTTCGTTATTTGGGCTAAGTCGAAGCGCTTCCTGCAGCTCGGTAATCGCGGCGTCGAGACGTCCTAAACTCATTTCCGTCTTTCCCAGACTGAGATGTGCTTCCGCGTTAGAGGGATCCAGTTTCAGAGCGTCTTGAAAAGCCGCGATGGCTTCTTCTGGTTTACCGCTACGATCGAACGCCAAGCCACAAAAATAGCTGATCAGGAAATTCGGTCCCAGCTTTTGCTGCGCGATGGCAAGCTCCCCCGACGCTTCCTCGACGCGGCCCGTTCTCAAAAGCACCTGCGCCAATCCAATGTAGCCGGTAGGAAGCGGATCGCCCGCGGCCACCAGGTCGCGAAAATTTCTTTCCGCTTCGGTGTAATGTCCAGCAGCGAGCTGCGCCGCGCCCAGCCGTAAATGCAAAGCATATGACTTTGGATTAGCCGCGAGTCCGTCCTGAACCGCGGAAATCGCGTCCGAGTAGCGGCTCAATTCCATCAACTCGCGTGTCAGATTCAGCCAATTCTCTTCGTTGCCCGGAGCAAGGGCCGCGGCCTTGTGAAAAGCGTTGAGAGAGCGATCATTTTGCTTCAAGTCCGCAGCCGCAATGCCCACGATGGTCCAGGCTTCGGCAGATTCATGCGCGTTCGCATCGCCGCGCGTCAGTGCGTGCTGATAAGAATCAGCTTGGCCTATCGCTTGGCCGTAATTTCCGGCGAGCAGATAAGTGAGCGCCAAGTCGAATTGTCGCCAGAGATTTTCAGGCGTCGACGGAGCGGTACTCAATTGCTGGATGATTCGAATCGCCGAGCCATTCTCTCGAAGAGCCAGAAACAAGGCTGCCACATGAATGGATTGCTGGTCGTCTAAAGGTACCGTGGCGAGCTGCTCGAGAAGTTTGCGCGCTTTATCTTTATTTCCTAACGCAATCTGCGCGGTCGCCAATTGAATTGAGAAACTGGTCTCCGGCGGCAACGGCACGTTGGAGAACTCAATTTCTCGGATAGCCGGAGCATAAAGCCCCTCATCAAGCAGAACCCGGCCGAGATAATAATGAGCAAAAGAATCGCTCGGAGAAAGTTCTACAGCGCGGTTCAGAGCTACCCGCGCGGGCTCAAGTTCGTGCGCGTTCCATTTAAGAAATCCCAGATTTCGGTACGGGTCCTCCATTTGCGGA
>Ga0210409_10003394_pt1 | contig 17914 bp, 24 predicted proteins | sample IncBWH17MmetaG_FD_161649 | JGI IMG/M metagenome (GOLD analysis project Ga0210409, IMG submission 161649) | Forest soil microbial communities from Barre Woods Harvard Forest LTER site, Petersham, Massachusetts, United States - Inc-BW-H-17-M | ecosystem: Environmental > Terrestrial > Soil >... | reverse complement strand
AACATCAACCAGGCTGGAACATCCACCATAACAGTAACAGCAGTTAACGGATTCGCTGGAGTGGTAAGCCTCACATCGGCTTCGGTACCAGCAACGGGAATCACCTGCACTCTAACCCCGACCAGTATTACTGGCTCGGGCACGAGCACATTATCATGCACTGCGACTGCCAGTGGAACATTCACCGTTACCGTCACCGGAACGAGCGGTAGCCTATCTCACAGCGCCACCGTAACCTACAGCGTAGCAGTAGCAGACTTTTCGGTCACAGCTGCCCCAACATCAGTAACTGTAACCGCCGGCCAGGCAGGCACATCAACCATCACAGTCGCACCAATCAATGGATTCACCGGAACAGTCACGCTAACGTCATCCATCGCACCCGCAACAGGTCTGACCTGCACTCTCACGCCGAGCAGCATTGTCTTGGGCGCATCCCAGACCTCGACGCTCTCATGCTCTGGCAGCTCAGGCGCCTACACTGTAACTGTAACTGGAACCAGTGGAGCCACTTCTCACTCCGCAACTGTCACCTTCACCGTCCAAGACTTCACAGTCACCGCGAGCCCGACTAGCGTCACCGTACTCGCAGGCGCTTCAGGCACTTCCACGATAACCGTCGGCTCTGTCCAAGGCTTCACGGGCACCGTCAGCTTAACAGCCGCGGTTTCACCGGCAACCGGCCTAGCTTGCACCCTGACTCCAACCAGTGTAACCCTAGGAACCTCAGGAACCTCGACACTATCATGCACCGGTAGCGCCGGAACATACACCGTCACAGTAACTGGAACAAGTGGAACACTGTCGCATTCGGCCGCAGTCACCTTCACCGTGCAAGACTTTACGATCGCAGCCAGTCCGACCAGCGTCACTGTAGTTGCTGGAACTGCAGGCACATCTACGATAACAGTCACTGCTCTGCAAGGCTTCAGCGGCACCGTCAGTCTAGTATCCACAATATCGCCCTCTACTGGTCTAACCTGTACGCTCACACCAGCCAGCATAACTGGATCCGGAACTAGTACGCTGTCGTGCAGCGGATCAGCTGGCAGCTACACCGTAACAGTAACAGGCACCAGCGGTACACTATCTCACTCCGCCACCGTCACCTTCACCGTCCAAGACTTCACAATCGCAGCAAGCCCAACCGCCGTTACAGTAAACGCCGGAACCGCAGGAACATCGACCATAACCGTCACAGCGCTCCAGGGATTCTCAGGCGTCGTATCGCTATCCTCGAGCATCTCACCCGCCACCGGTCTGACTTGCACTCTTACTCCAACCAGCGTTACTGGTTCTGGAACTAGCACACTATCTTGCAATGGATCAGCAGGGACCTACACAGTCACCGTAACCGGAACTAGCGGAACACTGTCCCACTCTGCAACGGTGACATTTACCGTTCAGAACTTCACAATCGCTGCGAGCCCAACTAGTGTCGCGGTCAATGTGAACCAGGCTGGAACTTCCACGATAACCGTAACAGCAGTCAACGGATTCGCTGGAGTCGTCTCGCTCACCGCAACCTCGTCACCTGTCACAGGCATCACGTGCACCTTAACGCCGACCAGCGTTACCGGATCAGGCACAAGCACACTATCATGCACTGCAACTGCTAGCGGAACATTCGTCGTGACAGTAACAGGCACCAGTGGTTCTCTGTCTCACACTGCAACCGTAAACTACAGCGTCGCTGTAGCCGACTTCTCAGTTACCGCAAGTCCAACAGCCGTAACAATCATTGCCGGCGCCAGTGGAACCTCGACCATCACAGTCGCACCAATCAACGGATTCACCGGAACAGTCACGCTAACATCATCCATCTCACCCGCAACAGGCCTCACCTGCACTCTTACCCCAAGCAGCATCGTCCTCGGCGCATCCCAGACCTCTACCCTGTCATGCACTGGTAGCGCGGGAGCGTACACCGTAACCGTAACCGGAACGAGCGGTGCTCTGTCTCACTCCGCAACCGTAACGTTCACCGTACAAGATTTCACGATAGCTGCGAGTCCAGCAAGCGTAACAGTCAACGCGAATGCTGCTGGAACATCAACGATTACAGTCACTGCATTGCAGGGCTTCACTGGTGTGGTAAGTCTCACTGCAACAGTATCCCCCGCAACAGGGTTGACTTGCACTCTGACTCCAACCAGTCTTACTGGTTCAGGAACCTCGACCCTATCATGCACTGGTAGCGCAGGCGCATACACCGTAACAGTTACCGGAACAAGCGGAACACTATCTCACTCGGCTACGGTCAACTTCACAGTCCAAGACTTCACAATCGCAGCAAGCCCGACAGCTGTAACAGTAAATGTCAACTCTGCCGGCACCTCCACAATTACCGTGACTGGTCTTCAAGGCTTCACAGGCGTCGTTAGTCTCACTGCCAACAATGCAGCGTGCACTCTCACACCCACAAGCGTTACTGGATCTGGAACCTCAACACTATCCTGCACCTTTACAACCGCGTCTACTGTCACCGTTGTTGTAACCGGGACTAGCGGAAGCCTATCTCACACCGCGAGCGTTACCTTCACAGTCCAGGACTTCACCGTCGTCGCCAGCCCAACAAACGTAACTGGCAACGCGAATACTGCACTAACCTCAACCATAACCGTAACAGGCGTCAATGGCTTTGCTGGAATCGTCAGTCTGACTGCAAACAATGCAGCATGCACTCTAAGCCCAACTAGCGTAACTGGCACAGGGACCTCAACTCTCTCATGCACCTTCACATCAGGCGGAACATTCACCGTAATCGTGACCGGCACAAACGCTGGCCTATCCCGCACAGCAACCGTCACGTTCAACGTGACTGGAACAAGCTTCACTGTGACCGCCAGTCCAACAAGTGTCACCGTCAATGCGGGTGCCGCAGGAACCTCAACGATCACCGTCACTCCAGTCAACGGCTTCACCGGAACCGTAACGTTGACCTCATCCGCCTCTCCCACAGGTCTAAACTGCTCGCTTACCCCAACTAGCGTAACATTGGGTGCCGCCCAGACATCTACCCTATCATGCTCGGGCAGCGCTGGAACCTACACTGTAACGGTAACAGGCACAAGTGGAACTACTACTGCCACTGCAACCGTCACATTCACCGTCCAAGACTTCACAATCGCAGCCAGCCCAACCAGCGTTGCAGTCAACGTTAACCAGGCAGGAACTTCCACGATAACCGTAACAGCAGTCAACGGGTTCGCCGGAGTAGTCAGTCTCACTGCCAACAATGCAGCATGCAGTCTTACACCTACGAGCGTAACTGGATCTGGCACCTCAACTCTCTCGTGCACCTTCACAACAAGCGGAACCTTCATCGTAACAGTGACTGGCACTAGCGGTTCTCTATCTCACACTGCCACTGTGACCTACAGCGTAGCAGTAGCGGACTTCGCAATAACTGCCAGTCCGACGAGCGTTACCGTCCTCGCAGGAGCGGCCGGAACCTCTACAATCACCGTAACTCCAATCAATGGTTTCACTGGCACCGTCACACTATCTGCGACTGTGTCGCCAGCTACTGGTCTAACCTGCACATTGACTCCAAGCTCGGTCACTCTTGGAGCATCCCAGACATCGACACTCTCGTGCTCCGGTAGCGCAGGAGTCTACTCGGTAACAGTAACAGGCACTAGCGGCTCGACAACCCACAGCGCAACGGTAACCTTTACCGTCCAAGACTTCACAATCACAGCGAGCCCAACAACGGTCACTATTCTTGCGGGCGCTTCAGGAACCTCCACCATCACCGTGACCGCCCTGAATGGTTTCAGCGGAGCCGTATCGTTATCCGCAACAGTTTCACCAGCAACAGGCTTGTCCTGCACTCTCGCGCCAACCAGCGTAACAGGCTCAGGCACTAGCACGTTATCGTGCGCAAGCACAGCCGCAGGCGTCTACACCGTGACCGTAACAGGGACGAGCAGTGGACTTTCACACTCGGCAACTGTAAACTTCACAGTCCAGGACTTCACAATTGCAGCGAGTCCCACGGCAGTCACTGTCCTCGCAGGTGCATCTGGCACTTCGACGATCACAGTAACTGGCCTACAGGGCTTTAGCGGCGTTGTCAGCCTCACCGCTGCGGTCTCGCCAGCAACAGGCCTGACCTGCACTCTTACTCCAACCAGTGTCACTGGTTCTGGAACTAGTACACTGTCATGCACCGGCTCAGCAGGAGTCTACACCGTTACCGTAACCGGAACGAGCGGAACACTATCCCACTCCGCAACCGTAACCTACACGGTACAAGACTTCACAATCGCAGCTAGTCCAACGACCGTCACAATCCTAGCAGGCGCTTCCGGCACCTCAACAATCACCGTAACAGGCCTCCAGGGATTCAGCGGAGTAGTATCACTAGCCGCGACTGTTTCGCCAGCCACAGGTCTAACCTGCACTCTCACACCAACAAGTGTAACTGGTTCCGGAACGAGCACATTGGCCTGCAGTGGTAGTGCCGGTGTTTACTCCGTGACAGTTACCGGAACGAGCGGTACAAGATCTCACTCCGCAACCGTAACCTACACAGTACAAGATTTCACAATCACTGCAAGCCCAACATCGGTTAGCGTAAACACTGGGACCGCGGGCACTTCCACAATCACTGTAGCGGCGCTGAATGGTTTCAGCGGTATCGTTTCACTATCCTCTAGCGCTTCCCCAGCAACTGGAATCACCTGCACGCTCACCCCGACTAGTGTAACCGGCTCGGGCACGAGCACTCTGTCGTGCACCGCAACCGTCACTGGAACATTCATAGTCACAGTCACCGGAACGAGCAGTGGATTATCCCACTCCGCAACCGTGACCTACAATGTGGGAGGCGTCCTGAGCCTAACAGCCAGCCCCACCAGCGTCACGATTCTGGCTGGAGCTACAGGAACCTCCACAATAACGGTCAGCAACTCCGCGGGAGGCACTGTAACCCTTACCAGCTCAGTATCTCCATCCACAGGTCTAACATGCACCGTAAGCCCGACAAGCATCACCGGAACATCCGGAACCTCCACACTATCATGCACCGGTAGCCAAGGAACCTACACGGTAACAGTATCCGGCACTAACGGCTCGCAGTCCGCATCGGCAACAGTGACATTCACAGTCCAAGACTTCACGATAACTGCAAGCCCCACCAGCATCACTATCAACGCTGGTGCGACGGGATCATCCACCATAACAGTAACCGCGCAGAACGGTTTCACCGGAACGGTCAACCTCACCGCCAACTCATCTACCGGTCTCACTGCCACACTCAGCCCAACAAGCGTTACTGGATCAGGAACATCAGCACTAACCGTCAGCTCTGCAACGGCGGGAACCTACACGGTCACAGTAACAGGAATGAGTGGAACCCTGTCCCATACTACCGGAACAATAACAGTCAACGTGGTCGACTTCACCATCACTGCAAGCCCAACGACCTTGACAGTAAACGCAGGAGCGTCGGCAACCGCCACGATAACGGTAGCTCCAGTCAACGGATTCACCGGCACCGTCGCTCTCACTGCCAACGCTTCAGCGGGTCTAACCGCGACCCTGAGTCCAACCAGCATAACTGGCGGCTCCGGAACCTCGACACTGACAGTGTCCTCTGCAACCGCAGGCACCTACACCGTAACTGTTACTGGAACCAGCGGAACACTATCACACACTACGGCAACGATAACTGTCCAAGTGGTTGACTTCCAGATATTCGCCAGCCCGACAACCGTCAATACAACCCCAGGCGTCGCAGGGACCTCCACAATCAGCGTAATCGGTCTCAACGGTGGCACCGGCACCGTCAGCCTAACTGCCACTATCTCCCCATCCACTGGACTCACGTGCACCCTCAGCCCAACCAGCGTCACAGGATCAGGAAACAGCACACTCAGCTGCGCTGGAACCGGCGGAACATACACTGTCACGGTCACTGGAACAAGCGGATCCCTATCACACAGCACGACGGTCACAGTAAACGTCCAAGACTTCAGCCTCACATGCAACCCGAGCACCGTAACAGTCTCCCAGGGCGGCTCGGGAACGAGTGTCTGCACCGTTACAGCAATCGGTGGATTCACAGGCACTGTCAACCTCTCAGCCAGCGGTACGACAGGGCTTACAGCTACACTCAGTCCAACTAGCGTCACCAACTCCGGATCATCGACCCTAACTATCACTGCGTCCAGCACTGCCACTAGCGGCAGCGTCAACGTCACGGGAACAAGCGGAAGTCTAAGTCACTCGACAACCGTCACGGTAACGATTACCAGCACGACAACTCCACAGCCCATCCTCACTCAAGACACATGGAACCACCGCTTCTCACTCTCCAAGTACAACAATGTCATGACCTTCAAGCTCGGAGCAACGAACCCATCTACCGTAACAGAGTACATCAGCATACGAGTGGTCGCAACTGATGGAACCGGCGTCTCCGGATTCACGCTCAGCAGTGCAGTGATCACACTCGGTCCGGGCCAGAACGTGAACCACGTATTCCTCAGCCAGACGTTCAGCAGCTCCCAAGTGGGTGAAACATTCACCTTCAACGTCTCCATCCAATGGGGACTAACCGCGACCACCGACCCGAACGCACTACCGTTCAACAGCACAGCTAGCAACGGAGCACCCACAACTGGCTCATTCACAGTCCTATCGTAGGACGAGAACGAGTCAGTCCCCCTCCAAACTATTCTCTACCTTTCTCTTCATTCAGCAAGTCAGCGGTGCTCTAGCGAATGCAAGGTTCAACTCTGCCAAAAACAGGGTATTACTTCAGCTGTCGCAGTGAGGACGGAGATGGCTTGAGCTGGAGAAAACTGTGAGAAGCTTAAATTCATGCTGGGACGTAGCTGACAAAATGCTGATCTGCTCAAGGCTAGGAGACAGCTGAATGTCCTCTCGTAGAAGCCGAGTCTGGAAGAGTCTCACACTCTTCGTATTAGTCAACCTGATGATCATTCCCTCTTTGATGCCTGCTAATGCTAGCCTAGGCTGGTCTAGTCCCATCCTCGTGGAATCACATGCGGGAACAGACATTCTGCCCAGCGCTATGCAAGCGAGTAATGGGACTCTCTGGTTAGCGTGGCAATCCAACCGATTCAGCCAAGCGACCGGCCGGCCTGACATTCTCTACAAGACCTACACTAACGGAGTCTGGTCCGCCGACCACAACCTTACGAACTCAGGATGGAATTCTGCACCGTCTCTGGTGCAGCTTGCTAACGGCACAATACTCGCGTTCTGGGTAATCAAACAGGGCACAAGTTTCCTCGTATACTCTGGCACAACCAACGGAGGAGCCTGGTCGGCCCCTACCCAGATCACGTCGACACCTCTGAACGATACTCAACCTTCAGCCGCAGTTGGTCGAGACGGCACAATCTGGCTTGTCTGGACCAGGATCGATACCACATGCGGATCTTGCGCCGCGACCAAGCAGTTGTTCTACAAGACATGGAAATCTGGGACGTGGTCTACAGAGGCTCAGCTCACAACGGACTCCAATCAGAACTACGGATCCACTGTTGTTGTGAGCAAAGACGGTATGGTTCGGGTAACTTGGTCCAAAGGAGCACCCGGCAGCATATACCAGCTCTTTTACAAGACTTTCAACGGCACCACTTGGAGCTCTGAGACTCAGGTAGTCAGTTCATCCTCAACTGACGAACATCCATCCATGATTCAGGATCGTAACGGAACACTCTGGCTTTTCTGGGGACGACTGGTTGTCGTGTCGCTCCTAGTACAATTTTACGAGGTCGTCGGAAAATTCTCTTACAATCTCGGCCAGACCTGGTCGTCAGAAACCATCTTTACGAGCACTTCTCAAACCGTCGACAGTTTCATGCCAAGCGCTGTCCAGTCAAACACCGGAGTCAAGCCCTTGTGGATTTTCTACGCGTCCAACCAGAATGTCCCAGACTATGACATTTTCGCTGTAACCTCGACCGGTGTCAATCCAGTTCACGACTTGAAAGTTTCTGGACTCAGCGCGACAAACAACCTAGGGACCAGCTGGCAATATCCTGGTGGACTAAAATCCGTAGGACAGGGTGCAATCGAAACAGTTGCAGTCTCGGTTGCTGACGTCGGCGACTATCTCGAGAACGCAATTGTCACTCTCACGGCTACCAACACCACCGCGATCACCATCGGGACCCGGACGAGCCTCGTCGGTCCAGGCAGCACGATGAATTTCTATTTCTACTGGAACACCACGAATGTTCTTCCCGCGCGTTACGGCCTGTCGGTCAGCATCGCAGCGCTTCCTGGTGAGACTCTCGGAAACATGGGAGACAATAGCTTCGCTTTGGCAAACCAGGTCCACATTATTCCTCTAGGCGATGTAGACCAAGATGGATCTGTGACGATCACAGATGTTTCGGTCTTCTTCTACGACTACGATTTCACTCCTGCATGCAATTGTAGTCGCTGGAATCCATACGCTGACGTCAACAACAATGGAATCATCGACATCGTTGACGTAGGAGTAGTCTCGAGAAACTTTGACATTTTCACTTAACGCGAAGTAGATCCGCTTAGACCTGCTATGTTCGAGGGTCTAAATCTGAACTGCAGAACTCCAGGTTTCTTGCATGTGACCCATATCGATCTCGCAAATGAGAGAATTTACCGTTTTTCCAAAACGTTTCTCCGACTGCGATTATGGTAAAATTCGCGTGACTCTTCCATCAGTAGAGGCGCTTTCCTTGGCTCTCCTGGAGATCTGGATTTCGCGCTTTCTCGCCGTTAACGCGGCGTTAATTGTAGTCAGATCGTCGGCCGCTGGAGTAGATCGCTGGGTAATGGGATCGTTTTTCTTCATGGCGAAGACGACCCGTTCAGGATATCTCCCTTCACAGGTTCTCCTCTCCAATGGTTGCCCCTGTCTTTGGCTATTCTCGACTGCTCTTATCCGCCGTATATTTCTGGAATACCCTGGAAGTCTTTCTCAATCTCAAGTGTTTCGTGGCTATAAGCACCAAGTGGTTCTCCGAAAACTCTTATATTGACTGTCCCGGAAAGTGTGTTTCGGAAAACGGGTGCATAAAAAACGAAAAACCCTAAGATACTATTCCTAATACCACTAATGCTATTCAGCTCTCTCTTACTCGTACCAACCATCGCTCACGCAGCCACCGGACAAGTAAACATAAACGGAGGCGCTCAAGTGCTCGGGAGTCCGTTCCCCAGTACGGTCAGCGTCCCGATCAACATTGCAGGCTCTGACGCTCTAAACGGCTTTGACGTTCAAGTCTTCGCCGACCCAACCATCCTGTCAGCCACCAGTGTCAGCGTAACGGGCTCTGTTCTTGCCTCACCCACGATAGTGATTGAGTGCATTAACGGGATTCTCGTTGCAGGCTCGACCTGCGCTCCTCAGGACGGAAACGGTGTCGTTCATCTTGGCGCTGCCCATATCGGTAGTCTAACAGTCGCTCCGACCAGTGGTCTCCTCTTCACGATAAACTACAATGTCGTGGGAAACACCGCTGGCACACCAATCAGCTTCAACACAGGTTGCGCGGGCACTAGCGTGTCCGGCGACTGTGTCACCGTATCCAACGGAAGCCCCACCGCTGTCCCTGAAACAGACCTCGGAACGACCTTCGCCAACCTAAACGACTTTACCATCACACCAGCCTTTGCCAGCATCAGTACTCCAGCAGGCGTCGCGATTACTGACACAATCAACTACGCTGCCAAGGGTGCCTTCTCTGACAGTCTCACCGAGACTGTGACAGGTCCTTGCACACTGGGAACCGGTTCAGTCGACCTCAGCTTCCCTACTGGCTCTGACACGCTAACCTGCAGCTCTGCGACCAACGGCGACTTCACGGTCACCGTGACGGCCACGGGCTTCAGCACAAACATCAGTCACTCTGCCACGATCATGTTCCATGTTGGGGCAGCCGGGTTCAGCTCCACGCTCAACCACTCCAGCATCACCGTTCCACGCGGAACTTCTGACTCTACTACCATTGTTACATTGACAGGTGTTAGCGGCTTCAGCGGAAGCGTCTCTATCGTTGCCACAGGCCCAGCCGGAATCACCGGTTCGGCCAGTCCAGCGATGGTCACTCTCACCCCTGACGGCTCAGGCTACAGCACCGGCACATCCACACTGACCATCACTGTCGCAGGAACAGTAGCTACTGGAATCTACACCGTCACTGTCACCGGAGGATCAACTCTCTCGGTTACCGTGCCAGGTCTCGACTTCAGTATCGCAGCGCTACCAAGTGCTGAGAGCGTTCCAAGAGGAGGCTCTGCGGTCGCGACCATTAGCTTGACGAGTCTCGGTTCCTTTGCTGGAACAGTGACTCTATCAGCGACCATCGTCGCCACTGGTCTCGACGTTCCCGCAACGGGCGTGAACAACATCGCCGCAACATTCCTACCTGCCACCGTAACCCTAACGGCCGGTGGTAGCGGCTCAACAGCATTCTCTGGCGGCACAGTCAAAATCGGCACAAGTCCCAACCCTGCTAACACTGCAACAGGCAACTACACCGCGACCATTACTGCAACCAGCGGTAGCTTGTCCCACAGCGTCGCAATCACATTCAACGTCTTTGACTTCTCGCTCGGACCTAACTATTGCGCAGGCAGCAGCCAAACCATCTACACCAGCCCAGACACATTCTTCAACCCAGTCTCCGTCGGCGAAACATGCAACACGTTCACCTTGACAACCCAGACCACCGCCCAAGGCGGAGGTCAGTCTACTCTCTGGATGCAGGTCAACTCTCTCGGTGGATTCGCGACTCACGGTGCTGCTGGCACCGGCGTCGTAGCTGCAGTCAACCCAACGGGTCCAGGTACTGGTAGCCGTGTCCCAGAACTCCATCGGAACGTCTGCTTCTTCCAGACCTACTTCGCAAACGGAACTCAGCTCTCGCGCGCTTACATCCAGGCTAACGGTCCGGTTGTCAGAGCAGGTCCAGTGGGCGGATGCCGTTTCAGCTTCGCCTACGCGGTACCAAACGATATTGACGCCGTAGCTTGCGTGCCTCCTGACAACGTAGCACTCTTGGATTGCGCCAATGCGAACAACCCTGACTTCTTCGCCATCTACGCAGACTCGCTCAGCCACACTCTGCCCGGAACATACCTCGTCAACGTCTGTGGACTAGTCGGCACTTTGCTCAACTGCCAGATGATCACCTTGATCGTCGTCTCTGCCCCAATCGTACACCAGTTCGTCTACACTCACAGTGTCTCCATCGGATCAGGTGGAGTTCAGAGCTTCAAGCTCGGGGTCACGAACCCTGATACACATGTAGTCTACGCGCAAGTCACAGTCACTGGTACGGGTAGCTTCGGAGACACCTTCACCGTAACGACAGGCGTCTTCAAGATCAACCCCAACGCAAACGCCAACAACCTCGCCCTATCAGTTAGGTTGACTAGAGCGGAGATTGGTGAGACGTTCACCTTCTCGTCAAGCATCTTGGTCAGCGCAGTCGATGCGGGCGCGGTAGCAGTCGACCCAATCAACGGTACCACAAGTGCAGGCACGAGTACGCTATCGTCCGTCACCGCAACATTCAGCGTCACAGCATAGAGCCTTACCGAATTCCAAACCTCCATTCTCCTTTTTTCTCTAACCCAGCGGTAGCTGGGCTGTATCTCCAGGCCCATCCGAGGCATGATCAAGACGGCTGCAGGGGCCGGACTCTATCCGTGACAGGCTTTCGCTTTCTGCAATACTTATATCGTCTACGAGCCCTAGGGCTCACACGGCCTCGAGATTGCGTGCTGGCCGACCAGCTCTGAGTCCGGTAAACAATTCATGAAAATATTCAGGAATATTACTAGAGTCACCTTTCTCCTAGTCACGCTGCTCATCGTTATTCTTCCTTCATACCACGCGAATGCCGCCCCTCCTTGTTCTCCGTCACAGTCTCCAGCTTGGCAAATCTGTGGACCGATCCAAGCGCTCACTGGAATCAACGAGTATTCAACAGCAATCCAGGCGAGCGATGGTACGCTCCGTCTTGCATGGACCCATGTAACTCTCAATGGCTTATCCAGCATTTCCTACAGTACTAGGCTACTCAACGGGACTTGGACGGGAAATTCTACAATAACCAATCCGGGAGGTCGCAACCTCTCCCCATCACTTGTTCAGCTCGCGAATGGTACAATCTTCCTCTTCTGGAGCTACAAGCCGACAACTTCGATGAACTCCCAGATCTACTATCGATACCTCAAAGGCAGTGTCTGGTCGACTTACAACAAGCTTCCACTCCACACACCCGTATGTTCACCCACGTGCTGGAACGACACTCAACCCTCCGCAACAGTAGGCCGGGATGGAACTCTATGGCTTGTCTGGACCCGAGACAACAGTACCGTAGCCGGGACCACTCCAGTTTACAGACAGTTATGGTACGAGACGTTGAACTCCACGGGCTGGTCCAAGAACGAGCAGAGCATCACCTCAATCAGCGACATCAACTGGAATTTCGAGCCGTCGGTTAGAGTCGGAAAGGATGGTGTACCAAGAGTTGCCTTTTCGAGAGGCCAATCACTTTTGGCTAACTTCCAGATCAACTACATCTACCGTTCAGGGTCTAGCTGGACCCTGCCTAGGTCGATAGTGGCTTCCAACTCGACATCAGATGATGAGAATCCCTCTTTGGTCCAAGACCGTAACGGGACGCTCTGGGTGTTCTGGTCTAGAAACATGAACAGCAATTTCGTGATCAAGTCCGAGTATTCTTGGGATAACGGCACTAGCTGGCGCGGAGAAACCATGATGACAGCGGCCTGTTCGGGATGTGCTGATAGTAGGTATCCTGCGGCGGTTCAGTGGAGCTTTGACAAGAATCTCTACGTCTTCTACTCTACCAACCCCGGTGCTACGGGCTTTGACCTGTTTGCTCTGACAACAGTAAACCCGATCTCACCGGTTCACGACATCGCCATTGCCAACTCCACTGGCTCGTATGGCACCAACGCATCCCTGATCTACGCGGGAGGTTTCCATAATCCCTACGCGGGAATCAGCCAGAGTGCCGTCGTATTGCTCTCTGTGACAATCATGGATCTGGGCGATTTTGCCGAGAACGCGTCGCTGACAATGATAGCGACCAATTCGACCAATTATTCTTTGGGAACTCAGACAGTCTCTCTCATTCCCGGCGGCTCAGCAGTCGTCAGCTTTAGCTGGAATACTTCGGGAGTGAGGCCTGCGCGATACGGATTGTCGGCCAGTGCCAGTATCCCTATAGAGCCTCTTGGCAATCGGGGAGATAATGTTCTGGCAAAGCCGAACATTGTCCATCTTCTGCCTCTCGGCGATGTTGATCAGGATGGGTCAGTAACGATCACAGATGTCGGGGTTGTCTTCTACAACTACGGATTCTCATGTTATACGCCAACGACGTGCAGTCCGCGTTACAATCCTTTTGCCGACAGCAATGGGAATGGAGTTATTGATATCGTGGATGTCGGCGTTGTGTCGAGGAACTTTGACATCTTCACCTAGCTCATCTGGACTTAGAGAACAAGAAAGGTCGAAAGGGGGAATGTTTCAGGCATTCTACGACTGTCTCTATCGCGCTCCAGATTTCCTTGTCAGCCTTTTTCCTGAGATAGGTTTTTACCCGCATATTACTCGGGGAAGGTCCGGAACTCTTTGAAGATCTTTTCAGCGACCAGGCTCATTATCATGTTCGCCGTCTCCTTCTCTTTCGTAAGTCTGACCGGCCCGATGTCTGCAGGGTTCCATCTTCCCTCTATCCAGCCTATTCATGCAATCGCTCAGACCTGTCAGACCATCGGTTCGTCCGGCGCGTGTTCCGAGTACTGGGTTCCTGCCGGTCCCGCGATGGATACTGAGCAGGCAACGATCTTTACGGATGAGAGTGCCGAGTTCACCAATATTCAGTCAGCTACTCCCAGCATTGATCTTACTGACTGGCCTCTCACTCCTGACCTAACAGGACCTTTCACTGTTAGCCCGAACTTTAGAATTACAGCGACAACGAGTCAAGCGGGCTATTTCGAGATCCAGTTCATGCTCGCGAATAATTTCTGGGGCATCAACATGAATTTCGGAAATAATCCGAACGGTACCCAGATACGCCAGGGAATCTCCCACCTTATTGACAAAGCCATATTCGCCGCTAACGAGCCGAGCATTGCTGGAACTGCGAACGCGCTTGACACCGCGGAGCCCTCGGATAATGTGGGTGGTCTGCCTGCGGCGAACCCGTGCGCTTGGGATTCAACCTTCACTGAAACCGGTACCAATTGTGTTGTTGGCAGTCCGGGTGGTACCGCCTATCACTTGGCAACTTCTACCGGAGCCAACAGCATCACCTGGCTTCCAGCTCCAGGAAGTGCCGACTTGAACGCTGCTGCCCAGCACTTTGTCAACGCAGGCGTTGCCTCGGGATTCAACCCGGCCACTTCGGTCCTGACAGGTATCAGTTCCACCGCGTCGACTCACGCACCTAGCTTTTTCATCAGAAATGATAACCCTCCACGTCTAGACCTGGGGAATAGTCTTTCTGAGGAGATCTGTTATCTCTTCACAGGCGCCTATACTGTGCCGTGCGCCTATCTGAGTGTGGTGAGTGGTCCGATCACCGCGTTTCCAGGCTTCACCACTTCTAACACCAGCATCAACCTTAGCTGGGGAATGTACACCGCGGCGTATGCTAGCACTACCGGTCCTTCCCCTTTTGATTCGACATACTACTTCACGTATAACAGCAGATTTGCTTCCGGCATTCGTTCGATCCAGCCGCCGAACGGTCCATGCGCCAGCGCAGCAATCCCGACTGTGAGCGCGCCTGACTACATGTACTTGTGCAATGCGACCTTCGACAGTCTGACTAACCAGATGGAGTTCGCTCCATGTCTCAGCGTTGCCGGCGACCCTGTTGTCGGTTCAACTAGCAACATTTCCACCGGCCACTGCCCAGGTACAACCAGTGCTCTCTCCGCGATCGGTGCGGGCGTTCAGGCTGAGGATCAGTTCGGTAAGAACGCGTACACTATTCCGATTTTTGAACAGAACGCCCAGTTCGGCTATCTCAACAATGGCTGGACACGGGTTATCAATAATTCCGGAGCTGGGCTTCCGAACTATTTCACATGGCTTAACGCGTGGAATCCGACCCCGGGATTGCCTGGAACGATCCGTCAGGGTTTCAAGCAGAGCACAACCTCCGTCAACCCGTACATCGCTAGTACTGTCTGGGACTTTTACGTAATCAGCAACATCTACGACACGCTGGCCATGCCCAATCCCTTGTCCGGCGGTCAGCTGTTGGACTGGATGAGCCTGAACATTCAGCAGCTACCAAACTCTGTCCTCACTTACACTCCTCCCGCTGGCACCGTCGCTAGCTTCAGGTTCACATTGCGTGGTGACTTGTTCTGGCAGGACGGGAGGCGTGTGAGTCCCTGGGATGTGAAGTTCAGCTATCTCAGCCTTCTCTCTACAGGCGCGTTCCAAGGCGGGCCCCTCGCCCCTGTCACGGGGGTCACAATCCTAGGCACCTCACAATTTGACGTTAACATAAACGCGGTAGGTCCCTTTACAGAACTCTCGCTCACCTCTGTCACGGTCCTTCCTGGCCGTTACTGGTCGACCTGTTCTGGAAGCCTCTGGGACGGATACGTCGGCGTCAACCATGTTCCGGACAATTGCATGGTCCCGGACCCGAGCAAGACGACAGCGAGCTATGACCCGCTCGGCAATGGCATCCTCATCGGATCAGGACCATGGACGTGCACCAGCAGCATTGGAAAGGTTGGATCCGGATGCTCGTCCTCAGGCACCATGAATCCTCCGGTCGGAGGCAGCTATGTGCTCAGCCGTTTCGGAAAAGGCCTCCCGCCTGCATCTAGCATTAGTGGCGTCTACTTCCGTAGTAACGGTAACCTTGCAGCCTACTTGTGGTCGCAAGACACAGGTGACATCACGCATGACTTTCTCAACTTCAGTGTTGTCGCGAGCTGTTTCGGTGCTGCTGTAACATCCACTGGTCCATGTGCTCACTTCCAGCGTGGTATCGGAGCCAACGGTGGCCCAATCAGTGTCGGTCTCAGCCAGGTTGCTATTGTCAACCGGTTCGTGGGACTTAACTGGGTTGCGCCTTTCAACTGGATTGGCAGTCCGCCCGTCGGCATTATTCCACTGGCGCCAGTACTCTACGAGAACACGTTGACTCTCAATCCGTCTAGCGTGGCCGGCTGCACTGCAGCCTACCCGACCGGCGGATACGACTGCTAGCTCCAGAAACCATTGCAACTGTCAGTGCGCAGAAAGCTCTGCTAGCTAGACTCGAAAGCCGCCCGGATAACCTTTTAAAACGCGCAGGACCCGGCTTCATCGTTCGTTGTAGAAAGGTGGAAGTCTGAAGGTTTCACTGCGAAACCGGAGCATAATCCTGTGCGCCTTGGTCTCTCTCATCTTCTTCGGCGCCGTCTCGATCACCCACCAGAACTCGCTCCTGCATTCCGACTCTCCGGTAAAGGCGCGGTCTGTGAGCCCATCTACTGCGGTTGTATCGGTGGTTCCGCAGAATGTTTCTGACTTGTCAAAAGTGAAAGGGTCTGTCATAGTCTTCAACGTCACCCTGGCATTTTCGCCCTCGATCAGTGCGTTCGACATTTGGGTACAGTTTGATCCCAACGTTCTAAGCGCCTCATCCAGTTCCATCGATTATTCGGGCAATATTCTAGGTTCGAGCGCACAGGTCCAGTCTGAGTGCATTAATGATCAGGCCATTCAAGGATCCTGTGGAAGTCTCGACGGTCTGGGCGTTGTTAACCTAGGACTCGCAATCTTTGGTGGCGCCACTACTTCGGTGTCTGGAGGTCTACTTTACCGTATTAGCCTGACCGTGGTCAGCGCTGGGTTTTCTCAGATTCACCTGCTCGAAGTCATTCTGGCCAATGGTGTTACTAACCTGAAGTATGACTCAGATAGTGGTACGGTAATTACGCAAGATGGTTTCTTCGTGAATGAGGTGTGTGGTTCAGCGTTCTGTAGAGCCCCTTCGGTCTTCTTCACTATCTCACCGGTTCAGCCTTCAATCGGTTCCACCGTCACGTTCAATGCTTCAGCTAGTAAGGCTACGAACCCTAGCGCAAAAATTGTTCAGTACACCTGGTTCTGGGACGAGATTTGCCGCGCGGTTGCAACTACCCAGAGCGTAACTGATCCAGTAATAACCCATGTATTCTGCAACAAACAGATCTATCATGTGACTCTCACAGTCCAAGATTCCGTGGGGATACGATATTCACTGACAAAGCCGGTTAACGTGACCTATGTGTTCATCGACGTTACCTATGGTGGTGTTACTGTCGACCACCAGTTCGGTGTCTATCCGGGAACTGTTGTGCACGTGACCGCGCAGGTCCAGAACAATAGCACAGCACCGATCAATGCAACTATAACAGTCAGCTTGGATACGGGACAGTTACTTGGGAACCAGTCATTCTCTCTCTCTCAGAGAGGCGGTGCAACAGGAACGATTGGAACATTGGGTCCTGTTCCATGGAACACTACCAACCTCCCTGCGAGAGTCTATCGCATTATAGTAACGGTTGGCTCCAACGTTCCGCAGAATGTTACCAACGACAAGTCGACGTCAACATTTGTTCAGCTGATTGTCCAACCCCCGGGTGGCAATCTGAGCCTGGGTCTTTTCCAGACGACCGGGCTCGGTATTATTGTGATCATTGCTCTGGCCGCGGGCCTCGCCCGGTTCCGGAGAAAGCCTCGCTGGGAAGACGAGCCACTATAGGCTCGAAGTAGAAGGCTGTAACCGCGGAATGTTGGGGTATTCTAGGAATATCCCGATCATGCTCAAGATTTACCCTGAACTCAGCCCGGGGATAATCTTTTAAGGCTAAAATGCCCGAAACGTTCTTCGGGAAAAATTGA
>Ga0210409_10003393_pt1 | contig 17915 bp, 15 predicted proteins | sample IncBWH17MmetaG_FD_161649 | JGI IMG/M metagenome (GOLD analysis project Ga0210409, IMG submission 161649) | Forest soil microbial communities from Barre Woods Harvard Forest LTER site, Petersham, Massachusetts, United States - Inc-BW-H-17-M | ecosystem: Environmental > Terrestrial > Soil >... | reverse complement strand
TTAGCTGACCGGGCAATCTTGCTTCAACCGACGGCTGACTAGCCAGACGGAGATTTCGTCTGGCTAAGCCGTGCAAGCACTGTAGATAGACACCGTTTCCTGCGAATGCGATTTGACATAATACAAAGTTGTCGCGTCGTTATGTTTGAGTACTGGCGCGGCTTCCGAGGGTGTTGGTGTCGCAAATAAAGTGACAATGCCCGTAATGAGGGCAGCGCTAGCCAGTGTCGCTGTCCTCCGTGAAAAAACTTCCCATAGCGAATGTTGACCGGCGCGTTCTGCACGGTCGATGTCTGCTGCCATGATGACTTTTAGCGGGTCTATCCCAAGTTCAAGAGCTATTGCCAAGCAGGCTTCGTTGTCCATGATCCGTTTGCCTGTCATGTATTGGCTGATTGTCGCTGTTCCCATGTGCAGCTTTATCGCGAGCTGTCGATCACTTTTCAATCCTTGTTTTTCTTTCAACTCTTCCAAATATTTAACGCTTTTCATATCGTTTCCTCTTGACAAGTGTATTCACGTGAGAGCATATTCTCACCTGAATACATTCTCAGGTGAATATTTGTACGAATCATAGCAGTTTGGTCGAAAAGGTAAACCGCTTGTCAGGTGTCGGCTTTTTCCAGTTTGCGGGCCATGTTGAAAAGCTGCTGCTCAAGAATTTTGATCTTTTTATCTTGAGTGCTTTCGATGGGGGGTTTTTCTGCGACAGGCGCGTCAACGGCGGGGAAGTTTTCTTGAATTTGTTCGATGGAGGGTAGGGGAGTGGCAGGCCAGCGAATTAGTTTTATGCCTGCAATTTCCATGGCGTTGTTTTTCGTGGCATCGCGTTTTTGTGCTGCTGGAGTTGCGTGTGACTTGTCATCAATTTCGATGGCTGCAACTACTTCAAGGGCTTTATTGCAGATGACGAAATCCAGACTTTTGCCATTGATTGTGTTGAATGCCGCGCCTTTTGCGGAAATGCAGCGTGACAGTTCTACCTGAGCCAGCACCACGTAGCCGGGCAGAGTGTCAATCAGTTTCCAGTACATCGCTTGTTCGTTTTTTGTCAGCGGTGTTTTGCTTTTGTAGTCGTAGTCTTTTTTTGTGTTGTTAGACCTGCCTTTGTTTTTCGCCGCAGTTGCGAAAACAGCCAGGACGATTAGCACAATGATGATTGCACCCAAGATTTTCAGCATTAATTGCTCCTGATAAATTTTTTGCAACTTTACCACTTCTAGCCAAAAGGTAAACCGTCCGTGAAGCGCACCAAGTCACATATCACTGCTGAAGAGTACGTTCGTCGTTACGGTGGCTCTGCGAGTGCTGCTGGTTTCGTCAAGGCGCAGATCTACGCGATGGGCAAGGTGGAAGCAGTCGCGGCGGTGCCGGGCCGAGGCACGAGGCACGAGGCCGCCGCGACAGCGCACCCCCCAGTTCAGCCGGAGGGGCGGCTTGAAGATGCACCCATTAATAACATGGGTCAAACGGTAGTCGCGGAGCTGCAAACGGTCGATTTAGTGATGGCGGCTGGAGGTGTGAAGCAGGTGATGGTGCGTGGTCGTGCTGAGGGTGAGTGCGCAATTATTGACTGGGTGAATTTCAGTGTTCTTGAAGATACGTGGTTTCGTACTGCGCGGGAAACCTTGATTGGTGATGAGCAGATCGTGACGGAAGCCAGTCGTCAGTTGGAAAAGATTTTTGGTTTTGGTGTAACGGCGCATCGTGAGAAGGGACTGAATTTCTTCCGTGATTCGTGGGTGTTGGGCGATGACATGGGCTTTGTGTGCTTCGGTGGTCAGCGTCAAAAGATGGGCGTTACGTTGAATGGTTTGGGTTGTGCGAATGCTGCTGCCGGATGGGAAAAACGGCTTTTTGATTTTCTGGCTACGACAGCGGTGCAACCTCAAATCTCGCGTATCGATTTGGCACATGACGATTTCACCGGCGGCTATCTGTCGGTGGATTGGGCTGAGGAACAATGGAAGCAGGGCGGTTTTACTGCGCGTACTGGTGGCTTGCCTCCGGAAATTCAACGGGTTGGTAACTGGCATCGGCCATCAGGCAAAGGTCGTACCTTGACTATCGGGCGTAGAACGTCCGGTAAGTTCCTGCGGTTCTATGAAAAGGGTAGGAAAGAGGGCGATAAAAACAGCCTGTGGTGCCGTGCCGAATTTGAATTTAAGTCTTCGGATCGTGTGATCCCATTCGATGTTTTGTTGCACCCGTCTGACTATTTTTGTGACGGTTATCCGTGCATTGCTCAGTTCGCTAAAACTGACACGCCGAAACGTATCAAGTTGAAAGTTGAAACAGCGCACATCGTTGTCGAGGCTTGTGAAGAAAATCTAAAAGGTTCGTACGGCAAGCATCTGCGCGCCTTTCGCAATATGTACGGTGATAAGGAAACGTTGGATCGCCTTTGTCATCCAGATTTGAACGCGTGGCCTAAACGCATGAAACCACTCGGCGCGTCACTGGATACGATTCCTGTGCCGATGCATCGCCAGGTTAAGCCATATGGACCGTCCTATTTCAACCTCCCATCGCATGGGCTGCATGGGGCATAAGGTTTTTCAAGCCTTTTACATATTGGAGAAGCTGCAATGAGCATTCAACAGACATCAGAAACATCGACTATTGCCAAGCTGAAAATTACTGGCTTTAAGGCAAACAAGGGGCAGATGGATAACGGCCAGAAATTCGACAGCACCAAGGTGTTTGCCGAAACGCGACTGGATGAAAGCAAGGGCAACATGCGCGGTACGGCATCGACTGAATACACCATCGGCCTGTCTGATGAGTACGCGAAATATGCGCATTTGCCGCTGCCGTTTATCGCTGAGGTTGAACTTGAAACGGTGACGAATGGTAAGACGCGTTCGCAAGTCATTCTGCAATTGATCCCTGTCAAGGTTGCTGCGCCAGCACCGAAACCGAATGGCGCAACAGCTTAATTTCGTTGTCCTGTTTATTGTGCAGGACAGTGAGAGTAAGTGTTTTTTGATGCCGGAAGATGGTGATGTCGGCTTCACTTCTTGGGCGCACGAAGCGGGGCGATTTGCTGATTACGGTGAGGCGGTAGATACGGCGGAGTTGCATTGTCACGAAGGGTTTCACGTGACAAAGGTGGTGGATCAAGCGGCGTCGTTTATCTCTGGTTAATCGGTTTTAAATAAACGTGACTTGTCACGATAAATAGTGAGGTGGTCATGGCGTCGCTGATTCGCTTGACGTTGTGGGCTTGGGTAATGGGCGCTGTGATCGGTACGGCGGTGTATTTTTTGTTGCTTTATTTGGGGTAGGAATGATGGGGCCAGAACTTCAATTTGCATATCTGATGTCGGGGTTGCTGGCCTCTTTTCCTTTGAGCGTGTGGGCTGTGCACGCGCTTCATAACTGGTTGTGCGGATTGGAGTTCTGAGTGATCTGTGCAACTGGTGTTAATCAATCTGACGGGACGGTATTGCTGGTCTTGAACCCGTCGGTAACAGATGTATCCACGTGTCAGTACGTGGTGCAAAGCGGGTCTGATGTGGCGGGGTCGTTACTCACCATGTCGGCTCAAACAGGGGGGCTGTATGCGGCGGCGATGGTGTCGGTTTGGCTGATCGCATGGAGCTTCAAAGCGTTGTATAAAACTCTCGGAGTAAATTCAAATGAATCTGATTAAAAAAGTTGGTACTGGTGTTGCGTTGGCTGTTTCGTCCGTTGCTGCAATGGCGCAAACGGCTCCTACTGTCGATACCACTGCGATCAGCGGTGCGGGTACGCAGATTGCGCTGGTTGGTGCTGCCGTTTTCGCGGTGTATGTCGGCATCAAGCTGTACAAGTGGATCAAGTCGGCGCTGTAATTTTTCATGTGCAAAGCACGGGGACCATGTGTCCCCGTTTTTAGTTAACCGAGGAGAAAACTATGGGCCTGCTTGTGATTATCACCTTCCTTGGTGCGTTCTGGATTTTGCTGACATGAGATACCTGGCGAAAAGGATTTTGGTTGGTGTTTGCATCGCGTTGGTGATGATGCTGGTGCACAAGGTGAGCCGTGCTGGTGATTTTGGTTGGACTGGCAACGGTAATAATAACTATCCGAGCGCCTTTGCAGCTTGCCAGAGTTTTGCTAATCCGGGTGAGACCGTCACTATCCAGTTTTTTGGAAAATATAACGCAAGTTGCTTTTTTAATGGCGTCCCTCGTATTGACACGAATACTAGTGGCGGCGTTTGCAGTCCGCCAAATACACTGGATCTGAATGGTGCTTGTGTGGCTCCGGTTAGTCCGGTTTGTACGGCAGGTGCGGAAACTAAATTTACTACGCAGTGGGGCCATAACACGTCGTCGTTTACGCCGCCTTTGCCTAAGGGTGATGGTAAGTGTAATGTTTTGGGTGGCGCTGACGCTCCTTCTGCCGATAAGTGTTATTCGAAGCCTAATTCCGCTGATCCGACAATCGTATATTGTGATTGGGTTGCTAAGCAAAGTGGTACTGCTTCGGGGCAGTCTGATGCTTTTTCTCCACCTGTTGGCGGTCCTACGCTTCCAGCTATACCTCTATTTCAGGGTGATCAGGGTGGTGGTTGTGGTGGCGGCATGAGTAACGTGGGTACTGATGCTACTGGGTCGCCTGTATGCGCTGCAACGGGAACAAATCCGGTTGCTCCTGATAAGACCTCTACAACTTCTCCAACTGTTACTTCAACAAATCCTGATGGTTCGACTACAACTAAGAGTAATACGTCTAGTTCAAATTCCGATGGTAGTACGACGACGAATGCAACCACGTGCACAACAGCCACTGATGGCGGTAAGACCTGCACCACTTCTCAGAGTACTGGCAATACTCCTTCGGGTGCTGCTGGCAAGTCCGATGGTTCTGGTGTTAAGGCAGACGGCACGCCGGACGATAAGAAAAATGATTTGTGTACTTTGCATCCAGAATTGAATGTCTGTAAGAACTCTGATGTGCAGGGCAATGGTTGTTCGGGTGCGTCCGATGCCACTGCGTGTACTGGTGATGCTATTCAATGCGCGATTTTGCGTCAGCAGAGAAAAGAGTATTGTGAAAATTCGCAGGTTACGCCAGCTAAGACTCTCTACGATCAGATGGCTGGCGGCTCTGATCCGCTGGCTAGTACATTGCCTTCCAAGGCTAATGCGCAAGTCGTTAACGGTACAAATTCAATCGATCAATCTGGTTTTCTCGGTGGCGGTAGCTGCTATGCCGATTACCAATTTCAATATAACGGCGGGTCGTTGGCGATACCGTTTTCTGATGTCTGCCCGTATCTGATTCCACTGCGCATTGCCATCATGCTTTCGGCGCTGGTGGCTGCGTATTTCATGCTGTCCGGCGCGATTTTGAGGGAGTAGCAAACATGCCATTAGCTTTTTTGATTCCGATGATTTGGGGTGCGTTGGCGCCGGTTCTTGGCTCTCTGGTGGGGCGTGTGTTGTTGGCGTTGGGGATTGGCTTTGTAACGTATCAGGGCTTGAGTGTTGGGACTGATGCTTTGTATTCGGCGGTGCAAAGTTCGTTCGGTGGCTTGCCGTCTGCTGCGTTGGGCCTGATGGCTTACTTGTGGGTTGATAAGGCGCTGAGCACGGTTTTCTCTGCTTTCACGGCATCGCTGATCATTAAGCTTGCGACTGGTTCGTCGCTGACCAAGATGGTGTTGAAATGATTAACCTGTTCACTGGTCTTCCAGGTAACGGCAAAACGCTCTATACGCTGTGGTACGTGAAAGCGTGGATCGAAAAGGAAAATGCCGATCGTGAAAAAGCTGGTGAACCGGCACGTGAGATTTTCTATCATGGCATTAATAACCTGATGCTGCCGTGGACCAAGATCGATCCGCAAAAATGGATGGACTGTCCACCTGGCTCCGTGATCGTCATTGATGAATCGCAGTTCGTGTTTGAGCGGAAGCCTAACGGTTCCAAGCTGCCGATTTTTTACGAACAGTTGGCGGTGCATCGGCACAACGGTTTCGACATCGTGCTGATCACGCAAAATCCTTCCCTGGTCGATAACTTCGTTCGCAAGTTGGTTGGTCGTCACATGCACATTGTGCGTACTTTCGGCATGGAACGTGCTGTTGTGCATGAGTGGGCTGCGGTGCGTGAAAGTCCGGAAAAGCCGTCCAGTCGCAAGGATTCAATCAAGCATCACTGGCGCTATCCGAAAGAGGTTTATAGCTATTACAAGAGCGCTGAGCAACATACGGTCAAGCGGACTATCCCAATGAAGTTGTTTATGCTCATTTTTTTCGTGGTGGCGTTGATCGTGCTGGTGTATGTGATTTACCAGCGTATACAGGACAGCATTCATCCTGAGCGTACGCAAAAGGGCCAGGTGAGTGCTTCGCAGACGCAGAGCCAGCAAGCCGCGCAAGGGCATGTCAGTTATAAAAATGCGCAAGAGGATGCGAAGCAATTCATGTTTGATCGTACGCCGCGTGTCCAGGGGTTGCCTCAGACTGCGCCGCGATACGACGATGTGGTAAAGCCGACTACTGCGCCGGTGCCGGTTGCGTGTGTGTCGAATCAGTATCGATGTGATTGTTTTACTCAGCAAGCCACGCCGATTAATGTTCCTGAGGTGCTTTGTCGTGACATTGTGAAGCGTGGTTACTTTGTGGATTTTGACGACAAGGGCGGCAATAACAGGTCGCAAGAGGCTCCGCTGGCTCGTGGTGACATTCGCGCTAATGACAGGGTGGAAAAAGTCGCTACAGTCGCTTCTAGTGGTTCTGTGAGTGTGCTTGGCGATGAGGAAGGTTACGGTGTTCTCGGTAAGCGTACTGGTCGTTCGGCGGGGTCTAGGTGATTTCGGAGTGGTTTTTTCCATTTCCATCAGAGCGTCATTTTTTTAAATGGGATGGCAAACGCATGTTTGTGTTCCATCGCAGGATCTGGCGCTTGCGGTTGGGACTGAATAATCGTGTCTTGTCACGATAATTAGTTGCGGCGAGAAATGCGTTTTCGGCATGCTGGAATTGCGTAGGTGGCTTTGCCTGTGACGGGTCGTCCACAACCGCATCCGCATAACCTGACATCATTCGGAGATTGAGCATTTAGGATCGCACGTGCCAGGGCGCGGGACATCGGTATAGGTACACCGTTGCCAACAGCACGATATCTGGCTGATAGCGTCAGCTGGTCCAGGTTAATGCCTTCTTTCAAGCCTTGTAGGCGACAGAACTTATCCCAATCACGCCGTCCTAGCTGAGTGCCTTCCGATGCTGTACAGCACGGTTCAAACAGTGTTGATTTCGCGCCTCTGTCGATAGAGATCAGCAGGCCGTCACGGTGTCCGAATTGAAAATGTCTGTGCCGGTTTTGATCTAGTCCGACTTCACGCGCATTGAGGTCGATACGTTGGTGTGAGTAGCCGTCGATGCGTACATCAGGTACACCAGGGACGTTTTCCATGAGCCACCATAGCGGCTGGCCTTCACTCACGATACGAACGTATTCATCAATCATTTCTCGACCGTAGCCAGTCGGCGCGGATCTGCGTGCCTTCGAAAAATCCGGGCAGGGTGGACCGCCGATCATGCCGTCGAATTTACCGGCCGGAATGGTGAAGGATCGTATATCTCCACCGAACAACGGGTCCGGTCCGCGTACAACAGGAAAGCCCTCTTGCTCAAAGCCGAGGCCGAATAGATCGATGCCAGGGAAGATCGACAGGACTAGCTGTGACCCGGCGCCTGTGACTCGGCCGGCACGTGTCACGATCGATGAGTCACAGTCATCAGGTGTGACTCGCCGCGGTTGATTCGCGGTCGCCGGGTCACAGTTGTGTGACCGACCAGGTGTGACCTGTCCTGGACCGGTCACACCTGGTCGGTCACGGAAAAGGGACATTCCCTCGCCTGGTTTGCCGTAATAGAAGGTGATCGCCATGATCAACGCTTCCGCAAGAGCTGAGAGCGAATCAGTTTTTCAATGACGGCGCTTTTGGTCAGATCCTTGAATCGCAGGAACTCGTTGAACTGCTCGACCAGATCCTCGGGCAGCTCGACGGTGAACGTAACGAGTCCAGCTCGCTCACGTTGCAGGCGTTTCCGTTCTGCGGCTGTCATTGCGCATCCGGTGGGTGGTTGACCGCGAGGGCGCTTGGCGCCGAGCAGGTCGATAGTTACTGTTTCGGTGTGATCTTTCATCGCTTTGCCTTTCCGCTGATCGGGTCCCAAGATTTGGAGCCCATTGTTAAATTCGGCGATTTTGGTTATTTCTCTGAAACCTCCTGCCGTCGTTTCCCTGAGTTCTTCGCCCGATGAAAAGAGGCCATGCGCAATAGGGTTTTGCGACAAGGGGAAGGTTTGTAAAAATCGGTTATGGCCGGAGGCGCATGATTTTTATGAATACCCCTTGTAGTGCGAGTGCGAGTGCCGGAGTGCCGTAGGACACGCAGGACACGGAGACACGTAGACACGGTGCAAAGCACGCGCGTGGGATCGTTCATCGACTAGGCGAGGAACTCTGGGAAATGATGGCTGGTACTACGGAGAGAGAACCGAAATTGGCAAATTAGTGCGTAGCACTAACTGAATAGGTTGTTCTGCTGGAGTGGCGAAGCACACGCAAGACAGGCATTGGCGGCTGTTTTTGATGTTGTCTCAACGCGTCTTTTGTTTCCAAATTACAATCGCTGCATTTTATGCAACTGGAACTGTTTGAGCGTGAGCAGATCGGCGAGGCCGAGCTGGAGGTGATGATGTCTGAGATTCGCCAGGCGTACTGGCATCTGCGGAATTTGCGCAAGGTCGCCTGGAACAATGCGCGACGGCGGCGGGAGTATCGAAAAGTGGCCGTGCATAAAAAACGCCTGCAATTGGCAGGCGTGGAAAAGAGGCGGATATTGGATTTGTTAGCTTGCTGCCGGCTGAAGTGTGGTGCTCATAAACAGCCTCGAAAACCTTGCGAATATTGTCGCCAATAGTCGACGTTGCCACTTTGTTAATTTGACATAATACAAAGTTGTCGCGTCGTTATGTTTGAGTACTGGCGCGGCTTCCGAGGGTGTTGGTGTCGCAAATAAAGTGACAATGCCCGTAATGAGGGCAGCGCTAGCCAGTGTCGCTGTCCTCCGTGAAAAAACTTCCCATAGCGAATGTTGACCGGCGCGTTCTGCACGGTCGATGTCTGCTGCCATGATGACTTTTAGCGGGTCTATCCCAAGTTCAAGAGCTATTGCCAAGCAGGCTTCGTTGTCCATGATCCGTTTGCCTGTCATGTATTGGCTGATTGTCGCTGTTCCCATGTGCAGCTTTATCGCGAGCTGTCGATCACTTTTCAATCCTTGTTTTTCTTTCAACTCTTCCAAATATTTAACGCTTTTCATATCGTTTCCTCTTGACAAGTGTATTCACGTGAGAGCATATTCTCACCTGAATACATTCTCAGGTGAATATTTGTACGAATCATAGCAGTTTGGTCGAAAAGGTAAACCGCTTGTCAGGTGTCGGCTTTTTCCAGTTTGCGGGCCATGTTGAAAAGCTGCTGCTCAAGAATTTTGATCTTTTTATCTTGAGTGCTTTCGATGGGGGGTTTTTCTGCGACAGGCGCGTCAACGGCGGGGAAGTTTTCTTGAATTTGTTCGATGGAGGGTAGGGGAGTGGCAGGCCAGCGAATTAGTTTTATGCCTGCAATTTCCATGGCGTTGTTTTTCGTGGCATCGCGTTTTTGTGCTGCTGGAGTTGCGTGTGACTTGTCATCAATTTCGATGGCTGCAACTACTTCAAGGGCTTTATTGCAGATGACGAAATCCAGACTTTTGCCATTGATTGTGTTGAATGCCGCGCCTTTTGCGGAAATGCAGCGTGACAGTTCTACCTGAGCCAGCACCACGTAGCCGGGCAGAGTGTCAATCAGTTTCCAGTACATCGCTTGTTCGTTTTTTGTCAGCGGTGTTTTGCTTTTGTAGTCGTAGTCTTTTTTTGTGTTGTTAGACCTGCCTTTGTTTTTCGCCGCAGTTGCGAAAACAGCCAGGACGATTAGCACAATGATGATTGCACCCAAGATTTTCAGCATTAATTGCTCCTGATAAATTTTTTGCAACTTTACCACTTCTAGCCAAAAGGTAAACCGTCCGTGAAGCGCACCAAGTCACATATCACTGCTGAAGAGTACGTTCGTCGTTACGGTGGCTCTGCGAGTGCTGCTGGTTTCGTCAAGGCGCAGATCTACGCGATGGGCAAGGTGGAAGCAGTCGCGGCGGTGCCGGGCCGAGGCACGAGGCACGAGGCCGCCGCGACAGCGCACCCCCCAGTTCAGCCGGAGGGGCGGCTTGAAGATGCACCCATTAATAACATGGGTCAAACGGTAGTCGCGGAGCTGCAAACGGTCGATTTAGTGATGGCGGCTGGAGGTGTGAAGCAGGTGATGGTGCGTGGTCGTGCTGAGGGTGAGTGCGCAATTATTGACTGGGTGAATTTCAGTGTTCTTGAAGATACGTGGTTTCGTACTGCGCGGGAAACCTTGATTGGTGATGAGCAGATCGTGACGGAAGCCAGTCGTCAGTTGGAAAAGATTTTTGGTTTTGGTGTAACGGCGCATCGTGAGAAGGGACTGAATTTCTTCCGTGATTCGTGGGTGTTGGGCGATGACATGGGCTTTGTGTGCTTCGGTGGTCAGCGTCAAAAGATGGGCGTTACGTTGAATGGTTTGGGTTGTGCGAATGCTGCTGCCGGATGGGAAAAACGGCTTTTTGATTTTCTGGCTACGACAGCGGTGCAACCTCAAATCTCGCGTATCGATTTGGCACATGACGATTTCACCGGCGGCTATCTGTCGGTGGATTGGGCTGAGGAACAATGGAAGCAGGGCGGTTTTACTGCGCGTACTGGTGGCTTGCCTCCGGAAATTCAACGGGTTGGTAACTGGCATCGGCCATCAGGCAAAGGTCGTACCTTGACTATCGGGCGTAGAACGTCCGGTAAGTTCCTGCGGTTCTATGAAAAGGGTAGGAAAGAGGGCGATAAAAACAGCCTGTGGTGCCGTGCCGAATTTGAATTTAAGTCTTCGGATCGTGTGATCCCATTCGATGTTTTGTTGCACCCGTCTGACTATTTTTGTGACGGTTATCCGTGCATTGCTCAGTTCGCTAAAACTGACACGCCGAAACGTATCAAGTTGAAAGTTGAAACAGCGCACATCGTTGTCGAGGCTTGTGAAGAAAATCTAAAAGGTTCGTACGGCAAGCATCTGCGCGCCTTTCGCAATATGTACGGTGATAAGGAAACGTTGGATCGCCTTTGTCATCCAGATTTGAACGCGTGGCCTAAACGCATGAAACCACTCGGCGCGTCACTGGATACGATTCCTGTGCCGATGCATCGCCAGGTTAAGCCATATGGACCGTCCTATTTCAACCTCCCATCGCATGGGCTGCATGGGGCATAAGGTTTTTCAAGCCTTTTACATATTGGAGAAGCTGCAATGAGCATTCAACAGACATCAGAAACATCGACTATTGCCAAGCTGAAAATTACTGGCTTTAAGGCAAACAAGGGGCAGATGGATAACGGCCAGAAATTCGACAGCACCAAGGTGTTTGCCGAAACGCGACTGGATGAAAGCAAGGGCAACATGCGCGGTACGGCATCGACTGAATACACCATCGGCCTGTCTGATGAGTACGCGAAATATGCGCATTTGCCGCTGCCGTTTATCGCTGAGGTTGAACTTGAAACGGTGACGAATGGTAAGACGCGTTCGCAAGTCATTCTGCAATTGATCCCTGTCAAGGTTGCTGCGCCAGCACCGAAACCGAATGGCGCAACAGCTTAATTTCGTTGTCCTGTTTATTGTGCAGGACAGTGAGAGTAAGTGTTTTTTGATGCCGGAAGATGGTGATGTCGGCTTCACTTCTTGGGCGCACGAAGCGGGGCGATTTGCTGATTACGGTGAGGCGGTAGATACGGCGGAGTTGCATTGTCACGAAGGGTTTCACGTGACAAAGGTGGTGGATCAAGCGGCGTCGTTTATCTCTGGTTAATCGGTTTTAAATAAACGTGACTTGTCACGATAAATAGTGAGGTGGTCATGGCGTCGCTGATTCGCTTGACGTTGTGGGCTTGGGTAATGGGCGCTGTGATCGGTACGGCGGTGTATTTTTTGTTGCTTTATTTGGGGTAGGAATGATGGGGCCAGAACTTCAATTTGCATATCTGATGTCGGGGTTGCTGGCCTCTTTTCCTTTGAGCGTGTGGGCTGTGCACGCGCTTCATAACTGGTTGTGCGGATTGGAGTTCTGAGTGATCTGTGCAACTGGTGTTAATCAATCTGACGGGACGGTATTGCTGGTCTTGAACCCGTCGGTAACAGATGTATCCACGTGTCAGTACGTGGTGCAAAGCGGGTCTGATGTGGCGGGGTCGTTACTCACCATGTCGGCTCAAACAGGGGGGCTGTATGCGGCGGCGATGGTGTCGGTTTGGCTGATCGCATGGAGCTTCAAAGCGTTGTATAAAACTCTCGGAGTAAATTCAAATGAATCTGATTAAAAAAGTTGGTACTGGTGTTGCGTTGGCTGTTTCGTCCGTTGCTGCAATGGCGCAAACGGCTCCTACTGTCGATACCACTGCGATCAGCGGTGCGGGTACGCAGATTGCGCTGGTTGGTGCTGCCGTTTTCGCGGTGTATGTCGGCATCAAGCTGTACAAGTGGATCAAGTCGGCGCTGTAATTTTTCATGTGCAAAGCACGGGGACCATGTGTCCCCGTTTTTAGTTAACCGAGGAGAAAACTATGGGCCTGCTTGTGATTATCACCTTCCTTGGTGCGTTCTGGATTTTGCTGACATGAGATACCTGGCGAAAAGGATTTTGGTTGGTGTTTGCATCGCGTTGGTGATGATGCTGGTGCACAAGGTGAGCCGTGCTGGTGATTTTGGTTGGACTGGCAACGGTAATAATAACTATCCGAGCGCCTTTGCAGCTTGCCAGAGTTTTGCTAATCCGGGTGAGACCGTCACTATCCAGTTTTTTGGAAAATATAACGCAAGTTGCTTTTTTAATGGCGTCCCTCGTATTGACACGAATACTAGTGGCGGCGTTTGCAGTCCGCCAAATACACTGGATCTGAATGGTGCTTGTGTGGCTCCGGTTAGTCCGGTTTGTACGGCAGGTGCGGAAACTAAATTTACTACGCAGTGGGGCCATAACACGTCGTCGTTTACGCCGCCTTTGCCTAAGGGTGATGGTAAGTGTAATGTTTTGGGTGGCGCTGACGCTCCTTCTGCCGATAAGTGTTATTCGAAGCCTAATTCCGCTGATCCGACAATCGTATATTGTGATTGGGTTGCTAAGCAAAGTGGTACTGCTTCGGGGCAGTCTGATGCTTTTTCTCCACCTGTTGGCGGTCCTACGCTTCCAGCTATACCTCTATTTCAGGGTGATCAGGGTGGTGGTTGTGGTGGCGGCATGAGTAACGTGGGTACTGATGCTACTGGGTCGCCTGTATGCGCTGCAACGGGAACAAATCCGGTTGCTCCTGATAAGACCTCTACAACTTCTCCAACTGTTACTTCAACAAATCCTGATGGTTCGACTACAACTAAGAGTAATACGTCTAGTTCAAATTCCGATGGTAGTACGACGACGAATGCAACCACGTGCACAACAGCCACTGATGGCGGTAAGACCTGCACCACTTCTCAGAGTACTGGCAATACTCCTTCGGGTGCTGCTGGCAAGTCCGATGGTTCTGGTGTTAAGGCAGACGGCACGCCGGACGATAAGAAAAATGATTTGTGTACTTTGCATCCAGAATTGAATGTCTGTAAGAACTCTGATGTGCAGGGCAATGGTTGTTCGGGTGCGTCCGATGCCACTGCGTGTACTGGTGATGCTATTCAATGCGCGATTTTGCGTCAGCAGAGAAAAGAGTATTGTGAAAATTCGCAGGTTACGCCAGCTAAGACTCTCTACGATCAGATGGCTGGCGGCTCTGATCCGCTGGCTAGTACATTGCCTTCCAAGGCTAATGCGCAAGTCGTTAACGGTACAAATTCAATCGATCAATCTGGTTTTCTCGGTGGCGGTAGCTGCTATGCCGATTACCAATTTCAATATAACGGCGGGTCGTTGGCGATACCGTTTTCTGATGTCTGCCCGTATCTGATTCCACTGCGCATTGCCATCATGCTTTCGGCGCTGGTGGCTGCGTATTTCATGCTGTCCGGCGCGATTTTGAGGGAGTAGCAAACATGCCATTAGCTTTTTTGATTCCGATGATTTGGGGTGCGTTGGCGCCGGTTCTTGGCTCTCTGGTGGGGCGTGTGTTGTTGGCGTTGGGGATTGGCTTTGTAACGTATCAGGGCTTGAGTGTTGGGACTGATGCTTTGTATTCGGCGGTGCAAAGTTCGTTCGGTGGCTTGCCGTCTGCTGCGTTGGGCCTGATGGCTTACTTGTGGGTTGATAAGGCGCTGAGCACGGTTTTCTCTGCTTTCACGGCATCGCTGATCATTAAGCTTGCGACTGGTTCGTCGCTGACCAAGATGGTGTTGAAATGATTAACCTGTTCACTGGTCTTCCAGGTAACGGCAAAACGCTCTATACGCTGTGGTACGTGAAAGCGTGGATCGAAAAGGAAAATGCCGATCGTGAAAAAGCTGGTGAACCGGCACGTGAGATTTTCTATCATGGCATTAATAACCTGATGCTGCCGTGGACCAAGATCGATCCGCAAAAATGGATGGACTGTCCACCTGGCTCCGTGATCGTCATTGATGAATCGCAGTTCGTGTTTGAGCGGAAGCCTAACGGTTCCAAGCTGCCGATTTTTTACGAACAGTTGGCGGTGCATCGGCACAACGGTTTCGACATCGTGCTGATCACGCAAAATCCTTCCCTGGTCGATAACTTCGTTCGCAAGTTGGTTGGTCGTCACATGCACATTGTGCGTACTTTCGGCATGGAACGTGCTGTTGTGCATGAGTGGGCTGCGGTGCGTGAAAGTCCGGAAAAGCCGTCCAGTCGCAAGGATTCAATCAAGCATCACTGGCGCTATCCGAAAGAGGTTTATAGCTATTACAAGAGCGCTGAGCAACATACGGTCAAGCGGACTATCCCAATGAAGTTGTTTATGCTCATTTTTTTCGTGGTGGCGTTGATCGTGCTGGTGTATGTGATTTACCAGCGTATACAGGACAGCATTCATCCTGAGCGTACGCAAAAGGGCCAGGTGAGTGCTTCGCAGACGCAGAGCCAGCAAGCCGCGCAAGGGCATGTCAGTTATAAAAATGCGCAAGAGGATGCGAAGCAATTCATGTTTGATCGTACGCCGCGTGTCCAGGGGTTGCCTCAGACTGCGCCGCGATACGACGATGTGGTAAAGCCGACTACTGCGCCGGTGCCGGTTGCGTGTGTGTCGAATCAGTATCGATGTGATTGTTTTACTCAGCAAGCCACGCCGATTAATGTTCCTGAGGTGCTTTGTCGTGACATTGTGAAGCGTGGTTACTTTGTGGATTTTGACGACAAGGGCGGCAATAACAGGTCGCAAGAGGCTCCGCTGGCTCGTGGTGACATTCGCGCTAATGACAGGGTGGAAAAAGTCGCTACAGTCGCTTCTAGTGGTTCTGTGAGTGTGCTTGGCGATGAGGAAGGTTACGGTGTTCTCGGTAAGCGTACTGGTCGTTCGGCGGGGTCTAGGTGATTTCGGAGTGGTTTTTTCCATTTCCATCAGAGCGTCATTTTTTTAAATGGGATGGCAAACGCATGTTTGTGTTCCATCGCAGGATCTGGCGCTTGCGGTTGGGACTGAATAATCGTGTCTTGTCACGATAATTAGTTGCGGCGAGAAATGCGTTTTCGGCATGCTGGAATTGCGTAGGTGGCTTTGCCTGTGACGGGTCGTCCACAACCGCATCCGCATAACCTGACATCATTCGGAGATTGAGCATTTAGGATCGCACGTGCCAGGGCGCGGGACATCGGTATAGGTACACCGTTGCCAACAGCACGATATCTGGCTGATAGCGTCAGCTGGTCCAGGTTAATGCCTTCTTTCAAGCCTTGTAGGCGACAGAACTTATCCCAATCACGCCGTCCTAGCTGAGTGCCTTCCGATGCTGTACAGCACGGTTCAAACAGTGTTGATTTCGCGCCTCTGTCGATAGAGATCAGCAGGCCGTCACGGTGTCCGAATTGAAAATGTCTGTGCCGGTTTTGATCTAGTCCGACTTCACGCGCATTGAGGTCGATACGTTGGTGTGAGTAGCCGTCGATGCGTACATCAGGTACACCAGGGACGTTTTCCATGAGCCACCATAGCGGCTGGCCTTCACTCACGATACGAACGTATTCATCAATCATTTCTCGACCGTAGCCAGTCGGCGCGGATCTGCGTGCCTTCGAAAAATCCGGGCAGGGTGGACCGCCGATCATGCCGTCGAATTTACCGGCCGGAATGGTGAAGGATCGTATATCTCCACCGAACAACGGGTCCGGTCCGCGTACAACAGGAAAGCCCTCTTGCTCAAAGCCGAGGCCGAATAGATCGATGCCAGGGAAGATCGACAGGACTAGCTGTGACCCGGCGCCTGTGACTCGGCCGGCACGTGTCACGATCGATGAGTCACAGTCATCAGGTGTGACTCGCCGCGGTTGATTCGCGGTCGCCGGGTCACAGTTGTGTGACCGACCAGGTGTGACCTGTCCTGGACCGGTCACACCTGGTCGGTCACGGAAAAGGGACATTCCCTCGCCTGGTTTGCCGTAATAGAAGGTGATCGCCATGATCAACGCTTCCGCAAGAGCTGAGAGCGAATCAGTTTTTCAATGACGGCGCTTTTGGTCAGATCCTTGAATCGCAGGAACTCGTTGAACTGCTCGACCAGATCCTCGGGCAGCTCGACGGTGAACGTAACGAGTCCAGCTCGCTCACGTTGCAGGCGTTTCCGTTCTGCGGCTGTCATTGCGCATCCGGTGGGTGGTTGACCGCGAGGGCGCTTGGCGCCGAGCAGGTCGATAGTTACTGTTTCGGTGTGATCTTTCATCGCTTTGCCTTTCCGCTGATCGGGTCCCAAGATTTGGAGCCCATTGTTAAATTCGGCGATTTTGGTTATTTCTCTGAAACCTCCTGCCGTCGTTTCCCTGAGTTCTTCGCCCGATGAAAAGAGGCCATGCGCAATAGGGTTTTGCGACAAGGGGAAGGTTTGTAAAAATCGGTTATGGCCGGAGGCGCATGATTTTTATGAATACCCCTTGTAGTGCGAGTGCGAGTGCCGGAGTGCCGTAGGACACGCAGGACACGGAGACACGTAGACACGGTGCAAAGCACGCGCGTGGGATCGTTCATCGACTAGGCGAGGAACTCTGGGAAATGATGGCTGGTACTACGGAGAGAGAACCGAAATTGGCAAATTAGTGCGTAGCACTAACTGAATAGGTTGTTCTGCTGGAGTGGCGAAGCACACGCAAGACAGGCATTGGCGGCTGTTTTTGATGTTGTCTCAACGCGTCTTTTGTTTCCAAATTACAATCGCTGCATTTTATGCAACTGGAACTGTTTGAGCGTGAGCAGATCGGCGAGGCCGAGCTGGAGGTGATGATGTCTGAGATTCGCCAGGCGTACTGGCATCTGCGGAATTTGCGCAAGGTCGCCTGGAACAATGCGCGACGGCGGCGGGAGTATCGAAAAGTGGCCGTGCATAAAAAACGCCTGCAATTGGCAGGCGTGGAAAAGAGGCGGATATTGGATTTGTTAGCTTGCTGCCGGCTGAAGTGTGGTGCTCATAAACAGCCTCGAAAACCTTGCGAATATTGTCGCCAATAGTCGACGTTGCCACTTTGTTAATTTGACATAATACAAATTATGCGAAGTTGGGAAGCGCGCAGATCAACAGGGTCAAGCGTTATGCTTGGCCCTTTTTTATTGTCACAGGGAAAAGAAAATGAGATATCCAAATACACGATACGCACC
>Ga0210409_10003392_pt1 | contig 17920 bp, 14 predicted proteins | sample IncBWH17MmetaG_FD_161649 | JGI IMG/M metagenome (GOLD analysis project Ga0210409, IMG submission 161649) | Forest soil microbial communities from Barre Woods Harvard Forest LTER site, Petersham, Massachusetts, United States - Inc-BW-H-17-M | ecosystem: Environmental > Terrestrial > Soil >... | reverse complement strand
GGATGGTCTCAAGGCTGACAATTTCTTGGCGGTTGTTCCCCCGCTCGGCAGTCTCACCGGGCTTGGCACGATCGACTCAAAGAACAATCTCGATTTCAAAATGGTGGCAAACCTCGCCAACGCCGCGGCTGCTCCTGCCGCCGCGACGGGCGGCGCAAGCAGTGGTCCCGCAGGCGATATTGGCGGCATCCTGAGTCAAGTCAAGGGCGCCGCCGGTGGATGCAAAGGTGGCACGACGTCCGTGCCTTTCCTTATTCACGGCACGGCTTCCGATCCAAAATTCATTCCGGATGTTGGCGGTCTTGCGGCCGGCATGCTGAAGTCGCAGCTTGGCTGCGCCGGCACTAACGCCGCCAGCTCTACCAAGACGCTGGCGCAGGGACAAAATCCTGCCGATGCCATCAACAGTCTCGGCGGCCTCTTCAAAAAGAAAAAGCCCTGAGAAATAGACTGGAAATTAGAAATTAGAAAAACAGAAACCAAAACAAAAAGAAAAACAAAAATCTAAATCAAAAATCAAAAGCTGAAACTTCCTTGACTCCGCGGAAACTTCCCACTAGCCTCATCCGTCTGAAGGTGTAGGCTCACCTCTGTCAGGGGGATTCCGTGCAAACTTTGCTGCAGGATCTGCGCTACGCGTTGCGGCTCTTGGCGAAAAGCCCGGGCTTCACGGCGATCGCCATCCTGACGCTGGCGTTAGGCATCGGCGCGAACACGGCCATCTTCACCGTGGTGAATGCGGTACTGCTTCGTCCGCTGCCCTTCCGCGATCCTTCCCGGCTGGTGCTCGCGCTGGAGAAAAATCCGGCGTTCAAGGCACTTTCCTCAGTCTCGTATCAGAATTACCTCGATTGGCGGGACCAAAGCCATTCCTTCGAATCGATGGAGGCTACGCGAGCTGCCACTATCACGTTTACGGGAGCGGGAGAACCCGAGCGCTTGAATGTACAGATGACGAGTGCCGGTTTGTTTCCAATGCTGGGAATTAGCGCCGAGGCCGGAAGGACATTCCTGCCGGAAGAGGATCGCGCCAACGGCGCTCCTGTAGTCCTGCTCACTCATGGCCTTTGGCAACGTCGCTTTGGCGGCTCGCAGGACATCATTGGCAAACCAATCAATCTGGATTCACGGCCCTACACAGTCGTTGGCGTTTTGCCGGCCGGTTTCCAGATTCTCCAGCCTGCGGACGTCTACGTGCCATTCACTCCCTGGGCCATCACCCTCCCGGATGATCGGAACTGGCATCCCGGCATCATCGCTTTAGCACGGCTCAAACCCGGTGTCATACAAGAACAGGCGCGCGCGGAAATGATCGGCATTGCCAAACGACTCGAGCAACAGTATCCGCTTTACAACACGGGAACAGGCGCCGACGTCGTGGGCCTTCAGGAGCAGTTGGTGCAAAACGTGCGCCCGGCGCTGATGCTGCTGCTGGGAGCGGTCAGCGCCGTGCTCTTGATTGCGTGCGTGAACGTGGCGAATCTGCTGCTGTCCCGCGCCGCAGCGCGCGGCAGGGAAGTCGCCATTCGAACTTCGATGGGCGCTTCGCGCTGGCGGGTGACTCGGCAGCTCATCACGGAAAGCGTGCTTCTCTCTTTTGCCGGCGGCGTGCTCGGATTGCTGTTTGCGCAGGCGGCGCTCGGGCCGCTGTTGAAACTTTCGGCCAGCAGCGTGCCCGCGGTATTCACGGTGACGCTGGACCGCTCGGTGCTTGTGTTTACTCTCGGCGTATCGCTGCTTACGGGGCTAGTGTTCGGAATTGTTCCCGCTCTGCGGACCGCCAAGCTCGACTTGCGCGAAACGCTGAATGAAGGTTCGCGCGGTTCGACAGCCGGGCCGGGCCACCACCGGCTACGAGGAGCGCTGGTGGCGGCGGAAATCGCCATGGCTATGCTGCTGCTTGTTGGTGCAGGACTGCTTCTGCGAAGTTTTTCGAGGATGCAGGATGTTCCTCCCGGTTTTCAGACGGATCATCTTCTTGTGGCGGACATCCCAGTTTCGCAAACGGCGTACGCCAAGCCGGAGCAGCGCTACGAATTCTTCGATCGCCTGGTGGAGCGCGCCAAATCGCTTCCGGGGGTTCGCTCGGCGGGAGCCGCTTCTTTCCTGCCTGTGAGCGGCGGCGGTTCCATCATTCACTTCAACATCAAGGGACGGCCGCCGAAGACGCCGCATGAGTTCATTGCAGCGGGTTACCGGGCGATCACGCCAAAGTATCTTGAAACGCTCGGTGTACCGCTGCTTCGGGGACGCACGATTACTGCGGCGGACCAGGAGAAATCGCCTGCGGTCGTGGTCATCAATGCCACGATGGCCAAGACTTTTTTCGCGAATGAAAATCCGCTTGGAAAATTCATGCAGCTTGGGGCCACGCCAGAGCAAGAAGTGCCATGGATGGAGATCGTGGGCGTGGTCGGGGACGTGCGGCCGGGACTGGGTCTCGATCCGCAGGCGGAGATGTATTTGCCGTACCGGCAAGCGGACCAACTGCTCCCGGTGTTCCAACTTTCGCTGGTCCTTCGAAGTGCCGCAGATCCGATGACCGAAGTTGCCGCTCTGCACAGCGCGATCGTGGAGATCGATCCCAATCAGCCGCTTGTCAAGGTTCGAACAATGGAAGAGAACATGGCGGCCACGGTGGCGCAGCCGCGTTTTCGCACGTGGCTCATCGCCATTTTTGCGGCGCTGGCGTTGGTGCTCGCGGCGGTGGGAGTGTATGGCGTGATGTCGTATACGGTGACGCAGCGAACGAACGAAATTGGAATCCGCGTCACGCTGGGGGCGCAGGCGGAGGACGTTTTTCGGACGATTGTTGGAGAGGGCTTGCGGCTGGCGCTGATTGGAGTGGGTGTAGGCATTGTGGCGGCACTGGCGCTGACGCGCTTGCTGCGGAGCTTCCTGTATGGGATTAGCGCGTATGATCCGCTGACGTTTTTGGGAGTGGCCATGCTGCTGACGACGGTGGCGGCAGCCGCCTCGTTTTTCCCGGCGCGGCGTGCCACGCTCGTGGATCCCATGGTGGCGCTGCGGTACGAATAGTCCGGATCCGAGAGCAGTACAAGCTGGATTTTCCGCAAAATAATTCGAAACTTTTTCCGTGGGGCTGCGTTTCTATTGTTGAATTCCATGCGCACTCGCCTGCCTCTTGCCTTCCTTGCGTTAACCCTGACTGCTGGAACTCGTCCTATCTACGCGCAAGAAGCGGAGAAAATTGTCTCGCAATATGTAAAAGCCGCGGGTGGATCAAGAGCATTGGCCAAGATTCAGACGCTGACGCTGGAAGGAACGTTTACAGGTAGCGATGGGAAGGCGGGGACATTCACATTCGATACGAAGCTGCCGAACCGCTACTATCTGGAATTGCTGGTCGGCGAGAAGAATCTGATCGAAGCGTACAACGGGAAGTCCGCGTGGCACGAGACCGCGGCGGGGGAAATCGGGACTTTGGTTGGCGGTGACGGCTTGCAGTTGGAAGCGGCGGCGCAGTATTACAACTCGCGGCTGCTGAATCCGAAGAAAAGCAAGATGGCGCTGGCTCTGGTGGGGCACGCGCAGGTGCGCGGGAAAGATGCGCTGCAATTGGAAGTGACCAGCGTGACGGGCGTGAAACGGGAAGTGTTTTTCGATCCGCAGGCACACCTGATCATGAAAGAAGCTGCAACCGTCGGCGGAGTGGAAGAGGAAATTCTGTATGACGAATACCGTGCGGTTGACGGCGTACAGCTTCCGCACAAGATCGAACTGCACCGCGGAGATGAGAAATACGACATTGACGTGACGCGCGCGGCGATCAATGGAACCGTGGGCGAACGTGTCTTCGATTTCCCGAAGAAATCGCAGGTGCAATTGCCGGACTTGAAGGCGCTGTTCAAAGAGATTGACGAGAATCAGAAGGCCATCGACAAGATCAAGGAGAACTACACTGGGACGCGCGCGGAAGAAGAGACGGAATTGGAAAGCGACGGCCGCATAAAGAAGCGCGAGCTGAGGGAGTACACCTTTTTCTACTTGAACGGGGAAGAGGTTTCCACGCTGACGAAAAAAGAGGGCAAGCCGCTGAGCGAGGAAGAAGCGAAAAAAGAAAACGAGAAAACACAGAAGCAGATCAAGGACTTGCAAAAGAACGAGGCCAAGAAGGAAGCGAAGGAGGAAAAGGCCAAGGAAGAAGGGAAGAAGGACGAGAACGACGAACCGGGAATTGAAGTGTTTCTGCGCGCCTCCCAGTTTGTGAATCCGCGCCGGGAACGCTTCCGCGGACAAGACGTGCTGGTCTTCGATTTTGAACCGAACCCGGAATTCAAGGCGCACAAGCTGGTGGAAAAGGTCGTGCAGAAGCTTGCTGGCGTCGTGTGGATTGACGAGAAGGCGCACGACGTGGCGCGACTGGAAGCGTATTTTACCGGCGACATGAAGTTTGCCGGCGGTCTGCTGGCGAATCTGCAAAAAGGCACGAGCCTTGTTTTCGAACAGGCGTACGTGAATGACGAAGTGTGGCTGCCGACGTATATGGAGGCGCACCTGGGAGTGCGCGTGCTGCTGGTGAAAGGGTTCAAGGTCAACGAAGTGACGCACTATTCGGACTACAAGAAATTCAATGTGGAGACGCTCTCCACGATTGCAAAGCCCAAGGGCGCGGCCGATGCTTCCGCCGATCCTCCCGCAAAGCCTGAGTAAAGTTGTGCAAGTGAACGGCGACGCCTGCTCGATGACCTGAGATACAATTTGTCGCAGGCTGGCGGCGAAGCCCGAGTGCAGGTTCTCACAGCAACGTACCGCGGCCTGGAGGGAGAATCCGTGCGCTATTCATTGTTTCGAGCCGTTTTCTCGGTGACGATCGTGCTGCTGGCAGGAGCGAGCATTGAATCCCAAGAACAAACGAAGTCCGTGACTAAGCAAGAGGAAGCGCCGCTGCGCGTAGCTCTTGCGGGATTGGTTCATGGGCATGCTTCCGGATTTTTCGACCAGTTTCAGCGGCGAAATGACTTACGAATTGTGGGAATCGCCGAGGCCAATCGCCAGCTTGTGGCGCAATTCCAAAAGCAATACGGGCTGGAGCCCGGGATTTTTTATTCTGATCTGGAGGAAATGCTGAAAGCGACGCATCCTCAGGGGGTGCTCGCGTACACAAACACCTACGATCACCGGCGCGTGGTGGAGATCTGCGCGCGGTACGGCGTTCCCGTGATGATGGAAAAGCCGCTGGCCGTCAGCCTCGAAGATGCGCGGGCCATCGAGAAAGCGGCGCGCGATGGGAAAATTCAAGTCTTGGTGAACTACGAGACGACCTGGTATCGCAGCAATCAAGCCGCGTATGACTTGGTGCACGAAAATGCCATTGGGGAGATTCGAAAGATAGTCGTTCATGACGGGCACAACGGCCCGAAGGAGATCGGAGTCGGACCAGAATTCCTTGCCTGGCTGACCGATCCAAAATTAAACGGCGGCGGCGCGCTTTTTGACTTTGGCTGTTACGGCGCAGATCTGGCGACCTGGCTGATGAATGGGCGGCGGCCGGACTCGGTGACGGCGGTCACGCAGCAGATCAAGCCGGAGATTTATCCGCGTGTGGATGATGAAGCGACCATCATCCTGACGTATCCGCATGCGCAGGCAATCGTGCAGGCTTCCTGGAACTGGCCGTTTTCCAGAAAAGATATGGAAGTGTATGGACAGAAGGGTTATGCCATCACCGTTGGGCCTGGCGCGGTGCGCGTGCGGCTTCCGGAAAAAGAGGAGACCTCGGCGGACGCCAAGCCATTGCCGAAGACGAAGGAAGACTCCGTTTCGTATCTGCGAGCGGTGCTCTTAGGAGGGCTGAAAGCCGAGGGGCAATCTTCTCTTGAAACGAATGTGATCGTGACAGAAATACTTGACGCGGCCAGACAGTCGGCGGCAACGGGCAAGACCGTTTTCCTGGCGGGACGACAATAAAACCATTTGGAATGGCCGATTATTTTGCAGAAGCGCCACAAATCTAAACGCCCCGGAGTTGCCGGGGCGTTCCTTGTAGTTTCCTCAATCGTTCGAAGTTGTTGCTATCGGCCTTCGAAGCAGTAGCGGTCCTGCGACTGCACGGCGGCAGCGACGCGGCGGCGCAGGGCGATGGTGTCCACCGGCGCGCGCTTTCCGAAGCGCTTCAGCACGGCCATTTGCGTGGTGAGCATGTCGCCTTCGTTGACGGCGGCGATGGCGCGCTTGGCTTCGTGTTCGACGCGCTCGGCGGCGTCGTTGATGAAGACGCGCGTGGCGTCAATCATAGTCTGCGTTGCGGCTTCGCCCTTGGCTGCGGCGGCTTTTTGGGCGCGGAGCAGGCAGGACTCCATGGCGTAAATTTCCATGACCACGTTTGAAAGCGCACCGATGAGCTCCTGCTCGTCGGCCAATTTTTCGCGGAATTTCTGGACCGCGCCGCCGGCGGCTTGCAGGAACATTTTCTTGGAATTGGCCACGACGCGCGTTTCCTCGGCAAGAACGCCTTCCGGAGCTTCCTCGAACGAAGGTCCGGCGAGAATTTCATCGGCGAGCTTCATGGCCGCGGGAATCAACGGGAGCTGGCCACCCATGGCGCGCTTCAAGAGCATCTGGATTATCAGCATGCGGTTGATTTCGTTGGTGCCTTCGAAGATGCGGTTGATGCGCGAATCGCGATAGGCGCGGCAGACGGGGTATTCTTCGTGGAAGCCGTAGCCGCCGAAAATTTGCACGCCTTCGTCCACGACAAAATCGAGCATTTCGCTGCCATAAACTTTAGCGATGGAGCTTTCGATGGCGTATTCCTCGAGGACTTTCATCGAGTTTTGAATTTTGTCGCCGGAGCCGGAAGCCGCAACCATGGCTGCTTCGATGTTCCCGGAAGAACGATAAACCATCGATTCCACGGCGAAGATCTGGATGGCCATTTCCGCGAGTTTTTCCTTCATCAGGCCAAACTCGCCGATTTGTTTGTTGAACGCTTTGCGCTCTTTTGTATATTTCGCAGCCGTGGCCAGCACATTCTTCGAGCCTCCCACGCAGGAGGCGCCCAAGGTGAAGCGCCCGGCATTCAAAATATTGAATGCCACGATGTGGCCGCGGCCGATTTCGTGCAGCACATTTTCTTTCGGGACTTTGCAGTTCTCCAGGAAGATCGGCGTTGTCGAGCTGCCGTGAATGCCCATCTTGTGCTCTTCGTTGCCGGGCTTGAAGCCGGGGAAGGTGCGTTCGACGATGAAGGCGGTGAACTTCTCGCCGTCAATCTTGGCGAAGACGATGTAGACGTCCGCAAAGCCGCCATTGGTGATCCACATTTTCTGGCCGTTCAAAATGTAGTGGGTGCCTTCGGGATTGAGTTGCGCGCGCGTCAGCGAATTCTGTGCGTCGGATCCGGCTTGCGGCTCCGAAAGACAGTACGCGCCGATCCACTCGCCAGTGGCAAGCTTGGGCAAATACTTTTTCTTCTGCGCATCCGTGCCGAAGTAAACGATCGGAAGCGTGCCGATCCCGGCGTGCGCGCCGTGGGTCACCGCAAAGCCCCCATAAATCGAAAGTTTTTCCGTTAGAACGGTAGTGGCGATCTTGTCCAGCCCCGCGCCGCCGTATTCTTCCGGAACGCCGCCGCCCATCAAGCCGACTTCGCCGCCCTTTTTCACCAGCTCGGCCATCAATCCAGGTTTTTTGTTCTCGAGTTCCTTGATGAAAGGGAAAACTTCCTTGAGGACAAATTCTTCCGCCGTCTGCCCGATCAGCTTCTGATCGTCGGTCAGGTCAGCCGGCGTAAAGACGTCGCCCGGCTGGGGCGATTCCAGCAGAAAGCTGCCGCCTTTTGCCGCGGGCTTAGTGAGAGTGGCCGTTGCCATTGGGTCGCTCCTAGCGGGGGAATGGCTGCAAACGCGATTCGGTCAGGCGTCTGTCAAAGGCGGGTAGCGCCAGCCGCATCAATTCATTTTACTCCTGCGATGAGATGCAGTAAACACCGTTAAGCTGGCGGTGTCGGATTCGTTGTGTCAAACGTGACCCGCTGGGGAGTCTTTGCTCACGGAAATACCACCTCGCACCTACGTTGCAATCCGTCGCAGGCGCCTTACCGCGTTCTTTTTCCTGCAGGCTTCGACACGCCGGAAATGACCGACCGCAAAGCTGCGTTTACCGTTTTCGCCGACTTGAAGACCGCCGCGATGTCCGGCTCGAGCACCGGGGCGATCGTCTCCACCGGCATCTCCGCCGCAAAGCGGTTCGGCTTCGCTTTCGAATAGCCGAACCGGTATTCCCGCAACAAATCTTCTTTGCCGGGCACTTTTTTAGGAATCGATTTCTTCTTCACAATCTCTCCATGAAATTAGTCAGCGGCAAGCACTTGCATCAATTTTAGAATCCGAGTCCGGGTTTCCGCCTTAGGCTGGCCCATGGAATGGGCAACGTTAACCTCATCAGCGAGATTTCCATAGTCTGAAAGTTCGGTGCAATAGTCAGCCTGAATCCATAGCTGTTCAAAATCTCGAAGCTGCTGAAGAGGGTCGGACCCTGAACGCAAAATCTCACGTGCCCGTATCTTAGCCAACCGGACGGCAGCCTCTTGTCTGCTCATCTTTACCAGCCGCAACTCTTCCATGAAGTGAGGCAATAGTTCACGGACCTCAAAAAATGTCGGGAACTCAAGAGCCGCTAACCGCCGAATTGCCGGACCATTGAGACCAGCCTCAAGAGCGTCCCAAGCAAGCTTTGGCATATCGGTGGAGCCGATTAGATCAAGCGCAATTTGCGCCTCTATGGCTCTCGGGTCGAATGCCATGCCCTAATCTTAGTTCACATGGCATCTATCTAGTAGCTCGGAAACAGACTTAGGTCGCTCTCTTTCTAGATGGCTCGGCTCGTTGGGATAGCTTCAAAAGTGGCGAGCAAATCAATCCAGAGATATAATCCAGCCCCGCTCCACGCAATACTGAGGGACACAGATGAAGCTGATCCGTAGCGTTCGCACCCTAGCCTTGCTCGCGCCACTATTAGGCGTCCTGTTTTTTGCCGAACATTCCTTGGCCCAGACTCCGCCGCCGTCTGCGCCTACTACGTTGCCGAGCGAAATGCCGGCGCAGTTCACGCCCGTCACGGATAGCTTCGATTACACGCGGCGCGACGTGATGATCGCCATGCGCGACGGCGTGAAGCTGCACACTGTGATCCTCGTGCCCAAAGGGGCTAAGAACGCGCCCATTCTTTTAACGCGGACGCCTTACGACGCCACCGATCTCACGACGCACGAGCACAGCTCGCATCTCGGTCCCAGCCTGCATGGCTATGACAACGCGCTCGAAGTGATCCTTGAAGGCGGCTACATCCGCGTCGTCCAGGACGTTCGCGGCAAGTACGGCTCCGAAGGCGATTACGTGATGAACCGCCCGCTGCACGGACCGCTCAATCCCACGATGGTGGATCATTCCACCGACACGTACGACACCATCGACTGGCTGGTGAAAAATATTCCGGAGAGCAACGGAAAAGTCGGCATCCTCGGCATTTCCTACGACGGCTTCACGCCTCTGATGGCGCTGGTCAACCCGCATCCAGCGCTGAAAGTTTCCGTGCCGATGAATCCCATGGTGGATGGCTGGATGGGCGACGACTGGTTTCACTACGGCGCGTTTCGCGAGTTGAATCTGCCTTACATTTACGAACAGGACGCCTCGCGGAAAAACGACGAGCATTGGTGGACTAGCCATTACGATGATTACGACATGTATCTACAAGCAGGCTCGGCGGGCGAGCTGGGCCGGCGCCACGGCCTCGAACAGGTGGGCTTTTGGCGCAAGCTGCTCGAGCATCCGGCGTATGACAGCTTCTGGCAGCAGCAAGCTATGGACAAGATTCTCGCTGCGCAGCCGCTGAAAGTTCCCTTCATGCTGGTCGCCAGCATGTGGGATCAGGAAGATATTTACGGCGCCATCGCCGTCTACAAAGCGATCAAGCCGAAAGATACCGGCAACGACAAAGTGTTCCTCGCCATCGGACCGTGGTATCACGGCCAGGAAATTCGCGATGGCAGCGCGCTCGGCGCGGTGCGATTCGACAGCGATACCGCGCTGTATTTTCGGCGGGAGATTCTCGCGCCATTCCTGGCGCGCTATCTGAAAGACGATGCGCCGAAGAGCGACGTCGCGCCGGTGACGGCGTTCGAAACAGGGACGAACACTTGGAGGCGTTTGCCTGCGTGGCCGGCCGGTTGCGCCAACGGTTGTTCCGTTAGGCCGACGCCGCTCTATCTCAACGCCGGGTTAAAACTTAGTTTTACCGCGCCCACCGCGAGCGAAATTTCTTTCGACGAATACGTCTCCGATCCTGCCAAGCCCGTCCCGTTCAATGGGCGTCCCAGTTTTCCCGTCGGCTTCGCCGGCAACGTGCCCTGGCGCAACTGGCTTACCAGCGACCAGCGCGAAGTCTCTGGCCGCGAAGACGTCGTTTCATTCGTTACGGACACGCTGACCGCGCCAGTGAAAATCAGCGGTCAGCCCCTCGCCAATCTCATCGCCTCCACCAGCGGCACCGATTCCGACTGGGTCGTAAAGCTCATTGATCTCTATCCCGACGAAGTGGGCGCGCAACCGGAAATGGGCGGCTATCAATTAATGGTCGCCGCAGACATCTTTCGCGGCCGCTACCGCGAAAGCCTTGAAACGCCGAAGGCCCTCGCGCCGGACAAGCCGCTGCAGTATCGCTTCGCGCTTCCCACGGCCAATCATGTGTTCCTGCCCGGCCACCGCATCATGGTGCAAATCCAATCCACGTGGTTCCCACTCTACGACCGCAATCCGCAGACGTTCGTGCCCAATATTTTTTGGGCCAAGCCCGCGGACTTCCGCAAGGCCACGCAGCGCATCTACCACGCGCCCGGGCAAGCCACCTTCATCGAGCTTCCCCTGGTCACCGCGCCATAAGCGAGGGTATTTAAAGTCGCGCATCACGCGGGTTTTCAATCTCCGCCAGTCTGCGCTGCAAGAAGCGGCGTTCGATGTCGTTGGTCGCAAGCGTCAGCGCACGACGGTAGGCATCGGCCGCTTCGCTGATTCTTCCAAGACGGCGCAACAAATCCGCGCGCGCGGCTGGGAGCAAGTGAAATTCTCCTAGCTCCTCGCGCTTCCCGAGTTCGTCGAGCAGCGCGAGGCCCTCTTCCAGCGACCGCGCCATCGCCACGGCCACGGCGCGGTTGACTTCGACCACTGGCGACGCGTGCGTTCTCAAAAGCACGTCATACAATCCGGCAATCTGCGGCCAGTCCGTGTCCTTGGCCGTCTTGGGGTTGGCGTGGAGCGCGGCGATCGAAGCTTGTAGCGCATAAACGCCCGTCGCGCCGCGGCGCAGCGCCGATTCCACCAATTCCGTGCCTTCCCGAATCTGCTCTGTGTGCCACAGACTGCGGTTCTGTTCCTCCAGCAGAACCAATTCGCCATCCGCGCTCAGACGCGCGTCGCGGCGCGAATCGTGGAGCAGCATCAGCCCTAGCAAGGCCTGCGCTTCGGCCTGGTTCGGAAGAAGGTTGCACAAAACACGGCCCAGCCGAATAGCCTCGGCGCAAAGCTCGCGCCGGATCAATGCATCGCCGCTGCTGGCCAGATAACCTTCATTGAAAATTAAGTAGACTACGAGCAGAACGCCATCCAAGCGGTCCTGAAGTTCCCCATTCGAAGGCACGCGATACGGAATCCCAGCCTCGCGTATCTTGCCCTTCGCGCGCACCAGGCGCTGCGCCATCGTGGCCAGCGGAACCAGAAACGCTCGCGAAATTTCTTCGGTGGTGATTCCGCAAACGGTGCGAAGCGTCAGCGCAACCCGTGCCTCCATCGGCAGCGAGGGGTGGCAACAGGTAAAGATCAATCGCAAGCGGTCATCGGCAAGCATTTCCTCTTCCTGGTCGCTCTCCGGCTGCGCGGCGAGTTCGGTGGTTTTCGCAATTTCCTCTGCCTTGCGTTCGAATCGCTGATTGCGCCGCATGCGGTCGATGGCTTTATGCCGCGCCGTGCTGATCAGCCACGCACGCGGATTCGCCGGCGTGCCCTCCGTGGGCCACTTCTGCAGCGCGACCGCATACGCCTCCTGCAGCATCTCCTCGGCGAGATCAAAATCGCCGAGGAGACGAATGAGCGTCGAGAGAATACGGCCGGACTCTTCCCGGTGGAACTTTTCGAAATCCATGGGGCGAGGATTTATCTCACCCCGCGGCAGGGGGATTGTCAACGTCCCGCGTGCAGCGGACATGGGTTGTGCCACCGAACAACCAATGCATTTGCTAAGCCTGAACAGCTTGTGTTCGCGGCATGATGGGGCGCACTTCGATGGAGCCGTGACGGGCGCCGGGAATGCGGGCAGCGATGGAGATGGCCTGATCTAAGTCGCTGGCTTCGATGAGATAGTAGCCGCCCAGTTGTTCCTTGGTTTCGGCGAACGGGCCGTCGGTGACAACGCGCTTCGAATCGCGGACGCGCACGGTGGTTGCGGTGCTGGTTGGCTTCAGCGGATTGCCGCCGATGTAGTTGCCGCTGTTTTGGATTTCCTCCGTGAACTTGCCGTACTCCCCATACATTGCCGATAGATCGGCGGATGACATCTTGGCCAGTTCCGTCTCAGAGCGATAAATGAGCAGTAGAAATTGCATGGTGTTGCCTCCTGTAAGTTAGTCGAACGGGAGTACTGAATTTCGACAATGCTGGCCGTGAGTGGCCGGCTTCCGCTAGGCTGGTTTGGCTTGTCCGCGGACCGCCAGTGGCCGCACCTCGATGGTTCCGTTGCGCGCGGAAGGTATTCGCGCGGCGATGGCGATGGCCTCGTCCTGGTCGTTGGCATTCACGAGGAAATAGCCGGCTAGTTGCTCTTTGGTTTCCGCAAACGGCCCGTCAGTGACCACGCGCTTGCCATCTCGCACGCGCACCGCTGTTGCCATAGTTGTTGCGGCAAGCTGGCTGCCTCCCAGGAACTTGCCCTTGCCCGTCAGATCTTCCCGGAGTTGCCCGTATTCCTGATACAGCGTGGCATGTTGCGCGGGCGTCAACTTCCCCCATTCGGCTTCCGAATGACAAATCAGCAGCAAATATTGCATGGTCTTGCCTCCTGTTGGCTAGTCGAACGGGGATGCAGCAAATCGACATTGCTAAGCGCCCGCGCCCGTTTTCTGCTTCAGGAAGGTGCCCTTTTCTAGTTCGTTGAATGCCTGGCGAAGCTGCTCCTGCGTATTCATCACGATGGGGCCGTACCATGCCACGGGCTCTTCGAGCGGCTTGCCGGACACGAGCAAGAAGCGAATGCCTTCTTCGCCGGCCTGAACCATCAATTCGTCGCCGCGGTCAAAGAGCACTAGAGAACGATTGTCGGCTTGCGCGGGTGGTTTGGTGTCCGCCCAGCTTACCGGCTCCGTCGGGACGGAGAGGGGTTCCGAAGCGTTGCAGAATTTTCCGTTCCCGGCAAAGACGTACGCGAAGGCATGCCGCGTGATGCCCACAGGCAGCGTTTTTCGATGTCCCGGCGGCACGGACACATCTAGATAGATTGGATCGGCGGCGATGCCGTCCACTGGCCCGGTTTTTCCCCAGAATTTTCCGCACACGACGCGGACATGCGTGCCGTCGTCGTCCTTGATTTCCGGAATGTCCAGGGCTTTCACCTCTTGGTAGCGCGGCGCGGTCATCTTCAGCGCCGATGGCAGATTGGCCCACAGCTGAAAGCCGTGCATGCGCCCAGCGTGGTCGCCCTTGGGCATTTCCTGGTGGATGATCCCGCTGCCCGCGGTCATCCACTGGACATCGCCCGCCGCGATCGCTCCGTGGTTCCCCATGCTATCGCCGTGCTCCACCGTGCCCGCGAGCACATAGGTAATCGTCTCGATGCCGCGGTGCGGATGCCACGGAAACCCCGCCAAATAATCCTCCGGCACATCATTGCGAAAATCATCCAGCAGCAAAAACGGATCGAAGTCCGTAGTATTCCCAAACCCAAACGCGCGCCGCAGGTGCACTCCCGCCCCTTCCGTCGTCGGCTTGGATTCGATCAAGCGTTTCACTGGTCGTATGGACATGGCATGCTCCTTCCCGCTACCGAGAGTCTACCGATTGGATGCTTCTCCGCCAACTCCGAGTGTCAAAAAACACGCTAGCCGCGAGTGAGAAATCTTCACGCGCTCGAAATGTGTATCGGCGGAGGACGCGCGGCCGAAGGCCCGAGGAATACCGTGCCTTGATTGAGAAAAGATTCCCTAAGCATGTATTATGCCCGAGCACGGAACCTGGCCCATGAGCCGCAGAGTCAGTCAGAAAACAAAAGGAGCGGCAATGAAGAACTATTTGAAATTGCGGACGGCGATGATTTCGATTGCGCTGCTGCTGAGTGTTCCGCTGTGGGCGGCGCTGCAGGAAAAAACGGGGGAGAAGCCGGCGGCTGCTCCGACGGCGCCTGCGGCGAAGCCGGGTGTGGCGGAGATGGAGCGGCTGAAATTTTATCTGGGCGAATGGGATTACACGGAGACGTATCCGAAATCGGCGTTCGTTCCGAACGGCGGAGTGAACACCGGGGTGTATCACAGCAAGCTCGGGCCGGGCGGGCAATCGCTCGTCAATTCGTTTCACTCGCAAGGGCCGGTCGGTGACTTTGAGGGATTGCTGGTGATGACCTGGGACGCCCGGGAAAAAGCATACAAAGCGTATGTCTTCGGAAATGGAATAGCCGGAGCGATCGTAGAGACCGGGCAGTTCGAGGGCGACGCGCTGGTGTATCGCTTCGAGTTTCCAGCTGAAGGCGCGGCGATTAAATTACGCAACGTGACGCGCGTCACCGCGCCCGGAACACTTGTGAGCGAAGAATATATGACCATGCCCGGCGCGCCGGAAGCACTGTTCGTACGCGTCGAAGCGAAGAAACGATGAGCATTTGTATGCTCCTTAGTATTTGTAGCGTGATTCACTCCCTTTAAAACCAAGCGTCAGATAACTCCAAGCTTTCTGAGTCGGATTTGAAAGGGTAGTGCTCGATCCTGCCAGTAGCCACCGCACATCACCGACGACAAGCGTTTCCTCCGGCCTGCCTTTTACGACAGTCTGAATTCCAGAACCGCTTAGAAGGACAAACAAAGTTCCAGCGCCAGGCGTAAGCGAAGCTGTGTGCGCATTAGGAACCACTCGAGTCAGGGAGGCTTCCATCTCATCGGTTTGAAATTGCGACACGGTGTCCATAGACCTTCCCTTGCGGAGGGCTGGGCTGTCGCAATGCCATTGTGAAACTCCGGGCACGATTTCCGCGCAAGTATTTCGTGGCTCGCCTTGAGGCTTCAAGAGTTCGATGGTGACGTTGTTGAAGGGGAGGTCGGAATCGTTGCGGGCGATGTGGGCGAAGTGGCCGGGCGAGTAACCGAGTTGGCCGTCGGCCATGACGAGATGGGCTTCGGGTTTGCCCTGGACGGCGTTGATGACGTCAGCGGGGCCGAGCGAGACGTAGAGGTAGGGGACGTCGTGTTGGTGGAGAAGCGTGGCTTCGTGGGCGGGGACGGTTACGCGGAAGACGCGGACGTAGTCGTTTTCGAGGACGAGGTGGTGGTGGGGTTCCTGGGGAATGGGGACGGCGGTGGGCGCCTGGGCGCCGGAAGGGCATGCCATCAGTAGTAGTGCGGAAAGAATCAGGCATTTCAAAGCGAAAACTCCCGTAACGCTGAGAGGGAGGCTACTTTCTCAGAATCTCCATGTCAACCAAAAGGCGGGCGAGACGGATTGCCGGGAAGTTGTTAGTATTGCGCGACTCGATCTGAGAACACGAAATCACATCATCTTCAATTCGATGGACTCAACTAACAGTTCTTCTGAGGATGTCCGAACCGACAAGCCAATATTTGCCTTCCTTGTATGGGCGTTCGTTCTTACCTGGGTACTGCTCTTCCTTGCCCTTCGGTATTCCAGCGTGGAAGTAACGGTAAGATTTGTGGGACACGCGTTGCGCATCACATTGCCGACGCTATTGTCATTTTTGGCCAATCTTGGACCAGCGGCAGCAGCGCTGATAGTTCTGTCGACGAAAAACCGACGCGACGAACGGAAGAGCCTACTCAAAGAGACATTTGCCTGGCGTGTCTCGTGGAGAGGCTATTTTCTAGCGTTGGGGATTCCAACGTTGATTCTCGGGGTGGCTGTCGTTGAACTCTTGACAATCACTGGGCTCCCATTCCATTGGTACCAAGGTGCATTTGGGATGTGGTTTGGCACGCTTTTTTTCGGTGCATTGTTTAGGTCACTTGGAGAGGAAATCGGATGGCGGGGCTTCCTCCTACCGCGCCTTCAGGTGCGCATGAGCGGATTCGCGGCTAGTTTGCTTGTCGGTCTGACCTGGTGGACCTGGCATCTACCGATACGCTTGAATCCTGAGCAAGCGTTTCTCCTGACGGGGAATATTATCTATCTCGTAGAGGTTCTTTCTTTTTCCGTGTTGCTCACCTGGCTGCGGAACGCGATCCCAGGTAGTTTGGTCCCGGTAACGTTGTTCCATGCAGCGTTCAACGCCGGTCTGGACACGACGCAAATCTCAGGCAATGCGTGGATCCAATTCCGCTGGCTCATCTGCCTAACCGTTTCGATGCTTCTTGCGGCGTGCCTTGTTCTGACGATCTTTGGCAAGCAGCTAGGAGCTGCTCCCGAAATACGAGCCAGAGGCTAACAGAGGCGCTCGAAGATGCCGGCGGCGCCCATGCCGCCGCCGATGCACATGGTGACCATGCCGTATTTGGCGTTGCGGCGCTGGAGTTCGCGGATGATGGTGGCGGTGAGTTTTGCGCCGGTGCAGCCGAGGGGGTGGCCCAGGGCGATGGCGCCGCCGTTGGGATTGACGCGCGAGGCGTCGAGGCCGGCTTGCTGAATGACGGAAAGAGACTGCGCGGCGAAGGCTTCGTTGAGTTCGATGACGGCGATGTCGTTGAGGGAGAGTCCGGCGAGCTTCAAGGCTTTGGGGATGGCGCGCACGGGGCCGATGCCGAATTCTTCGGGGAGAACTCCGGCGGTGGTGTAAGTGACGAAGCGCGCGAGCGGCTTGAGGCCCAAAGATTTGGCGCGAGCGTCAGACATCACAACTGTTGCGGCGGCGCCGTCGCTCATGGGCGAACTATTTCCGGCGGTGACGCTGCCCTTGGCGTGGAAGGCGGGTTTTAATTTGGCGAGGACTTCGAGATTGGTGTCGGCTCGCGGGAGCTCGTCGGTGGAAAAAACAAATGTCTGAGTCGTCGGCTTGACCGTCCCACCTTTTGGTTTGGAGGAAGCGCCGTTGCCGTTGGGGAGCGAGGTGATTTTTACTTCGACGGGAATGGTTTCGTCCTTGAAATTTCCGGCGGCGATGGCAGCGATGGCTTTTTTGTGGGAGTCGGCGGCGAACTGGTCGGCTTGTTCGCGGGTGATGCCGAATTTGCGCGCGATGTTTTCCGTGCCGAGGCCCATGTTGATGTAGGTGTCGGGCGAGTGATCGACGAGCCAAGGATTGGGGGAAACTTTGTTGCCGCCCATGGGGACCATGGACATGGATTCCGTGCCGCCAGCCACGATGATCTCGGCGGAGCCGGAGCGGATGCGTTCGGCGGCGAGCGCGATGGCTTGCAGGCCGGAGGAACAGAAGCGATTGATGGTCATGGCGCTGGTTTCGACGGGAAGGCCAGCGCGGAGGGAGGCGATGCGGGCGACGTTCATGCCCTGTTCGCCTTCGGGCATGGCGCAGCCGAGGATGACGTCGTCGATTTCTTTGGGGTCGAGGCCGGGGACGCGGGCGAGCGCTTCCTTGATGGCCAGTGCGGCGAGATCGTCGGGGCGCGTGGCGCGGAGCGAGCCTTTGAAGGCACGGCCCACGGGAGTGCGGACGGCGGAGACGATGACGGCTTCGGGCATGGTGACCTCGCGGTTTCAGAATGCTTCTTTATTGTTGGTCCGGTGTCGGGAAAAAGCAA
>Ga0210409_10003391_pt1 | contig 17923 bp, 14 predicted proteins | sample IncBWH17MmetaG_FD_161649 | JGI IMG/M metagenome (GOLD analysis project Ga0210409, IMG submission 161649) | Forest soil microbial communities from Barre Woods Harvard Forest LTER site, Petersham, Massachusetts, United States - Inc-BW-H-17-M | ecosystem: Environmental > Terrestrial > Soil >... | reverse complement strand
GGGAGGTTCGCTGTCGGCGGCGACGAAGTGGCGGCTGGCGCAAAAAGCGTTTGCAACCACGGCGGCCTACGATTCGGCAATCGCATCGACGCTTGAGCGCGTGCATGCGAACGGAAATTTTGAGCTCAAGACCGGAGAAGTTTTTCCGCAAGCGCTGCGCATGTCGTTTCAAAAGGTGATGGACTTGCGCTATGGAGAAAATCCTCATCAGAAAGCGGCGATGTATTCCGACGGATCGGGTAAGGGCGTCGCCAATGGCAAGCAACTGCAAGGCAAGGAGCTTTCGTTCAACAACATCGTCGACATGCAGGCTGCGTGGGACCTGGCCCAGGAGTTCGAAGAGCCCGTGGTCGCGATCATCAAGCACACGAATCCATGCGGCACGGCGGTCGGTAAGACTCTCTTGGAGGCGTATAAAAAGGCGCTCGAGTGCGATCCAGTGTCGGCGTTTGGCGGGGTGATCGGAGTGAATCGCGTGATCGATGGCGATGCAGCGGAAGAGATGGCGAAACTGTTTCTGGAGGTGATTGCCGCGCCCGGTTTCGATGAAGCAGCGCTGGCGAAGTTTGGGGTGAAGAAGAATCTGAGGCTGGTGCAGATTGCCGCGTCGGATCAGAAGTGGGCGCTGAAGAACGTGTCGGGCGGAATGCTGGTGCAAGACGCCGATATCCGCCCGCTGACGGAAGCCGACCTGAAAGTCGTCACCAAGCGCGCGCCGACGGTCGAAGAAAAGCGCGCCTTACTTTTCGGATGGAAAGTCTGCAAGCACGTGAAGTCGAATGCGATCTTATATGTGCGGGACGGGCAGACCGTGGGAGTGGGCGCCGGGCAGATGAGCCGGGTCGACTCCTGCAAGATCGGCGCAATGAAGGCGCAACTGCCGCTCAAAGGGACAGTCGCAGCTTCGGACGCGTTTTTCCCGTTTCCCGATGGCGTCGAGGAGATTGCGAAGGCCGGGGCCACGGCGATTATCCAGCCGGGCGGGTCGGTGCGCGATCAGGAGGTGATCGAGGCGGCAGATCGGCACGGAATGGCGATGATGCTCACAGGAGTGCGGCACTTCAGGCACTGACCTGCTTGTTCTGACAGTAGAAGTCGGGAGAACATTGCTCCTAGAATCCTGCTTCGCCGATCGCGTTCAGAACAAACTGGACCCGTTCTTCGATCGAGACTCGCGGCAATTCCACCAATTCATAGCCATAGTCGCTGTAGGTGGAGGCCAGAGAGTCGTAAGTCCGAACGGCTTCGTCAAAGTCCTGTCTGCGCTCGCGGTCGGGATGGAAGATTTCCTTCCAGGGTGGAGCGATGAAGACGCGACGGTTGTAGCGAAATTCGTTAGCCGCCTTGACCGCGTGCTGCGGAACCGGCTCACCCACTAACCTTAGATAGCCGGTCACATCGGGGACCCCGCGATCGAAAAAGACAGGGCCGGAATGTTCTTGTGCGATGCGGAATGAACGTAGCTCCCAGGCCAGCATCATCTCAGCGAAGAGAGATTTGTGGGCCCATGGGAGCGCTAGACCTCCGATATCCACCTGATCCTGAATGATGCCGCGTCCGGCTTCGACTGTATGGGAATAGCCGAGGCGCGCGAGAGCCTCGATAAGCGAGCTTTTTCCAGAACCGGGACCGCCGGTCAGGACGAAAAATCGATTTGACTCATGAACCATCGTCGTTTTGCTCTACCGGAAATGACCTGTGTTCGTTGAGAGGGATTTGATAACACCCGGACACCGGCTGTACCTGTCCTTCCGAGGTTACTTTCGGCCCCTATTCGTGGGCTGCTTCCTTTCGCGACACGAAGAACGGGTAGTACAATTCAAATACACCCACGTGCGGCGGTTGAGCATCTAAATCGCTAACAGTTTGGGGCTTAAGGGTATTACATGAAGAGACTTCTTTTTTCGTTTTCGGTGCTTCTGCTGGCGGCAGGGGCGAGTTTCGCTCAGGCCAACAACCCACCCGCAGTTGCCCAAGCCTCCGGCCAGCCCAGCCAACCGACCGCGCACAAAGTGGATAAGGCTGCCGCTTACTACCACTATTCGCTCGCGCACATGTATGAAGAGCAGGTTGCCGTTTACGGGCGCAGCGAGATGGCCAGCAAGGCAATCGATGAGTACCGGCTGGCGATTGAAGCCGATCCGTCGTCCGAATATCTGACCTCGGGATTGGCCGAATTGTATGCCAAGACCGGGCGCATCCGCGAAGCGGTCAGCGAAGCACAGGACATTCTCAAGCGGGACCCGAACAATTTAGAAGCTCACAAGCTGCTAGGCCGGATCTATCTGCGGTCACTGGGCGACATGCAGTCGGGAAACGGCTCGAGCAGCGTTCTGAAGCTGGCGATCGAGCAATACGAACAGATCATCAAGATCGAACCCGATAACATGGACGATCACCTTCTGCTCGGGCGCTTGTACCGGCTGAACAACGATCTGAGCAAAGCGGAAGCGGAATTCAAGACCGCAGTGAAATTGCAGCCGAACTCCGAAGAAGCCGTGACCACCCTCGCCTACCTGTACAACGAGGAAGGCGACACGAGCCGGGCCGTCCAGGTTCTGAGCTCGGTGCCCGACGACGGACGCTCGGCCAAGATGTATTCGGCGCTTGGCTACACCTACGAGCAGCAGAAGCAGTACAAGGAAGCGATCAATGCGTACCGCCATGCGATCGAGCTAGATCGCGACAATCTGGATGCGATCCGGGGCCTGGCGGAAAACCTGATGAACGACGGCCAGACCGAAGCGGCGCTCGAACAATACAAGGTCATTGCCGATGCCAATCCCGAGGATGCGCAGACTTATCTGCACATGGCCGAGATCTATCGCAAGAGTGGCAAGTTCGATCTCGCGCTCGAGAATCTGAAAAAAGCCGAGACCATGGTGCAGGACTCGATCGAGGTCCCGTACAACATGGCGGCGGTTTACCAGGCGCAGGGACGCTACGACGAAGCCGAGCAGACCCTGCAGGATTTACTGAAGAAGACCGAGAAGCCAGACAACAGCTACACCCAGGGCGAGCGCAACAATCGAGCCGTGTTCCTGGAGCGGCTGGGAACCGTGTATCGCGACCAGGCGAAATATCCGGAGGCGGTCGACGTGTTCCACAAGATGGTCGCGCTCGGCGATGACAACACCGTCCGCGGGTACCAGCAAATTATCGATACTTACCGTGAAGCAAAGCAGTGGCAGCAGGCGACCGCCGCGGCCAAGGAGGCCGTACAGAAGCTTCCCAACGACCGCGGACTGCAGATGGTGTATGCCGGTCAGCTGGCGGATACGGGACAGCCGGACAAGGCGCTGGCCGAGGTCCGGAGCATGTTGAAGGGCACTCCGGAAGACCGGGAGGTCTACGTCACGCTGGCGCAGATGAACACGCGCCTGAAGCGATGGGACGATGCGCAAGCGGCCCTGGACAAGGCAGAATCACTGTCCACGAAAGCAGAAGACAAAGAATACGTCTACTTCCTGCGGGGCTCGAGCTTCGAGCGCCAGAAGAAGTTTGAGCAGGCAGAAGAGATGTTCCGCAAGGTGTTGAGCATTGATCCGCAGAACTCGATGACCTTGAACTATCTGGGCTACATGCTGGCGGATCGCGGCAACAAGCTGGAAGAAGCTCTCACGCTGATCAAAAAAGCGGTGGACCTGGAACCGGCGAATGGCGCTTATCTCGATTCGCTGGGCTGGGCTTACTTCCGCTTGGGCAAGTTCGAGCAGGCTGAAGAGGAACTGGTGAAAGCATCGCAGCGGATCGGCAGCGATCCGACGGTGCAGGATCACTTGGGCGATCTGTATCAAAGAACCGGACGTCTGAAGCTGGCGGCTGTTCACTGGGAGCGCGCCTTGGCGGAGTGGAACAAGACGGTAGCGCCCGAAGTGGATACCGATAGCCTCGCCAGCGTGCAGAAGAAGCTGGAATCGGCCAAGATGAAACTAGCCAGAGAGCAAGGCACCGAAAAACCGTAGCACTCTTGGTGAGTCGATGGGTCAGCAACGGCGGGTGATTAGCCCGCCGTTTGTTTTTTGGTCGCGGAGTGCCTCCGCGAATCTCTGCTAAACTCGCGCCATGCTCGCTGCATACGCCGTACGCGTGGAGGAATCTCGCGGGCGCCGGCATCCCGAGCCGCAACATCCCTATCGGAACGATTTTCAGCGCGATCGTGATCGCGTCATCCACGCGCGCGCGTTTCGCCGCCTCCAAGCGAAGACGCAGGTCTTTACGCGACGCTATTCCGATCATTTCCGCAACCGCCTGACCCACACGCTCGAAGTTGCCCAAATCGCGCGCACGGTTGCCGGCGCGTTGAATCTGAATGTCGATTTTGTGGAAGCGCTGGCATTGGTGCACGACCTCGGCCATCCGCCGTTTGGACATGCGGGCGAAAAGGCGCTCAACAACGCCATGCAGGCCCACGGATTGTTCTTCGATCACAATCTGCATGCGTTGCGGATCGTGGAAGATTTCGAATTACGCTATGCGGCCTTCCGCGGACTCAATCTGACCTTTGAGGTGCGGGAAGGAATCATCAAGCATTCGCGGGACTACGATCCGCAGCAGTTCCCGGAACTGGAGGAGTATCTGTTGGAGCAGCGACCGCCACTCGAAGCCCAACTGATCGACTTGGCCGACGAGATCGCCTACAACACCGCTGATCTCGACGACGGCTATGAAGCGCATCTGCTCACGCTCGAACAGATTCGTGAGGGCGTGCCGGTGTTCGCGCATTTCTTACGGGAAGTCGAGGGTCTGTATCCCGATGCTCCCGACAAGCTGAAATTCAACGAGACCATCAAGCGTGTGCTGGATCGCTTGGTGGGCGATCTTATCCGGAACACGCAGGCTCGAGTCGAAGCGGCGAAGATCCGGTCGCTCAAGGACGTCCGCAAGCACCCCGAACGGCTCGCGGCCCTGAGTGCGGAGGTCGAAGAAGAGCGGCGGACATCGAAGAGTTTTCTGTACGACAATCTTTATTTCAGCCCAGCCTTGGCCGAGGAGAAGGACGACGCTGAGATCATCATCAGCGCGCTGTTCGAGCAGTGGATGATGAACCCTTCGACTCTGCCCCATAACTACCAGGACAAGGCTCGCGAGGACCCCTTGCCACGCGTCGTCTGCGATTACATTGCCGGCATGACCGACAATTTCATTTACGAGCAGTATGAAAGGTTTGCGACGGCAAGGTAGCTCGGCGTCTTCACCACTCGTGCCATGGGCAGCGCGTGGAATTCGTATTAGGCTGATCATTGGCGATTTCTCAGACTTGGGCCGCGACGGAGGCGTTCGATGACAATTCAGTTCAAGCGCGTCGGTAGGGGAGTGGTCTTGGGCGCGCTTCTGCTCGCGCCGCTCGCCGTCTGCCCGCCAGCAACTTTCTCGCAATCCGAGCAGCAGCAGGACGATCCGGATACTGCCCTCATGCGGAGGAAAGCGCTCGAACTCTACCGGCAGGGGAAGTTCGTCGATGCCATGCCGCTGCTCGAGAAACTCTCCGCGCTGCATCCCAACGACTACGTGGTGAAAGAGCATTGGGCGTACTGCATCCTGGAATATTCCGCGACACTGCGTGACCTCGAGGCCCGCAAGAAGGCACGGATCCAGGCGCGCACGCTCGGCCTGGAAGCGCAGAAGGCCGGCGATCTAAGCGATCTGCTGCAGACGCTTGTGGCCATCCCGGAAGACGGTTCGGAGACGAAGTTTTCCGAGCGCGCAGAAGTGAATGACGGCATGAAATCTGCCGAGGCCGACTTCGCACGCGGCGATCTGGACAAAGCTCGCGAAGGATACAAGCATGTCCTCGAACTGGATCCGAAGAACTACGAGGCTACGCTTTTTGTGGGCGATGTTTACTTCAAGGAACGTGCATACAACGCCGCCAACGAGTGGTTCGCAAAGGCCACGCAGATCAATCCCGATCGGGAGTCTGCTTATCGCTACTGGGGCGATTCGCTCGCGATGACCGGGAAGAACGACGAGGCGCGGGTGCAGTACATCAAGGCGGTGATCGCGGAACCCTATACCCGCTCGTCGTGGGTCGCCTTGCGGCAGTGGACCGACCGAACCAAGCAGCCTTTCAATGCCATTATGCTGCAGAACAAATCCTCGGCAAAGACTGAGGGCGGGAACACGACCGTGACTGTGGACGAGCATACGCTGGACCAGAGCACCCCGGAAACTGCAGGCTGGATCGCCTATGGCGGCACACGCGCTTTGTGGCAGCAGGGAAAGTTCAAGAAGGAGTTCCCAAAGGAAACTACCTACCGGCGCTCGTTACGAGAGGAGAGTGAGGCTCTCGACGCTATGGTGAAGGTGCTGGCCCCGGAAGCGGCCTCCGAAAAGAAAGCGAAGAAGTTGGACCCGGCGCTTCTGCAACTCATCCAGATCTATCAAAAAGGCCTGCTGGAACCGTTCGTTCTGCTGAACCGGGCGGATCCCGACATCGCGAAAGATTATCCCGCTTATCGTGCGGAGCACGCCGACAAGCTTTTTCACTACATGGATGAGTTCGTTCTGCCCAGAACAACTGCGCAGGCTGCGAACTAGCAAGAGCAGCCTACCTCCGCGAAGGTCATTGCCGGAGGATTATGATTCGCAGCCGTGGCCGAGGGTACTCCAGTGCCTGTCTTTCAGGGGAGGACTCCAATAACGCCGAATGGGTTATGGTCGAATCACTGGAAATTGCTCAACAGGACGGCGTCTTTGTTTACGTCGCCACGAGTCAGTAGTAGTCGGGTGTGATCCAGAGACCAATGGAAATCAAAAATCTGGGCGGTCGTAAAGTGCGTAAGCTGTTTCGGCTTTCCGCCGGCCAAGGGTTGCTCCCAAATATTGTCTACTCCGTTCCGGGTCACAACGTACTGCAAGCCGGTCCCGCTGGGAGACCAAACCACTCCCAAGAAGCCACCACCCATCTTGAATTGTTTAACCAAATGTCCTCCATCGACCGGCATTGCGCCTATCTGCCATCCCTCGGAAGGAACGCGGCCATATTGCGTGTACGGAAAGGCGAGTAGCTTGCCGTCGGGAGAGACAGCCAGCCTACCGCTAACTTGGTCTCCCGGGACGTCGCCGACGTAGAGTACAGGACCGCCGAGGATGGGCACCTTCCAGATCTTCTGTGGCTGGTCGAATGTGACGTATAGAACGAAGTTCCCGTCGGCAGAACAAGCAGGGGACCAAAGGTTGCCTCGGGCTAGCGTCGTAGGGTGTGTCCCGTCGCGATCAACGCGCACGAGTTCCTCCGTGTCCCGATCTTTCGTCAATAGAATTACGTAACGACCGCAGGCACTCGGAAATGTTACTTTCTGAAATTCCGCAAAACGCACACGCTGGCTACCGTCGGTGTGCATCATCCACACCATTCCATCAGCACTGCGCGACAACAGTTTTCCATCAGTAGCCTCAGAAACCTCGATCGTTGAAAGAGCGTCGGACGTGACCCCCTCGCTTTGAGAGAGATTCCCAGCGGGAGCAATCCAGATGTGGGAGGTCGTCGTGGCGGCAGTCGCTGTAAAGGTGCGTCCGTCCCGAGTCATGTCCAGATCGGTTCCGTAGTCGGAAAGATCATGGGTGAGGGCTTGCGCTCTCCCTGCTGGAACGGAGACGGTCCACAACTGAAATCGCTGAGTGGTTTCATCCCGACGCGGAAAAACGAGGGCTGATCCGCCCGACACCCAGACCGGACGACCGAGGTCTTCGCGGCCGGTATAAAGCTCTTTGACACTTCCGTCTGCTACGAACACGAGGTCAAGAACCCAGCGCAGTCGCTGGTTGGCGATAAGTACCGGAACAGCGACAGTTCGGCCGTCGGGCGACCAGTTGGGGCCGGGCTGAAAAAGGAAACCGCTTCCGTCGTGGATGGTGGTCAGTAGCCGTTCGTCGCTGCCATCCACATTTGCGATTTTCAACTCGATGTCGTTGCGCGGCTGAATGCTGTGCTCGTACACGAATTTTCGGCCATCGGGAGAAAAGGAGACGGGAGAATCGACATCGGTGATGAGTTTTTGCGCCGGGCCGCCGAATGTAGACACCGCGTACAGGTACTTGAAGAAAGGATCTTTTTCATCCGAACGGACAAAATAGACCCGGCTGCTGTCAGGCGAAAAAGAGAGGCCGTGAAACCCTGTGCCGCCCGGCACTACCTGTGTTTCGTTATGTTTGTCGAGATCATTCAGCCAAAGGCTCTCCTTGCCGGCTTTTCGCTGCGCATACGCCACATATCGTCCATCCGGAGAAATGGCCACATTCGTAACCGCTCCCGTGTGAGTTAAGGCCGAGATTCGAAATTCACGCGGATCGGGACTTTTGCTTCGCGTCAACCATTGGTGAGCCCCATAACCAACCGCGATGCTAATTGCGCTGATGGCCACGACCAGCAATGCGAATCGTTTTCGAGTGGGAAACTGGAAGACGTTTTGCGCAGGACGGGGAGGTCCGGTCTTCATTTCCGAACTAGACGGTGGGGTCTCCCTAGACTCGCCGGGGACTATCAGGGGTTCGCTCACGGAATGGGCGATCATCACAACTGGCGCGGTCTTTGGCGAAACCTCCATCCTCACGTCACCAATGAAGCGGTAGCCCCGCCGCGGAAGCGTCTCCACATAGCGCGGGTTATCAGCGTCGTCTCCAAGTGCCGCACGAATCTGATTGATGCAGAAGTTGATGCTCCGCTCGAAGTCAACGAAGGTGTTCGCGCTCCAAAGCCGCTCCCGGATCTCCTCGCGCGTTACAACCTGCCCAGCCCGTTCCGTGAGCATGATCAAAACTTCGACGGCTTGACGCCTCAGCTTGACAGGGACTCCGGACTTAGACAGTTCGCCACTGGAGGTGTTGAGATCAAAGGCGCCAAAACGAATCCTCAAAGCGAGCGGGGCCTGGAAAGCCATGCAACACTCCGGGCGGGAAACAGGGTTGGCGCATCTTACCACTCTAAGACGGAAGCGATGTACTTCTTGGCCGCTTAGTGTCAAACGCGGCCCTTGCAACAACTTAAATGCTAATAAAGAAATAACACGCTGCTCACATAGCGGCTATTGCGCTCGCTCAAAACCAAAACGTAATCTGCGCGCGATTAAAAATCACTTTCGAGTTCCGCACGTGGTTCAGTAGCGTCTCGTCAACCGCTGCTGTCCGTGCGCTTTCCCCGGCTCACCAAAACAGGAGCAAAACATGAAATCCAGTATCAGGAAATCGATCGGGTGGGCGTTCGTCTTGGTTGCGATGCTGAACCCATCTCAACTGACGGCCCAACAAAATCCTAGATATCGGCTTGTTGACCTCGGAACGCTAGGCGGACCTCACAGTTACGGCTCGGTGAATGGGGACGGATTCCAGCTGTTAAACAACTCCGGCACGGTCGCCTCGGCTGCTGACCTGGGCGTTCCCGATCCCAATGCAGGATTCTTTTGTTATGTGCTGGACTGTTTCCAGCAGCATGCTTTTCGGTGGAGGGACGGGGTCATGACAGACATCGGCGCTCTTCCGCCGAATAATAACAGCGCCGCAGGTTCCATCAATGCGCGCGGATGGATCACAGGTCAGTCGCAAAGCGCTGAAATTGATCCCGTCCTCGGTATCCCGGAATTTCGCGCGGTGCTCTGGAAGCACGGCCAGATGACGGACCTGGGAACGTTGGACGGGGGGACCGAGAGTTTGGGAATCTACGTCAATGATTCCGGGCAAGTAGTCGGGTTCTCAACCATCAATTCTACCCCTGACCCCCTCGGATTTTTCGGTGAACCGACGCACACCTTCATTTGGGAACGCGGCGTCATGCGCGACATCGGGACCCTTGGCGGACAGGACGCGTTTCCCGGTACCAGCTGCAGCGGGCAGCCCCGCAATGTGGTGGTTGGAATGTCCTCCCTCAGTTCAACCCCGAACCCTACTACTGGACAGCCAACAATGGACTACTTTTTGTGGAAGGACGGGAAGATGACCGATCTCGGGAGCCTGGGAGGGACAATGACCGGTTTTACAGGATGCGCAAATCATCGGGGTCAAGTTATCGGTGAATCCACGCTGCCGGGTGACTCGATGCTGCATGCGTTTTTATGGGACGGCACGATGACGGACCTCGGTACCCTCGGTGGCGATAACTCCGAAGCCATATGGATCAATGACGCCGGAGAAATCGCCGGCTCAGCCGACCTGCCGGGCAATCAACGGCATGACGCGGTTTTGTGGAAGAACGGAGCAATTCACGATTTGGGCACCGTGTCCGGCGATCCGTGCAGTCGCGGCCGTGGCATTAATGCGAGAGGGCAAGTAGTGGGTGGCTCCTCAGATTGCCGCAATTTTCTACATGCTTTTTTGTGGGAAAGAGGAGGCCCCATGTTGGACCTGAACACCGTGATCGCCTCAGGATCTGGGTTTCAGCTTACGAATGCATTCAACATCAACGATCGTGGTGAAATTCTTGCGAAGGCGGCGCCCCTCGGCTTTACGCCCAACGACGACGAAGACCTGGGCCACCTCGTTCTCCTGGTTCCTTGTCATTCGGTCGATGATGATGAGGGCTGCGGCGGGAGCACCCAAGGCTCGGCTCTGACAACCCGTGCGACGGCGTCTTCGATCGTCAAACTCGGTCCCTCGCCCATGCGCCCGCTCCCGGCAGCCGAATGGCGCGCTCAATTTGCGCAGCGACTGCATCTTCAACCCAAAGGAACGCCTAAGAACTAGTTCTGCGAAGGGCGCGTAGCCTGCGCCCTTCACGGGTCTACGACATTGCGAGCGGTAGCCGCTCGTCTTGCTGCATCTGGACCTCAGGCAACCCGTGCGCTCTTGTACAGATCCTCCGTGATTCCGAGTTGTGCTCTGCCCAGTTCGGTCAGGTCTGCGGCGGTGGCGCGCCCCGCGAAATCGACCTCGAAGTCATCGGCAGCAAAATCCGGCGGTGTCTTGCCGGACAGGAAAGCAAGGGCTTGTCGTCCGAGATAGGCGCTATTCTTAGGGCAACCTGGAGCCGAGGCGATGTACATCACATTGCTGTAACCGGTTCCGCGGTGCTCGTTCTCAACGGCGTGAACCACGTCGGTGTGCCAGAAGACCGTGTCCCCGGGCTCCATCACAGGAATCGACGAGAGCGCCTTCGTAAGCAGGCTGTGGTACTGGTCATTAATCGAAAGAGCCCTTCCGGGCTTGGCACCACAAAGGTCATCTTCGGGCACGTCGTCCTGCATGGCTCGAAGCAGAATGTAGACCATTGATTCGGCGATGGGAATGAGTTGGAGAGTCCCATCGCCTTGACCTTGGCGTGTAAGAGCTGTCCAACCCTGAAAGGTTCGGAACATCGAACACACCGCCGGCGAGGGCACTTCGCGGACCTCCGGACGATACGCGGCATCGAGGGCGTCGTACTTCCGCCAGTCGCCGGAGAAGACGTGCCGGTACACTTTGCGGAAATTGTCATCGAGCCAACGTTCGACAGAGCCACCATCCACGTGCGGTGAAAGGCCGAGCGAGGCGGAACCTGGGGGACGGCGGCGAATGCGATCGGCATAAGCGGGCGTCTCGTTCGGGTTGAAGTGACGGACTCCTTGGCTCTCGGACAGCCAAAGATTGTTTAAGAAAACACGTACGTTCGTCAGTGGTTCGGATTGCCTGGCCTGAACCTGAGGGCGGGACCAGTAGATTCCGTAGATCTGCGGTTTGGCCGAGGCCAGCGTACCGAAGTATTTGTCCTCGGCAGCATTGGCGAGCTTCGCATCCAAGTTGTTGTTCTCCACGTAAGCCGCGATCTCTTCGTCCCATGCAGTGGCCTGCTCCCTGCTGAAGGTGCCGCGCACAACGCAGGCTCCGCGCGACTTGATCTTCTTTACAAGTTCCGGAGACACCCTTCCAGAGTCAACCTCCGAGTATTGGACGATCGGGACAACGTCATGACCTGCTTCACGCTCGGTGACGATCTCTTCCACGCGGCGACGGATTTCCGCCTCGACCTCGCCGAAGCTCTCTTTGTACCCAGGCAGGGCAGACCGCAGCTGTTGTTTGGTGATTCGGATCGCTTCCGGGAGATTTTCGATGACTAGTGACATGTGGTTGCTCCTCTCGCGCGCCGGCCAAACGGAGAAAGGCATCGATGCCAAGGCTTGTGTCGGTGCTCGCGTGTCAGCGCTTTGGCGTCGACGCCAAAATATAGCCTCTCCGGCTTTGATATTCCACTTCGGGGGCATACGGATCTCGTTCGAGCGCCTCATCTACTTGAAACCCTGCCGTTTGCAGGTAGCCGGTCATCTCTTCGGTTGTAAATAACGCGATGTCCAGGCTGACGCGCTGTCCAAGCATTTCTTCGTGGTGAGTATCTTCCGTTCCGAGATGGCAGGTTAGCAGGAGGCAGGCCCCAGGCTTAAGAACTCGGCGCATCTCGCCGAGTGCCGCTACTACCTCCTGGCGTGGAATGTGAATGATGGTGTAAAAGGCGGCGATTGCCGCCAGCGACCCCGAAGCCAAGCCGAGAGCCATCATGGAGCTCTGCACAAACTGAAGGTCCGGATTGAGCCGGCGGGCTTGCGCAAGCATTCCGGCGGACAGGTCGAGGCCGAAAACATCAACTCCGCGATCGCCAAGATAGCGTGCAATCTGCGCCGGACCACATCCTAGATCGCAGGCCCATCCTTCCCCTCGAACGCGTTCTGCGAAGCGGTCGAGCAACGCGCGGTCGAAGGGTTTGCTTTGGAGCTCGGAGTAAATTTCGTCTGCATACGCGCGGGCGACTGCATCATAGCTTCGGCGAACGTTGCTGGGGACTGCTGGGCTCGGAGGTTCGGGCTCGGGTGGCATATCCAGAGAGATGAAGGGAGGCCCCGCTCAGGGCACGGCGATTCGGCGGAGCGCAAATCCCTTGCACATGCAACAACTTTCGCTCGTTACCGAGGGACTTGATCTACGGTAGTTTTTATAGCAGGTTCTGCCAAATTTACTCTGCACGTGTCAGCAGAGACACACCAAAGCTTGCGATCGCGGTACAATGTTGTTGTCGGTAAAGGGTTTAGCGGCAGCTTGGGGTAGAAGGATTTGGCACGCAACCTGTAAATGGACAAGGCAGGTTCGCAAAACCAGGTGAACCGGATTAGTAAAGTTCAGTGCATACGTTGCGTCAGCGTATGCCGGCAAAGCAACATCTTGCTCTAGTTCACCCGTTAGGGGACGCAAGTAAAAATCACGCAACACGCTCTCAGGCGTGCTGGAGTGGAGCCCGAAGCTCCCCCAATCGGAGGAAGTTCAAAATATGAAAAACAGCATCGTTGCACTGCTTGTCGCCGGCGCACTCGCAGTTCCGGCATTCGCTCAGCAGACTACCTCGTCTACACCCTCACAGGGCACGACCCAAGCGGCGCCCGCGCCGACCAAAGCGGATGCCGCCACTGGAAAAGACCCATTACAGCCCGATACCCACGAAGGCTTCTGGGGCAAGATGAATCCCTTTGCCCGGAAGAAATACGTTCAGCGTCAGACCTCGCCGATTCGCGACCGCGTCAACGAGCTCGATGAGCTGACCTCTTCGAACACGAAGATGATCAAGGACGTCGACTCGCGCGCCCAGCAGGGAATTCAGCTGGCCTCGAACAAGGCGAATGAAGCCGACCAGCACGCGATCGACGCCGGCAATCGCGCCAACACCGCGCAGCAGACGGCCCAGACGGCGACCACTCGAATCACAAACGTCGAGCAGGTCGTGGGAAACATCGATCAGTACACGCCTTCGACCCAGACCGAAATCCGCTTCAAGTCAGGTCAGACCGTACTGAGCAAGGCTGCCAAGGACGCATTGGACGAAATGGCAACCCCGCTGAAGAGCCAGCGCGGCTACATTGTGGAAGTGCAGGGCTTCTCGTCCGGCCACGGTCAGATCGCCATCCAGAACTCGCAGAAGATGGCAGAGTCGGTGGTCCGTTACCTCGTGCTCAATCATGATATCCCGGTCTACCGGATCTATCTGGTCGGCATGGGGAATGCCCCGACGCAAGCCACTAACACGGGCGATGCCAAGCCGAAGCGCACGACTGGTGGGCGCGTCGAGATCAGCCTTCTGAAGAACGATATCGACAAGCTGGCTTCCAGTGCTCCGGGGACGTCGACGGATCAGCAACCGGCGCCGCCGAAATAACAGTTCCACACCGACGGGATTCAGTCCCGTCCTCCCCCGAAAAAGCCCCTCGCGGTGCGAGGGGCTTTTTATTTCTTTAACGCGGCTGCGTTAACAACAATTAACGAACTTGGAAACGAAAACGTGAAAAACTCTGCCGCGCGAATGAGAGTACAATCTTTCGCACATCCCTCCCCAAGGGGCACTCGGTGGAAAAGCTTTATTATTCGCGGTACGACTCTCTCGCTGGACCTTTGTTGGTGGCAATATCCGAGAAGGGTTTGGTCGCTCTCGCGTTCGATCGAGGGCATTTTCCGTTTTTGCGCGACAAAAAGCTGGTGTGGGAACTTTCGGAAAAGAAGACCAAGCCTTATACCAAAGAACTCACCGAGTACTTTTCCGGCAAACGTCGCGAATTCAGCTTTCCGCTTGACTTGCGCGGAACTCCATTTCAGCTGAGTTGCTGGAATTCGCTGCTCCAGATTCCGTATGGCGAGACGCGCACCTACGCCGACATCGCCCGCGCCGTGGGCCAGCCGCAGGCTTTTCGGGCGGTGGGCCTGGCGAATAACCGGAATCCGATCGCGATCGTCGTACCCTGCCATCGAGTGATCGCATCCGATGGCACACTTTGCGGATACGGCGGCGGCCTGGACGTTAAACGCAAACTACTCGAGCTCGAAGGTGCGCTGACGGGCACTCTGGCAGCCTGAAAACGCGAAGCGGGCAGGTTTTCTGGACAACGTTGTTTGCCACGGACGCGGTGAACGTGTCCGCAGTCTGGGGCTGTGGGGTCCAATGCTTCCACGCATCGAGTATTCCGTCACTGCCCGCACCAGCGCCGAACAACTTTGGGAAGCCTTCTGCGACTTAAGCCGCTTGCTGGATCGCGGAACCTACACCGACGCCACCTGGATTGAAGGCCAACCGTGGCAGGCAGGCAGCCGGGTCCGCTACCGGCTGGAGAAGCCGGTTGCGGCTGTGATCTCGTCGGTGATCACAGCGGTAGAGCCGCCGCGCCGAGTTTCCATCATCAATCATTCTCTCGGAATTACGGCCGACCAGATTGTGACGTTCAGCGCTTTCCCTTCAGGGACGACCAGGGTCACGATGATGATCGAGTTCGTCGGGCAGTCCAACGAGCTTGCGCCTCAAACCGTCGTTGACGCCATCGAGTTCCTGACGAGGGATGCGCTGGACTCCATGATCGCGCGATGGCAGAAGACACAACGCTGATTGCGTCAGCGCGGGGGAGGCTCCTGCGGACGAACTGGGGAACTACCGTGTGTCGCTGCATCCACCGCCACGCCCAGTTCACGCAACCGGCGTTCCAGGAATCGCCGAGCAGGATCTTGCCGAGCAAGGCTCAATGCTCGCTGATAGGAACTCACCGCCTCGCTTGTTCTACCCAATCGCTTGCACAAATCGGCGCGCGCGGAATGCGCGAGATAGTAATCCTGGAGATCGCCGCGCTTCAGAATCTCGCCAATTAGCGCTAGGCCCCGTTCGGCGCCGTCCCGCATAGCGACCGCGACTGCACGGTTCAGCTCGATGACCGGTGTCGGGTTCGCCTGCAGCAGAACATCGTAGAGCCCCACGATCTGCGCCCAGTCGGTTTCCGCCGCGGCCCGTGCTTCCGAGTGCACGGCAGCGATCGCAGCCTGTAGCGCATACGGGCCGACTTCGCGCGACGCCAGCGCTCGCTCCACTAGAACTCTCCCTTCCTCAATGACGGCGCGATCCCAGAGGGAACGATCCTGCTCCTCGAGGAGAATGACTTCACCGTCGTTCGACGTGCGGGCGGCACGGCGCGATTCCTGGAGCAGCATCAAAGCGAGCAGGCCGATGACCTCGGGCTCCGGCAACAGATTGGCAGTCAACCGCCCAAGGCGGATGGCTTCAGCAGAGATGTCCGCCCGGGTGAGGGTTGCGCCCGACGACGCAGAGTAGCCTTCGGTAAAAATCAGATAGATGACCTGCAAAACAGAGTCCAGCCTGTCAGGCAGTTCCTTGCGAGGTGGCACTTCATAGGGAATGCGTGCATCGCGAATTTTCGCTTTGGCGCGAACGATCCGCTTGGCGATGGTCGGCGCGCTGGTAAGGAAGGCCCGCGCGATCTCTTCCGTGGTCAGGCCGCAGATTTCGCGGAGCGTCAAGGCGACCTGGGCGTCTCGCGGCAGGGCCGGATGGCAACAGGTGAAGATCAGCCGCAAGCGGTCGTCTTCGAGATGTTCGTCATCCCATTGAGTGGGATCGAATGCTTCCCCTTGCAGTTTCTCAACAACATCATCCAGGGCGGTATCGAACCGCGCACGCCTGCGTATGCGATCGATGGCCTTGAATCTCCCGGTCGATATCAGCCATGCGCGAGGATTGCTGGGGATACCCTCGCGAGGCCAGTGTTCCATCGCCGCCAGCATGGCCTCGTGGAGCGCTTCTTCGGCCAGGTCAAAATCGCCGACCAGGCGGATGAGCGTGGCGAGAACACGGCGTGACTCGTTGCGATAGATCGCCCCCAGCGTGTCGCGTGCCTGATCTGAGAAATCTGCGCTCATACGTTGGTTAGGGCGCTATCCCCGGTCTCGCGATTTCGAAGCCGACCGCATCACGAACTCAGACCACGGACGTTGCAGGTCACTGCGGCTGATTTCGACGATAGGCCGGACCTCGACACCGCCAAGGCGCGCCGGGGGGACCTGCGCTGCCAGATGGATCGCTTCGTTCAGGTCCTTGGCCTCGATCAACAGAAAGCCGCCGATCTGCTCGTTGGTCTCGGCAAAAGGCCCATCGGTGACGGTCACTTTGCCGTTTCGCACGCGCACCGTGGTCGCCGCGTGCACCGACTCGAGCGGATGTGCCGCAATAAAGTGTCCGCCCTTGCGCAGGGTGTCGTCAAAATCGAAGGCCTCTTCGATCAGTTTTTGCGAATCCTGCTCCGATAGCGCATTCCGCTGCTTCTCGTCGAAAAAGACCATACACAGATATTTCATCGCGTTCCCTCCTTGAGCTTGGAAGCCTCACTCATCATTTAGTCGTTCGAGCAGCCTCGAATTGGACAATGCGCCTCCGACCTTTCACTTACCTTCGTTTGCCGGCCAACAATGCCTGCCTTGGTTTTGAAACGCAAGAAATCTGCCCGGTACAGCGCTCAATCTTAAGATGACCCCTCGGCGACGTAGGATATACTTCCCGGATCTTTCCAGCTTAGCTTGAGGACTTCCGGCGATGGCGGTAAGTGTTCGCACTGAGGACCTGCGTAAGATCTACAGTTCTTCTCCGCCGATAGGCGCTACTGGTGGCTTCCTAGCGCGTGCTGACGCAAGAGGCGCAAAGCAGCCGAAGGCCCAAATTCCGGCGCTCGACGGTCTCACGCTTGAGATTCACGCGGGAGAGATCTTTGGGCTTCTCGGCCCAAACGGCGCGGGCAAGTCCACCACGGTAGGAGTCCTGACCACGCGAGTTCGCCCCACATCCGGGCGCGCTTGGATTGGAGACTACGACGTTTGGGTGGACCAGGCCCGTGTGAAACTCCTCATTGGCGTTGTCCCACAGCGCCCAAATTTGGATTTCTCTCTGACGGCCCGCGAGATTCTCACGTTTCATGCTGCCTACTTCGGCATTGGGTCGAAGCAAAGGAATGAGCGCGCGCATGCACTGCTAGAGAAGTTCAAACTCACAGAGCGTGCACACCAGATGGTCCGGGGTTTTTCCGGAGGCATGATGCAACGGCTTTCGATCGCCCGGGCGATGATGCACGATCCCCAAGTGCTGTTTCTCGACGAACCGAGTGCCGGGCTTGACCCTCAAACCCGGATTCTGTTGTGGGAGATCATTCGCGAG
>Ga0210409_10003390_pt1 | contig 17925 bp, 17 predicted proteins | sample IncBWH17MmetaG_FD_161649 | JGI IMG/M metagenome (GOLD analysis project Ga0210409, IMG submission 161649) | Forest soil microbial communities from Barre Woods Harvard Forest LTER site, Petersham, Massachusetts, United States - Inc-BW-H-17-M | ecosystem: Environmental > Terrestrial > Soil >... | reverse complement strand
CACCGATCGTTATGACATCCTCGACGGCATCGCTATCGCTTCGCTCGGCGAGGTCAAAAGCGTGTTGCTCGCGCATCGACGGCCCCTCGCGGAGGCCCGGCAGATCTTCTGCGACACCGCTTCGCTGACCAGCGTCGAACTGGTTCGCGTTCTGTTGGCCGAGCGCGGGTTGAAACCTGAGATCAAGGCACTGGAGAGCTACGATTTTGCGGCCTTGCCCGATTACGCTTTGTTGATTGGAGACCGCGCGCTGGATTTGCTGCTCGGCTCCCACGAGCACGAAATTTGGGACTTGGGCGCGGCCTGGTTCGAGCTCACCCGGTTGCCGTTCGTCTACGCTGTCTGGGCTTTGCGGCGCGGCGTGGAGAATGCCGCTCTAAGGCGTCAACTGCGCGAGGCGCGGGATTTCGGCCTGGACACGCTCGATTCCATCATTCGGAGTCGAACGGAGTACAGCCTGGATTTTCGCCAGGATTACCTCAGCTGGCATATTCATTACCATCTGGGTGCGGATGAAAAGCGCGGGCTGGCCCGGTTCATCGAGTTATTACGGAAGCACACGGCCAAGCCGGTGTTTGAGCCGCGCTTCGTGGTGTGAACGCGGCAAAGCCGCCAAGGTAGCGCAGACCTCTGGTCTGCTGTATCGCAGGCTTCCAGCCTGCAGACTCAGAGCAAGTTCTCACGCCCAACGCTTCGGGCGCCTGCCGACTGCAAGTCGGCGATACGGCAGGCCAGAGGTCTGCGCTACTCTACACGTCAGCTTTCGGCGCGCAATCTAGCCAGAACTTCGGGATCGCGCACGTCGACCCAGCGGCCTTGAATTTCGAGCCCGGCCAGCTTGTGCCCGGCTTGTAACATCGCGCTAATCGCGTCGGTTAGCTCATATTCGCCTCGGGGAGATTTTTGCAGCCCCGCGATAAACTGGTACACGGCCGGTTTGAAAATATAAATGCCCGCATTGTACCAGACCGGCTCGCCGGTTTTGAGCCAACCTTCCTGGCGCAACTGATCCAGTTGCGCTGGCGTAGGTTTCTCGACCAGGCGCTCGAGGCAGAATTGATTGTCGAAAAAGTCCAGGCCGCCCTGGGTCACGTCCTGGCCGCGAGTTACGGTAATGACCCCCGAGAAGTCCCTTTCACTGAACCGATCGATCATGCGGCGATAGGTCTCCGGTGGTACGAGGATGTCACCATAGGTAAGCAGGAAGGGAGAATCTGCCACGAACGCTTTGGCGACTTCGGGAGCTTTGCCGGTTCCATCCTGCACCAGCTGCCGCCCGTAACTGATACGAGCGCCCCACCCGCTCCCGTCGCCAAAATGGTTCTCGATCACCTCCGCGCGAAAACCGGTGACGATAAAGAAGTCATCGATTCCGGCATTCCGAATCCCTTGGAGGATCTGTTCCAGAATAGGTCGCCCATGCGCTTTGAGCATGGGCTTGGGAAGTTCGTTGGTAAGCTCGCGCATCCGGGTTCCTTTACCCGCGGCGAGAATGACGGCTTTGATCATAGGCTCAACAAAAGAATTAAAGCTTAACCGCTTCAGCGCGCCGCCGGGTGAATCTGAGGGAGTGAGTATAGCCTACGCTTCGAGCTAAGTGAACAGCTTCGGCAAAGTTCAATCCCACTTCTCCCGGCGCATGAGCATCGGACCCAAAGGTAATGGCCACGCCCGCCCGGGCCGCCAGCCGCAGAAGCGCCGGGTTGGGGTAAATCTCTTTGCAATCTTTCCGCAGGCCGGCTGTGTTCAGCTCGATGGCAACGCGATTTTTGCGTGCTGACTCGATAAACCGGCTAAAGAGCGGGGTGCAGTCTTCCTTGGGATAAAAACAGAATTTTTTGCAAAGATCGGCATGACCGATGATGTCGAACAGTTTTGACTCGGCGGCCATCGTCAGGCGCTCGAAATAGGCCGTCCACACCTCCAGCGGCTCGTGGCTTTTCCATTCCGCAAGCTGTTGCGGGTTATCGATGGCCCACGCGGGAGAGACGTAATGGACCGAGCCGATGAGATAATCCCAAGGAAACCTCCCGGCCAAGTCCCGGATCCAATCCTCATAACCGGGGAGGTAGTCAACTTCGAGAGCGAGCTTGATGGACAGCGTGGGAAATTCGCGTCGCGCCTGTTCGACTTTGCCCACGTACAGCTCAAGGTCCGAAGCCCGCATGCGCCAGTCATCAAAATCGTCGCGGGGCATCGGGTTATGGTCGGAGAAGCCCAGTTCATCCAACCCCACGCGGAGCGCCTGGGCAGCTAACTCGACCGGTTCACCGCTGGCATGGCGGCACAGCGGCGTGTGGGTATGGTAATCAGCCGGCAAGGGCATGCCGGAATTTATGGGAATCGGTCCACAGCGCAACCGTTTTTGTAAGGGGGGGAACCAAACAACCAAAACGAACCGGGCCGGTGAGTGCGACGTCTCACTGGCCCGGAGCAAACAGCGGAGTTGGACTAATGAACCTAAAGGCTACTGTGCCGGCGCTGCGGCGGGAGCCGCTCCGGCGAGCTTTTTGGTTTCGTCAATGAGTAGGTTGACGGCCTTCTTTTGGTCTTCGGTCACATTGGGATCATTAAGCAGCTTATCCAGGGCCATCAGAGCGTCCTCGTACTTTCCGTAGCGGATATTGGCTCCCACTTGAGCCTCAGTGCTCCTGATTTCAGGGCTGGCGTTGACGAATGCCTGGTCAAGCTTGGGGATGTCCACCGTGACTCCATTCATCTGCGGAGCTGTGGATGCCTTATCGGACTTGCTGCACCCGGCGGCTGCCAGAATAGCGGCAGCAACAAACCCCAGGAGCAGATTGACGGTTTTCATATTTGTTTGCCAACCATATCGTGACAGGCCATTCCCGGCTTAATCCTCATTGGGCTGGTTGGGCCGGAGCAGGCGCATTTTGTTGGTTTTGAGCGGCCGCTTTGAGCAACTCAATGACGTTATCGGCGACCTTCTTCTGCTCGGGCTTGAGGCTGGGGTCCGTAGCGATTGCGTCCATCGCCTCTAATGCCTGGGTGTAATTGCCGTAGCGAACACCGTAGGACACCCCGTTGTAAAGGTTGCTCTGCACTTGGGGACTGGCGTCGATCATGACAGCACGAAGCTGTGCTACGCCTTCTTCCACCGTTTGCGGCTTTTGGTTGCTCCCGCCCTTTTTACACCCAGTCCCGCAGGCGAGCGAGACAAGTATAAGAACTGTTAGGAAACAGCCTGTCTTTTTCACTGGAGGAGTTCGAATCAGGGAACCGAGCCAGTCTTGGTGCTTTTTGTCGCGTGCGAGGCCCACCAGAACCAATCGTTATACTGTAAACCGGGCTGGGCCGTGGTCCTGGGAGGTACGCCACTGTGGACAAACAGACTGCTTTTCCAGCCGTGGATTTCAGCGTGCCCGTCGGCGAAGGAAAAACCACAGGCGTTATTGTGCATGGGACTGCAATAATCTACAAACTGCGGCATGGCGGCGATGACCGCCATGGCGGCGTCGTTGATCGTCCACGGATCATCATCCACAAATATCCAGACATCCGAAGGACTGATTATGGTGAAGGAAGTAGTCTTGCCGAACGTGAGATAAGGGTGGCCAGCCACATGACCATGGTTGCCGTCCAGCCAAGGACCGTCCACCGGCGCGTTTCCGCCCCCGTTTCCCGGGCCTTTGGTGCCTACCCCCTGGTTCATAGAAACGCTGCGGACAACTGGAATGTTCTTGCCCTGCAGGGACGCGTCAGGACCACTGTACCGGCAAATGCGCGGGTCCGCCGGACATTTGAAAACCCCAACGCTGGCTGCGGTGTAATTGGCCAGCAAGCAGTACCTCGGGTCGCGCAAGAAGTCGGACCTCCCCGCATCGGGGCTGCCGCCCGCGGCGACAGTGGGCATCCAGCCATTCTGGTCACCAGCTACCCAATTAGCTCCAGGGCTATTGTACGCATTATCGGGATTGGGCGCGTAGAAATCCTGGAAATCTGAAGCATACATGATTAAAGCCTTCTGCAATTGGCTGAAGTTGTTCATGCACGTGAGGTTTTTCGCTCTCCCCTTTGCCCTGCTCAAGGCAGGCAACAACATTGCTGCGAGGATGGCGATGATGGCTATGACCACCAACAACTCGATGAGCGTGAACCCTCCATGAACTTTCAGATCCGCTCTGGATTGCGCTGGGGTTCTTGTCTTAGTTTTCATATTACTGTCGCATTTAACTCAGATTCTTCATGCCCCCGTGCAACCGGGAATTCTTGGTTTACTGTACCAAATTGTATGCCGTTGCGCAACTGGGGTAAAGGAAAATGTGCAGGGTGTTCTATTTCAAGACAGCGGGGCCCCCCGGGGCGGGCGGGCGGGCGCGCCTGACGGACAATCAACTAGCGGAAAAGCGGAAAGTAGCAAATCGAAAACGCGGAAAACATCCCTGTCTTTACCTCATTTCATCGGTCACCGGGCCAAAAGGCATGACATCTGCGTGAAAGCAGAAGTTTATGAGTAACCTCTACGTTGCGTGCGAGTTAGGTGCCGAGAAGGGGCGCGTTTTGCTGGGCGCCCTGCAGAAAGAAGGCCTGACCGTCAGCGAGGCCGGCGAACTGGCAGAGCTCACCACCGGTCCTGGCGCTCAGGAGTGGGACGTGTCCGGCATTTACCAGCAGGTCTTGCGAATCATCCATGGCATTGTCGCCCAGGAAGTCCCGATCCGTGGGATCAGTTTTCATTCGGCAGTAACCGACTGCTTATTGTTCGAGCGCGACGGTTCGTTCATCCCGCCCGCCAACCGGCCCACTGAAGCCCTTGCCGCCGCCGAACTCAATAAACTATTGGCCAAGGTTCCGCTTTCGGAACTTTATGATGAAACCGGAGTGCAGCCGATCGCTGCAGGCCTGTTGTGCGATTTGGCGGGTGAACCTTCCCGGCGCCTGAGGAAAGCCAGCCATGCTCTCTCGCTGGCCGACGGCTTCAATTACCTCTTTTCGGGCCTGCCGCGCTTCGAGGTTTCACAGGCGCACCAAACCCAGCTTTACAATCCGCTGAACAAAACATGGTCCGGGGTCCTGCTCGAGGCCGCCGGTGTGCCCAGCAAGCTCTTGCCGCCTGTCGTTGCGGCAGGCACTCAGCTGTGCCAGGTGCGCGCCGAAGTCGCTCACGATTCCGGGTTGGAAGAGGCTCACGTCGTCGCGACGTGCTCGCATGAATTGGCCGCGGCCTTGTCCGCCCTGAGTATCGCCGACCCCGGGAACTGGGCGTTCCTGTTGCCTGGCGACTCGACCCTGCTGGGGACCCGGCTGACGGAACCCTATATCAACGACATTAGTCGCGAGATGAAGTATTCCAACCTGATGTGCTATGGAGACTGCGTTGGCTTTTACAAACCTTGGGCGGGCCTGCGGTTGGTTGAGGAATGCCGCCGCGCCTGGGCTCAACAGGACCGGGCTTTGGACAACGAAGTTTTGCTGCATTTGGCGACCTCGGCGAGTCCCTTCGAGGCCTTGATTGACCCGGCAGATCCCCGCTTTTTAGATGCGGCCGACATGCCACAGGCGATTCAGAGCTTTTGCCGGGAAACCGGCCAGGAGATTCCGCGCAAGCCGGGACCTACCCTGCGCTGCGTCCTGGAAAGCCTTGCTCTGCACTATCGGAAGGGACTCTTGGAACTCGAGTACATTACCAGCAGCAGCTTGAACCGCCTGTACGTGCTTGGCGGAAAGTCTAATCTGCTTCTCAATCATTTCCTGGCTAACGCGCTCCAAATCCCCGTCGTGGTGGTTCCCACGGAGGCGGCAGCTGTCGGCAACGTCGCCCTCCAAGCGATGGCCCTGGGCCACATTACTTCCCCCGAAGAGGCTCGTGAACTGGTCAGCCACTCCTTGAGATTGCATACCATCAACCCCCACGCGACCGCCTGGACTGAAGCTTTCGACCGGTTCCTTGGACTCGCTCCCACCTAGCCAAGGGCGACATTCCAGTTAGGGCTATCCCAACAAGGCCCATCTGATTCGCGTCTATTTGCGTCCATTCGCGGTTCGTCGCCACGTCACATTATTCCAGTGTTTTAATCCGGCCGCTTCCCGGTTAAATTCAGGGCGAGATGTCGGATTTGCTTAAGGTCAATGAGATTTACCTGAGCTTGCAAGGTGAGAGCACCTTCGCGGGCTTGCCCTGCATTTTCGTGCGATTGACGGCCTGCAACCTGCGCTGCTCGTATTGTGACACCGCTTACGCCTTCACCGAAGGCAAAAGCATGCTCCTGGGGGACATCCGAGCCGAAGTCCTCCGATTGGCTCGCCCTTTCCGGCATTCAACAACCTCGCTGACGCCCACTCCGCACTCCGCAGGGTGGCCGTCCGCCAGGACCACTCCGCACTTCATGGTTCCTTTAGTCGAACTCACCGGCGGAGAGCCACTGCTCCAGCCCAATGCGTTTCCGTTGATGACCGCTCTTTGTGACGAGTCCTTTACGGTTCTGGTGGAAACCAGCGGCGCGCTGGACATTGCCCCGGCCGATCCGCGGGTGCGCCGGATCATGGACCTTAAATGCCCCAGCAGCGGAGAAGTTGCCCGGAATCGCTGGGAAAACCTGCCGCACCTGAAGCCCATCGATGAAATCAAATTCGTGATTGGAACTTTCGAAGATTATGAGTGGGTCAAAGGAAAAATCGCCGAGCACAATCTCGCCGCGCTTTGTCCACTGTTGTTATCGTGGGTTCATCCCCTGACGCCGGACCAGCAGCACAAATCCCTCAAAACTGTTCCGCCGGGACAGACCCCGATAACAAGACAACAACTCGCTGAAAAAATCATTTCCGACGCGCTGCCCGTGCGTTTCCAGGTGCAGTTGCATAAGATAATTTGGGCGCCGGAAACAAGGGGAGTCTGACGGGAAGATGCTGAAAAACTGAAACGCTGAAACGCTGAAATGCTGAAGTGTGGAAACGAATAAACAAAGCAGGCACACTTACGAATCGCGCGATGCCCCTGTTCCGGCGCGCGCACTTTCCAGTCCGCAGCAATGGCCGAAGTTCGACGATCCGGGGGATTATCCTGAGCCTCGGGTAAGCTTGCGTATGGCTGCGGACTGGAAAGTCCGCGCGCCGAGAACCGGTCTTCTCGGGGCGCGATGAAACCCAACTCCACCCTCCACCTGCTTCGGGCGTACGAATCGCGCAATGTCACATTCACGGAGAGCGATGGCTCCTGGCCGATCGTCTGGCGCCGCGCGAAAGGCGTGCACGTTTGGGATGAGCAAGGCAAGCGGTATTTGGACCTGACCGCAGCGTTCGGCGTGGCGGCCGCCGGGCACGCAAATGCGCGTGTCGTCGCCGCCGGACGCAACCAGATGGGGCGGCTGCTGCACGCGATGGGCGACGTGCATCCTCACCGGCTCAAGGCTGAATTGGCCCGGCAATTGAGCCGAATTACCTTTGAACGCTGGACCGCTTCGGCGCCAGGCCGGGGTGTGGCCTTAACCGCCAAAACGATTTTTTGCAATTCCGGGTTTGAAGCCGTCGAGGCTGCCCTCAAATCGGCCCGCCTGGCCACCGGCAAACCGGGCGTGATTGCGTTCGAGGGCGCTTATCACGGGCTGGGCTATGGCGCGCTCAATACCACTCACCGCAGCCACTTCCGCGCTGCCTTTCGAGACCAGCTCCGCGAATTTGCAACATTCGTTCCTTTTCCTGTCGCCGCGTTCGCCGGGCCCGGCGCTGAGCTCAGAGGCGAGCAAGCGACGTTGCAATCGAAATCGCAGTCGCTCGAGTCTTTGGCATCGCTCATTCGGCGTTTATTTAAAACAAAAACCGTCGGCGCAATCCTGGTTGAACCGGTTCAGGCCCGCGGCGGGATCCAGGTGCCGCCACCGGAGTTGCTGTCTCTGCTCAGGAAATTGTGCAACGCGTACGGTGCGGTGTTAATTCTGGATGAGATCTACACCGGCTTTGGACGCACCGGTAAATGGTTTGCTTGCGAGCATTCGAAAGTGGTTCCAGACATTATTTGCCTGGGAAAGGCCTTGACCGGCGGCTTCCCGTTATCCGCTTGCGTCGGCCGGGCTGAGCTGATGGACCAGGCATGGCCGCCTTCCAGCGGTGAAGCCATCCACACCAGCACCTTCCTCGGACACCCGGTTGGCTGCGCGATGAGTTTGGCAAATATTCAGGAAATCAAGAAACGACGCCTGGTCCAACGCAGCGCTGAGCTCGGCGCTTTACTGTTATCGGGCCTTGCCGAAATCGCCACGACTCCGGCCAAGAGCGCTGCGCTCCAATTGAGGGCGCGCGGCCTTGGCCTGCTCGCCGGGCTGGAACTCCTGCATGCGGATGGCTCGCCCGCGACCAAACCGGCGCTGCGGATCATCAAGCGCCTCCTGCACCGGGGATTCATTTTGCTCCCGGAAGGCGAGCACGCCAACGTGATCAGCTTCGCACCGCCCTTGACGATTTCCGAGTCCCAACTGCGGGCCACCCTCACTGAGCTGAGAGACGCTTTTTCTTGATCTCCTGGTAATGAATATCTCGGAAATCAAGCAGCTATTGGCCGAGCACAAAATCGTTCTGACTAAATCCCTCGGACAGAATTTTTTGCACGATGGAAATCAACTCCGGCGAATTGTCCAACTGGCGGAGCTCCGCAAAACGGACAGAATTCTTGAAATCGGTCCGGGGCTCGGGCCATTGACCGAGCTCCTGCTCAAGAACTGCGGCGAGGTCCTGGCGATTGAGAAGGATGCGCGATTAGTGCAAGTACTGGCTGAGCGTTTCGGCACCCCAAAATCAACAGGGGACGATTCGAAATCCAGGCTGCGTCTAGTTCACGACGATGCTCTCGAATATCTCAAGCGCGAGCCGCTGGACTGGAGCGGTTGGAAACTCGTCTCGAATCTGCCGTATTCAGTCGCCTCACCGATCCTGGTGGAATTGGCCTGGAGCGTTTCGGGTCCCGAGCGGTTGGTCGCCACTCTCCAAATCGAGGTGGCCAAACGGTTGATGGCAAAGCCCGGCGAGGCCGACTACGGGGTACTGACTTTGCTCGTGCAACTCGACTATCAACCCATTGATTGGTTTAAAATTCCCGCCACCTGCTTTTTCCCATCGCCGGGCGTCGATTCAGCTTGCGTTGCGCTGCTGCGCCGGCCGCTACCTTTGCTGGGTACCGGGCTGCGAGCGACCTTCGCGGCCATTGTCAAACGCAGCTTTTCACAGCGCCGGAAAATGATGGCAAAGTTGTTGAAGGCAGACTGGCCGGCCGATAGGTTGGAAGCAGCATTCGCGGAAGCGAGGCTGACCTGGCAGACCCGGGCTGAGGCAGTTAGTCTTGATCAATTTGTGTCGTTGACCAGATTCTTGTATGAGCGAAGAAATCTTTGATGTCGTCAACGAGCGCGACGAGGTAATCGATCAGCGTCCGCGCAGCGAAGTTCATCGGCTCGGCCTCATGCATCGGGCCACGCACGTGTTGGTCTTCAATAGGCGTGGCCAGGTCTTTCTGCAAAAGCGTTCCATGAGCAAGGACCGCCAACCCGGGCTTTGGGATTCGTCAGCCTCGGGACATTTGGATACCGGCGAGAGCTACGACGCTTGCGCAGTGCGCGAATTGCGCGAGGAGATTGGCTTGAGGCTTCCCGAGCCGCCCCGAAGGCTGTTTAAGCTTCCCGCTTCGGCCGACACCGATCAGGAACACGTTTGGGTCTACCGCTGCTCCGCTGAGGGTCCGTTTACTTTGCACCCCGAGGAAATCGAGACTGGCGGCTGGTTTGATCCCGGCACGGTGACGGAGTGGATGCGAGAACGACCTGAGGAGTTCGCCGGCGCGTTGCTAGTGATTTGGCCGAGAGTGGCCGCCGCAGAGACAAACCCGAAGACCGAAGGCCGAAGGCCGAAAGAAACCCGAAGCACGAAACCCGAAAGCGGAGAACAATCCAAACGCTGAGCGCTCAATCCGGCTCTGCAACGAGCAAACAAAGCAGAGGAGAACCGCGGAATACGCGGAATACACGGAAAGCGAAAAGCCCTTCTGAATTCTTCCGCGTAATCCGCGTATTCCGCGGTTTAAACATAACTCGGAAGAAGTTTTCGGATTTCGGGCCTCGGGCTTCGGCCTTCTTTCGGATTTCGGCCTTCGGCCCTCGGATTTTTCCACAGCTCTCCCACGCTTGACCTCGATCACCGGCTCCGCTACGTTGCGACACAGAGAATAAAGTTCTTACAGGTTTTATGAATAATTTCTTGGTGCCATTTGTGGTGGAGCAGACGGGGCGAGGCGAGCGCAACTATGACATCTATTCACGATTGCTGGTGGATCGGATCGTCTTTCTGGGTACGCCCGTCGATGACATGGTCGCTAACGTGATCATTGCGCAGTTGCTGTTTCTGCAAATGGCCGATCCCAAAAAGGACATTCATCTTTACATCAACTCACCCGGCGGAAGTGTGACGGCGGGTTTGGCGATTTACGACACGATGCAATTCCTCACCTGCGACGTGAACACCTACTGCATCGGTCAAGCGGCCAGCATGGGCGCGGTTTTGCTTTGCGGCGGTACCAAGGGCAAACGGTATTCCTTGCCGAATTCCAATATCATGATTCACCAAGTGCTGGGCGGAGCCGAAGGCCCCGCCAGCGACGTTGAAATCCGCGTCCGCTACATGCTCAAGCTCAAACAACGGCTGAACACGATTATTTCCAAGCATACCGGCCGCTCCATCGACCAAGTCGAAAAAGATTGCGATCGCGATAATTTTATGAGTTCTGAAGAGGCTAAGGCCTACGGCCTGGTGGATGAAGTCGTTCAGTCCCGCAAAGAAATCCCGGGACTGCCCGAACACGCCACCAGCCTGGCCGATAAAAAAGAATAGCCTCGATGGCGCGGCCCACCAATATCACCCTGTGCAGTTTCTGCGGCAAATCGCACGCCGAAGTCAAAAAGCTCATCGCTGGTCCCGGGGTATACATCTGCGACAACTGCGTCATTCTCTGCAAACAGGTCCTGGATAAAGAGCTGGCTTCTCAGGCGCGGAAGCAGAAACCCAAGATCAGCGTTCCCAAGCCGGCTGAGATCAAACGCCAGCTCGACATGCATTGTATTGGCCAAGACCACGCCAAGAAGACCCTGGCGGTCGCCGTCCACAACCACTACAAGCGCATCGTGCAGGAACGGCCTGCCGCAACCGAGGAGGAAGGCCCCCCCAGCGATCCTCACGCCGGAGTGGAAATCGAAAAGAGCAATATCCTGATGATCGGCCCCACCGGCTCCGGCAAAACTCTCCTGGCCCGCACGCTGGCTCAAGTCCTGGACGTCCCCTTCGCGATGGCCGACGCGACGACTTTGACGGAAGCCGGCTATGTCGGCGAAGACGTCGAGAATATTATTCTGCGTCTGTTGCAGAATGCCGACTATGATGTGAAGCGGGCCCAACGCGGGATCGTTTACATCGATGAAATCGACAAGATCGCCCGCAAAACAGAGAACGTTTCCATCACGCGCGACGTTTCCGGCGAGGGCGTTCAGCAGGCCTTGCTAAAAATACTCGAGGGCACTGTCTGCAATGTGCCGCCCCAAGGCGGACGCAAGCATCCCCAGCAGGAGTACATTCGAGTCGATACAACCGACATCCTCTTCATCTGCGGTGGAGCTTTTGTCGGGTTGGAGCGGATTATCCAGCGCCGCCTCGGCAAGCACGTCATGGGGTTCCGCGCCGCGGAAGAGGGCCTCAAAGCCGCCAGCATCGATCGCCAGCAGGTCCTCCAACACACAGAGCCTGAGGACTTACTGGGCTTTGGATTCATTCCCGAATTCATTGGGCGCCTGCCGATGGTGACCGTGTTGGCCGAACTGACGGAGGTGCAATTGGTCTCGATCCTGACCGATACCAAGAACGCCTTGACCAAGCAATACGCCAAGCTCATGGCCATGGAGGGCGTGGAGTTGGAGTTTTCTTCCGATGCGCTCAAGGAGCTTGCCGCTCAAGCCATCCGTAAAGGCACCGGTGCCCGCGCCCTGCGCAGCCTGCTGGAAAAGCTCATGCTGGATGTCATGTACGAGGTTCCCAGCAGCGACGACATCATCCAGGTGAACATTACTCAGCCGGTTGTGAAGGGCGACTCCAAGCCCCTGGTGCGGCGCAAACACGGCCGCGCCGCCGCATAGAAGGTGTTTCTATAGCTGCGAGTTAGGGCTGAAAGCCCGTGATGTTAAAGCCTGGGCTGGAGCGAAGCGGAGGCCCAGGAAAGGGAACCAAAAGGATCTCTCGAGGCCTGTAAGGCCGGAACACGCAAGAGTATTTCGTGCTAATTCGTGAAATTCGTGTCTCGGTCTGAGGCTTTGCCTCGCTAGTGGTTGGCTAAAGCAAATTAACCGGAAACTCCTCCGCTTCGGGTTCCGTCTCGCCCAGCGAACGCGGCCTTACCAATTCCGGGCTCGCGGCTTTGCTCTTCGAGGACAATCCTGGGGCATGGTTTTCGTCCCGTTTGCCCTTAGATAGTAAGTTGCGAATTCTGCCGAGCACACGGATCACCTCTCCGATTTCAACTTCAGAAACACAGGAGTCTAGCTGGAGATGCAAGTCTTCCCGGCCGATTTGGCTTTCTTCCAACCACTTCTTGCCAAATCCCGTTAGCCCCACGAGCGCGGACTTTTTGTGGGCCGGATTCTGATGCAGTTCAACTCGTCCTTCTCTCTCCAGGCGATCGACGAGAATCTGGATGTTTTGCCTCGACGTGGACCGTTCACGGGCAATCTGTGGCACAGTCATTGCCCCACGTCGATCGATGATTTCCAACACGGCATGCTCCGCAGGGGGTAAATCGGCCCTTTGCCTGAGGCGAATTGCCAAGGCCCGGACCTCGGCGAGCAGTTCCATGATCGCTGGCGAGGTGGCGTGATGGTGAAGGGTCGGTAAAGATGAGGATGCGGTGACTTCAGGTTGGGGTTGAAGAATCAGAGGATCAGGCACAGCGGATTGATTGTCATATTGACAATCAATTGTCAATTATAATGTCGATAATGTCAGGTTCAGGGCTGAGAAAGCGCGGACCAGTTAGAGACAAGCGAGGCGCCAGCTTGGCGGGGCGAGGCTCCAGACGAGCCCTGATCATTTGTTCAGATGAGTGGGCTGTGCCTCGAAAGCAGGGGGCATTTAAAGAGTTAATTAGCGCTCGGCGGGAGCCTCGCCCCACCAAGCCTCGCCCCAGGCTGACCAAGCGCCTAAGGAACCTTCTAAACAGCTGAGGCGACGAGGTCGCCAACTTGTGGTGTGGTGTAGCCCATCTTGCCGGCAGCCAGGCTCTTGATCTTTTCGCGTACGATTTTGATCACGGCGGTTTCGATCGCTTTAGCGGCGTCGGTTTCGCCCAGAAAATCGAGCATCATTTGTCCGGCGCAAATGGCTGCCAGGGGATTGATCACTCCTTGTCCGGTGTATTTGGGTGCGCTGCCGCCGATGGGCTCGAACATGCTGGTGCCTTCCGGGTTGATGTTGCCCCCCGCGGCGATTCCCATGCCGCCCTGCACCATCGCTCCCAAGTCGGTGATGATGTCGCCGAACATGTTATCGGTCACGATGACGTCGAACCATTCGGGGTTTTTGACAAACCACATCGTGGTGGCATCCACGTGAGCGTAATCACGCTTGATGTCCTGGAAATCCTTTTCTCCGATTTCATGGAAGGCGCGTTCCCACAGATCGAAGGCAAAAGTTAAAACATTGGTCTTTCCGCTCAGGGTGAGCTTTTTGTGTTTGTTACGCTTGCGCGTGAATTCGAAGGCGAACCGCAAGCACCGTTCCACACCACGGCGCGTATTGACGCTTTCCTGGAGGGCGACTTCGTTGGGCGTTCCCTTGAAAACAAAGCCGCCGGCTCCCGTATAAAGGCCCTCGTTGTTTTCACGGACAACCACAAAATCAATGTCTTCGGGTTTCTTGTCCTTCAGTGGGCAGAAGCGATCGTCGTAAAGCTTGACCGGGCGTAAATTGATATACTGTTCGAGCTCGAACCGGGTCCGCAGCAGGATGCCTTTTTCGAGAATGCCCGGCTTGACGTCGGGATGGCCAATGGCGCCCAGGAGGATCGCCGGAAATTTACGCAGTTCGCCCAGGACGCTGTCCGGGAGGATTTCGCCGGTCCGCAGGTACCGTTCACCGCCGATGTCATACGGAGTATAATTGAACTTAAGGCCGAATTTCTTCGCGGCGGCGTCCAGGACCTTGACCGCTTCCCGAACGACCTCGGGTCCCGTCCCGTCTCCGCCAATAACTGCAATATTGTAGCTTTTCATGTAAAATACGTGGCCTGCGCCCGCCGCAGGGAGGGCCGATGCTAATAGTTTTATGCGTCATTTCAATGGAATTTTGCTTCAGCCTTGTGCACGGGTGTAGGACAGAATTCTTCGTTTCCTTACGGAAACCAGCGGGCGGGCGCCTTGGACGCCAAGGGCGTCGCTCATACCAGCCCAGGCCAACGGCCCGCTGCCATTGAGTGTGATTGACGATGTCCACATCGGCGAAGCCCACTCCCTCTCCTCCTTTGGAGGAGAGGGTTGGGGAGAGGAGGCCCTTTACCCTGCCGCCCTTCACCGCAGGACTTGGCTGCACTCAAATCATGCGCAAACTGGAAAATCAGACGTACCTGCCCCGGCCTGGTGACCAACTCGGAAAGAAGCCAGTCCGAAAACCGCCGTGGGAAAGCAAATACACTCATGGACGAGACATGTAAACGGCCTCCTCTCCCCGGCCCTCTCCTCCAAAGGAGGAGAGGGAGACCGCGTCCGCGCAGCAGTCACCCAAACCCAATGGCAATCGGCCAATGGCCTGGGATTACGTCAAGAAGGATAACCCGGAGCGCTGAAGGCGCGGCTCACCAGAGGAAACTTGGCCTGGTCACTCCCACAAGTAGCGTTCATCGAATTGCAGGTGGTATTTTCTCAGGAGATTAAGATATTCTTCCTGGTGAAACCTATGAAGCAGGCCGTTGGCCTGCAATAGAATTATAGGACAAGCTACCCAGGGCGTTGGCCCTGGGCTGGTATGAGATCCAGGCCTTCAGCCTGAAAAGGCGGATGCCATCACTCTGGAGCAGGCCGATCTGGGCATATTGATACCTATCCGTGGTTGATTATTATTAACGGCCGTTTGCAACTTCAAAGCACTTGCTATCCTGTGACTTCATGATTGGATATCGAGCGACACTCATGAACAGCTACCAAGTCAAAACTGCGAGCTCCGGCGCGAACAACTGGAGACGCCTGGCTGTGAGCAGAGCTTTAGTCCTCCTGGTCGCAATGTTAGCCGCCAGTGCCGTCTTTGCGGAAAACTGGCCGCAGTGGCGAGGTCCTTATTTCAATGGTTCCACCGGCGAGACCAACCTGCCGACTCAATGGAGCAAAACCGAGAACATTGCCTGGGTCGCCTCGCTTCCCGGCTACAGCGGGGCAACACCGGCGGTGTGGGGTGACCTCGTTTTTGTGTCCAGCCCGGATGATGATAAAAACCTGCTGCTCCTGTGCCTGGACCGGAAATCCGGCCGAGTCCACTGGCAACGGAAAGTTGCGGCAGGCAATTTCGAGAAAGGCCGGAACAATTCGGCTTCGCCTTCGCCGGTGACGGATGGAAAACGGGTTTTCGTATTGTTCGCGACTGGGGATCTGGCGGCCTTTGATTTTTCGGGCAAAGAGCTTTGGCACCGGAACCTGGCGACCGACTACGGGCGCTTTGCCATTATGTGGATTTACGGTTCGAGCCCGATGCTGTATAGGGACAAGCTCTATGTCCAGGTGCTGCAGCATGGGGAGGTGCCTGAAAACTACTCGCACGCGCAGGATGGAAAACCGGACCGCGATTCGTTCCTGTTATGCCTCGACCCGGCCACAGGCACTAACCTCTGGCGCCACGTGCGCCCGACCGACGCGATTAGCGAAGCGCAGGAAGCCTACACCACGCCGATTCCCTGCGAGGGCGGCAACGGTTCGGAAATCGTCGTCGTCGGGGGGAATTATGTCACGGCGCACAGCGCGAGCGACGGGACGGAATTATGGCGCTGCGCCGGGTTGAATGCGAGAGGGGAGAGATTCTGGCGCATTGTGCCCTCGGCGGTGATAGCGGACGGCCTGGTGATTGCCTGTGGCCCCAAGCGAGACCCTGTTCTTGCCATCAAGGACGGCGGCCGTGGCCTGGTTACGGCGACAAACCTGGCTTGGGAGTTCACCGAATTTCCCTCAGATTGCCCCACACCTCTTTTCTACCAGCAGCGGCTTTTTATTTTGGACGGAGATCGGCAAGTGCTGACGTGCCTCGAACCCCAAACCGGCCGGAAGCTTTGGCAAGGGCACCTCGCGGTGCGGGAGATCTTCCGCGCTTCGCCCACAGGGGCTGACGGCAAGATCTACTGCATCAGCGAGAACGGCACGGTCGTGGTGCTCTCCGCCGGCGATGAGTTCAAGGTGCTGGCCACCATTCCTATGGGCGAATCGCCCGTCCGCGCGTCTATCGCTGCCGCAGCGGGCGAGCTTTTCATCCGCACGGCAAAGAACCTGTACTGCGTCGCGAAATGATGAAACCTGTGATCATAGCCCGTGCCTGGGAGCGCCGGCGTCTCGCCGGCCGCCCGTCTGCTTTACAGCGCTCCACTCGCCGGCGGGACGCCGGCGCTCCCAGGGCCTGAAGCCCCATGAGCTTGCCGTATAAGATCTCGACCCTGCTGTATTGCTTTGATCGAACTGATCGGGTTTTGCTGCTGGAGCGCGCGCAGGAACCCAACCTGGGGCTTTGGAGTCCCTGCGGTGGGAAGCTGCATACGGAGATCGGCGAGTCGCCCTACGCTTGTGCTTGCCGGGAGGCAGCAGAAGAATTGCAGGTGAAGATTTCCGCCACCGAGCTGCACCTGACAGGCATTGTGAGCGAACACGGGTATGAGGGCCAAAGCCATTGGTTGATGTTCCTCTTCGAGGTTAAAACCAGGATCAGCAAAGCCCCGCCAGTTCACCGGGAAGGAAAGTTTCGGTTTTTCCCACGTGAGAGTTTGGAGACTTTGAAAATGCCCCAAACAGATCGGGAGCGGATTTGGCCCTGGTTCTGGCGGCATCGCGGCGGATTCTTCGCGGCTCACTGCCATTGCCATGCCGACGGGCACAACGACTGGACCTTGGAAGAGTCATTGGAGCGCGGGCTGCTGGGCGCCGCGGCGTAACGATGCGCAAGGGTATGCCAGAGTTCCGGCGTCCGCCAAAGCATTCAGGCTCCCGCAGCCGGAATGCTGTGTCGCGTTACGGCTCGGCTCAGTTTGGATGATATGGCGGGCGATCCCATTATTGATCTTCAGAGCGATCATTATTTCATGGGCGAGGCGCTGCGCCAGGCCGCCAAAGCCTATGCCGCAGAGGAAGTGCCTGTCGGCGCCGTGATTGTGCGCGAGGGCCACATCATCGCCCGCTCTTTCAATCAGGTCGAGCTCCTCAAGGATGCCACCGCCCATGCTGAAATGCTCGCCTTGACCCAGGCGGAGGACGCGGTGAGTGATTGGCGTTTGACCGATTGCACGCTCTACGCCACCAAGGAGCCCTGCCCGATGTGCGCCGGGGCCATCGTGCACGTGCGCCTGGCTCGCGTTGTGTTCGGCGCCAGCGACCCCAAGGCGGGCGCCGCCGGTAGCGCCCTGAACTTGCTCCAATTCCCGACGCTTAATCATCGCTGCGAAATCACCGGCGGCGTGCGCGAGCCCGAATGCCGCGCGCTTCTGCAGCGTTTCTTTGCCGAGCAACGCCAGCGAGGGAAATCCGAACCCTAACTAAGGCCTGTTGCAAAAGTATGCCGCGGTCGAAACCCGAAGGCCGAAGGACCGAAAGCCGAAAGAAGGCCGAAGCTCGAAATCCGAAAAACGGTCCCTCCGATTCGGGCTTCGGCCTTCGGATTTCGGATTTGTGGTATTGGTGACTGTTGCAACGCATTTAACTAGCACGG
>Ga0210409_10003387_pt1 | contig 17936 bp, 14 predicted proteins | sample IncBWH17MmetaG_FD_161649 | JGI IMG/M metagenome (GOLD analysis project Ga0210409, IMG submission 161649) | Forest soil microbial communities from Barre Woods Harvard Forest LTER site, Petersham, Massachusetts, United States - Inc-BW-H-17-M | ecosystem: Environmental > Terrestrial > Soil >... | reverse complement strand
GGCGGCGATGCGACCGAGAAAGCCGAGCAGCAAACCGATGCCGCCAAGGAATTCCGCGGCGATGGCCAAGGCAGCAAGCGGAGCGGGAATGCCCATCTGGTGGGTGAAGAATCCCATGGTGCCGGAAAAACCGTAGCCGCCGAACCAGCCCAGAGTTTTCTGCGCGCCGTGGGCGAAAAATACAACGCCAAGGAACAGGCGAAGAACGGTCACGGCAAAATCATCGGTGGTGTTTACGAGCTTGCGAAACATGGGCGTGCCCTCCTCTGTGTAGTTGAAGGACCTGAGTTCAGAGAGGGAGGATAGTACCACTTGAGCGGACGAGTGAAAACCAGGAGGAATGGCCACGCGGCCATTCAGGAGAACCGACTTGCGAGCCAGGGAGGCGGTAGCAGGCGCGGAAACGGCGGACACTAGGAAGCAGGAGTTCGAGTCGAGGCCGGCTTCGCATCGGATACAGCCTTGATTGTGAATTCCGCGGTGCGAATGACCGTCTCGTTGGTGAGCAGATCGATGGCGGTGACTTCGATGGTGTAGCGACCCGGCGCGAGCGAAGCCACCGGAAGATAACGCTGGATGGTCAGTTGTTCGCCGCTTTGGTGCAATTGATCCGGTGCTTCGACGGCTTGCCAAATTTCGTGTTGGTCTTTGGTGATGCGGTAACCCACAGAGACGTTGGTCTTATGTGAGCCAGCGTCCAGTTTCAAATTGTAGAGCTGAAGGAAGATGCCGAGTTTGTCGGCGCTGGAGAATTCCCGGCTGAGGCGCGGGCGCACCTTGTAGGAGTTGAGGATGAACTGGCCCGTTCCGATTTGCTTGGTTGGCACGGGTTCCATCTGATCGGCGAGGATTAAGGAGCTGGCATCGAGTTTGTCGTCTTCAAAGTGCGGGACGCGCAGGGCACTGTTGAATACGCCGAGATTGCCGCTCAGCGTGTCCTTGACAACGAGATCGAGGCGGTAGAGGCCGGAACGGAGAGGGACGGATTTTTGGTAGATGGAGGAGAGGCTTAGCGAGGACGGATACAGCGATTCGGGGAAATCGCGGGAGATGGCATCTTCAAAGGTCTGGACGACGATTCCGCCGGGTGTGGTGATGCGGCCATAGAGGTTCAAAACCGCGGAATAAATGCCTTGTTTGCTCTGGAAGTTGAGGTCGCGGTTGGGGATTTGCACGGTGATGGGAACGAGGACGGTGCCGCTAGTGACGCGAAAGAAGTCGGCGCGATAGTCCATGTGGATTTCGGTGTGGACGACGCGGACGGTGACCAACTCGGCGAGATCTTTGAGGCGCTCCGGCGGACGCTGCACGCGGAAGTAGCGCTCCTGCATGTCGAACTCGTTCATGCCGGCGGACGTGCTGCCGAGGGGCATCGGACAAGTGGTTCCGTTTGAGTTGGAGAAGCGACCGGCCTTGGTAGTTAGGCCCATGCTTTCCGTTAGACTCGGGCCCGCGCCGGGTACGTGAGCTAACGCGTCTTTCTCGCAAGGATCCTTGGTGATGTGGTATTCGCCGGAACCGGTGGGGTCAACAAATTCGATTTCGATGTTTTCACCGATACCTTCGAGATGGCGGTAGCGCCACAGTTCCCACGGATAGGTGGTCGTGGTGCCGCCGCCCTGCTCCATCGGTCGGTCGTACGTGCCACCGGTCGGATGAGTTTCAATTTCATCTGGCGGACCCCAGATAATGTAGATGTGACCGCGGTCGGATTTTCGGCCGGCGATGCCTGAGGCGAAGTGTTCATCGGCGTAGGCGAGGCGGCGGTAGTGTTCTTCCCGGACGGGATTGATGGGTGATTCGGGTTCGGGATTGCGATTGCGCCAGAAAATTTCTATGAACTGTTCGCGTTCTTCTTGAGTGCCGAGTTCGAGAAAAGCCCGTCGTTCTTGACCCGTGATGATGTCAGGAACTTCTTCGAGCAGCCAGGCCGCATCCACAGAGCTAAGCTCTTTGGTGAGCTGCCTTTGGCGTTTCTTAAGCTCCTTAGACGTCAGCGCTTTGGCGGGAGAATTCTGCGCTGCAGACTGGTCTTGCGCCGTGGAGAGCGAAGGCCAAAGCAGACTGGCCGAGAGGGTTAGAGAAATAAGACAGCTGCTGTGTCTCATCATGAAGACACCTCATTCGAGAACAGAGTCAGAGGTGGCAAGGCCGGCTCGCACGCTTCCCCCGCTGCGGTCTCGGAGAATGATTGTTACTCCACTCTGAATCGGAGGAGTGTTCAGAGGTTGCCTGAACGATGGAATGATGGCCGCGCGAATAGGAAGGGAGAGCAGGTGAGGCCCAAAGCGTTTCAAAGTGGTTACGACCCTGTGGGGACGAAAATCGGGCAATCGGGCGTACCATTGTGGTAAGGGGAAGTCCTCCGGAGGCTGACATCGACTACCGAGAGAAACGACGTTCGCCAAGATACTCATTCATTGCGAGCGCAGAGTTGATTGAAGAGCGGGCTGATGTGCGTATCGCGTCGCGAGTGAGCGAGCTGAGCTTGCACGGTTGTTATTTGGACATGATGAATCCGTTCCCCACGGGAACGATGGTCCTTGTGAAAATCTCCGCGGGGGATGCGTTTTTCGAAGCCCGGTCGAAGATCGTCTATTCGCAGCCGAATATGGGTGCAGGTGTGGGCTTTCTGGAAGTGGCGGCGCCATCGCAGGAAGTGCTGGAGCGGTGGCTGGACGAGGCGGAGCGGGAGCATCAGAGGCAGGCGGGATAATTCTACTTCTGTCATGGGCGACGAGCCGCGCGCACGGCGCGGCGCAATCGCAACAAATACCAAATAGAAAATCGAGGCGGCTGGCGAGATTCTTCCGGTGTGATCAGGGGGACGGCGGAGCTATGGCCCGGATGAGAAGCGTGTCCCTTTGGATCGTTCAGAGGGCGCCGCGCTTTAGCTCCGATAGGAGGTAATCGCAGGAGCGGACGGCGAGAGACATGATGGTAAGGGTGGGGTTCTGGCAGGGATTGGAGGTGAAGCCGGAGGCGTCCATGACGAATAGGTTTTTGACGTCGTGGGTTTGCTGGAACTGGTTGAGGACGGATTTTTTTGGGTCGGTGCCCATGCGCGCCATACCGGCTTCATGAAGAGCCCAGCGCGGGGCGGAGGGGTTGGCGTAGGTGCGGATGTTTTTTGCGCCGGCGGCTTCGAGCATTTCGCCGGCGGAGTCGCCCATGTCCTGGATCATGGCGCGTTCGTTTTCGCTGTCAGACATGTGAATTTTTAGGACGGGAATTCCGTAGATGTCTTTTACGCTGGGGTCGAGCTCGACGAAATTTTCCCAGCGCGGCAGGACTTCGCCGAAGCCGGTGATGTCAATGGTGTTGCGCGGCTCGAGAAGGGCTTTCTTGTAGGCCTCGCCGAAGCCTGGGGCGTCCCAGGTAAATTCGGTGGCGGACTCGCCTTCGTAGCCGAAGCCGCGAAGGAATTTTCCGTATGGCGGTGCGTTTTGCAAATTGCGGAAGCGCGCGATGTAGATGCCTAGCGGCTTGTGGGGACCGCCGCCTTCGGGAGTAGGTTTCGAACGGATGGAAGGAAATTCGCCGCTGCCGCCGGCGCTGCGGACGTGCGCGGTGAGGTAGTGGCCGAGGACGCCGCTCGAATTGGCGAGGCCGTTCGAATATTGCGACGTGGCGGAGTTGAGAAGGATGCGGACAGATTCTTGCGATTGCGCGCAGAGAATGACGGCGCGGGCGTTAACTTCGCGAGGCTGGCACGAGTTGCGATCGATGTAGAGAACGCCGCGAGCGTGACTGTTGTCGGGGTCCATGAGGACCTTGTAAACCATGGCGTTCGAAATGAGCGTGCAGTTGCCGGTGGCGAGGGCATCGGCCACGGTCGTGAAGGCGGAATTGAAATAGGAATGGGTCGTGCAGCCGCGCTCGCAGGGGCCGCAATAGTGGCAGGGGCCGCGGCCGTTGAGAGGCTTGGTGAGATTGGCGGAGCGCGTGGGCATGACCGCGCGGCCGAGTTTTTCTTTGACACGATTGCGGAAGAGCGTTTCCTGGCAATTGAGCGGGACGGACGGCTGGAATTGACCGTCGGGGAGATGTTCGAGGCCCTCGGCGCTGCCAGTGATGCCGACGTATTTTTCGACGAGATCGTAGTAGGGCTCGATGTCTTTGTAGCTGAGCGGCCAGTCTTCGCCGTAGCCGTCGTGCGAGGCAGCCTTGAAATCCCAATCGCTGAAGCGCAGGCTGACGCGGCCCCAGACGTTGGTGCGGCCGCCAGTCATGCGCAGGCGGCCCATCCAGTCGAAAGGCTGCCCGGCGGGAGTGGTGTAGGGCTCTTCGAGATCGTTGACGAACCAGTCTTGCGTATATTCGTTGCAGATGTCGAATTTGGATTGGATGGGGCGGGTCTTGCGGAGGATTTCTGGCGCTTGATTGCGGTATTTAAGTTCGAACGGCGGCTTGTGTTCGGTGAAGTTTTTGTCGGATTGCGGGCGGCCGGCCTCGAGGAGTGCGACTTTCAAGCCGGCTTCGGCGAGGCGCTTGCAGGCCCAGCCTCCGGAGGCGCCGGAGCCGACGACGAGGATATCGCAAGATTGGTTTTTCTGCTCGGACATGAATTCCAATTCGAAGCGGGATGCTAACAAGTGGTTTCCGCGGGGTCAATTGGGGAAGATCCGAATCAATCAGTTTCGGATGATCATTCGGCTGTCGACTAGATTATGCTCCGGATTCGGCGGGCGTGGCAGTCGAATAAAGTAGAGCTTGGCTTATTTCGATGACCATCAAAATGGCCAGGGATGCAAATAGCGCGGCGGAGGGTCGCGGGGCGATCTTGACATGGGCTGGTTGCATGGAAATGCTGCGGTACCATAACGCTAAATGGACTTACCGATGGAAAAATCAATTAGCCTCGCTAGTTGAGGATTGTTAGGGGTTGCGTACGGGTGATACCATCGCCCCGGAAAAATGGACCGTAGTGAAATTTGTTATGACGAAGAATAGCGAACTTCGGGTGATCCAAGATGGCGCCGAGGCGAGGGGCCGCCTGACGCGACGGGAAGTGATGCGGCGGTTGCTGGCAGGGGTAGGAACAGGGGCGGCTTGGCCGCTGGTGGCGAGTTCGCATCCGATTTACGCGCACTTGACGGCTGGCGCGGCTTTCGAGGAGACGGAATGGCTCGGGGTTACGGACTGGAAGCCAGTTTTCCTGAATTCGCAGCAAGATCAAGCATTGGTCGCGCTCGCCGAAGCAATTGTGCCGGCCTCGAAGAAGGCACACGTGAACCGTTTCATCGATTTGCTGCTGAGCGTGGACAACGAAAAGAATCAGAAGGGTTTTATTGATGCGCTGGCGGCGTTCGAAGCAGAATCGGGCAGACGATTTGGAAAACGACTTACTGCTCTGGATGGGGCTCAGGTGGATGAGATTTTGACGGATGCGGCGGCGCAGCCCGCGAAGATGGATTCGTCGGGCGGCGATGGGAAAGAGAGTTCCGGACTTCGCGGGCACTTTGAGAATTTGAAGGGATGGATTAGCGGGGCGTATTACTCTTCGGAAGCGGGGATGAGGGAGCTCGGATGGACTGGGGAGTATGTGTTTGCAACTTTCCCGGGGTGCGAGCATCCGGAGGGGCACGATTAGGATTGTTCTTTGGACGGCGCCGATGAGAGGAAGTCTATGAATGCCATTTCCAATCGCAGAGAATTCCTTCGCACTGCGGCGCTGGCGGGTGCGGGACTGACGCTTTCGAGTCCGCTCCTCGGGACAAAACCGAAGACGGTGTTGGTTTTCACAAAATCATCAGGTTGGGAACACGACGTCGTGAAAAGAATTGGTGGGAAGCCGTGCATCGTAGACGACGCGGTGAACGATCTGGGGAACAAGCTTGGATTCAATGTTGGTGTGACGAAGGATGGGCGCATTTTCGAGTCGAAGGAATTTCATTCGTATGTCGGAGTGGTTTTCTTTACAACCGGCGATCTCACGACGTTAGGGACGGACGGCAAGCCGCCGATGACGGTGAAAGGCAAGCAGACGTTGCTGGATGCGGTGCGCGGAGGAATGGGATTTGCGGGAGTGCATGCGGCGAGCGATACGTTTCATACACAGCCGGATCCGCCGGACCGTTCGAACCGCTACATTGCGCACGGAGAAAACGAGGATCCGTATCTCCGGATGGTGGGCGCGGAATTTATTACCCATGGGCGGGATGAGGACCCGCGATTGCAGACCGCGAATGTGATCGTGAACGATCCGAAATTTCCGGGGCTAGGGGGAGTAACTTCGCCGGTCAGTTTCATGGAGGAATGGTATTCGCTGAAAGATTTTGCGCCGGACATGCATGTGATTCTGACGCTGGACACGCACACGATGAATGGGGCGTGCTACCAGCGCGCGCCGTATCCGGTGACGTGGGCGCGCACGCACGGGAAGGGGCGCGTGTTCTATACGGCGATGGGCGACAGGCCGGAGAATTGGAAGAATGAGTTCTTCCTGAATTTGCTGGGCGGTGGGATTCGCTGGACGATCGGAGATGCCAGCGCGCAGTTGGAAGAGAACCTGAAGCAAGCGGCGCCGGGCTACGCGGAAATTCCTCCAAAGCAGGCGCCGGAAAAGTAAATTCCCGGCGACCGAACAATCACTCGACGGAACTAGATGGCGTGTAGCGGCGATCACATGGGGATCGGCTGGTTGATCTTTGGCTTGAGGTACCAGCAGGGCGAATAGCCCATGTGGGGGAAGAGGGAGTGGACGCACGTCACAGTTATATTCGGATTTTGAGAGTCGACTTCGTATTCGGTCTTGCCGTTTTTTTCGGGGATAGCGAGCATACGCATGGTGCTCAGAGACTCGAATGGGTCGGAAGGTTTGGGACGCATCGCGCGAATGCGAACAGATAAGTAGTCGCCGAGATAAAGAAGGGCTACGGCCGCTAGCACGCCGACCAAAATGCGTTTGAGTAGCAGCAGTGTCGTAGGCGCCATTCTGTAACCGCAGATTCAGGATTGAAAATCTGGTGGGTTTTAGATTTTGGTGGAGCCGATGGGATTCGAACCCACGACCTCCTCGATGCCATCGAGGCGCGCTCCCAACTGCGCCACGGCCCCACCGGGACACAACTTTTGATGTTATCACCGGAGGATTGCGTGAGTCTATAAGGCGCATGCTGGTGGGAAAACAGCCCGTTATAATGACCGGCGATGAAAGACTGGTCATCTGCGGCGGCGATGCACTGGCTGTTCGACGCGGAACATGGCGCAGCGGATCGGCTGCTTCCCCGCTGGCTGTTTCTGCGCGCGCTCGGACTCATCTACTACTCCGCGTTTTTCTCGCTGGTCTTTCAAATCCGCGGATTGATTGGGCCACACGGGATTCTCCCCGCTAACGAATATCTGCAGGCAGTGGCTGAAAAGTTCGGCCGTGTTGGTTATTGGTATGCGCCAACGCTGCTGTGGTTTTCCAGCGGCAGCCACATGGTCACAGGAATTTGTTGGGCGGGAATGATTGCATCCGTGTTGCTAGTGCTGAATTTCTGGCCGCGCGGGATGCTGGCGATTTGCTTTGTGTGCTTCCTTTCGTTTGTCAGTGCAGCACGCGATTTTTCCGCGTATCAATCGGATGGAATGTTGCTCGAGGCCGGATTCATCGCGCTGTTTCTTGCGCCGGGCGGCTGGCGCCCGGCGTGGGGCGAAAGAGAGCCGCCATCCCGAGCGAGTTTATTCCTGCTGGTCTGGGAATGCTTCCGGATTTACTTCGAATCGGGCGTGGCGAAGATCATGGGCGGCGATCCGCAATGGAGGAATTTTACCGCGCTGGATGAGTATTACCAGAACGGGCCGCTGCCGACGTGGATTGGCTGGTACATGGAGCACTGGCCGCACTGGTTCCACGCCACCACTGCGTTTGGAACGCTGGCGTTGGAACTGGTGCTAGCGTGGATGATGTTCCTGCCGCGGCGGTTGCGAATTCTGTGCTTTTTCATCGTGACGTCCTGGCAGATCGGCATCATTCTCTCCGCGAACTATACGTTTCTGAATTACCTCGTGCTGGTGCTGGGATTCTTGCTGCTGGACGATCGCTTTCTGGTGCGCTTGCTGCCACAACACTGGAAAAGTGATTTTCACGCGAGCAAGGAAAAAGAGCGGCTACCCGGGCCAGCTCCCGAGAGAGACTGGCGCAAGACACTGCGCGTGCAGGCCGGTGCGGTGAAGATGGCCGTAGGTGCAGTGATGCTGACTTGGCTTTTCTATGTGACGCTGGTCGAGATGGTGTGGATGGTCAGACCAGTGCCGTTTCCTGCGACTCCTGTCGAGGCGCTGGAACCGTTTCGCATCGCGAACAGCTACGGACTTTTCGCGATGATGACGCGCGGCCGCTACGAAATTGAATTTCAAGGATCGGAAGATGGAGAAGCCTGGCGCGTCTATCCGTTCCGGTTCAAGCCGCAGGACCCAGCCAAGGCGCCGGGGATTTACGCGCCGTACCAGCCGCGGTTCGATTGGAATTTGTGGTTTGCGTCGCTGAGCACCTGGCGGCAAGAGCCCATCGTGTTGCACGCGGAACAGAGCCTGCTTCACGGCGATGCGGACGTGCTCTTGCTTTTTGCGGGCAATCCCTTCCCGCATGCTCCACCACGTCAGGTTCGCGTGGTGATTTGGCAGTACTGGTTCACGACGCCTGCCGAAAAACGCTCGCAAGGCTTGTGGTGGCGGCGGCAGATTCTTGGGCTTTACGCCCCCACGCTGGAGCGCGAATCCGACGGCAGGATTGTCGTGCTGGAATGGCCTGCGACGCCCGCACCGCGAGAGTGACGCAAGGAATTGCGGACAGTGCGAAATTTGAGAGACTCCAAGTAATTAGGACGACTGAAGCGCGGCAAGAGTGAAAACAACAATTGGCCAATAGTGCGGATGCTATTGCGGGAATTGCTTGATGGAAGTAACGTGGTCGCCCATGAAGCGGACGAATACGGTTTTCGAGGGCGGCTGGCCGTAGATCCAGTCTTCGATGTCGTTGCCGTCGGAATCACGTTCGCGCACTTTATGGTCGGGCTTGCCGATGGCGGCAACAAGCTCTTCACGATCCATGCCGACCACGGGACGGCGGTCCTGAATAGCCTTCTTCATTTCGGGCGGAAGCGTGTCAAACCACTGGACGGCGGCGGAACGAGCTTTTGCAAAGTTCAGGAAAGGCGCAAGGAGTTGCTTCAAATCGTCCGGCGTCAAGTCCGGAACGGATTTGCTGAATTCGAGAAAGATCGTGCTGCCCATTCCGGGTTGCACTCCCGGGGGCCCACCCTCCTGCGTCGTGGTGGTCTGCGGCGTGGGGAAACCGCCACCTCCAAACCCGATTTGGAGATGATCCTTCCAGCTTTTCTTGCCGCGGCCGCCGCCGTTCACATCCACAACGATCTGATGATCGTGGAAATCGAGCTTGGTAATTTGAACGCTGTCTCCGGAGTTGACGGCAGCGCCGTGCGTAGCCACGGCGCGGTCCACGATCGCCGAGTCCAATGGCTTCCCTACGTAGACAATCAGGCCTTCTTTTCCCGCGGGCAAGGGCTTGACCGCTTTTGCAAATTCACCAGAGACGTAACGGATCAAGGCGAGTTTTGAAGTCTCCTGCAGCGGGGTGTTTTTAGCGCCGCCCTGCGGAGTCGTCTGAGAGGACGCCTGGGCCTGCGCGGCACTCGCGGATCCCAAATCAGGAAAAAGAGGAATATCCTCGCCCGATGGAAAGTTCGGGGGGGAGCTAGCGGGCGGGCGAAGGCTGTTCACACGCGGGACGTCCGCGTCAGCCAAAAGCAAGAATGCTATAGAGAGTGCGAGCCAGTTCGACATACACGAGACCGACCCCAGCCAGCCGGGGCAGCGGTCCCTATTCTATGATGCAAAGAAGCTCTTGAAAAGCTGCCACTCCTCAGTCGAAGGATGTCCTTTATTATCCGGACTGAAATTGGGTGCGGCTTCGTCGCCGGATGGTGGTTGGTGCGATCCTCTTAACGAGAGACGACTTGCACGCCCTGGCGGTCGATGGTCACGGGGAGGACTTCGGCGCCGGCTTCGACGATCGATTTCTCCACGCGTTCCCGGGCGTCGGGATCGATCAAAAGTACCACGCAGCCACCACCGCCAGCGCCACAGACCTTGCCTGCCAGCGCGCCGTTGCGCCGCGCATTTTCGATGACGCGATCAATGGTTTTGGTCGAGATGGTCGGGAGATTTCGTTTGCGGAAGGACCATTCCTCGCGCATGAGGCGTCCGGCCTCGGGCCAGTCGGGCTCTTCCAGGGCGAGGCGCATTTCCTGGGCAACTTCAGAGATGCGCTCGAGACTTTTTTGCACGGCGCGCTTACCACCGATTTGCGCCTTGAAAACCTCCCAGTTATTGATGCCGTGCTGGCGCGGCTTGCCGGTGTAACAAACCACGATGCGGCGTTCGAGTTCGTCGAGATTGACGCGAAGTTCGACGCGATGTTCACCGCCGGGCGGGAGTTCGATAGCCGCAGCGCCGCCAAAGGCCGGCGGGTAGTGGTCCTGCGTGCCGGTGGGAACGTTGATGACGATTGCTTCGGCGTCACGACTGATGTGAATCCAGTCCACCTTGCTCTTCCCTGCCCCCGTGAAGCGGTCGAGCGTGGCGCAAATGGCTACGGCCATGGCGCTGGAACCGCCAATTCCTGCGCCAGCGGGGGCTCCGGAATCTGTCGTGAGCGTGAAGCCGCCCTGGGGTTTGAAGAATTTGGTGATTTCCGCAAGAAGAGGGAGCCGGTAGCGCTTGGCCTTCACGAGCGCGGCGAAGGACGCAAAACTTTCTTCGCACTGGATGTCGCGGGAAACAAGCTTGATGCGACTATCACCTGCATCTTGCGTTTGGAGGATGCAGGATGCATAAAGCGAGATGGCCGCATTCAAGGTGACCGAGCCCGGATGGAATAGGTAGAGCGGCCAGATGTCCAGCGTGCTGCCGGCAAAGTCCACACGCGTCGGCGCTTTGGATTCGATGATCATGTGTGCAAGCCAGCTCGATTCATTGGGATTTTCAGCCGAGCCAGTTTGACGGAATCAGGCCGGCATCTCAAGAAATGACCGCAATGACTGTCTACGGAAAGGCAACGACCTCCGTAATGGAGCGGGGCAACGAATGACGCTCAGGATGGATGGACGAATCAGCTGCCGCCGGCGGTGGCGGCGCGGTTGCGCGGAATAAGTTGCGGGCCGTCCTTTTTTTCTTGGGCTAGGGCGGGGTTGGGCTCGAAGCAGCGGCGGCAGCGGGCTTCGTAGGCGCCCATGGCGCCGACGACGATGAGCTCCTCGCTTTCAACCAGGCGCTGGGTGTGAACGGCGGGATTGCCGCAGCGCACGCAGATGGCCAGCAGCTTGGTGATTTCTTCGGCGACGGCCAGGAGACGCGGCATGGGTTCGAACGGGCGGCCGCGGTAATCGGTGTCCAGGCCCGCGACGATGACGCGCTTGCCGAGATTGGCCAGCTTTGTGCAAACGTCGACAACCTCATCGCCGAGGAATTGCGCTTCATCAATGCCGACGACTTCCGTGCGCGGCGAGAGCTTCTCCATGATTTCCGAGGCTTTGAAGACGGCGTCCGAGGGAATGCCCAGGCCGGAATGCGAGACGATCTCGTTGGCGGCGTAGCGTTCATCAATAGCGGGCTTGAAGATCTGCACGCGCTGGCGCGCAATCTCCGCCCGGCGCAACCGGCGAATGAGCTCTTCGCTCTTGCCGGAAAACATCGGGCCGACGACGACTTCGATCCAGCCCATATTGCCTTTGACGATATCCACGGTTTCTCCCTTACACCAGTTCTCAGTCTCAGTTTTCGGTTCTCAGTTTTCAGTAAGAACTCGAGAGTTTGAATAGTGCAGTCTTAATCCTTATCGTGATTCAACCAAAGTCAGCTCGAAGTGCCTACGGCCGCTGGCCGGTACATGCCTTCATTATAGAATGGAGCGAAGGCCGCAAGCACGGCAACTCGAAAAGCTTCCTGGCGAGTGATGAAATTGCGGGAAAGGACGCCCCAGGCGCCCTGCGCGTCGCGGATGCCTACGGCTCCGGCAAAGCGATCGATTGCAACGGATAGCTCGACCCCATTCTCGAGGATTTCGTGGGCCAAGGCTTCCGGAATCTCAATGCCACCGGAGCGTCCGTAATGGCCTCGCGCGCCGTTGCTCACGTACGCCCAGCTTTCGAGGAAAACGCGGCGATGGCCATTTCCCTTCAACGCCGAATGCCGGAGCAGCTCATCGGTGGAAGCGCCTTCGTGGACGACATCGAGGCCGCCTTCCAGCCCGATGAAGTATTGCCAGGCCCATCCGTTTTCGCGCCGCAATTGCATAAGCGCCTCGGCGCGCTGGCGTGCTCCGCGCATCAGTTCTTCACGCGAACTGGGAGTGTGCCCGACGCCGCTTTCGACTTCCACCCCAGCGACTTCAAAGATGGCGTCGGACGGGAAGACACTTGAGAATGACTTCAGCGCTTCGGAAACGGCGCTGAGCTTGGGGCCGCGCTTGCTGCCAACCGCAAGGATGATTTTTTCCATCTGCGAGAAAACCGATGCGCCGATTCTAACGGTAATTCCATGGAAAGTTCACTCGGAATTCAAGAGGGCTGAGGAAAACTCAGGCGGCAAAACGCAGCGGCCCACCAAATTCGCACCAAATTCGCACCACTTGCAAAACGCGGTTTTGAGGTATAGGCTTTGGCTCCTTCGTCCCGGTAAGTAAGCTCTCGACAACCTACTTATGTCACTGGAGCATTGTGATGACTGAAAAAGAACATGCCTTCCGCTATTGGGCTGTGAATTGTCTGGGATGCCACAATCCGATTCCTCTTTATGCAGAGCCAGTGAACACTTCGGCAACTGCGGCACCCCCGGCGGCTGGCAGCGGATTCGCCGAAGAACGCCCTTTTTTCCGCGCCTGGTGCGTGGAGTGCGGACGCGAGTATCCCTATTTGTCCGAAGCCATGACCTGGACCCACGAGCCGCCACTGGACAAACACAATCGTCAATTGGAGTTCACCCGATTGCGGCACCGCACGAGGGCCAAGGCAGCCAGCGCATAGGCCTGCGCATCTCCCCAAATGGAATATGCCATTGGAAGTGCCGGAAGCAGGCGGTGAACTGCGCCTGCTTGATGGCGCTTCCGCGTGCCGGGAATTTGATTTTGTGGAAGTTTGAATTTATGGAGCGGCCTATCGGAATCGAACCGACACCTAAACCTGGGCAAGTCTGAAGCTAATGGAAGATCAGGAACTTACAAGGCACGATCAGGAGCATTGAGTACCGTTTGGAGCAGGCAGAAACGCTCAAAGCTCCTCAGGTTGTTCCCACGAAACGAAGAGCGTAGAAGCGGTTCAGATGCACCACGCGGAACGCGGGTTGGCACCCCTAAGCAGGTGGTGAATCGTAATCCTGCCAGTTGCGATTCAGAGGCCTGAATGCCTTACGTTTCAGGCGGTTTCGCAAATCGAGATGGCTCAGTAATATGCAAAGAAGGATGTCACGTAGAACTCAAGAGGCCGTGGCGGGAGGCGGCCGACGGCCAAAACAGGTGCCAAGCGATGGATGGACACAACATCGTAAACGGAAACGGCTGCAGCGCAATTCGTGGCTTGGCTATTGGTCCTGCGAACCGTTTCCGACTGGCAACGCTGCAAGGGCTAAGAGAAGATCTAGCCGCCCATTGCCCATATCAGGACCCAAGTATTGAGCATTCGCTAATGCAGAAGCGGCCATGGATTCGTTGATGTCGGTGCGGAGGCTCCGCAAGAGAGCCGCCCCACCAGAAACGAACGGAGCACTGAACGAAGTTCCCCATCCGGCCGAGTAGGTGCTGAACGGGTAGGTGGTCACGATTGCTTCGCCCGGGGCAGCCACCCAAACAATCTGGTCTCCATAGTTTGAGAACATCGAACGTGTGTCTAGGTCGCTGGTTGACGCGACGCCCATTACGTCGGTTTGCAAAGCTGCGGGATACACCAACAGCGGCGGGCCCTGGCTGTCGTTTCCTGCCGATGCCACGCATATCGCGTTCAGCTGGTTAGCATAGTCCAGCGCATTCGTTAATTCAGTAGACGCCATCTTGAAATCAAAGCTCATATTGATCACGTTGGCGTTATTTTGAACAGCGTAATAGATCGCCCGCAAAACGTCAGAGAGGTAACCCGTACCGTCTGAACGGAAGGCTTTCAAGGGCAATAGCTGTGCCCTTGGCGCAACGAGGTGAATCACACCCATGACCATCGTGCCGTGGCCGAACGCCGCATATTGGAAATTTCCATCGAGGACCGCCGCAGTCGATTGATCTAGCACAGCGGCGGTCGATTGATTCACTATCGCCGGTTGGCAGTCCGCGCAAGGCGGGGGCGCGGGTGAAGTAAAATCTGTCATTTCCGAACCGCCGACTTGGTCGCGCGTAAAGTCGTAACCTGGCAGAAGAACACTCTTCAATGCGGGATGGTTCGGATCTACTCCCGTATCGATATCTGCGACAATACCCCTGCCTGCCACATGAAACGTATGCTGCGCATCATGGACATGCACGATTTTCGAAGCCGGTTGCCTGGCATAGCCGTTCCACACCGTCGTGCCGAAGAAATTTATCGGAGCATTGTCTGTTAGTCCCGGCGGTGGTGTCGTAACGGCATTCAGGCCGCCGACCAAACTGATTAATTCATCTAGCTCGGCATCCAAAATTCCTGGGATCCTTCGGAGGATATTCAGAAAAATCGTCGGATCAATGGTGCTCGGGGTCGTCAGCAGGAAGACTTGGTTCAGCGTTCCATCGAGGGCGCCTACTACTCTACAGCCCAGAAAATCGCAGAATTCCCCCAACACGTTTGGGGCTAGAGCAGACCTGACGATAAAGCGGTTGTCCGCCATCGCAGGCGTTGTCCACAACAGCGCCAATAACGCTCCTGCAAGCCACATTCTTCGTTTCACGGCAAGGCACTCCTTCTTATTCTTGCTCCGCAATTTCAATAGCCGTTTTCAATCGACAACTTCCGGTAAGTGCCAGGCGCCAGTTCAGCCATAGGCGAGAAACAGCGGGATGCTGCGCCGGTACGTCCAGCTAATTAGTGTGGAAATGGGATGTAAAGAAAGAGGGGACTCACTGGAAATTTCACTAAGGTAAATACCTGGCTCCGGATGGCAAACAGCTCGCCAGCGAATGCAAAGCCGATCATCATCATCCGCTTGAAAAAACTCCGGAAGGCATGAAATGTCAATCCACGCCTCGAACCCAAGGCATCGTGAGCCAATCTTGCTGCTAGCCCCGTTGGCTCTTCATAACGCTTGCAATGTTTATTTGATTTTGCACGTCTTGTCCTTCTTTCGCTCATTCTTCGCTATCCGAAATCAATTTTGTCGGGCCGCATAAACTTTTGGTTCGCCGTTTCATTCGCGCATCAGGTATGCACCCGATGGAGCGCTAAGGTCATTATTGGCTTATTTATATTTTCCTACAGCGTCATGCTCCTTCTTCCATGGGTGACGTTGGATGGACCCATCCGCTGGGGAGCGGAACTTAGGAAGAAAGAAAGTTGAATGGAGGGAGCGATGATGATGCACTTTGAAGCTGAGGAATGGAGTGATTCTGCGAGAAATGTGGCCTGTGACGTTCGGCAAGTAGCGATGCAGAGGCACCTAGAAACCGGCTGCAAACCCTGCACGGAGACGATAGGGCATTGGGAGAAAGTAGCGAACGCGGCAGCGGCCGAGGCTAGCCGCCAGCCTGCCTTGGAAAGCGCTCGCACGGTCCAGTCAGCGTTTACGACGGTTGGCTTGGCGGCCAGGAGGCAGGAAACAGGCTGTTTCATCGAGTTGCTGTTCGACAGCTTTTCGCAGCCGAGGCCAGCAGGAACACGCTCGGCTGCGATGAGAATCAGACAGATGTTATACCGGGTGGAACCGTATCAGATCGATCTCCACATCGAATTGAAGCCAGAGCAGAATCGCTTGGTCGTCACTGGGCAATTGGTGAACCTTACCCATCCCGAGATGGTCGGCCGCGACGTGCAGGTCATGCTCTCGGATGGGCGCGAATACATTGTGAACACGGTGACAAATCAATTTGGCGAGTTTCTCGGCGAGGTCAATAACTCCGGCGATTTGGAGATTTCCTTCCTTGGCCGCAAAGGAAAACCCATCGTAATCTTGCTCCGGGGGCCGCTGCATCCATCGTCTGCAGCGAAGGAATGACCGGCAATCGTTTCATTGAGTTTGGCGACATTGGGCCCATGGGCTTTGCAGGTGAGTGCCATCAGAAAGCAAATTGCGCGATTCCGTCCTAACGAAACTTACATTCAGACACTAGGGCAATCTGCGGATGAGGTACTAAGGTCTCTACTTGATTGCCGCGACCAAATATAAATGCTATCCATTTGAGACGCGAGGTAGCTGACGGGTTTCAAGCAACGGATCGAGTGACCCAGCACCGGACCACGCAAAGGAACCATCGCCGCGCTAAATCGAGGATGACTCCCGCCGAAGCCATGGATAGAGACTTCGAGCCGAATCAGCGCGCCGCCACACCTCCGGTGTACCAAGTCTAGAGCTGAGCGAGAATCCTTTGGACCATGGGCCTAGTGGCAGAATGGAGAGGCGGCTGCCGATTGTGGTCGTACTGCGCCTGGCATCACCAGTAAGTGCGGCAACCGACGGAGAGCGGACGTTCACCGACAACATCAGTACACACGGTGCTCGCATATTCTCGCGCCGCGCCTGGCAACCTGGCGACGTGGTGCGAGTTACTCCCCTGAACGAAGACGCGGTTTCGGCGCAGGTGGTTTATTCTCAGAAGCTTCCAAACGACCGCTACGGCATAGGAGTAAGGCTTCCAGATGGCCCGGTTACATGGTCCGCCATCCGCAGATACAACGGCCTATAGAGCAGTCCCTTCGAAAATCAAACATCGGTCGCGCATAAAGCTTGCGAATTCGCCTGGACATCAGGTCTTTACCTGAGGCCGGTTGCGGGAGTTTACTTGATTGAGGAGGCGGGTCGCCGATGGTATTTGGTATCAAGGTTCCTGCGCATTTCAGACGGCGAATCGAACCATAGCAGAATCGTTCGACCCGAGGAGAGAGTCTTCATGCCCAGACGAGAAGGCACGCCCACATCCCTTGAATCAAAGCAAACGGAAGAACCGTCAGAGCTTCTTCGAGAATTGGTCGCCCACCTCCGGCAGAACCGAACGCAATTACGCGAGGAATGGGTCGTGCGCATCACCGAGACGCGCCTGCTCACCGCGATGACCAAGGAAGAGATTTTCGCGGAAGCAACCTCAGTCTACGACAGTTACGTGGAGGCGCTGGAAACCGAAGCCTTCGAAGCACTGCAAGCGTACGCTCGAAACCTTTCCGAACGCATCATTCCACGAGGAGTCGAGACCCACGAAGTCGTGGGAATTGTGCTGTTATTACGCGACGTTTTAGCCCGTTCCCTCTTCGCGAAATACCAGAACGATTTCAAAAAGTTGAATCGCATTTTAGACGCTTACGAGCCGGCGGCAAACCGCATCGCAAACACGGTGGCGGTCGGCTTCGTGCAAGAGCGTGAACGCGTCATTCGCCAACAGCAGGAAGCAATCCGCGAGCTCTCCACTCCGGTGCTGCAGGTTCGCGAGCGGCTGCTGATTCTGCCCATCATCGGAGTCATCGACCCGCAGCGCGCCCGCCAATTGACGGAGCAGCTCCTGCGCGGAATTCGTACCAACCGCGCCAAAGTCGTTGTGATCGATATCACCGGTGTGGCGGCCATGGACCTCACGGTGGCAAACAACTTGGTGCAAACGGTGGAGGCGTCGCGGCTCCTCGGAGCGACCGTCATTGTCACGGGCCTTTCGCCGGAGATTGCTCAGACACTGGTAACCATCGGTGTGGACCTCGGCAAGATGAATACCGTGGGCGACCTGCAGGGCGGCATCGAGCAGGCGGAGAGACTGTTAGGATACAAAGTTGAGAAAC
>Ga0210409_10003384_pt1 | contig 17942 bp, 15 predicted proteins | sample IncBWH17MmetaG_FD_161649 | JGI IMG/M metagenome (GOLD analysis project Ga0210409, IMG submission 161649) | Forest soil microbial communities from Barre Woods Harvard Forest LTER site, Petersham, Massachusetts, United States - Inc-BW-H-17-M | ecosystem: Environmental > Terrestrial > Soil >... | reverse complement strand
TCATCCCCATCGAAAGGACCGGCAGAGGGCGGTTCAGCGAACTGCTCAATCGACCGCGGAGCTCGCGCAAGTTTCGGAAATAAGGACGGAGGCGCTCGGAGTCAGGGAAAAAAGGCGGGATCGTCATCAGGCCTTGCAGGTCGAGATGCGGAAGTGCCACCACAGCTTCAGCCAGCGGAAGCACGTCGAATTCGGCGATTCCATGCTTCGTTGCCTCCTCGCCCGAACGCACCTCGATCAAAATCGACAGGCGTTTCCCCTCGTCAGCGGCGGCGGCGTCAAGCTTCTGCGCGAGTGCTAAGCTATCGACAGAATCCGCCCGATCGAACAAATGCGCGGCTCGGCGCGCCTTGTTGCTTTGCAGATGCCCGATCAGATGCCACGTGGCTTCGAGATCGGAGAGCTTGGGCTGCTTCGATCCCCACTCCTGCACCCGGCTCTCACCGAAATGGCGCAGGCCAGCCTCGTATGCCGCGCGAATGGCCTCCGCCGGAAACATCTTCGAGACGGCTACGAGCGTGACTTCGTCGGCGCGGCGTCCGGCTTGCTGCGCCGCGCGCGCGACCCGTTCGTGCAGGCGCTCGAGATTTGCCGCAATCGAACCCGCTTCGACCCGCATCGTGGGGATTTTAGCACGGCGGAATCCTGGAAGCTGACTGCCGCATATAGCGGAGTAGTTTAGAAATAATTCGGATCGTCGAGCGAAAATGGTCAACCGAAACTGGTAGATTGCTGCCCGCACATATGGCGTATGCGCACGATAGGGCGAACTCGAGGCTGTCACACCGTTCACGGCCAGCGCCGAACGCCGGTGTCAGCTTCATTTCGTCTCGCCTTCCTATGCTAGACTGGGCGGGACCTTGATGCCCTCGACCGGAAAATTGATCGTTCTCGAAGGGATCGATGGCTCCGGAAAGCGCACGCAGATGGAGCTGCTCGCTGGCACGTTCGAGAGCCGGGGCATTCCGTTCTCGCAAATCAGCTTTCCCAACTACCACGGCTTCTTCGGTAAGCTCATCGCCCAGTTTCTCAACGGCGACTTCGGCTCGCTTGGAGCCGTCGACCCGCACTTCTCCGCCTTGCTTTACGCCGGCGACCGCATGGAGTCCAGAGCGAGCATCGAGAGCGTGCTGGCGGCGGGCGGCACGGTTCTCGCCGACCGTTACGTTGGCTCGAATCTCGCGCACCAGGGTGCCCGTGTGTCGCTCGGTAACCGCAGCGAGTTTCTACAATGGTTGAGGCAGCTCGAGTATGAAATCTATGCGCTGCCGCCCGAGGATCTCGTCATCTATTTGCGTGTTCCTGCGGCCGAGGCGCACCGCCTGATCGCCCAAAAGGGCGATCGCGACTACACGAAACTTCGGCGCGATTTGCAGGAAGACGATCTCGTGCACCTGGAAACCGCCTCCGAAGTATACGAGGAATTGGCGCGGCAACCGAATTGGGTGAAGATCGAATGCTTTGACGCCGACTCGCGTGCGCTCAAGGCGCGGGCGACAATTCAGGAGGAAATCCTTAGGGCGGTGGAGGCGCGCATTTTCCCCGCTCTTCACTCAAACCGGTGAACACCAATGGGCTTTCTCGAATTCCTCGGCAATGAACGGATCGTCAGTGCGCTCCGCGGAATGCTCGGCCGGGATCGCGTGCCGAGCGCGTTGCTGTTCACCGGTCCGCACGGCATCGGAAAATACACGCTCGCGCGGATGTTCGCGCAGGCCACGAATTGCGAGCGGCTGAAGGACGATTTCTGCGGCGCGTGCGCCACCTGCCGGCGAATTGCGCCTCTCTCCAATCCCGCGCCGCTCATCGAAGCGGGGCTCGCCGAACGCGGCGAAAGCGTTGACGCGGCCGCCGTCGAGCGCACCCCCCTAATTATCGAAACGCATCCGGACGTCTGGCTGGTCGTTCCGGATCCGGTGCGCCTCCGTACCCCCGCCGCGCGGCCCATGATCCGTATGGGACAACTCCGCGCCGTACGGCGAGCGGCGTATTTCAAGCCCCAAGGTCGGCGGCGCGTTTTCATCCTGGATGGCGCCGATACGATGCGCTGGACCGATGCGGACATCTTTCTTAAAATCCTCGAGGAGCCGCCCGAATCTGCGACGCTCGTCCTACTCGCGCCTAGGCCTGATTCGCTTCTCGGGACGATCCGGTCGCGTTGCCTGCAGTTTCATTTTGCCCCGGTCCCAGGCGAAAGGATCGAGGCCTTCCTCAAAGACCGCACGCAGGCGAAGCCGGCGGAACGAAAACTGGCTGCGCAGCTCTCTGGCGGCAGCCCGGGAATTGCTCTGGGTCTTGATCTCGACGAGTCGGCTCGACTTCGCAGAAGCGTTCTGCGCCTTCTCGAGCAGGCCGTGACCGGGGGAAACTATCGCGACATTTTTTCTGCAACCGCTCAGCTTGCTAGACAAGAGAAGGAATCGTTTGAAAATATCTTGGAGCTGTTCTATAGTCTTCTTACAGACCTGCTCGAAATTTCCCAGTTCTCAATGAGCAGTCTTCCTCGTAATCCCGATTTGCGTCGGGAGCTGGAAAGCCTCGGCAAGAAGGTGGATTTGGGATTGATCTTGCAGGCCACGCAGGGCCTGGACATCTTGGACGGCCGGCTGAGGCGCAACGTCGGACGTCAGCTGGGCATCGATGCGCTGCTGGCCTCGTTGACGGTCCGTTAGGCCCGGGTCAAACGAAGGTTTTTCCCAAGATTTTGCAACCGATTCGCTTCTCCGAGAGTCAGAGTTAGTAGGATCTTAAGCCATTTTTTTTTCTGAAGGAGCGATCATGGTGAACCGGAAGCTATTCCGTCCCACTCTTACCGAGGTAAAGGATCAATACGTTGTGCCGCGGCCTGCCCAGCCAGTACACCAGCAGGCGCCGCGTAAGAAGCCAGCCCCGCCCGAACAGACTCACGCCGAGAATTTTTACTATGTGAAACAGATGCAATCGCGAACTCCCGTTGCCGTGGTTTTAACCGACGGGGAAGTGCTGCGCGGCTCCGTTGAATGGTATGACCGGGACTGCATCAAACTGACCCGTTTTGGCAGTCCGAATCTTCTCATTTACAAGCAGTGCATCAAGTACATCTACAAGGAAGGTGACGACGCGGCCCAGGGCGGCTCGAACGGCCAGTAGGAGGAGCGGTTCGTCCTGTGGGTACGCGCCGAACGGTTCAGCGGCTCGATCTTGCGTGTTTTTTCCTGAAGGGGCCCACAAAGAACGTCAGTAGCGCCTTCGCGACGAGGCGTCGCTCGTCGTCGCGGACGTCGCAATCGACAACGGCAAGATGTCTCCCGAGGCGGATCACGCGCGCCTCGGCCAGCACGCGTCCGCCTTCAACGGCGTCGAGAAAGTTGATTTTCAGCTCGACCGTAGCCACGCGCGTCCCCGGGCGGCAGGCCATGTAGGTCGCCATCCCGCCGGCCGTATCCGCCAGAGCCGCGAGCACGCCACCATGAACAACTCCGTGGACTTGCTTGTGCCGTTCCTCGACGCGCATCTCGAGCACGACGCGTCCGGGCCCTGATTCGACCAGCACAAAGCCAAGCTGCTTCGCCGTGTTGCTCGATCGCAGCCGTTCGCGCAATTCCGGGGGTGCCGTGTGCTTGCTCCGTCTCAACGATTGCGGCATATCAATACGCTCTCGGTCCTCCGCGAATCGGGTCCGGCGCCGGTCGGTTTGGGCACTTGGCCCGAAACTGCCAGAACCCTTCGAACACCCAGGCTCGTCTAAACAGGGAGTCAGAGGGTCGTGAATCTAGCATCTACGGTCAGTCCGGCGCAAGCAAGTAGGGCAGCCCGCCGTCCGGTGTCTCGGGCAGATAGAGTCCGCAAGGGGCGACATGAAAATTGGAATCACATGCTATCCGACATACGGCGGCTCTGGCGTAGTGGCCACCGAGTTGGGCATCGAGCTCGCCGCGCGCGGCCACGAAGTTCATTTCATCAGCTACTCGATGCCCATCCGTTTGAGCGGCGCCGGGGAGCGGATCTCCTTCCACGAGGTCGAAGTCACGAACTATCCGCTGTTTGATCACCCTCCTTACACTCTCGCTCTCGCGACCAAGATGGCGGAGGTTGCAGAAGAGGCGTCGCTCGATTTACTGCATGTCCACTATGCCATTCCCCATTCCGTGAGCGCGCTCCTGGCCCGCATGATGGCCGCGCCGCGGCGCTTGCCGTTCATCACCACACTGCACGGCACCGACATCACTCTCGTCGGCCACGACCGCAGCTATCTGCCGATCACGCGCTTTTCGATCGAGCAGAGCGACGGCGTCACGGCCATTTCGAACTATCTCCGCGCCTGCACCTTGACAGAATTCGAAATCAAACGGCCGGTCGAGGTAATTCCGAATTTTGTGAACTGCGACCTGTATCAGCGCTCACCCGACGGGGCGGGGCGCGCTCGATGGGCGCCGAATGGCGAGCCGATCCTGATGCATCTTTCGAACTTCCGCCCGGTGAAGCGCGTCACCGACACTATTGAAATCTTCGCTCTGGTTCGCGAAAAAATCCCGGCCAAGCTCGTCATGATCGGCGATGGGCCCGATCGTGGCGCCGCCGAATACATGGTGCGGAACAAGCGCCTCTCGAAGGACGTCTTCTTTCTTGGAAAGCAGGATCACGTCGAGGAGAAACTGGGACTGGCCGATCTTTTTCTGCTGCCGAGCGACTCCGAATCCTTCGGCCTCGCGGCCCTTGAGGCGATGGCCTGCGAGGTGCCCGTGATTGCGACGAATGTGGGCGGTCTTCCCGAAGTCGTAACGCACGGCGTGGACGGCTATCTATTTGAGCCCCGCGACGTGCCCACCGGAGCGAAGTACGCGCTCGAGATTCTGACACGCCCCGATCGTGGTCGCTCCATGGGGGAGCAAGCTCGCGCGAGCGCCCGCCGTCAGTACTGCTCAAACGACATCATCCCTCTCTACGAGGCCTACTACCGGAAGATTCTTAATTCCGTCGGCTCGGCGGCCGGCGCCTAGCCCTCCCGGGAAGGCCACGAAGGCGACAGGGGCGCGCCGTCCGAACGGGGCTTAGCGCTCGAGGATGGGAATCGCCTCGAGCGATTGGATGGCGAGGTCAACGTCGGCTTGGGTAATCTGCGCGTTCGAGCCGGCTGCTGAAAGAATGATGAACCGGAACTGATCATCGCGATCGTCGAAAACCCGCAGTGCGACGGGCCGCCCGTTCGCCGGATCGCCAAACTGGAATCCCCGATTCTTGCCGAAGTCGAAAGAATGGATTCCTGACGGGACGTCAAATCCGAAAGACAGTTTGTAGAGCAGGGCGCCGTTGATCCGAAGCGCGTCCTGTCTCGGCAAAAACGGCGAGGCGACGGCTGGTGACGCTCCGTAGACCGCCTTATAAAGCGCGTAGTTCGAATTGGCTGCCTGGTCTCCGAAAACGTTTAAGAGTTGCTGATAGCCCACGAGATTCTTCGCTTTCATCTCGCGGACCGTGTCCAATTGCGCTTGGGGATCAAAGAATACGATCACCTGCCCGGAATCGAACCTGAATTCGGTATCGATCTGCGCGCCCGTCATTTTCACGTGACCGGGCCACGGCGCCCGGAATTGGTAATCGTAGGCCTTTAATAGCACCGGCTTCGGCAGTTTCTCGGTTCGAGCGTTAAGCGGACTGGCCATAGACTGCGATGTTTGTGGAGGGAGCGCGAGCGGGACTTCGAGGAGCCAAGGATTGGCCGAGGCCCAATTCTTCGCCTCGACCCATACGAGCGTCTGCAGGCCAAACTCGACGCTCGCCGCCGCCACGATGAGCACCACAACCGCGAGCAGGATCGCAGACCGTGCACTCGCCTTTTCCGTGACTTCGCTCGTCTGTGTCGTGGATCGCTCAGGCATTTGGTAGCCGCTATTCTAAACCCTTCCCCCGCTACGTGAGCAGGTCCGACATTCGGGCTTCGCCGCCCGAGCGCGGCCGCTTTCAGTTCTTCTTACGAATCTTCCGGCGTATGTCGGGCCAGAATTCCTTCACCACGATGGTAATCGAATCGTACCCGATTTGCGTGCCCCATACACTCAGCGTGTTCGACACATTTCGATCGCCCTGCGGGTGGTAACTGTAGGTGGAAATCGCGGCGGATGCCGCACTGCCGGCGACCTCAGAATAGTTGAACTGACTGTGACCTGAGTCGCTACGGGTGACCAGGATCCGGGTGATTGCGTAAGCCGTCCGATGCCAAAATCTTCCCTGACCAGACTGGTAGAAGCGAGGATCTTGACGGAGCAGAGATGGAAGCACGGCCCCTGTCATGAAGTTCTCGATCGTGCCGTCCGCGAAGGCTGCTCCGTAGCGCTTGCCGTAACCAGCGGCCCCTTGTCCATAGCCCGGTTCACTATTTTCGGCCTGGCTGATGGCTGAGAGAAAGCCGTACCAGGGGTATTCGACATAGTCGAAAGAGGACCGGGCCACTACCTTGAATTTCTGCCGCGCGGTGAGCGGCGGGATCTGGCCGGCATTTTCTATTGTCAGAAAGTTCGGCAGAGCATAAAACAGCCGATCATTCGAGGTGCCAGCGGGCGGGTTCTTCGGTTCGTTCTGATCGTTGCCGACCTTCTCTTGCGCCTCCGATTGGCCCTGAGGGGAACCCTCCGTGGGTGGCGTTGGCTCCAGAGCGGACTGCGGGTGCTGCGCGGCGGCCGGCCGGGCGGCGAACGATAAGATGATCAGGGCGCAGGCAAATACGCTCCGAGCCCAGCATGATTTGTTCGCAGTCATCTGTCCATTCTCTCCGGGGCTTGGGTGCCCGCAGTAGGGACCGTTTCCCCCGTTTCAAAATCGGCTCGGTCTTGCTTGGATTCGTCTTCGAGGGGAATGGTTTCTCGGGATTCGGTCTCCAGTGAGTCGGTTGAAGGTGATCGGAGGGTGTTCTTGAATCGCGCAAGGGAACGCTTACAGGCAGCGAAACGTCCTGTCACGTAGTAATCTATCATGGACCGAAGGAACGGTCGCGGCTTCCCGCCTGTGTCGGGCTAACCGAGCAGGCCAGCCCAACTGGTGATGACGAAGCTTCTAGCGTTTTTCTTTCTTGCCTCATCCGCCCTTGGCCAGAGCAATACGGGAGAACTGCGTCTCAAGGTCACCGATCCCGCTGGCCTCGGTGTAAAGACCGCGATCGAACTGGTGAGTGAAGGGAATCAATTTCGCGAAACTTATGTCACCGACGAGGAGGGTCAAGCCGTCGCTCGCCGCCTGCCATTCGGGATCTACACCGTCGAAGTCCGGCATGAAGGGTTCGCCCCATTTCGGGAATCTCTCGAGGTTCGATCGGCCCTTCCCGAAGAGCACATGATCAACCTCAGTTTGGCCGCCATGAATTCAGCTGTGGAGGTCAAGGACACGGACACGCTTGTCGATCCGCATCGGACCGGTACGATCAATCGAATCGGCTCGGAAATGATCGAGGATCGAGCGACTTCCTTGCCGGGCCGCTCACTCGAGGACCTCGTGAGTTCGCAGCCGGGCTGGCTCGATGAGGGCAACGCTGTTCTGCATCCGCGCGGCTCTGAATACCAGACCCAGTTTGTCGTGGACGGAATTTCCCTCACCGACAATCGCTCTCCGAGCTATGGCCCTGAAATCGAAGCGGACGACGTCCAATCCTTGAGCATTTACACGGCGAATATTCCGGCCGAGTATGGACGAAAGATGGGTGGCGTCGTCGAAGTGAACACCAAGCGAGACACGCGCGCGGGCTGGCACGGACAGACGGCCCTCTCGGGCGGAAGCTTTGATACGGCGGGCGCCTATGCCAGGGCCCAGTACGTTATGGGGAGAAATACACTGGGCATTAGCGCAGCCGGCGACAGGACCGATCGCTATCTGAATCCACCCGTCATCGAGAACTATACGAACAACGGCACGACGGGTGACTTCGCCCTCACCTACGAGCGAGACCTGACCGACAGCGACCGCCTAGGCCTGAGCGTGCGCCACGAGCTCTCCCGGTTTCGTGTGCCGAACGAGCAATTGCAGCAGGCCGCGGGCCAGAGGCAGGACCGCGATAACTCCGAAACAATCGGAATCGTCTCCTATCAGCACATTTTCTCACCCAATGCTGTGGGTAACTTGCGCGGAATGGTGAGGGATGACTCGGACGATTTAGATTCAAATCCCTTCTCGACGCCCATTATCGCCTTCCAGGACCGCGGCTTTCGCGAAGGATACTTCAAGGGAACCATCTCGTTTCATCGTGGCGGTCAGGAGTGGAAGGGCGGCGTCGAATGGGATTCAACCTTTCTCCGCGAGCAGTATAGCGACCGGATCACGGATCCGAGCCGATTCGATCCCGCGACTCCGGTAACCTTTGCCTTTCAGGGCCGCCGTCCCGACCTCGAGCAATCTGCCTTCGTTCAGGATCTGGTTCGCCTCGGCAAATGGACCGTGAGCGCGGGACTTCGTTGGGACCATTATCAACTGTTGGTGAACCAGAATGCCTTGAGCCCGCGTTTGGGCCTCGCACGATACTTTCCCAGGGTCAACTTGGCCCTCCACGCGTCATATGACCGGGTGTTTCAGACGCCGGCCTTTGAGAATCTCCTCCTCTCGAGTTCCCCCGAGGTTCTCGTGCTGAATCCAAATGTCCTGCGGCTGCCGGTCAAGCCTTCTCACGGCAACTACTACGAGTTCGGATTCACAAAGGGTTTCTTCGGAGAACTCAGGCTCGAGGGAAACTACTTTCGTCGGTACGTCGACAACTACGCGGACGACGACCAATTGCTGAACACCGCGGTCAGCTTTCCGATCTCGTTTCGCAAAGCCGCCATCTACGGCGCGGAGGGAAAGATCGACCTCCCCCATTGGCGCAGGCTGTCGGGCGAGATCAGCTATTCGTACATGGTGGGATCAGCCTTCTTGCCGGTCGACGGCGGGCTTTTCCTCGGTCAAGCGGCAACGAACGCGCTCGGTCGCTCAAGCGGCCGCTTGTGGGCTTCTCAGGACCAGCGCAACACCGTCAGCAGCCGCTTTCGATACCAGCTCTCACGACGAGTCTCGGTCGCGCTCGGCGGTAATTACGGCAGCGGACTTCCCGTCGCATTCGACGGGAACAACGAGCAAGCGCTCGCCCAGTATGGCCAGCAGGTCGTCGATCGGGTGAACCTACTTCGCGGGCGCGTGAAGCCTTGGCTCTCAATCGACGCCTCCGCCGGGCTCGATCTCTGGAAGAAGGACGATCTGGCCGTGCGACTGCGCGCGGATGTGAAGAATTTGAACGACCGTCTGAATCTGATTAATTTTGCGGGTCTGTTTTCCGGAAATGCGATCTCGCCGCCGCGTAGCGTCGCCGCTCGGCTCAGCTTCGACTACTAGCCCAAAAAGCAGAAGGCCCGCCCGGAGGCGAGCCTTCCAGGGGAGAAAGTTCGAAGGCCAATCGCGGATGGCCCGAGAACCCTTTCCTCGAGTCGAGTCTAGTGAGCCGTCCAGCCGAAGTCAAGCGAGAGGAATGGAGTTGAAATGGAGTTGGATGGAGTTAATTCTCGATTGCGTCTAAGCCATTTTTTTTCAGCGGAATATGCGCATTGCGATGCGATCAGGAAGGTGCTCATCTACCTCGGCTTCTGGCGCAGGCGGTCCGCCCATGCCGTAGAAGTCCTCTGCATTGATGGGTTTACTCGCCAGGCCTAGCTGAAGGACCTGGAGGTGGCTGCTGCGGTCGAAGACCTTGTCAGGGAGAGCCCGCTTAATGAAAATTCGGAATCCGCCAAAAGCCAAACCAGCGATGACCGCGAACAGGCAGATGGTGCCGGTTCCGAAAATAGCTCCCACGATCATCATTTCGATGCTAGGTTCCTTGAACTGGAACGTCGGCTCATTCCAGGTGACTTCGGTACCGGATTGAATCTGCTCTAGCAATGTGCCTGCTTCAGCCCCTGTCGATGCGCCGCTGACAAAACTGAGCTTGGTGACCGTACGCTTGGCGAAAAGCGCCGGCGGACGGGCGCTAGGGTTTGAGCCGTTGACGTTCAACCTCTGCCCTAGCCGTCTCAGTTCGTCTGCGGCGATCTGAGGCGTGGGGTAATCGGCGATCAGCAGAGTGACTTCATGGCCGTTCAGTCGATAACGGGCCTCTTCAGCTTCGGCACCGTGCGCAAAGCCCAGCCAGTCGCCCGGCTCGACGGGGAAAAACAGATTGAGGACGGCGGGGCCTAGGATGTAGTGATCGGACCGTTCGACCATGCGATCTGTCGGGAGATGCTGCCAGATGGTCGGCAAGGGGCCATCCTCAGCGTGATGCCCGACCTCAGCGACCAGGGCCTTTAGGTCCGATTCAAGCTTGGGGAGATCGCTCCCGCGGACATCGAGGACCAGATTGCCGTCGAGCACGAGCGCATGATCGCGCGACATCGCGGAATGTTCGGTAAGATCCGCGTGCGGCATGTCCTGCGTCCGCAGAAAGGAATATTCGCCGTACGCCCCGCTCGGATCCTTCATGCGATAGAGCGTGACTTCCAGCCGGGCCGGTCCGCGCTCGTATGTGTCGCGCTCGCCGGCAGCGAAGCCATATTCCTCTGCCGCCTCCGCGGAAATCCTAGCTTCGGTCGTGGTTGTCTGCGAGGGCGAAAAAACGTTCCTGGCGCTGGCGTTCCAGCGAGCGAACGAATCTGGCAAAATCCGCTCGGCCGAGGTGGTGAGCGCAGACACGAATACGATAGCGGCAAGTATTAGAATTTTTCCGGACATGAGCTCCTCGATCGTTAGATGCCAAAAGTCTACTTGGGGTTCCCGCTGGAAGCCACTGTTCCCGCGTCGGCGTGGTTATCGGAGACGAGCTTTTGCTTGTTGTAGGAGAGGCTATTGAGGCTATCGAGGTATGAGGCGATCCCGCGGTACAGGCCGTCTGCAATGCGCTGGCGCTGATCAATTTTCCGCAGCAACTTCTCGTCGTTCGGGTTGCTGACAAAGGAAATTTCCGAGAGCACCGATGGCATGTCTGCGCCGATCAGCACCACGAAGGGAGCCTTTTTCACCCCGCGGTTCTTCTCGCTGTGGCTCACGACCTGAAGCCGCTGCGCGAGGGAATCCTGGATATCGCTTGCAAACTCCTTTGATTCCTCGAGCTTCTCGTTGCGAGCGATTTTCTTGATGATGTCCTGGAGATCGTGCAGCGACTCCTGGGCAAGGGCGTTTTCGCGGGAGGCCACCTCCATCGATTCCTCCGAAGTGGCGAAGTTGAGGTAGTAAGTCTCGACGCCGCGGGCCGCCGGGTCGTGGCTCGAATTTGCGTGGATCGAGATGAACAGGTCCGCCTTGGCCTCGTTGGCAATCTTGGTGCGATCCTCGAGTGGAATGAAACTGTCGTCCTTCCGCGTGTAGATCACGACCGCGCCCGGGAGCTTTTGCTCGATCAAATGTCCGAGTCGCAAGGCCACGTCCAAACAGAGATCCTTCTCCATTAGTCCGCGCGGGCCAATCGTTCCCGTGTCGTGTCCGCCGTGGCCGGGGTCAATCACAATGCGGCTGATTTTCAGACCGAGCGCTCGCGTGAGCGAGCGCTGGCCGTCACGCGTCGGCTTCGATTCTGACAGCGGCCCGGGAACCAGGCTAACGGGGCCGTTCGAATTCCTCTTCGGCATCGGCAGGGGCTCGAGCGGCGACTCTGAGACGGATGTCTTCGCTGCGACCCTGAGGGGCGGGAGAGCCGGTTCGGCGGTCTTGTTGTCGGAACCGACGGAGACGGACTCGCTCGGAACAACCGGTAACCCGTCGCCGGATTTTCCGCCTGCGATCTTCGCGAGCGCAGACTCATTCGCCGATCGAGGTAGAGGTACGAGTTTCGTCGCCGCGGCGGCCGGCCGAGCGTATACGTCAATCACGAGCCGAAACGGATTGGAGAGCAGAAAGGCTGAATAATCCCGCGCGCCGTTCACATCCAATACCAGCCGCACGACGTCTGGCTTGTTTTGCGCGACGCGAACCGATTTCAGCAGCCCGTTATTCACGTCGAGTGTCTTGCCGACGAGTTTGGGATTGATCCGGGCCTTGTAGAGATCGAAATAAATTCGATCGGGAATTCGAATGGCATCGTAGCGGATGGTGTCCTCAAGCGTCACGACAATGCGCGTTGAGTCTTCTGCGGTCCAGGTGTGGACGTCCTCGACCGAGGGAGTGCGCCGGTCCGAAATCCGCGGCTCGACGGCCTGACGCCGCAGATCCGGCCCGGGAATGCGGACGGTGTCTCGCCGGGCGGAGACTTCCTTCAGCGCTTGCCGCGCATCACCAGCTCTGTCCGAGCGCGGAAACCGCCTTAGAAACTCCTGGAAACTGGCTTCGGCGTCGGCGGATTTGTTGAGGTCGTCCCTTTGGATCTCGCCGATCGAAAAAAGGGCGCCGGAGCGGTAGCGGCTACCCGGATATTGAGTGAGCAAAAAATTGTATCGATCGATCGCCGCCTGAAAATAGCGTGGATCAAACAGGCGGCCCATTTCTCGGTACAACTCGCCTTCGGCCATCAGTGCCGGCGCAGCCTGTTCGGTGTCGGGGGCAATCAGGTAGACCCGGTGATATGCCGAGACGGTCCGCTTGTAATCATCGAGCGAGCGATCCGGTTCCAGGTAGCCCTCGAGGGTCGTCCGCATCTTCACGGCCCGCTCGAACTGCAAACGCGCATCCGCCCTGGTATCGGCCGCGGCCGGCGGGACGAGCGACATCGCTAGGGCGGTCGCGAGCACGATCGCAGCCCACCCGGTCGTTGATTGAGTTCGAGCCAAACTGATCGGTTTCATTCGTTCGTGAAAACCACCCGGCCCCTCGGCTCCAGTTCCCGCCTCACTGCCGGCCTTGGCGGACTCCAAAGCGTTGAGCTGCGACCCGACCCGGGCTGAAAGTATGCGTCGGTTACCTTTTGCACGTAACGTTGAGTTTCCGGATATGCCGGGACGCCCCGGCTCTGGTCCACGGCGCGCTCACCGGCATTGTACGCCGCAAGCGCCTTCATCAAGTTGCCTTTGTAGCGATCGAGCAACGATCGTAAATAGGTCGTCCCGCCCTCTACATTCTCGGCCGCATCGAACGGATTGCCAACGCCGTATCGTTCCGCAGTCCCAGGAATTAACTGCATCAGTCCCACGGCTCCCTTGCTTGAAACCGCCAGCGAATTCCACCCCGATTCGGTGTCGATCACGGCCTTGACCAGCGCCGGATCCACCTTGTGCCGTTCGGCTGCCGCACGCACGATGCGATCCAGCCGGTCATCGGACCGGGTAGCGGACCGCTCGGAGGCCGGCGTCGAAGCAACGCTCGTGGCCTGCGGGGCGCCGGGCGAATGACTCATCATACTCCCATGACGCGTCGTCGGGGAATCCTCGTTCGTGTAGACCAGCTTGCCGCGGTCATCTATGTTGGGTGCGATTTGCGCGCGAGCCGGTGCGGCCAGCGCTCCCGCTGCGAGGATTACGGCGGCCATGACGTTCCTGGTCATAGTCTCGGGGAATGCGGAACACTCTGCTTCGACACGAAGAGCGCCCCAGGCACACGGCGAGAAATCCGCTCAGAAAGGGGAAGCGCCCGGGCTTACAGTTTGGCGCGCTGGAAATTATAACAAGCCGTCTAGAAGGGGGTATACGTGACTGATGGCCTTTTCTATGCTCGATGTGTCTTTTCCGCCAGCCTCCGCCAAATCGGCCCTTCCGCCGCCCGAGCCGCCTACGAGCTTGGCCAGTTCTTGAGCGATCTTACCGGCGTGGAGACGCGACGTGAGATCTTTCGTAACTGCCGTGATTAGAGCAACCTTGCCGTCTTCGGCAGTGGCTAATACGACCACGCCTGACCCGAGCTTCCCGCGCAGCACATCGACCAGCTGGCGGAGGGCTTCGCGGTCGAACCCGGTGACCCGCGCTGCGAGCACGCGGACGCCCTTAACCTCGCGAGTTTTTTCCAGCAGTTCTTGGGCTTCCGAGCCTGCCGCCTTGCGTTTTAGCATCTCCAACTGCCGCTCAAGCTGCTTGACGGCCTCGATTTGGCGCTCGACTGCGACGACCAGTTCGCTTTCCCCGACATTCAGCAGACCGGCAGCGGTGCGGAGCGATGAAAGCGCGCGCTGGTACTCGGCCAGTGCGCGGTCGCCCGAGATGGCCTCGATCCGGCGAATACCCGCAGCAGTCGACTGTTCGGCGAGAATCTTGAATATGCCGATTTCGCCAGTGCGGCCGACATGCGTGCCGCCACAAAGTTCCTTCGAATAGAAACCGCCCTCGCAGGATGGATCGGGAATGGTGACCACGCGGACATTCTGCTCGGGGTATTTGTCGGCGAAAAATGCGAGCGCGCCCGAGGCGAGGGCGTCGTCAATGTTCATGATGTCGGTGCGGAGTTCGAGATTGCGGAGGATTTCGTCGTTCACTTGCTGCTCGATGTCCGAGAGCTCGCTTGAATCGACGGCGGCGAAGTGCGAAAAATCGAAGCGCAGGTGATCCGGAGCCACGAGTGAGCCCGCCTGCTTGACGTGCGGGCCTAGAACGTTGCGCAGCGCCCCGTGCATCAGGTGCGTTGCCGTGTGGTTGCGCATGTTCCGGACACGGCGCTGGGCGTCGGCGACGGTGGCGACGCGGTCGTGCACGCCGAGGTCTTCTTTGGCCAGGATGCGATGCGCGATGAGGCCGCTCACGGGATAGTAGGCGCCCAGAACCTGAGCGACTTCGAGAGTTTCCGAATTGTCGTAGAACGCGCCGAGGTCGGCGACCTGGCCGCCGGATTCGGAATAAATCGACGTGCGGTCGAGCACGATCTCAGCTTCCATGCCCTTGCGAATTTCGTTGACTTGTCCTTGCTGGGTGACGATCGCCTCGATGCAGCAATCCCGAGTGCTTGTGCCGAAATAAAAATCAGCCTCCGTCTTGAATGTTTCCGCGAGCTTCGAATAAACCGGGTTCGCCGCTTCTTTGTGAACGCCCTTCCAGGAAGCCTTCGCTCGTTCCCGTTGTTCGCGCATGGCCTGGTCGAATTCTCGCCACTCCACCTGAACGTTGGTGTCGCGGGTGACATCGTCGATAAAGTCCCGTGAAAGACCGTATGTATCGTATAACTTGAAGGCATCGCGGCCGGAGAGCCAGGACTGCGTGGACCCTGGAGCGGCAGCCTTCGCATCCGGTATTGGTTTCACGTCCGGGGAGCGCTGAATGAGTCCCTCGAGTTTCTCGAGGCCGACGATGACGGTTCGTTCAAAGCGTGCTTCTTCAGAGGCCAGTACGTTGCTTGCGCGTGCGGCCGATTCTTTTAGCTCTGGATATGCGTCGCCCATCAGATCACGAACGGCAAACGCCATTTCCGGGAAAAGATGGGTGCGCGTTGGAATTTTTAGCAGTCGGACGTGGCGGAGGGCACGCCGAACGATCTTGCGCAAGACATACCCGCGGCCTTCATTGGACGGAATCAGTCCGTCCGAAATGAGAAACGTGGCGGCGCGCGCGTGATCGGCGATGATACGCAGCGACGGCTGAGCGTCTCGATCCTGCAGTTGAATGCCTCCTTGGCTCGCCGCGATCTCAATCAGCGGTTTGAACAAATCTGTGTCGAAATTGCTGATCTTGCCCTCGAGCGCGGCCGTGACGCGCTCAAGCCCCATACCAGTATCCACCGAAGGCTTCGGCAGGGGATTGAGTTTGCCGGTTGCGTCGCGGTTGAATTCCATGAACACGAGATTCCAAATTTCGACGTATCGTCCGCAGTCGCACGGAAACCTGCAATCGGTATGACCCCGTTCAGAAGCATGCGGCCCCATGTCGTAATGGATTTCGCTGCAAGGGCCGCAGGGGCCGGTATCGCCCATGGCCCAGAAATTGTCCTTCAGGCCCAGCTTGAACAGCCGCTCTTTTGCCAAACCGATATCCGACCAAGCGGCCCGGGCCAAGGCGTCTTCGTTGAGAGTGTGCCCCGGTGATACTTCGTCTCCGCCGAAAACCGTGACGTAGAGCTTTTCGCCGGGAATGCCGAACCATTTTGGCGAACTAACCAGTTCCCAGGCCATCGCGATTGCGTCCTTCTTGAAGTAGTCGCCGAAGGAGAAATTGCCGAGCATCTCGAAGAAGGTGTGATGGCGATTCGTGAAGCCGACATTTTCAAGGTCGTTGTGCTTGCCTCCGGCGCGCACGCATTTCTGACAGCTGGTCGCACGCTTGTAGTCGCGTTGGTCGGTACCGAGAAAAACGTCCTTGAACTGGTTCATCCCCGCGTTGGTGAATAGCAACGTGGGGTCGTTCGTCGGGACAAGAGACGAACTGCGCACAACGCGATGGCCGCGCTCAGCGAAGAATCTCAGGAATGTCTTGCGGACTTCATTGCCAGTCAATCGATCCTCGAATGAATCGGGGGCCGAGCCAGCCTCGCGCAGCCCCCGATACTTGTCTTTCTGGAAGCGAACGACCTACAGAATTACCAGTCACCCGGCTCACCTTTTGCTGTAGTTGTCTACCGGCCAGAGAACACGCGCCCGGGTGTCCGGGGCCGGTCAAGCGGCTGACTGGGCACGCATGGCTTCGGTCAAAAACGTCACGGAATAATATTAGGGACAGACGTCCCCGAGCGCAAGCGGTCGAGATTGCATGTGCCTTATCGCTCGGCAGATTTGCTTCCCGTGCTATCCTCCGCCGATGGAACTCAACCTCCGCGTCCCCGGCGACCTTGCCCAACGCCTCAGCACCCGGGGGGCGCCCTCTCCCGCCGTGACCTCGAAGCCTTTGCGCTCAGAAGGCAAGGTAGACTCCTCCGAAGCAGAGCCGCGACAACTTCTCTGTTTCGATCCCGCTACGAACTCGACTGTTTACTCAAGGCACATGAGGGCCCGATGAAGGATGACATCCGTCGTGCTCTCCGCGATCGTCACCACTGGTCTCCGCTTGTGTGCGGCGACGAATCCAGGGCTATCCGGCTCGGTGGCCATCGAGGCCGTCGGCGCTCGCGCGAAATCGTCCGGGTCAGCTGTGCGAGCCGCAGGCGCGACCCGAGTTGAGCTACCGACGATCAGCCGTCACCGGGAATCGGCTTGTCGAGTTCAGGTACGTCTTCTCGAATGACGCCGCCTTCGACCTGTCCAAGAAGAAGGCGGAGTTCGGCGCGGATGGTGTCGGCGGAGAATCCTGCACGGAGAAGGCTGCGAGAGATCGACGCGATCCTGCGATGATCGAGCGCGCCGCGAACATGCGCGAGCGAGCTCTTCAGCCGGGCGCGCACGAGTGCGGCTTCGTCGGTCTCGGAGAAGACCACGGCGAGCGCGGCGTCGATATGGCGGTCGGGGACGCCGCGACTGCGCAGTTCGCGCGCTATGCGAAAGCGGCCCTGGTGACGCGACTGGGCGTGCTGGCGAGCGTAGTCGGCAGCGTAGCGTGCATCGTCGAGGTAGGTCAGTTCTCGCAGGCGCGCGATGACGGAGGAAATGATTTCTTTGTCGTCCGCGCGGCGTTCGAGATACTCACGCATTTCATGAATTGAGTGCGCCCGCCGCGTCAGGGCGCGGAGCGCCGAGGCGTAGATCTCTTGTTCGGTCGAGAGTCTGCGAGCGAAGGAGCACACGGGAAGGAGCATAGCAGGTGACACGGGTGAAGGGCGAGAGGTGGACGACGAGCTAGCGGTGGCCGAGGCGTTCGAATTCGTTCATGGCGCGCTCCATATCCTCGCGGGCCGCGTCGGCCGAGGACCGAATGCCCTGGACGCGGAGCCGGAAGTCGTCCGGATTCGAGGCGCGCAAGATGGCTTCTTCGATCGTGATGAGGTTGCGTGAGTATAGATCAAAGAGCGATTGATCAAAGGTTTGCATGCCGTACTGGCTGGTTCCGGCGGCAATGGCCTCGCGGATCAAGCGCGTCTTATCAGGGTTGATAATGCAATCGCGGATATACCCGGTCGAGATCATCACTTCGACGGCCGGAACGCGGCCCTGGCCCTCACGCTTGCGCACGAGGCGCTGACTGATGACCGCTTTGAGAGTGGAAGCG
>Ga0210409_10003383_pt1 | contig 17942 bp, 11 predicted proteins | sample IncBWH17MmetaG_FD_161649 | JGI IMG/M metagenome (GOLD analysis project Ga0210409, IMG submission 161649) | Forest soil microbial communities from Barre Woods Harvard Forest LTER site, Petersham, Massachusetts, United States - Inc-BW-H-17-M | ecosystem: Environmental > Terrestrial > Soil >... | reverse complement strand
AACCAATCCCAGGTGCGCTTCAACCCTTCCTCAAATCCGAAGCGTGCACGATACCCCAGCACCTCCCGCGCGAGGTCGATATCGGCTTGCGAATCGCGGATGTCTCCTTCGCGCGGCGCTGCATATTTTGCGTGGGCGGGGCGGCCCGTAATTTTTTCGAGCAGCGCGAGCGTTTGATTCAATGTGTAGCGACTTCCCGTGCCGATGTTGAAGGCCAGGCCGGGCGCGCCTTTTGCTTCGGCGGCAAGCAAAATTGCCTCTACGACGTTTTGCACGTAGACAAAGTCGCGCGATTGCTCGCCATCGCCGTAAACTGTGGGTTGCGTACCCGCCAGCAGAGCCGTGCTAAAAAGCGATAGCACGCCGGAATAGGCGGAGCCGGGATCTTGTCGCGGTCCGAACACATTGAAAAAACGGAGCGCGACAAATTCCAGCCCGTACAGTTCTTGGAACACCCTGCCATAGGCTTCGCCCACTTGCTTGGTAAGGCCGTAGGGGGAAATCGGCGCCAGGGGAGTACTCTCCGGAATCGGCAGGACAGAAGTTTTTCCGTAGACGGAGCAGGAGCTGGCAAAAACCACGCGCTTTACTTTCGCATTGCGAGCTGCCACCAGGACATGCAGCGTGCCGTCCACGTTGATCCGATTTGTCTCGATCGGGTCCTTTACCGAACGCGGGACGGACGTCTGCGCCGCCAGATGAATCACCCGCTCCACGCCTCGGCATGCTTCGGCCAGGGCTTCCAAATTCGTGATGCTGTCTTGGAATAATTTAATTTTTGAATTTACGGTTTCAAGGTTTGCGGCTTTGCCAGTGGACAAATCGTCCAGCACCGCGACGTCGTGGCCGCGCCGGACCAATTCATCCACGGTATTCGAGCCGATGAATCCCGCGCCGCCGGTTACTAGATAGCGCATTCATTCACTCCTGAGGTGGCTTAGTAGTGCAGCCGCTCTTGGCTGTCCTGGACAGTCCTGGGTGCGCAAAAGCGGACAGCCAAGAGTGGCTGTCCTACGAAAATACCGATCCGGGACATCGCCGCGGCGAATTTTACCTGTTTCCCAATCACGCGGTTGCCGCGGCGTGCATCTAAACACCAGGCCCGACACATCTGGTGTCCGGACACTTTTTTCTGTACCCTGAATATAGCGTGCCCCCTGGGCGGATTCTTGACGTCTAAGTTTGCATGCTGGAAAGGGAGGGCGCGACCCGGCTTCGCCGCTCTAAACCAATCCATTGCTGAGGACACGCGCAAAGCTCCATCGCTTCGCTTCCGTTGCGCCGCTGCTGGCGGTGGCGCTGGCGTTCGCTTCCATCGGACTGGCGCAGCAGTCCAAACCCTCGAAGAAACGCGCGAAATCTCCTGCGCCTTCCGCGGCGCCGCCAACTGTTCCGGTTCCATTTCAGCCGGGTGAAATTCTCGCATACCGCGTCCTGTTTTCAAAATACGCGGTGAATGCCGCCAAGATCGAAACCACGGTCGTCGAGCAGCGCAATTTCTTCGGGCATCCGGCCTGGCATTTCCGCGCCACCGCTCACACCATGGATACCACGCGCGCGCTTTATGCCATTGACGATCAGTTCGATTCCTACACCGCCGCTGCCAACCTGTTCACCCTGCAATTCGAGATGTACCTCCACGAACAAGGGAAGGCGCAAACGAATTTGTATCGCATGACGACCGAAGGCGATCCGGCCCCGAGCGATGCCACCGCGCTTCGCGTTACCCCGGGAACGCGCGACGCCATCAGTTTTCTATATAATTTGCGCGCCGCGGATTGGCAGCGCACACCGGAGCTGCGAGTTCCCGTATTCGATGGCCGGCGTCTCTATGACGTCGTGGCGCGAATTGATACGCCGCAGGGCAACGTCAGTGTTCCGGCCGGAAATTTCCCCGCCTTTCGCCTCTCCCTCGTGTTATTCGATCACGGCAAGGAATTGACGGACACGCGGTTTTGGCTGTGGGTAACCCGGGACGCGGCCCACACGCCGGTCCTCGTTGAGGCCGAGATCCCGATCGGCACGGCTCGAATCGAACTTACGCATTTGCCCTGACCAGCCATTCAGCCTTTCCTCGATCAAAATCCGCAGGCTGAAGCCCACGCCACAAAAACAAATGGCCCGGCTCTACAGAGGAGAGCCGGGCCTTTTTCCATCTTTTTTCTTACTGTTTTCGATCAGTGCACCGGAGGCACTACCGGCGCAGGTCCTACCGGCGGCAACTGGCCCTTTCGTAACCCCGCCGCGACGGGAGCAGGCTTGGAGAGCGCGATCTCCAGGGCCTGATCCACCGTGCGCACGTAGTGAATTTGCATTCCATCGAGCATGTGCGGCTGCAGGTCTTCCTTCAGGTTCGGCTCATTTTCCGCAGGCAAAATCACCTCGCGGATTCCTGCGCGCTTGGCCCCGAGCACTTTTTCCTTGATCCCGCCGACCGGCAGAACAATGCCGGAGAGCGAAATCTCGCCCGTCATGGCCACGCGTGGGCGGATGGGCCGGCCGGAGAGCAGGCTCACCAGAGCGTTGACCATGGCCACGCCGGCCGAAGGGCCATCCTTCGGCACCGCGCCCGAAGGCACGTGGATGTGAATGTCCTGCTTCCGGAAGAAGTCGGGATCGATGTCGTAGCGCTCGGCATTGGCGCGCACCCACGTCAGCGCCGCCGTCATCGACTCCTGCATCACTTCGCCCAGATGCCCGGTCATGGTGAACTGCTTTCCGCCCCGCATGCGGCTGGCTTCGATGAAGACGATGTCGCCGCCCGCGGGCGTCCAGACGAGTCCGACCGAAACGCCGGGCGTCTTGACGCGTTCCTCGACTTCCCGTTCGGCGCGGAACTTCGGCACGCCAAGGGCTTCGTGAACAACCTCGGGAGTCACTACCAGCTTTTGGGTCTTGCCCTCGGCGATGCGCCGCGCCTGCTTGCGGATCAACGTGGCGATTTCACGTTCGAGGTTCCGCACACCGGCTTCGCGCGTGTAGCTGTGAATGATCTCGCGCAAGCCGTCGTCGGTAAATTCGATTTGCTCGCCGATTTTGATCCCGTGCTCATTGGCCTGCTTGGGAATCAGGTACTTGTTGGCGATGTGGACCTTCTCCACCTCGATATACCCGGCGAGTTCGATAATTTCCATGCGATCGCGCAGCGGCTCCGGAACCGGGTCGATCATGTTGGCCGTGGCGATGAAAAGCACCTTGGACAGGTCAAACGGCACGTCCAGATAATGATCGCGGAACGAGGCGTTCTGCTCCGGATCGAGCACTTCCATCAACGCCGCCGACGGATCGCCCCGGAAATCGCGCCCGAGCTTGTCCACTTCGTCCAGCATGAAAACCGGATCGTTGGTTTCGGCGCGGCGAATTCCCTGAATGATTTGTCCGGGCAGCGCGCCGATATACGTCCGGCGGTGGCCGCGGATTTCCGCTTCATCGTGCATCCCGCCCATCGAGATGCGCACGAACTTGCGGCCCAGCGCCCGCGCAATAGATTTCCCGAGCGAAGTTTTCCCCACGCCTGGCGGCCCAAGGAAGCACAGGATCGGTCCCTTCATGCCCGGCTTGAGTTTCTTCACGGCCAGATAATCGAGGATCCGTTCTTTCACCTTTTCCAGGTCGTAGTGGTCCTCATCCAGAATGGCTTGCCCCTTCGCGATGTCGATCTCTTCCACCCCCGAGGATTTCATCCAGGGAAGCGAGGTCATCCATTCCAGGTACGTGCGCGCAACCATGTACTCGGCGGAGGCCGGTGTCATCTTCGCCAGGCGTTTCAACTCGCGCTCGCACTCCTTGCGTGCCTCCGCGGACATGCCGGATTTTTCGAGCTTTTCGCGCAGCTCGTCGATCTCGGCCTGGCCGTCGTCGGATTCGCCCAGTTCCTTGTGAATCGCCTTGAGCTGCTCGCGCAGCAGGTATTCGCGTTGGCTCTGGCTGACTTGCTCCTGCACTTGCTCCTGGATCTTGTTGCGCAGCTCCAGGACTTCCAACTCCTTGGAGAGTTCGCGAATCAGGGTTTCCAGGCGGCGCCGCACATCGGCCGTTTCCAAGAGTTCCTGGCGAAGCAAAGTGGGAAGGGAAGGCAAGTTCGCGGCAATGAAATCGGCGAGGCGGACCGGGTCTTCGATATTGAGCGCGGCAGTCTGCAAATCATCCGAGAGTTGCGGGGAGCGCGCCACGACGTCGCGGAACAGTTCGCGGGCGTTGCGTTCGAGCGCCATTAATTCCGCGTCCTGGTCGCCGACCAGATCCGGCTGGATTTCGACGCGAGCCGTCAGGTAAGGCCGGAAGCTGATAAGTTCCACCACACGAATCCGTTGCAGCCCTTCCAGGAAAACTACAACGTTTCCGTTGGGCATGCGCACTAATTTATGGATTTTCGCGGCCGTGCCGACCATGTGCAGATCCGCCGCGGCGGGCTCTTCAACTCGGGGATCGTGTTGGGCCACGATTCCAAGCAGTTTTTCGTCTCCGTGCAGGGAGTTCAACAGAGCCAGCGATCCCTCGCGCCCGACGGTCAGAGGCTGAACGCCTCCCGGAAACAATACTGTATCCCGAACGGGCAGAATCGGAAGCTCTTTCGGAATTGGAATCGATTTTTCGCTCATTGGGTCCCCCTTAAATTCCTGCGGCAAACAACCATATCATTGCCCGACACTTACGTTAGATGCAGGACCAACGCAAAAGATACCACGAAGAAGCATATCGATTAGCAACAACCTTTAGTGTGTGCCACTAAAGTGTTAGAATCTGGCGAGTAGCCATTAAGATCTTTGGTAAGACAATAAAAATAAAACCTTTAATAACAATCTGACCCCATATCCGCATTCTCGCCCCCGCTATTCCTCCGCCTTTAGCTCACATCGGCAAGTTAAGAAACCTCGTGAGCCCACAGGAATAGGGAGCAGAATCTAGCAAGACCGCCAGGGGAATGAACCCCTGTTCAACTCAACCCTGGCTGATGGACCGCGCAAACTGCAGGGCGCTTTCCCGGTCCTGGAGGCGCCCTTCGAGCTGCGCCTCTTCTACGGCCAGCAGGATTGCCCTGAATCGGGGTCCCGGTAGCAAACCCATGCTCTTAAGATCATCACCCGTGACCAGCTTAGGGGGATACACTTTTTCGGGCGGAGTTTCCACAAGAAACCGCTGTACGAAGGTATAGGCATCGAGATTTCTGTGGCTTGACAGGCAATCGAGGCGGTGCAGTTCCAGGTGTTCTTCAAATCGCGGCAAGCGCACAAATCGCTTGAGCGTGGCGGTGCGCATCTCGTGGACATCCTTGAAGCGGAGATGATTGGCCACCAGCGCTTCGATCTGCTCGGTGTCCTCGTTCGAAAAGCGCAAGCCGCGGCAAATGTGTTCGGCCATGCGCGCGCCGACCTCCACGTGGCCGTCGAAGCGGATACGTGTGCCCGGCCCGGTTGCCGGGGCAAAGGTTGGCGGCTTGCCCACGTCGTGCAGAAGCACACCCCAGGCCAGCGTGGGGGCGCAATTGGGCTGCAGCATTTCCAGCATCATGCGTGTGTGAATCCACACATCGCCTTCCGGATGATATTGCGGCGGCTGCTCGACGCCCTTCATCCGCGCAATGTCAGGGAGCACCACGGCAAGTAATCCGGTGTCCTCCAGCAACTCGAATCCGCGGCGCGCGGCGCCCTCGGTCAGCAGCTTGGTCAGTTCGTCGCGAATGCGTTCGGGTGAAACTTGCGTAATTTGCGCGGCCAGATTCTGGGCCGCCGTCATCGTTTCCGATTCGATCCGGAAGCCAAATCGCGCGGCGAATCGCACGGCCCGCATCATGCGCAATTTATCTTCGGCAAAACGCAGGCGCGGATCGCCGATCGCGCGCACGATGCCCGCGCGCAAATCGGCGCGTCCTTCGACAAAGTCGAGCACTTCGCCCGTCGCCGGGTCCATCAACAATCCATTGATCGTGAAATCGCGCCTGCGAACGTCTTCCTTCGGAGAGTCCGAGTAGACGACGTGATCTGGATGGCGGCCGTCGGAGTAGCCAATGTCAGAGCGAAACGTGGCCACCTCGACCTGCGCGCCGTCCTCCACCACCAGGATCACGCCGAATTTCGCGCCGACGGCGAGGCTGTTCGGAAAAAGTTCCTGCACGCGCTCCGGGCGCGCGTCCGTGCAAACGTCGTAATCCGCAGGCTCGCGGCCCAGCTCCAGATCGCGCACGCACCCGCCCACGAGGTACGCCTGATGCTCGTGCTGGAGCAGCGTCGCGCAGATTTTTTCGGCCAATTGGCGCGGAGTCATTCTTGAATTATGCGCCAGTCGGCGCGACGAACAAAGGATTCCTACGCCACTCACCGGGAGTGGCTGATTGTCCTTCTACGCATTGTCAACGCGCCACTCCCCGCGCAATAATCAATCCCATGAACACGACCACAGCGTTTTCCAAAGGGCAATTTGCCGCATCCCCTGAATTCGAAAAAAATCTCGACCGTCTCGCCGAAGTCGCGGTGCGCGCCGGGCTGGGGCTCGCCGCCGGGCAAGAAGTGGTGATGACCGCCACGCTGGATGCTGTCCCTCTCGCGCGGCGCATCACGGAGCACGCTTATAAGGCGGGCGCCAAGCTTGTGACTACCTTGATTACAGACGAAGAGTCGGCGCTGTTACGCTTCCGCTACGGCCCGGATGCCAGCTTCGACGCCGCTGCATCCTGGCTCTATGAGGGCATGGCGAAGGCGTTCCAGAGCGGGGCGGCGCGGCTGGCCATCACCGGCGGTGATCCCTCTCTGCTCTCGAAGGAAGATCCGGAGAAAGTGAGCCGGGCGAATCGCTCCATGTCGAAAGCATATCGCCCTGCTTTGGAGCTGATTACGCGCCACGCCATCAACTGGACCATCGTAGCCTGCGCCACTCCGCCGTGGGCGGCGGCCGTATTTCCCGATCTGCCGCAGGAAGAAGCGATGGCCCGGCTTTGGAGCGCCATCTTCGCGGCGTCTCGCGCCGACCAGCTCGATCCAGTGGCGGCATGGAAAAAACATGACGCGAACTTGCACTCTCGCTGCCGCTGGCTGAACGAGAAGCGCTATTCGGCCTTACACTTCCGCGGGCCGGGCACGGATCTGCGCGTGGGCCTTGCCGACGATCACCTGTGGCTGGGCGGAGGCACAACAGCAGGGAACGGGCTGTACTGCATCGCTAATATGCCGACCGAGGAAGTTTTCACCACCCCGCACAAAGACCGCGTGGATGGGCACGCGACCAGCACCAAGCCGCTGTCGCACCAGGGCACGATGATCGAAGATATTTCTGTGCGATTCGAGGCCGGGAAAATTATGGAGGCTCGAGCCGCGCGCGGCAATCAGGTCTTGCAGCGGATGATCGAGACCGACGAAGGTGCGCGGCGGCTCGGCGAAGTTTCCCTCGTGCCGCACTCGTCGCCGATCGCGTCCAGCGGTTTGCTCTTCATGAACACACTTTTCGACGAGAACGCCGCCTGCCATATTGCCCTTGGACAGGCCTACAGCAGCTGCTTGAAGGACGGTGACAGCCTCACTCCGGAACAACTGGCCTCGCACGGCGCAAACAGCAGCCTCATCCATGTCGACTGGATGATCGGATCGAATCGCATCGACGTGGACGGCATCCGCGCCACAGGCGATTCGGAACCGGTGATGCGCGCCGGGGAGTGGGTTTAGCGCCTGCGCAATCTTCCTTTTTTCGGTGACTGTCGCAGCAATTTGTAGCGCCCGCCTTCAGGCGGGCACATTAGGGGCAAGCAGATGCCCGCCTGAAGGCGGGCGCTACAAGAACCAACCGCGATTTCCAACCCAAACTCGTTAGGGCTTGCATTGGCATATTTTTCAATCTTCTTTCCTCTCCTGAGGTGCTTTTGTCATCGAGCCGCCGAATTGAATTTTCGAAAATCCGAAGCGGTCGCGCAAGGCGTCGGTGGCTTGCGCCAGGCGCTCAAGTTTCTCGCGGCGCGATGCGTCAAGCAAATCGAGTTGCACGCCGCCGTGCGTGAACGAAGAGAGCGCCACGCCGACGAGTCTCACTTTTCGAGCGCGGTCGCAGTGGCGCTCGAATAATTTCTTCACGGTTTCAAACACGATGGGGTCGAGATGCGTCGGCTCGCGCAGCGTTTGCGCACGTGTGATGGTTTCAAATCCCGCGTAGCGGATTGTGACCGTGACCACGCGAGCGCTCAGTCCCGCTTCGCGCAGCCGCTTCATCGCTTTCTGGCACAGGTGGCTGAGCGTTGCATCGAGCGCGGCGCGGTCCTGGGTGTCCTCCGCAAACGTGCGATTGTGCGAAATGGATTTCGGTTCGGCGTCCACGAAAAATTCATATGTGTCACCGCCGCGCGCTTTGCGGTAAAGCGCTGTCCCCCAGCGGCCAAATTTCTGCTCGAGCTTTTCGAGCGCTGTCGCGGCCAGCTGCCCCACCTTTTCGATGCCCGCAGCCTTGAGAGCCGCTTCTGTGACCTTGCCGATTCCAGGGATGCGCCGCACGTCCAGAGGCGCGAGAAACGCCTCCTCGCTTTCGGCAGGAACCCATACCAAACCGCGCGGCTTGGCCTGATCGCTCGCCACTTTGGCGACAAGGCGTGTTCGCGCGAGGCCCGCGGAACAGGGCAGTCCGGTCGTTGCCGTAATTTCGCGCAGTAACGCATCCGCGGCCGCCAGCGGCGGCCCGTGCAGGCGCTCCGTTCCGGCGAGGTCGAGATACGCTTCGTCAACCGAAGCCATCTCCACCACCGGAGAATATTTTCCGAGGATCGCCGCGACCCGGTCGCTCCATTCAGAGTAGAGATGATGCCGCGGTTCGAGAAAAATGGCGTGCGGGCATAAACGCCCGGCCGTGCGCAGCGGCATTGCCGAATGAATTCCGTATTTCCGCGCCTCGTAGCTTGCCGTGGAAACAATGCCGCGCTGATCCGGCTGGCCACCCACGACGACAGGTTTGCCGCGCAGTTCGGGCCGGTCGAGCAACTCGACCGACACGAAGAACGCGTCCATATCGACGTGAAGTATGGAAGTGGAGAAAGGCGAGGATGTGGAGGATGAAGAATCCGCCACGGCGGAATCGCGTTTGGCCCGGAAAGTGGCGAGCTTCGGCATGACTCGTGTCCGCCACTATACACCCTGGCGAATAAATAGCGAAGACTCGATTTAGCCGCGGGCGCTACCCCAGCACCGTCCTATTCCAATGGGGTGGCGGTCCGCTTCATACGGATTTCATTTCCCCGTCACACTGCATTTACAATTTCGAACTACCTTCCCATATCAGTTCCTTTCCTTCGGAGCGAAAGATGTTGAGTTTTTCGCAGCCCTTAATTTTATAGCGGGACCTTGAGATTTAGTCACGGGGTGTTGTAGGTGGGATCGCTCATTTGCAAAAACTGGAGACTCGGCAAAATCGGCCTGTGAAGGTCTTGATCGGAGGATAAACTATGCGTAAAAGTATCTATTCATTATTTCTGGTGGGAATTCTATTCAGCACCCTCTCGCCGCATTCCGCCGCAGCTCAGGAAGGCAGAGGAACGGTCGCCGGGACTGTGAAAGACTCGGCGAATGCAGTACTGACGGGTGCGCTTGTGGAACTCCAGCCGACGGGAATGAGGGCTGTGTCCAGTGATCAAGGGCAATTCAAGATTACGGACGTCCCGGCGGGCGACTATACCCTGACAGTTTCCTACGTTGGACTTTCGCCCTCTACCACGCCCGTGAAGGTTGCTGGGGGACAGGTGGCGAATGCGGATGTGGTGCTGAGTGTCGCTGGTGTGACGGAACAAGTCGTGGTCACAGCCGAGCGATTGCAGGGCGAGACCGAGGCGATCAACATTGAGCGCACGGCTGACGATATCGTTCAAATCCTGCCACTAAAGGTCATCACCAGCCTGCCCAATACCAATGTGGCTGACGCCGTCGGCCGCTTGCCCAGCGTCACACTGGAGCGCGATGAAGGCGAAGGCAAATATGTGCAAATCCGCGGCACCGAGCCTCGGCTGACCAACATGATGATCAATGGAGTAGAAGTGCCGTCCCCGGAGGGCCAGGTCCGCAACATCAAGATGGACGCCATCCCGGCGGACTTAGTGGACCGCATTGAATTGAGCAAGACGCTTTCGGCCAGCCAAGATGCCGACGCAATCGGTGGTACCGTCAACTTGGTCACCAAATCTGCGGGCGATAAGGCCTACTACAGCTTCGACGGCCAAGGGGGGTACACGCCCATTCAAGGCGGCCGCACGCTTGGCGGGTTCGGCGGTGCCGCCGGGAAGCGCTTTGGAGTGAACAAGCAACTCGGACTGTTTTTCGGCGGGACTTTCGACCGCAACAATCGCGGGATTGATGACCTTGAGCCCGGCCAGGCCGCAACGACGTTCAATGGGCAGAACATCGCTTACATAAGCACCGAGGACAGACGAACGTACACGTATTATCGAACCCGCTATGGCTTCGACTCCACGCTGGACTACAACATTTCGAAAAACACCAGCGCATACGTCAAGGGATTTTACTCCGACTTCCACGACTACGGCGACGTTTGGGTCTACACGCCCAACGCCGGGGCAATTACCGGCGTGAATGGTTCGCAGATCACGTTCGACGGCACAGGTTCCATGAATTACCACCACTACGTCCGCCGTCCGGATCAGCAGGTCTTCAGCTTCCAAGCGGGCGCCAGGCACGATCTTTCTTCCACGCTCATCTACTACAACTTCGCGGTCTCTCGCGGGCACAACATTGGCGGCCAGGACTTCCCGAGTGCGTATTTTACCGGCCCGGCCGTTCAATATACACTCGACCTGAGCAACCCGTACGTCCCCAATCTTAAGGCCCCGGCCGGCACAAACATCTTCGATCCGACACAATTCTCTTTGCAGAGTTCCGATGGGGCGTCCTTCAACATTTATCACGCCACGCAGCTCAACTTCCAGGGATCGGCGTCGGTGGCCCGGCGCTACACGGTTGGTTCGCACTTCGGGACTTTCGAAGTCGGATTCCTGGGACGTAATGCGCATAAGTATTCCTTCGAAAACGACCAGTATTTTAACGACAACGGCAGCGGCATTACACTAAGCCAGGTTTTGGGAACGTACTCCAATCCAACCTACTACGCGCCGAACAATCTGCCGGTTGGGCCGTTCAGCGATTACAGCAAAATTGACAAACTGCTTCGTCAAGATGTCGCGAATGGCACGCTCGTTCTGGATCCGAGTCAAACAGGCATCAAGAACTTTGGTGCCACGTGGGACGTCAACGAGCGCGTTTATGCAGGCTATCTGATGAACGACATCACCTTCGGAAAGGCGAGTTTGCAAACAGGCCTTCGCATCGAGGCAACCAATACAGGTTACACTGCCTACCAGGTGAACTTGAGTGGCGGAACATTCGTCAATGCCGTCCCGGTTCCCGGAAGTTCCGATTATATTAACGTCCTGCCAACGGTCCAATTCAAGTATTTGCTCACCCCGAACACGAACCTGCGCGCTGCATTTGGCATGGGAATCTCGAGACCCAATTTCCAGGACCAAGTGCCTTCCCAACAGGTTGATCCAAATACCACACCGCAGACTCTTCAGATCGGCAATACGAGCCTAAAGCCAACCAGGGCTAATAACTATGATGTGCTCGTCGAGCATTTCTTTCAGCCCCTCGGGATACTTCAGGGCGGCTTCTTCTACAAGACGCTCACCAATCCCATTTATCTGACAAATACGTTGCTTAATAGCGGGCCGTTCAGCGGGTTCCTACAGCAGCAGTCCGTCAACGGACCAAGTGCCTATATCTACGGCGTCGAGATGGCCTGGGAACAACGATTCTCATTCCTTCCCGGGTTCCTGAACGGATTTGGTGTCTCCGCAAACTACAGCTATACGACCTCGCGCGCCAATTTTCCTGATTTCTTCTCTTCCACGATAAAAGGAGGCGCAGGAAGGATAGATCATCCGGCCCTGCAGCGTCAGGCACCGAATACCTGGAATTTGGGCTTCACGTATGACAAGGCCCGATTTTCGATGCGCTTTGCCGTGAGCCACAACGACGCGAATATCTATGCATACCAATATCTGCATGACCCCACCCCCGGTGATACCAACGTGCCGGGAATTGACAAGGATCCTATCTATGGCATCAAAGGGCCGTTGGGCGACCAATATCTCTACGCCCACACGCAAGTGGATATCCAAGGCAGTTATCGCCTTTATAAGGGGCTGAGCTTCGTGGCCTCGGGGCTCAATCTCACGAATGAAGTCTTCGGATTCTATACCGGTAGTCCCATCTATCCGAACCAGCGCGAGTACTATCACCCGAGTCTCATCCTCGGTATGCGCTGGACGTCGACGGGGGAATAGAAGTCTGAGAGAAGTGGCAGTTGCTGCGCGGGAGCGTTTTCGAGAACCGCGATCATCCGCCTCCTGGTTCAGTTAACAGTTGCCCTTGGTGCGCATGCCTAAATCATGCGCACCTTTTTTCTGGGACGCCACGCCGATAGGGTCTCCGGGGCAACGGGCGCCCCGCTTAGTTACGCCGGGCGTCGGCATTCGGAATCCGGAATGCCTCGCGAACACACTCGCGGGCCGGCAGACTCAACTAATATTCACCTCCAACCCGCACACCCAAGGTAGCGGGGCGCGTCCCTATCGTTACTCAAAGCTCTGAAGATCTGCTGGCTCGGTAAGCTTCACTAAATGAGGATGTTAGCTCCTGCGAGCGTTATTCCGCTGAAAGCAATGCCAGGATAAGGGCCAGGAGTGAACTCGTGGGATAACTTTTCCCGGTGATTGCGAGTCCGTCAGGAAAATTATCCAAGCTCAGTAGCTCTTCTTCGTGGGGACGGCGCCGCTCGATTCCGAGGGGCATGTTAACGTACCGCCGAAAGGACGCGATACCTCGCAATTCTTGGGGCCTTCGACAAGTGCCTACCTGGGACAGATCGGCAGCGGCATCTAGCGCGTCTCTCATCTTCAGGAGTACGGTCGGATCGCCTTGATGTTCTGCACTTTTCATTGGTGCCGAGAATCTTACGCGGATATGGCCGGGGCACGGGCATCGAATTGGGCCGTTTTGGCGGTTCCTTCCGCTGGCCCCCGGCATTGACTCTTTTGATATCGAGGAACTCTGAACCGGGGTGAACCCTTGTCTCATATTTGTAAATTCTCCATCGCTCCGGCAAAAATTCCCGCTATTTCCTGTGTTTTCTCGAGATTGGCGCGGCCTTTCGCCGCATCAAAATCTCTCAAAAATGATTTTGGTGACTAAAAAGGTAATATGCGGCGCCCTCCCAAACCGCGTATTCCGAACAATCCCGATCAAATCCCCGGGAGTCAATGCTCCAGGCGCCATTTCTTTCTGGTCAGAAGGGAGTTGTGGCACATGACCTGCTCCCCTCAATGCACTCAGCCGTACACAACTTTGAACTGGGGGCCAAGACCATGTTTAAAAGTTCCATCTTGCACATTCAAGATCGGGGCACGGCGGAAGAAAGACTTTGGCGCGCCGTGATCACTAAATCGCTGGAGGAATGGATCTGCGGGCCGCTGAGTTTTAGCCGTAAAGCAGAGCAATTCCTCTTTAACGACAACAAAGACTTCAAGGCGGTTTGTTCCTCCGCGGGTATGGATCCGATTCGCTTGAGAAAACGGCTGGAAACCATACGCGCCCGCGGCATTCAAAAGGAAAATATTCCATTCCGTGTCCGCACTCAAAGTCAAAGAAGGTTAGGCCTTCCGCAGCCTGCCGGTTGGGGCCAAAGAGCGTTCGGGGTTTAATATCCCTTTGGGCCGCCAATCGCCCTGGCAATTTGTTCCGGCAATTCTCCCTGCAATGCCATGAGAGCTACTCGAACGAGAGCCGCGACGCTGATCGCGTCGCGGATCTCTCCTCGCTTGGCTCGCTCGACCGCCTCCCAGAAGGGCACAACCGCAACTTGCAGCTTTTCCGTTTCATCCGGTTGCGCGGGCGCTTCGGAAAGTTCCCACGCCAGGAACGCCGTGCTGCGTTCGTCTGACACGCTGTTGGAAAGGTCCATTCCCAGAATTTCGATCCAGCGTTTGGCGGACAGACCGCATTCCTCGCGCAGTTCCCGCTGCGCGGATTCGAGAGCGGGGGCCGATTGCGATCCGCCGCCCTCGGGAATTTCCCAGCTGTAAGCGCGTAGAGGAAATCGGTACTGTCCCACCAGGATGACATTTCCATTTTCGTCGATTGGGACGACGCCCGTGGCCTGGTTCTTGAAATGAACCGTCCCATACACGCCCGGCTTGCCCGAGGGACCCAAAACTTCGTGGTGCTCCACACGAATCCATTCGTTTTCGTAGACCGTCGCCCGTTGAAGCACAGTCCAGGGATTCTTGGTCTCGTCCATGTTCGCTCCGCCCGACAATACTAGCGCAGAAAAATAGGAGCATGAGGAAGTTAAGAAATTGGAGAAAGGTAGGGATAGGGAAGAGCGTTGTAGCTTGCCCGGATTAGCAATTGGGGATGGTAGCACGGGCACTCTTGCCTGTGCGGGTTTGTGAGCCGTTCGCACAATCCGCCAACCCGGCGAGAATCGTAAAAACCGCACAGGCAAGAGTGCCTGTGCTACTTGACCCTTCTCGGAAATTAACTGGCAGGCGGACTGCTCCGCAGTAAGCTAGCCGCAATATTTGTATGGCTATTCCATCGATAATGTTCCATTGGAATTGCGGTGCGCGGATGCGATACGCGGAATTCCTGCAAGATCGTTGGTGATGGCGACGCTGGTCCACTCAGGAGCGGCGAGCAGACGCGAGACGTGCTCCGCGGAGTTATGGCCGAGCTCCAGCACCAGCATGCCGGCGGGTTTGAGCAATATAGCCGCTTGCGCGACGAGCGGCGCGTAGATTTCCGTCCCGCTTTCGCCGCCGAAAAGCGCGAAGGCAGGTTCGTGGTCGCGCACTTCGCGCGGCAGCGTTCCCGCTTCGTGGTGGCCGATGTACGGCGGGTTGCTGGCGATGAGATCGAGAGAACGTGATTCCCTTGCCCTGAGCGCCAGCGAAGCGTGATCCATCTCTCGTGATCCGAGTACGAGAAAATCCAGCAGATTGCATTCGACGAAATCAATGCGCGCGGTGACGCCGTGCCGTGCGGCGTTGCGGCGCGCGACTTCAAGCGCAGCGGCGGATATGTCTGTGGCGGTGATGTGCGCGGCGGGCAATTCGAGCGCCAGCGCGATTGCGATGCAGCCGGAGCCGGTGCCCACGTCCGCGATGCGCAATGACTCCTTGCGTCGGGACGAGCCGGCGTCAGAAGCGATCCCAAGGCGCCCGAGCGCTACTTCAATCACATGCTCGGTCTCGGGACGTGGGATAAGCACGTCGGGCGTGACTTCGAAATCCAGACCCCAGAATTCCTGATGGCCGGTGAGGTGCTGCGTCGGAATTCCGCTCGCCCGCCTGGCAATCAGGGAAAAATATTGCTGGCGCGCGTCGGCGGCGAGTTCCTGTTCCGGATGCGCGTAGAGCCACGCTCTGCCTTGCCCGAGCGTGTGCATCAGCAGCAATTCGGCGGCCAGCGCGGCGGAGGGCACGTGCTCGCATTCGAGCTTCGCGATCGCGTCACCGAGAGCGGAGCGGAGGTCCATAATTGACTCGCTTGGAGCGGGCCCGAAGGGTGATTCGCCACTCGTGATTTGTGAATCGCGCAGCATAAATCATCAAAAATTCGGGTTGAACCCCACATATGGTGTAGAGCATGCCGCTATGCGCATGGTTTGTAGGTCACGGCTTCAGCCGTGACATTTGCGCCTGGCACAATGTGGCTTTAGCCACTGGCTCTTCGGGCCCACGCAGGGGCTGAAGCCCATTCCCACCGCGCCCGAATGTCACGACTAAAGTCGTGACCCACAAAACGATTGAAACTTCGCTCTTTGAGACAGGCCAAATGTACGTTCGCTCTGGCATCAACCAAAACCCACAGGCTGAAGCATGCGCCACTTCTACGCCTCGACTAACTCCTGCTTCAGGCGTTCGGCCTCGAAGTGCGTCACCAGCGCGTCGACGAACGGGCCGAGTTTTCCATCCATCACTTCGGTGAGCTGGTGCAGCGTCAGGCCGATGCGGTGGTCGGTCACGCGATTTTGAGGAAAATTGTAGGTGCGAATTTTTTCCGAGCGGTCGCCCGTCTTGATCTGTCCGAGCCGCTCGGCGGCAATCGCTTCGTGCTGCTTGGCCTGCTCCATTTCGTACAGGCGAGCGCGCAACACGCGCATGGCCTTCGCGCGATTCTTGATCTGCGATTTTTCGTCCTGCTGCGAAACAACCAGGCCTGAGGGAATGTGCGTGATGCGTACGGCCGAATACGTCGTGTTCACCGACTGCCCGCCGGGACCCGAGGAGCAGAACGTGTCGATGCGCAGGTCCTTCGCTTCGATCTTGATGTCGATTTCGTCGGCCTCGGGCAGCACCGCGACCGTCGCCGCCGACGTATGAATGCGCCCCTGCTGCTCGGTGGCCGGGACGCGCTGCACGCGGTGCACGCCGCTCTCGTACTTCAGCTTCGAGTAAACTTTTTGCCCCTGAATCGACGCGACCACCTGCTTCAGGCCGCCCAGCGAACTCGGCGAACTCTCCAGGATTTCCACTTTCCACTTCTGCGATTCCGCGTAGCGCGAGTACATGCGGAAGAGTTCCCCCGCAAAGAGAGCCGCTTCGTCGCCGCCCGTCCCCGCGCGGATTTCGACGATCACGTTTTTCTCGTCGTTCGGGTCCTTCGGCAGCAGCAGAACTTTCAGCTCGCGCTCGACCGTTTCCTTGCGCTCGGTGAGCTGCTTCTCTTCGTCCTGCGCGAGCAGCTTCATCTCCGCGTCGTCCGCTTCGAGCGCCATTTGCTTCGCTTCGGCGAGGCCTTTGTCGAGCTGCTTCCACTCGCGGTATTTTTCGACCATCTCGGAAAGTTCCGCATGCCGCCGCGCGAGCTTCTGGTAATTCGCCGAATCGTTAAGAATTTCCGGCGAAGAAAGCTCCGCGGTCATCTCGACGTAGCGGTGTTCGATCTGGTCGAGCTTTTCGTACAGCGTTAACCCTGCCATGGCTTCCACCTGTCAAATAGAATTCCAATTGGAATGAGAGCCTTGTTTCGAAAGAACAGATTCGTGCGGCGACCCGGCGCGGAGGGATCTAGGAAGGGTTTCGGCTAATAGAACGCGGCTAACATTTTTTCTACCCAAATAAGATAGCTTGAACACGCGGCAAAAGCAATTCGCCGATGGTGCCACAATCCGACAAGACAACTTCACGAGACTTGGCTCCAATCACTGCACTGGTTTCATGCACGCCGCGCACGCGTTCCATCTCGCTCATACCAGTCGTTCAAGTCTGCGAATTCTTACCTGTCCCGCTGCCGAAGATTTTGGCGGCCAAGTAACTCCACACGATAGCGCAGGCAAGTCCAACTCCTGCGAATACATCGGCGGGCCACGCTTCATGACCTCCATTTACGGCGTCGATATGCAGCAAAAAGAATGCGACACCCAGCAAAGTTACCAAGGCCATGGAGACGATCCATAGCAGACGTCCTGGGCCCTTCGCAGTATTGAGATCTGTCCCCCGACCTTTTACCTCGGGCAATCCCAATCGGTCGTGAACATGAGAGATTCGGACAAGGTATGCACTCGCCATAACAGCCACAAGGCCAAGAGCGCGAATCGGATAATTATGAGATCCCGCATAGATGGCCGCTCCCCCCAACAAGAGTAGAAGGATCGCTAGGACAATTAAGCTGTACCTCTTACGAGCCGCATTCTGACTTGAATTCATCGTCATCGAGCACCTGTACTTCGGGTTTACATCGCCAGCACCGCAGCATTTAAATGGTGTTTGGTACCAGTCAAAGAAGCATACTCGCATCGATGTGTTGGGCCAAGTCCTGACAAACGGTGCCGGTTCAACCGGTCGATGCAACACCCTATAACCAGTTGATCTGACAATGCTTCTCATCAAGAATCAATCAGTACAG
>Ga0210409_10003382_pt1 | contig 17944 bp, 23 predicted proteins | sample IncBWH17MmetaG_FD_161649 | JGI IMG/M metagenome (GOLD analysis project Ga0210409, IMG submission 161649) | Forest soil microbial communities from Barre Woods Harvard Forest LTER site, Petersham, Massachusetts, United States - Inc-BW-H-17-M | ecosystem: Environmental > Terrestrial > Soil >... | reverse complement strand
GAACCCGACACGACATTCCCCGAGCCATACGAGAAAAAGCCTCCCGTTCGCGTCTCCCCAGAGCGGATGCACGAATGGGCGCGAGTCGATGCCCATCGGTGCATCTTCGTGCCAGTTCGTGCACGCATCGACTGCTGTCGACCTGCGCGCGCCTATCGCTGCAGTTACACGCGCGCTTACGACCGCTAGCCAATCCGAGGAGGTGCTCGAATTTGTGCGCGAGCGTGCCGCGATGCGGCGCGAGCTCCAAGGCCTCGAGGAGACCTCGAAGGGAGCGCGCAAGGAACGGACGACAGCGGTGAATACGCCTACGACGCGTCCACGGGGCGGATCGCTGCCTCTCGGAGCGGCCGTGGATCTTGACCGGAGCGCCCGATAAGGGGACGGGTGGGGGGCGCGCCAGTCCATCACATCCGATTTGGGTCGTAAGGAAATCCACAGAGCTGGAACGCGAGCGCCGGGGAAGGGCAAGAGGGGCAGCCGGGAAAATTGACCATTTGGGTCGACGCTCCTCCGGAACACGCGCAAGTGCCTTGGGGGCATGCGCACTCCGCCCGGTAGTCACCCCCGTCGCATGCCTCGTCGTGCGTGATCGTGCACGCCTGCGCGCTGAAAGACGCGGCCCCCGTGCCGTTCGCAGGAGGTTTGCAGCCCGGCCCCTCGCCAGCAGACGCGCCGAACAGGCCTGGCGGGAGCCCGCCGTCACCCGCCGGCCTGGAAGTACCCGCCACGGAGTTCTCAAGTTGAGAAAAAGTCATGAAGATGCCTCTGCATGCGCCGGTCGCCGCTGGCGAGCCCCTCCCCCCGATTTCCACGGTCTTGCAGTCGTCGGAAGATAGGGCTGCTACGCATGCATCGACCGCGCTCGAAGGCACTGGCGAGGGGGAGCTACACGTCGCGTAGCAGCAACTGGAGAACGAGGCGGAGAAGCACGCCGAAAACGGGTAATTGAGGCCGCAGTCGCCGGTGTATCGCATGCACCATTCGGTGATGATGCGGTTGCACTGGTCGGAAATGAGCTGTGAGCCGGCATCCATCGGCGAAGCGCCGGGCGCCGAGCCCGCGGTGGGCGGGTTGGGTGAGCCGGTCGAGCCGTTGGGCGAAGATCCCTCGCGCGAACCGCCGTCGGCGGCGACCGCCCCAGCACGTCCTCCGCAGGATGGAGCGCTCATTGCGACAAGGCCGAAAAACGTGACCGCCACAAGCGCGGAGAAGCTAGAGCAGCGTGCGAATCCAGGGTGCATGTTGTCCGGCCTCATCCTCCCCCGCGGCGCATTCTGCGCCAGGCCCCCCGCAGGTCGAGCCATAGAAGCAAGGCACGCTGGCGGTGTCCGATTGGTATTTGGCGTAGGCGTCCCGGTTGATGGACGCACCGCCGCACGGGCTAAGGTCAGAGCACGCGCTGCCTTCGTCAATGCCGACGCAATCCGTGTCAGTCGTGCAAGACTGGTCGTAGTTGGATGCCCGGATCGGTCGGTCGATTCCGTCGGGACAGGTCTTCGGCACGTCGCTCGTGCAAACGTGATCGATGCAGCAGTAGACGCTCCCGAAGGGCAGACGAAAAAGGCAATCATGCGGGCCCGTGCATGGAGCAACCGCTTCGCTTTCGTCGGCAGTATCTGGGTTGCCGGCGTCGCTAGCACCCGCCTCGAAGGATGCGACGAGGGGAGCTGCGGCGGCGTCATGGATCGGCACCGTGCCTGTTGGCCGCGCACTGCAGGCTGATGCGCCGCACGCGGTCCGAAACGCGCCCCCGCCGGCGTTCAGCGGGGGAGGAAAGTAGGAGGCAATGCACGACGAGATGGCGGGTTTTTACGAGGTCCGTGTCGATGGGCCCCAGCGGAGGCACTACCGTCTCTTCTGTTTGCTCGAGCAAGACGACGCTACCAAGAAGCTCGGGGGCCCAAGCATCATCGTCGTCGACGGGCGGGTGAAGGCATTCCGAACTGTCCTCTCGCAGCACGACTACGCTTCCGTACGCAGGCTCGGCGAGGAGTACCTCGCCCGAACGCCGCGCAGCGTGTTGCGATGATTACGCCGCGGCGTGGGCTTGCCGCTTCGAGCGCGCCGTCTTTCGCCTCCGATCACGAGTGTGCCGCAACCGAGACGGTGCGTCGATTGGCTCGAGTGCGACGCGTAGTCCAACCGCCTCGGCCATGCGTAGGACAGTCTCCATCGTCGGATTCGCATCCTCTGCGGTCAGCAGGCGCCGCACGACTTCCGGCCTGCCCGAGATCCGACGAGCCAGCTCTGCCTTCGTCATTCCGATTGCTACGCGTTGCTCATCCAACGCTCGGATCAGATCGTCGACGGCACGAATCTCCGCCCGGGCACGGGCGTACTCGTCAGCGAAACGCGGACGCCTCAACTGCTCCGCGACGAACCTGTCGAAGCCGGTCTTCTGCGCAGCAGCCATCGTGGACCTTCGTACAGCGTAACATATATGTCACGGTTCGCCACCTCCGCTTCCGGAGACTTCGTTGCGAGCGAACTCTCACCGGCGTCCGACGGTCAATCGCCGCACATGCCCAGCCGCAGGCGCATGTACGCCCACTTTCACCCCGGTCTTCCTGGGCGATCGGTCGGGTCAGAGGAGGGCGTCCGACGAGGCCACCAACCCCGGACGCTCCTCGCCCTCGAGGCCTCTTATGGCTCGTCCGGCGCGCCCTCTTTTCGGCTACGCTTTGTTGGGGGACTTCATGGAAGAACTCGTGTCGGTGTCCAACACGAATCTGCAAATGGAGACGACAATCAAGGATCCGCCGGCGGTACTCCACGAGGCGAAGGGGTTCGTCCTGGCGAGCTGGGAGAACATTACAGTTTGCGTCTGGATGACGCAGGCGACCGTTCCCCTCTGCAACAAGCTCGATGAGTTTTCAGCATTGTTCGTCAAGGCTCACCCGGAGGGCATTTCGAGTATCCATATCATCGGCAACGGTGCTCAGCTCCCGGGAGCGCCGGCCCGCCTCAGGTTGGACGAGATCACGAAGCGGTACGCCTTGGACCTCGCCTGCGTGGGTACGGTGCTCGAGGGTGCCGGATTCTGGATGAGCGCGTTTCTGAGCTTTATGACCGGTATTCATCGACTCTCCAATCGCCCGTTCAAGTCGTACACGTGCACAAGCATTCGAGAGATTGCGGCCTGGGTGCCGTCTCATCACGCGATGCGCACCGGGACGAAAATCGCAGACAAGGATCTTGAACAGGTACTGAGGCACCTTCGGATGCGACACCCGTGACGATGGCGTGTGCGTTTGATCCGATTGTTACCTCGACTCCTTGGGAGCGCCGACTCAGTCATTTTTCGCACGAGTAGGCGATTGAGGTCGTCGTTCCAGGCGGCGGGCCAAGCAGAGTTGAACAACACCACCAAGTGCTCCGGGAAGACACTCGATCGACTGGCCGAAGATGCCTTTGGACGACCGCGCGGCAACGAGCAATCCCTCGCGCCGGAGGCGCCGGACGGCAGTCGCGTGACGGCCTACCAGAGGATGCAGTGGCGACGCGCTTGCTCGATCGAATGGGCTGAAGGGTGCCTCGACGCCCTCCAACGTACAGTGACCGCCGAGGGATGCATCGTGCTGCAGATCGCCGAGTACGTGCTGCACAAGTACCGATCGACAACAGCGAATAGGCCGCCGAAACGAGTTCGGCGCGCAAGCAGCTGGCTGTTGGTCCAGCAACGTAACGCTCATTACGGGCCGACCCCGCTGGTGCAGTCAGGCTGGATTGCCGACCAGAATTGGCGGCAAGCCGCAACGAGTCAAGACGCGTCAGATGTACCTCGACGATACGCTGCCGCGTGCGTGCCTATCGCGCCAGCCTGTGGCGAGCACGACGGCGCGCCCTACCTAGGTCGACGGACACGCCGGGCGAGCGCAAGGCGACGAGAACCAAGGCGCCGGGGAATTCGCGATCGAGCACGGCCATGCGGCAGCGCATGCCGGCGCTGGATGCTATGCATCCATCGATCGCATCAAGCGGCGGCGACAACCCGGCGAGGGTGAAGAGGGTGCTAGATCAAGTCCATCCGAGCCGTTTTTGGCCCACACGGCTACAAACAGTATCGAGCACCGACGCCCCGCTCGGAGGGCGCGGACGGGCGTCGAGCTTCCGATAACTCTGGGAAGCTCAGGATGATCTTTCGTTTCGAAGAATTCGAGCTCGACCCGGACCGACTCGAGCTGCGTCACGCCGGCTGCCCAATTAAGGCGGACGCTCTCGTGCTTCGGCTCTTGGCGGCACTCGTACGACGGGCCGGCCAGCTCGTCACCAAGCAAGAGCTCATCGCGGGCGTTTGGGACGATCGCTCCGTGTCGGACAACGTCATCACCGTAACGATGACGCGGCTGCGAAAGACGCTGGGCCACAGGACCGGCGCACGCGAGTTCGTTACGAACGTGCACGGACGCGGCTATCGATTCGTGCGCGCGGTCAGCGAAAGCGATACGCAGCTGCCACCTGTCGTGGCTGTGGATGCGTCGAGCCGCGACGGAGCTCCCTTCGTGGGACGCGAACCGGTCTTGGACCGCCTGCGGGAAGCCTGGCTCGACGCGCGTGGCGGCCACGGCAGCGTCTGCGTGTTGACCGGCGAACCCGGCATCGGAAAAACGCGCGCGGTCGAGCAGCTCGCGCGTGAAGCAGCGGGCGCCGGCTTCTCCGTAGCTTGGGGGTACTGCCATCCGTCCGGAGGCACGCCTCCGCTCTGGCCCCTTGTGCAGCTGGTGCGCGAAGTGATGGGCTGGCAGCCGCGCGAGGCGGAAGGGGGAAGCCTATCTCCGGATCCGGAATTGAGCAGACTACTTCCGGAGCTCGGAGATCAAGCTCGGCCCGCTCCACCGAAGGGCGATGACGCGAACCTGAGCGTTCGCCCAGCCAAGCACCAAATCTTCGACGCGATTGCGCGAGTGCTCGTGCTCGCTTCCGAGCGCAAGCCTTGCGTGCTGGTCCTCGACGATCTCCATGGGGCGGACGCCGCTTCGCTCGAGCTGTTGAACTATTGGGTCGACGAAATTGCTCGAGCTCGCATTCTCGTGGTTGCTACCCTGCGCAAGATCGAGAGCTCGCAGACGGCTCCCAACAAGCATCTTCTTCGCGTCCTCGGGCACCGCAACTGTACGCGCCTCCCTCTCGCTCGGCTTCGAGAGTCCGACGTGGCCGCCTATGTTGCCGCGCTCGTGGACGACCCGCGCGAAGGACTGGCCCACGAAGTATTCGTCAAGAGCGAGGGCATCCCGTTCTTCATGGTCGAGCTCGTGCGACGGTTTCGAGATGCCAACCCTTTCGATCCCGACGCTCTGAAGCTGCCTGACGCTGCGCTTGAACTCGTGCGCCAGCGCGTGTTGGCGCTTGATGATGCGGCGCGCGGCGTCTTGTCATGCGCCGCGGTTATCGGCCGCGACTTCGAGCTCAACGTCTTGCGGGCCGTGACCGAGCGCGAGACGAGCGCTCTCATGGCAGTCCTTGACGACGCGATTGCAAACGATGTCATCGTTGCTAAGCCCGAATCGAGGACCGAATTCGCCTTCGGCCACGAACTGCTTCGAGGCGTCCTTTACGATGCGCTCGCGCCCGCCGAACGCCGGGCCTGTCATCTACGCGTTGCCAAGGCATTGGAGCAACGCCACAACGAGGGTGACGCGGTGCCCGCGGCGTTGCTTGCGCACCACTTTTGGGCCGCCCTGCCCGAGAGCGATTTGCAAAAGACGGTCGACTACTGCTCACAGGCCGCCGACGCCGCAGCACGAGTCTATGCGTATGCCGATGGCATGCGTCACCTGCGGCGAGCGCGGGAAGCGCTTGATCTCACGGAAAGTGCAAACCCGCCCGTTCGCATGATTCTGATGCTGACCCAGGCGCTCTATGCGCGCGCTTGTTCGTCATCTGATTTTGAGCCGCTGACGCGGGAAATCATTGCCCTTGCGCGCGAGCAAAGGGCCGGCATGCCTTTGGCTCGCGCTGCACTGATGCTCGATCTGCATCCAGGCTTTCCGGCGCTGCCGGGATCTCGCGAGGCTCTCGAAGATGCGCTCGCGATGCTACCCCCCGATGACGACGCAACGCGCGGAGCCGTTCTCGCGAGGCTGGCGACCAACCCGCCGCTGGCCTACGACGCCGAGCGCAGTCGCCAGCAAGCGTCGGTCGCTCTCGCGCTCGGCCGCAAAGTCAATTCGCTCCTGGCCACCTACGCCGCGCTGACCGCCCAGGCGTACCTGACCGGCGGCCCGGGTCACGAAGAAAGTGCTGCGGAGACCCTGCGCGAGATCGAGCTGCTGTCCGAACAAAATGCGGTGATGCTGACCAGGGCACCGATCCTGATCGGCTTGCATCGAGCCATTACGGCGCTGCAGCGCGGGAACGTTCCGGCAACCACTTTGGCACTCGAATGGAGTGAGGCTCGCTGCCGCAAAGTCGATAGCCGCGAGCTACTCTGGCACGTCGAACGCTTCCAAGCGCTCTCCCGCGTCAACGAAGGCTCATTGACAGAAGGAGCGGGGGCGCTCCGGACACTCCATCGGAGAGCGTCGCAGGAGGCCATTCTCGGGAGCGAGGTGCTTTCCGCTTACGACCGTGCCGTCGTGTTGGGCGAAGCCGCGAGCCTGCCAAAGTCCGCGCTTCGGGCCGCACTTGCGCTCGATGCGGGCGATCCGCCGAGCATTTGGTCGCTGAAGGTTCGAGCGCTCGCAGCCGCGTGGTTCCACGAGGACGCGCGCGACGCCATCCGCACCGTGACCCCGAATCGCCTCTCGCTACTCCCGCGCGACCGCGACTACCTGGGAACCCTGGGCGCTCTTGCGCGCGCGGTGCTCACTCTCCGGGCCCGCGACTACGCCGAAGCCATATACCCTTTGCTTAGTCCGTATTCCGAGTATTTCGCGGCTCACGTAGGCTTCTTTTGCGAAGGCTCGGTTTCGGAGCTGCTCGGTAGACTTGCCGGCCTTATGGGCCGTCGCGACGCCGCCATCGACCACCTCAGATTGGCCGTCGCGCTCAGCGATCGCGCGGGACTCGCCGGTTGCGCAGCACAGGCTCGCCTTGAGCTGGCCTCGAGTGGGGAAACACCCTAACGCTTCAAGCACGGATCACGCAGTACGCTCGGCACGCGCAGGCTGAATGTTCGCCCCCCGTACTTGACGGTGTACTCGCCGGCCTTGAGCACGTCGGTCTCGCAGCCGGCCACCACGGGATGGCAGTCCTTAGTGCAGACCGTGCCGCGTTTGTGCTCAAAGACGAGGCGACTGTGTCCCCGGCCGCTCAGAAGCCCCCGAGCGGCGCAGTCGAGGTCATCATGAAGATCTGGCAGGTGGGATCGAAGCCGCTCGGCAAGCCATTCGCATAGGGCGAGGGCTTGGTGCCGAAGGGATGGTCCTTCATGAACTGCCAGGCCGAGGCATACACCGAGGCGGGCGCGCCGCAGTGGCCACTGCTGTGGACGCAGTTCACCGCGAAGCCTCCGTAATGCAGAATATAGTTGTCGAAGCCCTCGCTCGTTTGACCAAAGTTTACGATCACGTTGTCGGCCGTGCCGCCGTTCATGGTGATGACATTCGGAACGCGCATCGGATCCTGGAGCTTGGGGTAGCCGATGGTCACACCGCCGGAGTTCGGCGCGACCGCCGCGATGTAGCTCGAGCGCGCGATGGCCATGCAGCCCGTCTGCAAACCACCTGCGCTGCAGCCTGTCGCGTAGATGCGCTTCGGGTTGATGCCGTAGTTCATGACGGCACACGCGACAATCTGGTCGGAGATGTTGAAGTCGTCGAGGCCCCACGTGCCTGTCCCCGAGCAGTCTCCGCCCGTGTTCAACGCTGACTGCGGCGCGTAGACGATGCCGCCTTGCGCCGTGATGTCATCCTTGATGCTCTGGGGCAGAAGGGTGACATCGCCGAGTTTCCCGGTGCCGTACCAATAGAACAACAACGAGCCGGTGCCGCTTTGCTGAGTACCCGCAATGACTGTTGCGGGTTGGCCCATCACGGTCACTGTGTTGGTGCCGGCCGTGAACGTAGGGCAGGCGCCGTTGACGGCCGGGATGACGGGGTCAAGGCCGCCCACCGCAGTTCCACCATCGCCCGCAGTTCCGCCGTCGCCCCCACCTCCGCCGTCGCGCCCACCTCCGCCAGAGCCTCCACTTCCGCCGGAGCTTGAGGTTCGGCCAATGCCGGCTGTTCCGCTAGAGGCTGCGGTTCCGCCGGAGCCCGAAGTTCCGCTAGAGCCCACAGTTCCGCTAGGTGCTCCAGTTCCGCTAGAAGGTGCGGTTCCGCTGGAGCCAGCCATACCGCCAGAACCCGAACCACCGCCAGAGCCTGTTGCGGCACCGCCAGCGCCTGCGTCGCCCCAGTACGGCGGGCCGCCCGCTTTGCTCGAATCGGCCGTTGCGCAGCCCATCGAGGCGACGGGAAGGGTTAGCAACGTGAGGGCGAGAAACGTCAATTGCTTCATGGATTCCTCGAGGGTCAGCTCATCTACGGATAAATTAGATATCCAGTGGGCGTGGTCACTTCGGCGCGATCCGCAGGGCGACCGAAGACGTTCCCCCATCCATGTCCGACTGCAGAAACAACCGGCCCGGCGTCGAGGCGGTGTCCGCGCAGGCGCCCGTGAGCGTGAGTTCGTAGCCCGATGGGTAGGCACGAGGCGGCAAGGAAACCTCCGTTACCCCGCCGCCCGCGATGTAGCTCAGCGAGAATGTGCTGCTAGACGCATCGAATGCCTGCTCGACGGACGTGCCGGCGACCGCACGCGCGAAGGGACGGAGGATAGCCTGCGCGATCGGATTCTCGCTTCCGTCCGCGGCGACGAGACTGAACGTCTCCGAGTTCCAGACCGCCGAGGAGACGCTGTATTCCCACTCCGAGCCGCTCAGGCCGAGCGCGTCGAACGCGTCGAAGTTCGCGCTGATGAACGGCACGGCCATCGACGAAGTGTCATTGAGGCCAAATTCGCCGACGAAGACGGGCACGTTCCAGGACGCTCCGATGTCCGCCCATGTCTTGAGCCCGGCCTCAACCGCATTCGGATCGTGATTGGACGGATAGAAGTGCGGGGCAAAGACGACGCCGTCCCCCGAAGGTCGCCCGAGCATCGTCGATAGGCTCAGGCCGTCGAACCCGTCCGTGTCGACGAAGACGAGCGACTGCGGTGCGGCGGCTCGCATGTGAGCGACCATCATCGAGTAAAAGGCAGTGAGCGTCGTTGCGCTGAACGTTTCGAGGTTGGCCGTTCCCCAGCCGGGCTCGTTGATCGGCTCGAACCCGATGACGCCCGGCCGGTCCTTGTAGCGCGCGAGCATGACGTCCCACGCGGCCAGATACTCGGCCTGGACAGGCGAGCCGGCCGCCCAGAAGCGGTCGAACGCGCTTCTGACATCGGAATCCGTGGTGTATTTGCCACTCCAACTCGGACAGTCGTGATGCGGCGCCGGCGGCTTGCTCACCGTCCAGCCGGGAAAGCCGTCGCCGCAATAAACCTCCGAGTAGACGTCCTGATGGAAGTCGAGGATCGTGTACATGCCTCGAGCCCAGGCGGCATCGAGGAGTTGATCGTAGAGCGAGAGCCAGTTGGCGTCGTCCTGCCCCATGGTCGGCTCGAGCGCGGCCCATGTGAAGGGCACGCGCAGTACGTTGATGCCCCACGACGCCGCTCGGTCCATGTACGCGCCGAGCGCCGTTCCGTATTGTGCCGTGTCGAAGTCGAAGGGCACATAGGGCGCGAACTTGCTCCGCCCTCCGGCCGCGACGCCCCGCAAGAAGACGATGCGGCCGCTCGCGTCGCGGAAGCTGGTGCCGCTCGCCGAGAGCGTCCAACCGAGCGCGGCGGGTAGCGCGATGGTGCACGAGCGGAAAGATGCGTCCGAGGCGCGGCCCCCCTCAGCGGGTGCTGCGTCGTTTGGACTGCCTGGCTGGGGGCCGCTGGCGAAGCTGCACGCGAGCGATGCTCCGGCACAGATCGCGACCCAACCGAAGGGGGGGAACGACATGGTCAATCAGCCCCATTCCCCAGTACATTTTTCATCGGTTCCGCGCCTCAACCCCGGGGCTGCGCATCGTAGCGTTTCGTTCCACTCGAATCCTTTCAGGGTAGCTACGAGTCCGCTACGAACCCCACCGCATCGTGGGCCGCACTCCGCGTCAGTCGCGTTCGCGCGCGCCACTCCCTGCTTGGACGTCAATCCCAAGTTTCTGCTCGAGAGCGCGCCGGCGGCGCGCTTGCTTCACAGCTTCTTGAAGAAGTTCCAGATTGCCGGGGCGACCCACGGCGGGATCTCGTGGCCGCCGTTGAATGTGCACGTGCGAAGTGGCGTGAGCGCGCCACATCCGCCGTATTCAACGCATGTCCCGGACTCGTCCAGCGCCATATTGTAGAAGGACATGGGATCCACGGGCGTGGTCATGCTGAAGTTGCAGCCGTTCTCCATCGCCCACCAGGGAAACTCGGTTGGGCTGCTCGCAACAGGATCGGACATGCCGACGGACATCATGACCGCCATGGTTCCCATTTTGCACGCCCCTGTGGGGTGAGGCGCGGCGAGTACCGCATCGCCGCGAAACACGTCGCCGCGCTCGCAACCGACCTGGCCCGTGTACAGGCCGCCCATGCTGTGTCCCGTCGTGAATAGCCGGCCTTGGTCTATGCAGTAACTGGCCTCGAAGTGTGCCAGCAGCGCGTCGGGATACGACATGTCGCTTGGCCAGGTCGACCCGCCGTCCAAGCATTCAGGCGTCACAACAATGGCGTCGTTCCCGACGGCGGTGTGCATGTCCAGATAGCCGTGAAACGCGGTGCCCGTGACCCCAGCGCCGTGCCAAACCAAGATGAGCGGATAGGCCTTGTTGTTGTCGTAGTTCGTTGGCACATCGAGGGTGTACTGGCCCGTCGAGCTACCGACCATGATGCTCGTGTCGGAGCCGACGGCTGGCGGCGCCATGCCACAGCCGGCGCTCTTTTGCAGCGCGGCGCCAGAACCGCTATCGCCGGCGGTCGTCGTGCCGCCCTCACCGGTTGTCGTTGTCCCGCCCTCGGACGCCAACATCGTTGTGTTGGCATCACTCGAGGTCATTTGTTGACCCTGTTGACCGCCAGTCCCGGCGTCGTGGCCAGCATTGTTCGTGGGGCCCGGGGTCGCTGTACTCGCGTCATATGAGTTCGGAGGCGACGAGCTGTCGTTTCCAGTTCCGCTCGAGGCGGCGTCGGGCAGGTTGGTGCTCCCGGTTGGATTGGTCCACGCGGTAGTGGACGTCGCGTCGTTACCGCACGCCGCCAGCAGTAAAAAGAGAGCCACGCCGTGAGTTATCCCGACACCGGAGGTTCCCATGTTCTCTGACTCTTAGTAGCCAGAGATGTCGTGAGTTTGCGCTTGCAGCGATCTTGTAGCTAACTCTTAGCTATCTTGAAGGGGTGGCAGGCACTCTTTGAGTGCCCGTTACGTTCAAAGGGGGCCAAGCTGATACGCGCATGCTGGGACGCACGCCTCCGCGAGATCAAGGGCACACGGTGCCAATGTCTCTCGTCCAACAGCTCATAGAACTTGTCAAGCGGTGGCATGTTCCCGCGAGCGAGCTTCTCTCCGTAATCGGGGTTAGCGAGAGTGCATTGGAGAATCCGCTCAGTCGCCTTCCCGTTGCGACGATGTGCGAGCTTTTGAACCATGCGCGCCTTCTCACGGGCGAGCCGGGCCTTGGGTATTACCTCGGCCTTCAAAAGCGCGTGTCCGTGTACGGCTACGTGGGGTTTGCCGCCCTGAGCGCTTCCTCCCTGCGGGAAGTCGTCGAGCTTGCGGCGCGATTCGGCCGGCTATTCTCGACTGCGCTCACTATCGATTTGCACGTCGAGGCGCGCACGGCGTCGCTTTACTTCGAGGAGCAAGCGAACCTGGGCGCAGTCCGAGACATCGTGCTGATAAGTCTCTTGTTCGGCCTGCAAACCATAGGCTCGGCGTTGACCGGACAGGAGGCCCCAGTTTTGGTGGATCTCGCCATCCCGCGGCCGGCCTATCAGCCAAGGTTCGCGCACTTGGCCCCCGACTTGCGCTTCGGCCAGCCGTTCAACCGATTGGTACTCGACGCGGCGACACTCGACCTTCCGATTGTCACCGCGGATCCCATGGCGCTGAGGGTGGCGCGCGCGCTTTGCGAGCGCTCTCTCGAAGGTCTCGGCTATGACATAGAACTGGTCGAGCGCGTGCGCCGCCTGCTCGCAAGCGACGAGGACGGCTACCGTTCACTCGAGCAAGTGGCCGCACGCATGCATTTGTCGTCTCGGACGCTAAAACGCCGGCTGGCCTTCCAAGAGGTCTCTTTCTCAGCTCTCGTCGATCGGGAGCGCCGCGAGAAAGCGATGATTCTCTTGCGCTCGTCCGGCCTATCGATCGACGATGTCGCAGAGCGTGTCGATTACTCGAGCGCGTCGTCCTTCGTGCGCGCGTTTCACCGCTGGACTGGTATGACGCCCGCGGCATACCGGCGTGCGGGAAGGCAAAGGTCGATGTCCGACGTGGGACGATGAGCTAACTTTTCCATGTGATCTTCGAGTTCGGTGATTTCGTCCTCGATGAGGCGGCCTTCGAACTGAGAAGGGGAGGCGCTCTCATCAAGGCCGCCCCGAAGGTCCTCGACGTCTTGTCGTACGTGCTGCGCAAGCCCGGGCAGCTTGTCCAAGCACGAACTCGTGGAGCACGTGTGGGAAGGGCGAGCGCTGAGCGACACCGTTCTGACAGGAGCCATGTCGAGGCTGCGAAAAGCTCTGGAGCGCAACGGCGGGGCACAGGTTCTCGAGAACTCTACAGTCGCGGGTATCGCTGCTCCGGCTTTCAACATCCTGGAGCTGGAGCGACGCAAGTGCGTCGCGGCTGTTTCCCGGTGGAGAGCGAGGTAATGTTCATGCGGCGATGTGCTCGCTCGGCGCTGGAGCACCGCGCCGGCACGCAGCGCAGGCTGCGGCTTGGTTCTGCTCCAAGCGCAGCCTTCGCGCCTCACGTCGCCGGGCGGCGAGTTCATCCGGGACGGGAGCACCGCGACCGAAGTGCGCCGCCGTCGAAGAGCGGTTCCACGTCGCCGTTGAGGTTCTCGACGCCCGAGTCCATGAGCACGTCGGCCTCCGCCGATGCCGCAAGGTGGCGGGCCGCACGGGTGAGCACGTCGTGGGTGTTCATCGGATCGAGGTGCCCCGCGACCGTCCACGCGAGGATTCGTCGGGAAAAGTTGTCGATGACGGCGTGGACGTACGCCTTGGTGCCGTCGAGCAGCTTGATGATCGCGACGTCGATATGCCAGGCCTCGTTCGGAGCACGGGTGCGCAGTCCGACCTTCGGCTTGGCCGGATACAGACGCAGACGGGGCCATCGCCAGCCTCGCTCGCGGATCAGCCTTCCCCAGGTGCCCGGATGCGCGAAGACCTTGCCGACGCGCTGGGCGTAGAGCGCGAGCCCCCGGATGGACATGTGGCGGTGCTCGGTGGACTGGACCATGTCGCCGATCGCTTCGACCTCGCCGTACGTCAGCCGCTGTGGCTTGGAGCGCGGACAGCTTGGTCGATCGTCGAGCGCGCAGACGTCATTGGCCCGGACCCAGCCGTGATACCGGGCCGACGACAGTCCGAGAACTCGGAGCGCCGCCGACAAAGGCATGCATCGCCGGGCACGTTCGATCGCGCCCAGCAAGCGTCGCTTGCCGGCGGCATCCGTCACTCGCAAGAGTTCCAGCTTGAGAGAGCATGGCCGAACTGGCCTTCGCCGAAAAGGCGTGGGATCTCGCCATGTGCAAGTGCAACGCGGCTGCTCCAGGATGTTCGGCGCCGCAGCAGGGCGGCGGTTTTAGAGCCGCTCATCGATTCCGCCGAGCGTGTGGCCAGGCTCGCCGCCGAGCATGAGGAGGATTAGAATTGGGACGAGATGCAGGCGCTCAAGGCAGTCGTGAAGAACGGACGGCTCGTGATGGATGAACCCACCGAGCTGCCGGAAGGCACCGAGCTGGTGCTTACTGTCGCCGACGAAGGCGACGACATGGACGAAGCCGAGCGCGCTCGGCTGCACGAGTCGTTGCGACGCAGCATCGCGCAAGCCAAGGCGGGTCAGCTCATCGACGGCGACGAAGTGATCGGCAAGCTGCTCGCCCGTCGATGAAGCTCGCCTTCACCCCGGAGGCCGAAGAGCAGGCCGACGAATGCGACGCGTGGTGGCCTGAACATCGGGACGCGCGAGATCTCTTCGCGCGCGAGCTGGCCGGCGCCAAGGAGCTGCTGCGCAAGTCCCCACGTCGGCACAATGTACGCCGTGCTCGATGGGTTCCCTGTCCGGCGCGTGCGGCTACCGAAGACTAGGACCCACGTCCACTACTCGATCGACGCCGAAAACGGCGTCGTGATGATCCTCGCCGTCTGGGGTGCGCCCAAGGGACGCGGTCCCTTCTTGCCTCGATCAAGCTCGGGCGGCGAGTAGGCGGTCGTAGGCCCATTCGGAAAGCAAGCCATGCGGCACGCTCAGTTCCTGTCACGTGCCGGTCGGCCCGGTCGGTGTGACAAGCTGGCGGTCCTATTCACCCGGTCCTTGACCACGGCATGGCCGGCGGCCGGCTTGGCGGGGCGCCCGTAACCCCTCGCCGAGTCGCGTCCGTCGCCTTAACTTGTCGGCGTCATGATCAAGACACTCAAGATCGATGTCTGGTCCGACATCGTTTGCCCCTGGTGCGCCATTGGCAAACGCCGGTTGGAAGCCGCGCTCTCTCGATTCCCACATCGAGACGAGGTCGAGGTTGTCTGGCGCGCATTCGAGCTCGACCCTTCGGCGCCCGCCGTCCGCGAGGGCGACAACGCGACGCGGATCGCGGAGAAATACGGTCGGACGAAGGCTCAAGCCGAGGCGATGATCCAGAGCGTGACCGACACCGCCGCCAACGTCGGCCTCCATTTCCAGCTCGCACGGAGCCGATCCGGGAACACGTTCGACGCACACCGAGTGCTGCAACTCGCGGCCGCGAGGGGGCTTCAGGATACGGTGAAGGAGAGGTTCTTCCGCGGGTACATGAGCGAAGGCCAAGCGATAGGCGAGCGGGAAGTCCTCGTGCGGCTCGCTTCCGAGGCGGGGCTCGCCACGGAGGAGGTGCGCGCGGTCCTCGCCAGCGATCGATACGCGAGCGAAGTGCGGGCGGAGGAGGCGGCTGCGCGAAAGCTCGGGATTCGCGGAGTCCCGTTCTTCGTCCTCGCGGGGAGATACGCGGTCTCCGGCGCCCAACCCGCTGACGTAATCCTCCGCGCGCTCGAGCAGGCGTGGACGAGCCTGCTGGAGCCGGGAGCTCAGGACAGCGCGGCCTGTGGCCCCGCGGGATGCGCGTGACCGCAAGGGCGTGGCCGCGCCTGCAGGCCCCTCCCCTCGTCCGTGACGGATTCAGACAAGATGGAGCGACCGACTCGCTGCCCTCACGGCAGTGACCCCGGGAGAACCTGTGCTGGGACCACCTGACGAGCATCGTTCACACGCTCGTCGTCTTTGGCCGATGCTTCTTCTGGACCAACGCCCATAGCTCGTCGATTTCAAGCCGCTCGCAGGGCGAGTCGCGCATGCGCTCATCGAGGAGCGCCGCGCGGCGGTTGCCGACGCGCACGAGCAAGCTGAGAATCGCTTCGCGGCAGACGCCGGTTAGTCGCTCCTTGCTCTACGGATTTGCGCAGCTCGTCGATCGAGACGTCGTCGTCCAATGGAGGGATACCGGCGTGGTCAGTCATGAGACACCGTTTGAACGGCCGACGTTGCCTGACGCAGCGCGGAGGTGTTTGAAAAGCTCATCGACCGCTTCGTGCCACAACCTCCAGTACTCCTTCGCCTTCTCGTACTCTTTACGCCACAACGCTTCGCGCGCCAACCGGGGGTACAGCGCCATCCTCTCGCGCATACCCTTGAGGTATTCCGCGTCGGCTGCGGTCATGGGTCGACTCTAGACATGAGGCGTGCCTACGTCACAAGACGCGGCGCGTCGGCCGGATTCAAAATCCGACCAGCACCCAAACATCCGCTCGATCTCGCTGGCGAACACTGTGCCGAAGTATTCTTCGATGCTCGAACACTTCGCCTCACGGGCAGCGTAAAAGACGCGCCGCTGGTTGAGCAGCTCGCAGAACTCCGCGAGCCTCTTGCGGTCCTCAGCGTTTGGCTTCGTGGTGGCTTTCTGGACTAACGTTTTGAGTTCCGAGAGAGTTTGCGTGTCAAGCCCATCAGGCTGAGGATGACGGACAGGGAGTCCAGATGGTCCATCGAATTCGGCCAAGACTGTCCCGCTAATGTCTTACGCCCGGACCAGTCGAATGCTGCATTCGATGATGAGTTCAGACCCCCTATCGGCCGACTCGCCTTGACGCGTTCCGCTGCGAGCCCAAGACTCGTGCGCCGTGGACCTGGAACGAGACCGCCGCCACTTCGATCACTGGGCTCCACAGTACGACCGGAGCCTACTGCAGCCCGTATTCTTCTCGCCGATACACGTCGCAACGCTTAGCGCGGCCACGAAAGCCGGAGCACACCCGCACGATGTGCTCGACCTCGGCTGCGGAACCGGTCGCTTGCTAGAGCGCGCTGCCGACCGGTGGCCCGACGCGCGCTTCGTTGGCATTGACGTCTCCTCGATGATGATTGAGCAGGCCAGGCGCAAACATTCGGGCGAGGCACGCTTCCGATTCGAGGTTGCCGACGCTGCGGGGCTTCCTCTGGCCCCTGCGTCCGTCGACGTCGCGTTGACTACGCTCTCCTTCCATCACTGGGCCGACCAGCTCGGCGGCGTTCGCGAGGTCGCTCGAGTCCTGCGTCCCAATGGGCTATTCATCCTCGCCGACATCCGGCCGCCTGTCGTTCTGCGTCCAATCCTGCGCCGGTTCCATGCCAGCCGCTCCCGACAGAAGCTTTTCCGCGAGGCCGGACTGACCGTCGCGGGCCACCAGCGACCGTGGCGGCTGGGCGGCACCGTTCTGATAACGGTCGGCCGCAAAGCGTAGCGGCACAGTCAGCCCACCACCCGCCAACCCAAGAGACGCGCTTATAGCGAGTCCAGTGGAAGCTGAAGGGAATCGAAACCTAAAAAGCGACATTTTCCATGTTGGCGATGTCGTTCATCTTTCGTCACTAGGTTTCGAGAATCCCACGACTTTCTGGCTTACCCCTTGTCCTCGCGGATCTCCCCGAGTTCCCCCGAATCGACCCGATTCTTGGAGACGATTTTGGAGACGACGAGCAACACCAGAACACTCCGCCCAGGCGGCTGCCCCTGTTATGGGTGCCGGACGGGTTCGTGAATGGCGCGCACCTACCGGTTCACTTGGGACCCCGAGAAGGCACGCCGGAACCAGCGCAAGCACGGCGTTTCGTTCGAAGAGGCGACCTCCGTGTTCGAAGACCCCGAGCTCGCCTACTTCTCGGACCTCGGAGACCCTGGCCGGTTCACCGCCATAGGGTACTCAGCTCTCGCGCGCATGCTCGTGGTGGTGCACCTCGAAGCGGGTGGTACGATCCGGATCATCAGCGCCAGGAAGGCGAGTCGTCATGAGAGAATGGTCTACGCGAAAGAGAAGGGGTAGAGGAGCCGCCGATGAGCCTTCGGCGGCTTCGATTGCTGACATTCCGGAGCTCGATTTCTCAAAGCTCAGGCGCCTGCCGAACCCTTTCAAGCGCGCTCGCTTCACCAATGTGCGCGTGCTCGATCCGAAGCTCGCGTCGGAATTCCCGGATTCCGAGACGGTAAACCGGGCACTGAGGCGTGTGCTCGCGGGGCGAAAGGCGGCCAAGCGACGAGCGCGGGCGGCGTAGTTACCCCTAACGATCTACTGCATCGCGTTCGTCAACCGCATCATGGCCGCCCTGCGTCAGTGCCGCCGTCACTACCCTTCGCAGGCACTCGTCGATCAGAAAGCGCGCCACGTGCCCTACTCAGGGTCAGCCGGCGTTTGCCCGCACAGTCTCCTGCTC
>Ga0210409_10003379_pt1 | contig 17955 bp, 16 predicted proteins | sample IncBWH17MmetaG_FD_161649 | JGI IMG/M metagenome (GOLD analysis project Ga0210409, IMG submission 161649) | Forest soil microbial communities from Barre Woods Harvard Forest LTER site, Petersham, Massachusetts, United States - Inc-BW-H-17-M | ecosystem: Environmental > Terrestrial > Soil >... | reverse complement strand
GATTAGTGGTTTGCTGGCGTTGTGCGCGGTAATGGGATTGAGTGCTTGCAGTTCGGTATTGACAGAAGGCAGTTCCGCCGCGGCCGGCGTTGCCGGCACCGCGCTGGCGGGGAAGGTGACCAACAACGCCGCGGTGGCGACCGGCATCGGTCTCGGTGTGCAGGCGGCGGCGCGCGCGGGCCTGCAGTACGAGCAGCGCAAGATACACGGTGAAGAGCAGGACAGCATCGCCAAGGCCGCCGGCGAGCTGGCGGTCGGCGCGGTCGGGAAATGGCAGATCAAGCATTCCCTGCCGATCGAAGACAATCTGCGCGGCCGGGTCACGGTCAGTCGCGTCATCAGCACGGAAGGAATGAGCTGCAAGGAAATCGTATTTTCCGTCGATGGCTTGGTGGACCAGATCAACAAGCCGGACAGCGAGTTTTACGTGGCTACCGTCTGCCGCGCCGGCCAGGGCTGGAAATGGGCTTCGGCCGAACCCGCCACCGAGCGCTGGGGGGCTTTGCAGTGATGCCGCTGTTGCGTTCGCCGCGTAAGGCGATTGTCAGCGCTGCCGTGTTGCTGGCCGCGCTGACAATCGGCGGCTGCAGCAGCATCGGCGGCTTTACCGGCGCCGCCGCCGGCGTCGCCAGCGGCGCCGTCACCTCCAATCCGGCAGTCGGCTACGCCATCGGCATCGGTGTCCAGGCGGCTACCGACGCCACCACCAAATACATCTTCCGCAACTGGCAAAAGGGCGAGCAGGACGAGATCGCTGCCGTGGTCGGCAATCTCGATGTCGGCCATGCCAGCCGCTGGGCGATCGTGCATCAGATCCCTTACGCCAATGAACATGGCGAAGTGCGCGTGGTGCGCGTGATCGACACGCCGCTGGCCTTGTGCAAGGAAGTCATCATGTCGGTCGACAGCGGCGAGGGCGACCAGCTCAAGCGCGGCTGGTACACCGGCAGCGCCTGCCGCAGCAACGATATCTGGCACTGGGCAGTGGCTGAGCCGGCGGTGGAGCGCTGGGGCAGCTTGCAATAAATTCGCGCCGCAGCAATACCTGAAAGGAATGATTGTCCATTCCATGACGGTTGTTAAAATAGAATGTATAGTGCGCTGATTCTATTTCTATTCCGGATCAAAAAATGAACTTGAAAATCACCTTGCCTACAAAGACCCCGCTGCAGGTTGTGCAGGCGCAGCTTGACGCCTACAACGCTAAAAACATCGATGCCTTGCTGCTGGCCTACGCGCCCGACGCTGAGCAATACACGCTGCATGGCGAATTGCTGGCGCGTGGACAGGAACAGATGCGCCAGCGTTTCCTGACCCGTTTCGCCGAACCTGCTTTGAAAGCCCGTCTCATTAACCGCACGGTGATGGCAAATGTCGTGGTCGACTACGAGCTGGTCACGCGCAATTTTCCTGAAGGCGTCGGCACGGTCGAGATGATCTGCGTGTATGAGGTGGCCAATGAACGGATCCAGAAGGCTTCCTTCGCAGTCGGCGAAACCCGGCTGAACGCCCGTCCTTGACCCCGGACTAGCGCTTCATCCATCTGGATGGCGTTGGCGGCAAATGCAGAGCACAAATGCTGAACGGCTTAAACCATCTGACGCTGGCGGTAAGCGATCTTTCCCGCAGCGTGCATTTTTACCAGGCTACGCTGGGCTTGCACCTGCATGCTCGCTGGGAGCATGGCGCTTATTTGTCGGCGGGCGAGCTCTGGCTATGCCTGTCGCTCGATCCGAATCGTGCAAACGTCTCCGGCGCCGACTATACGCATTATGCATTTACGGTCGTAGACAACGCCTTTGCGGATGTTGTCCAGGCGCTGCGCAAAGCAGGCGTGGTTGAATGGAAAGATAACCGCAGCGAAGGGGCGTCCTTTTACTTTCTCGATCCCGATGGCCACCAGCTGGAAGCCCATGTCGGCGACCTCGCCAGCCGCTTGCGCGCTTGCCGCGACCGGCCCTACGCAGGGATGCAGTTTTTCGACTGATGTTCCTGCAAGTCCTTGGTGTTTGAACAGGCCGCTCTTGTTTTCCCATCGACCTTAATTCCATCTGCTGCCCGGGTTTCTCCCGGCTGATTGCAGCAAGCGCACGACGCCGTTCATTCTTGAACGCGTCAGCCGCAAATCCCACCCGTCATGCATCCGCCGAGACGTGCTTACAAATTGTTACTGCAAAGCATGACCCCTTTTTCCCGTCTCGCCGGGCATCCCTGTAAGAGCCCCGCAAATCACGCGCCAGCTTGAGTATTTCTCGTGGTCATTCGAAACACAATAACCGGAGTTGATATGAAAATATTAATCAATATTCTATGCCTGGCGGTTTGTGCTCCGCTTTCTGCTTATGCGTCGCTGGGTGGAGACGCTTCCTCGATCGCCGCCGATCAAAGCAAGCTGAAGGGAACAACCAGCAGCACACTGCAAAAAAAATCTGCCGCAGCGGCCAGCAGCGAAGAGGGTGCGCGGGCAGATGTTGCGGGCACCGGCAAAGTGCCATTTTCGGTGGATGAATTCACCACTGCCGGCGGCGTGGTGGTGCGTGAGTACTCGGCCGGCGGCCAGGTATTCGGTATCGCCTGGAGAGGACCCCACATGCCCGATCTGCATCAGTTGCTGGGCAATGACAACTACGAAATGGCGAAAAAATCCGAAACCGTACGTCAACAAGGGAGCGCGCGCAACGCAGGCCGCCGCGGTAATTCGCACATAGAGACTTCCGGGCTGGTGATCCATTCCAGCCGTCGCCCAGGGCTGCTGGGCGGGCAAGCCTACCTGTCGGCCAAGCTGCCGCAGGGCGTATCCGCCAGCGATATCCAATAAGAGGAGAATCCCATGAAAAGATTACTGATCCCCGTTTTGTTAAGCCTCTGCGCCGTGGCGCCCGCAGCGTCCATTGCAAAATCCAGCGCCAAGCCGCCTGCCGCCGCGGCCGCAAGTAACTCGGTGCCGATGACGATAGATGCCGGCCCTCCCATCCTGGCGTCGAGCCAGAGCGGCAGCTTGAACATTCCTTCGATTTCAGTGACGATCTGCGCACCGGGCAGCACCACCAATTGCCAGACCGTCGACCATATCACCGTCGATACCGGCTCCTCCGGCCTGCACATCGTTTCTTCCGTGCTCAACAGTCGGCTGGCGAGCGCGCTGTCGACCAAGACTACCGCAGCGGGAAAACTGATCGCCGAGTGCGAAGGCTATGTCAGCAGCTATGTGTGGGGTTCTGTGAAAGCGGCCGACATCACCATTGGCAGCGAAACGGCGAAGAAGGTGCCGCTGCAGCTGATCGGCGACAGTGATTCCAAATTCCAGACCATTCCTGACGATTGCAAAAATTCGTCGCTGGGCGATCAGAACGATACGGTGGCGCTCTACGGCTCTAACGGCCTGATCGGCGTCAGCGCCATACCTGCAGACAGCGGCCTGTACTTCGCCTGCGATGCCAGCGGCTGCGCCGCGAACACGGTGCATGACAGCAGCCTGAGCAATGTCCTGCCTAACGTCGTGACGCTGTTCGCGAAGGATAATAATGGCGTTGTGCTGGAGTTGCCATCGGTCCCTGCGGGCGGTGCGCCGTCTGTCACTGGCAGCCTGACTTTCGGCATCGGCACCCAGACCAATAACGGCCTTGGCAGCGCTACCGTATTCCCGCTGGACGCTTCCGGTGATCTGCTCAACACCGTGTACAAGAAGACCAAACGCACCTTCTCTTATATCGATAGCGGCACCAACGCCTGGAACTTCTATGACAAATCGCTGAAGGTTTGCCAAAGCGGATATTGCCCCGATCCGGCCGTAGCGGAAAGCGCCACCATGAACGCCTATGGCGGCAAGGTCACGACCACGGTCAAATTCAGCATCGCAGACAGTTCAGCCTTTGCCGCGGCAAACTATGTGTATGACAATTACGGCTTTGGCGATAAAGACAGTGCTGACGATCTGGCGACTTTCGGTTATGGCTTGCCATTCTTCTTGGGTCGGAAAGTCTTTGTTGGCATCGCCGGCGCCAAGGCGACCGATGCCAAAGGCAAGGTGATCAGCGGGCCGTTCAACGCATTTTGATTAGCTGGATTGCCTTTGCCGGGAATGTACCGGCAAAGGCATTGCTGTCAGCCACCCAGATACGCTTCCAGCACCTTCGGATTATTCAGTAGATTGCTGCCGCTGTCCGTCAGCACGATCTTGCCGTTTTCTAGCACATAGCCGTGCTGGGCAATCCGCAGCGCCTGGCGGACGTTCTGCTCCACCAGCAGTATCGTCAGCCCGGTACGGTTGATTTCCTCGACGATGCGGAAGATTTCTTGCACCAGCAGCGGCGCCAGCCCCATCGACGGTTCGTCCAGCAGCAGCACGCGCGGCTTGGCCATCAGCGCGCGGCCGATCGCCAGCATCTGCTGCTCGCCACCCGACAGGTTGCCGGCCAGGCCGTCCTTGCGCCGCTGCAGCACCGGGAACAGGGAGTACACCCAGTCCAGGTCCTTGGCGATATTTTCCTTGTCCTGGCGGGTGTAGGCGCCTAGCGCCAGGTTCTCGGCCACGCTCAGTGTGGTGAGGGTGGCGCGGCCCTCGGCCACCTGCACCACGCCGCTCTGGACGATCTTGTGCGGCGCCAGCCTGGTCAGGTCTTGCTGCCCGAGCAGTACCTGCCCGCGCTGCGGCTTAAGCAGGCCGGAGATGGCCAGCAGGGTGGTGCTCTTGCCGGCGCCGTTGGCGCCCACCAGGGCGGTGATTTCGCCTTGCTTGAGGACCAGGTCGATGCCCTTGACCGCTTCGATATGGCCGTAGGAGACCGCCAGGTCCCGCACCTGCAGGATGGATGCCGGGTTGTTGTTTGCGCTAGCCGTCATTCGCTGTCTTCCTTGCCCAGGTAGGCTTCGATCACTTCCTGGTTGTTCTTGATTTCGTCGGGGCTGCCTTCGGCGATGATGCGGCCGAAATTGAGCACGGCGATGCGGTCGCACAAGCCCATCACAAAGCGCATGTCATGCTCGATCATGAAGATGCTGAAGCCGCGTTGCTTGATGTTCAGGATTTCTTCCATCAGCTCGGTCTTTTCGGCCGGATTCATGCCGGCCACCGGTTCGTCCAGCAGCAGCAGCTTGGGCTTGGTCGCCAGTGCACGGGCGAACTCCAGCTTGCGCTGTTCGCCATAGGACAGGCTGTCGGCCAGCATCTGCGCCTTGTGGTCCAGGCGCAGCCAGGACAGCAGTTCCAGCGCCCGTTCGCGCGCCTGCGCTTCGATCCGGCGGTAGCCGCCCAGGTTCAGCAGTACGCTGCCGAAGCCGTAATCCATGTGGTCGTGCATGCCGACCACGACGTTTTCCAGCAGCGTCATTTCCTTGAACACGCGGATGTTCTGGAAAGTGCGGGCGATGCCGCGCTCGGTGATCTTGTGGGCTGCGACCTTGCCGATATCCTGGCCGTCGAATTCGATGGCGCCGCCGGAGGCGCGCAGCAAGCCGGTGATCAGGTTGAAGACGGTGGTCTTGCCGGCGCCGTTAGGGCCGATCAAGCCGAAGATGCCGCCTTGCGGTACATTGAAATTGACGTCCTGCAGCACTTGCAGGCCGCCGAAGTTCTTGCTGATGTTCTTAAGTTGCAGCATTAGTTGCTTCCCCCAGCCTGGGTCTTGCGCCGCGAAAAGGTGTTAGCCCAGCCACGGATACGGCGCGGATCCCAGATGCCTTTCGGCAGGTACAGGATCACCAGCACCAGGATCAGGCCGTTGACCACCGCCCGGTAGCTGTTGAAATCGCGCAGCGCTTCCGGCAGCAGGGTCAGTATCATGCCGCCCAGCGTCGGTCCTACCAGGCTGCCGGTGCCGCCGAACACCGCCATCGTCAGGATCTCGACAGCGTTTTCGAAAGCATAGTTGCCGGGGCCGATGGTGAAGGTGTAGTGGGCATTGAGGCCGCCGGCGACGCCGGCAATGGCGGCGCCGATGACGAACGCCAGCAGTTTGTAGCCGGCGACATTGACGCCCATCAGGCGCGCCGCCACTTCATCTTCCTTGATGGCTTCGAAGGCGCGCCCGATCTTGGAGCGCCGCATGCGCGCCAGGATGTAGAGCGTCAGCGCCAGCAGCAGCACGATATGCCACCACTCGGTCTTCAAGGGGATGCCGTTGAGGCCGAGCGGGCCGCCGGTGATATCCATGTTGAGCACCACTACCCGCACCACTTCGCCGAAGCCGAGGGTGGCCATCGCCAGATAGACGCCGGACAGGCGCAAGGTGGGGATGCCGATGATCAGCGCCACCAGCGCCGGCAGCGCGCCGCCGGCCGCCAGCGCCACCGGGAACGGCAGGCCGGTTTGCATGCTGATCAGCGATGCAGCGTAGGCGCCGATGCCCATGAAGGCGGCGTTCGCCAGCGACAGCAGGCCGCATGAGAGGGTGACGTAGATCGACAGCGCCAGCATGGCGTTGACGCCGAGGCTGAAGATCACAGTATTGTAGGTCGACCAGAAACCGTCCCACCAGTCCATGAAGCCGGTCCCGGCGATGCTTGTCAGCAGTTCGGTCATGTCAGGCCTTCCTTTCCAGCACTTTGCCGAACATGCCGGACGGCTTGACCAGCAAGATCAGGAACAGCAGGCCGAAGCCGACGGCGTCGCGGAAATCGCTGGAGATATAGGCCACGGTCAGCACTTCGGCGAAGCCGAGGAACAGGCCGGCGATCATGGCGCCGCGGATGTCGCCCATGCCGCCCAGGATGATGACGGCGATGCCCTTGTGCAGCATCGGCTGGCCCATGAAAGGGGTGATGGCGTTAAACGACAGGCCGACCAGCACGCCGGCTGCGCCGCCGAGGGCGGCCGCGGCGAACGAAGTCAGGTAAAACAGGCCTTCGACATTGATGCCCAGCAGGTAGGCCGCCTTCGGCGATTCGGCGATGGCGCGCAGGGCGCGTCCCAGCTGGGTGCGGCGCATCACCGCCAGCAGCACCAGCATCAGGATGAAGGAAATCACGACGATGCCGATCTGCACCGCGGTGAGGTGCAGGTTGCCCCAGTTGTAGCTTTCTTCCGGAATGGTGCCGACCGGGAAGCGCTTGTTTTCGGCGCCGAACAAACCTTGCGCCAGGCTGGTCAGGATGGTGGCGACGCCGATGGTGGCGATCATCGGCGCCAGGTGCGGCGCGTTGCGCGCCCGCAGCGGCCGCAGCACCAGGTAGTCGACCGCCAGGCCGATCAGGCCCGAGGCCAGCATGGCGGCCAGCATCGCCAGCCACAGCGGCAAGGCGAGATGTTCAACCAGCAGCAGGGCGGCGTAGCTGCCCAGCATGAAGATGGCGCCGTGCGAAAGATTGATCACGCCCAGCACGCCGAAAACCAGCGTGAAGCCCAGCGCGAACAGCGCATAGACGCTGCCCAGCGAGAGGGCGTTGATGAGTTGTTGTTCAAGCATGAGGGTTTTTCTAAAAATCAGCGTAATTGCAGTCAATTGGGATCAGAGTTTTTTTACGACAGCTTTATCGTCGTAAATTACTGACCCCAATTGACGGGCTACGGAGTGCAGTTCGTTGTGCTCGGTGTTTTTAAAGTCTTAACGGCATTCTTTCTCCGGACGCCGTCAATAGGGGGCAGAGTAGCTCGTCGCGCTTCGGCGACTCACAAACTCTGTCCCCTATTGACTCCTTATTGACTAGCTGGCTAGGTCATTTCAACAAGATGAACTTGCCACCCTTGGCAATATTCACAATCGCTTCCTGCTGCGCATCGTAGCCGACTTCCTTACCAGTCACTGCCGGCGCTTTGCGGAAGGCGAACTTGCCGGTGGCGCCTTCAATCGTTACCGACGGCAGGGCCTGCTGCAGGGCGATGCGGTCCTTGTCGATGGCGCCGCTCAGCTTGATCTTCTTCAGCGCATCGGCCACCACGTGCAGGGCGTCATAGGCTTGTGCTGCAAACTGATCCGGATCGCTGCCGAACTTTGCCTTGTAGGCGGCGATGAATGCCTTGTTGGCAGGCGTCAGGTTTTCCGGCGACCATGGGCTGCCCATGATGGTGTCGTCGCCGGCGCCCTTGGCGATGTCGAACAGTTTCGGCGAATTCAGGCCGTTGCCACCGATGAAGGGTTGCTTCATGCCCAGCGCGCGGGTTTGCAGGATGATGTTGGCGGCTTCTTCGGTCAGGCAGGAGCAGACGATGGCATCCGGATTGGATGCCTTGATCTTGGTCAGCTGCGCCTTGAAGTCGACATCGCCCTTGGCATAGGCTTCAGTGGTGGTGACCGGGATCTTCTGGTCGGCCAGGGTACCCTTGAAAACGTCGTAGCCGCTCTTGGTGAAGGCATCGTCGTTACCGTAGATGATGGCGACTTTCTTGATGCCGAAATGCTTGACCGCGGCACGCGTGGTGACCGGCAGGACGTCGGCTTCCATCACGGAGTTGCGGAAGGTGAACGGCCCCATGGCGGTGATGCCGTCGGCGGTGTTGCTGGTGCCGAAGGCGACCACCTTGGCGGCGTTGGCGATCGGGTCGGCGGCGAAGGCCGAGTTGGACAGGGTCGGGCCGAACACCAGCAGCGCCTTGTCCTTGAAGATCAGTTTCTTGAAGACGTTGATGGCTTCTTCTTTCTTGCCTTGTTCGTCTTCGATGATCAGTTGCAGCTTGTTGCCGTTGACGCCGCCGGCAGCGTTGACTTCGTCGGCGGCCAGGGTAAAGCCATTCTTGATGGCGACGCCGTACTTGGCGGCCGGGCCGGTCAGGGCGGCGGCCAGGCCGAGCTTGACGTCGGCGGCGTGGGCGGCGCTGCTCAGGCCGGCGGCCAGCATCAGAAACGGCAGCGTTTTCAATATGGTTTTGAATTGCATGTAAATGTCCTCCAGTAGACCGTTTTTCTTAGCGACACGGGCACACGGCGCAATGGCGCTGTGCAGCACGAAATCGGCAGCGTTTTTATTTTGGCGCGCGCAAAGGCGCACCAAAGGTGAACAAAGTATAAGGGATTTTCGGTCAGAAATTCCCAGTGGACTGTCATGGTCGAATCTAGAGTGAAGGGCGCGTATCCGACCCGCAGGGCAAGGCGCACAGCGGAGCAATAGCGGGGCTATTGCGAGCATGTGCAACGCTGCCATGCGGGTCGGATGCGTGACAGGCACTCTTGATTCGGCCGTTACAGTCCACTAACGCAGCGTGGGGCTTCAGCGTGTGCGAAACGCCACGCCTACTACTCACGAGCCAGGTAAAAGACGGGTGTTTTACGCGGAGGATGCGGCGACTTTTGATCGCTTATGGAGAGATATTGCGTGATTTTGGGCAATTATACCCAACGTTGGATATTTGTGTCGGCCGGACTCATGCCAAATCGGCATGACGGAAGGCATTGCGCCTCCTGCCATGCCGGCCTTCACATCAGCCTAACTGCAGCCGCAAATGCTGGATTGCCAGGCGTACCTGGCGCGGCGCGGTGCCGCCGATATGATCGCGCGCCGCCACTGAACCTTCCAGCGTCAGCACGGCGAAGATGTCGTCGTCGATCAGCGGCGAGAACGCGCGCAGCTGTTCCAGCGACAGGTCGCTCAGGTCGCAGCCCTGGTCGACGCAGCTGCGTACGGCATGCGCCACGGCTTCATGGGCGTCGCGGAAAGGCAGGCCTTTCTTGACCAGGTAGTCGGCCAGGTCGGTGGCGGTGGCGTAGCCTTGCAGGGCGGCGGCGCGCATCGCTTCCGGCTTGACCGTGATGCCGCGCGCCATGTCGGCGAAGATGCGCAGCGTGTCGGTAATCGTATCGACGGTGTCGAACAGCGGCTCCTTGTCTTCCTGGTTGTCCTTGTTGTAGGCCAGCGGCTGGCCTTTCATCAGGGTCAGCAGGGCGATCAGGTGGCCGTTGACGCGGCCGGTCTTGCCGCGCGCCAGTTCCGGCACGTCGGGGTTCTTCTTTTGCGGCATGATCGAAGAGCCGGTGCAGAAGCGGTCGGCGATGTCGATGAAGCCGATGCGCGGGCTCATCCAGATCACCAGTTCTTCCGACATGCGCGAGACGTGGGTCATCACCAGCGCCGCGGCGGCGCAGAATTCGATGGCGAAGTCGCGGTCCGAGACGGCATCCAGCGAGTTGCGGCAGACATCGTCGAAGCCGAGTGTTTTCGCGACGCGCTCACGGTCAATGGCAAAAGTGGTGCCGGCCAGGGCGGCGGCGCCCAGCGGCAGGCGGTTGACGCGCTTGCGGCAATCGAGCATGCGCTCAGCATCGCGGCCGAACATTTCAACATAAGCTAGCACGTGGTGGCCGAAAGTGATCGGCTGCGCTACCTGCATATGGGTGAAGCCGGGCAGGATGGTGTCGGCATGCTGTTCCGCCAGGTCGAGCAGGGCCAGACGCAGATCGCGCAGCAGGCCACTGATGTCGTCGATGGCGCCGCGCAGGTAGAGGCGGATGTCGGTGGCCACCTGGTCGTTGCGCGAACGGCCGGTGTGCAGGCGCTTGCCGGCGTCGCCGACCAGCTCGGTCAGGCGCTTTTCGATGTTGAGGTGGACGTCTTCCAGGTCCAGCAGCCATTCAAACTTGCCGCTCGCGATTTCGCCCTGGATCTGGGTCATGCCCTTCTGGATCGCGGCATAGTCGTCGGCGCTGATGATTTTTTGATATGCCAGCATCTCGGCATGCGCCAGCGAGCCCTGGATATCGACCTCGGCCAGGCGCTTGTCGAAAAATACCGACGCCGTGTAACGTTTGACCAGATCGGAGACCGGTTCGGAGAAACGAGCCGACCAAGCTTCGCCTTTTTTGGAGAGTTGTGCTGTCATAATTGAGGTTTGAATCGTGCGTAAGAGAAAGCGGTGAGTAGGCAGGAACCATGCGATTATAAATCACTAGTGTCGTGTCACGCCTCATCTGTCGGTATATCGCGCCGGCCTTGGCCCGTAGCGCTAGGCGTGGCGAGGCGCAACGACGCGATACGGGCCAAGGACCAGCGAGATGGCGACAGATGAGGCGTGACACGGCACTACCCTCGCACTGCCCCCGAAAACCGGCTGTGGCTGCGTGATACAGCTATTTTACCGTGCGATATATGCCTCATAACCAAGCAGGGATTGTTTTTTAGATAAGCGATGCCAGACCCTATACCTTCAGATCAGTTCGCCGACAGCGCGCCGACGCAGCAACCCGGTGCGCAGGTGATTCCGGACGGCTGCAACCTGGGCGTGGTGTTCCGCGCGCTGATCGTGGTGAACCTGGCCGTGATGGCGGCGATCCTGCTGCGCAGCGATGGCCTGATTGCCGCCATCAACAGTTTTGTCGAATCAGCCATGCTGGTCGAGCCGGCCTGTTTCCTGTCGCTGTCGCTGCTGTGCGGCCTGCATCGCATCGCCCACCGTTTTCCGCTGGCCATGCAGCGGCTGCTGTGTGCACTGGCGCCAGCGCTGGTGACGGTGGCGGTGATCTGGCTGCTGTCCGGCTTCGACTGGTTCCTGAACGGTTTTTCCCATCTCAGCGCCGGCGGCGGTGTTTTGCGCGCGGCGCTGGTGGCCGCCTTGTTCGGCATCGGCCTGCAGCACTATTTTGAATTGCGCGCGCGGGCTTTCTCGCCGGTGCTGGTGGAGGCGCGCCTGCAGGCCCTGCAGGCGCGGATCCGGCCGCACTTCCTGTTCAACAGTCTCAACGCGGTGCTGTCGCTGATCCGCAGCGAACCGCGCCGGGCCGAGGCGGCGCTGGAAGACCTGGCCGATCTGATCCGTGTGCTGATGCGCGACGGCCGCGCCATGACCACGCTGGAAAAGGAAATCCGCCTCTGCCGCCAGTATCTGTCGATAGAAAAGATACGCCTGGGCGACCGCTTGCGGGTGCAATGGGAACGCGAGGGCATCAGCGACGAAGTGGTGTACCGGGCGCAGATTCCGACCCTGCTGCTGCAGCCGCTGATAGAAAATGCGGTGCACTACGGCGTCGAGCCGAGCACCGAACCGGCGCTGATCCAGATCAAGCTCAGCCATTCGCTGGAGCGGATCGAGATCGTCATCACCAATCCCTACAATCCCTACAGCGGCAAGGGCGTCGCCGCGCTGCCGGAAGGCAACCAGATGGCGCTGGAGAATATCCGCGAACGGCTGGCCCTGCTGTACGACGTCGAGGCGCAACTGACCACCAGCACCACGCTGGGGCAGTTCCAGGTGCGCGCCAGCTTCCCGTACGTGAAAGCGGTGCTGGCCAAACCCGCCCAGGCCTGAGAAAACCGCGTTGCCGCCAAAAAGCAAGAAAGCCGGGAAGAAAGGCGAAGAAAATTTTCGTGCGGTTCGTGTTTTTCGTGGACAATGTTTTCCTGTAAAAACATTTGCACTATTCGCTCATCATAATAATCCGTCATGATCCCTCGCATTTTCATTGTCGACGACGAAGCCCCTGCGCGCGCCAGGCTCAGCACGCTGCTGTCTGACATCATTGCCGACTGTCCGCATTACCTGGTCGGTGAAGCCGGCCATGCGCAAGCCGCCCTGGAAGGGATCGCCGCAACTGCGCCCGATGTCGTGCTGCTGGATGTGCAGATGCCTGGCATGAGCGGCCTGCAGCTGGCCGAGCAGCTGGTGAGCAAGGCGGATGCGGCCAAGGCCGAGGCGCCGCTGATCATCTTTGTGACTGCGTATGACGATTACGCCTTGAATGCATTCGAGGTGCAGGCCTTCGACTATCTGGTCAAGCCGGTGCGGGCGGCACGGCTGGCGCAGGCCATCGCGCGCGCCAGCCGCTTGCGCAAGCCGTCGCAGCCGCTTGGCGCGCCTGCAGAGGAGGGAGTAACGGCATTGCCGCGCCAGCATTTTGCCGTGCAGGAGCGTGGCCGCATGTCGCTGGTGCCGATGGGCGAGGTGCTGTATCTGAAGGCAGAGCTGAAGTACGTCACGCTGCGCACCAAGAACAAGGAATACCTGATCGAGGATTCGCTGGTGTCGATCGAAGAAGAACTGGCGGCGTACTTCGTGCGGGTGCATCGCAACGCGCTGGTGGCGCGCAACGCCATCATCGGCGTCGAGCGCGGCATCTATGTTGCGGAGGGAGAGGGCGATGCCGACAAGCCGCAGGAAGTCTGGCAAGTCATCCTGCGCGACATCGACCACCGCCTGCCGATTTCGCGGCGGCAGTGGGCGGTGATCAAGGCGCTGGTGCGATAAATCCGGAAGCCGTTATACCAGCAGGTTCAAGGCATGCGGATTGCCCGCGCCGTATTGCGGAAACAGTTTTTGCATGGCCGGATCGCCGATACGCATGTGTTTTTCCGCCAGCGTCGCCAGCACAGCGCGGAAGTCGGTGGTGATGGCCAGGTCACGCCCTTCGTTCAACGATTTGTCGTCGATGCCTGGCCAGTGGCCATGGATGGTGCGGCCACGCACGTTGCCGCCCAATAGCCACATGGCGTTGCCATGGCCGTGATCGGTGCCGCCGTTGCCGTTCTCGCGGAAGGTGCGGCCGAATTCCGACATCACCACGATCACCGTATCGTTGAATGCCGGTCCCAGTTCGCGCGCCAGCGTCGCCAGGCCATCGGCCAGCGGCCGCAGACGTCCGGCCAGCTGGCCGTTGCCGTTGCCCTGGTTGGTATGGGTGTCCCAGCCGCCGACGGCGACGAAGCCGAGGCGGATGTCCGGATTGCCGGCCATCAGGCGTCCCAGGCGCGCGGTGTCGATCGACAGGCCGTTCGGCAGCGGCGCGCCGTTGTTGGCCATCTTCTGTTCTGAGCTGTTGGCGTCGGCCAGCAATTCCTTGCGCGCGGAGATGCCGTCGCGATAGGACTTGCCGAGCGCGGCGTCTTGCGCATACAACGCGGCATAGGCCTGGCTGACTTCCGGCTTGTCGATCAGGGTCGGGCGGGTGGCGTCGCGCCCGGTCGGCATATTGGCGACCACGGCGCGTCCGGTCAGGATGCGCGGCACCGATTCGCCCAGGGTCAGCGCCTGCATCGGCGACTGCGAAGGCGGCATCACGCCCAGCATGCGGTTCATCCAGCCGTCGCGGGTATTGTGTTCTCCTGGCGTGCCGGTTTCCATGTAGTCCTGCGCTTCAAAGTGCGAGCGCGACATGTCGGGCGAGCCGGAAGCATGGACGAAGGCCAGCCGGCCGTCTTCCCAATAGGGCAGCAGAGGCTGCAGCGCCGGATGCAGGCCGAAGTAGCCGGTCAGGTCGATAGCGCCGTTCTGGGTGCCGGGACGCGAGACCGCGATGGTCGGCCGCGCCTTGTAGTAATTGTGGTCGCCGTGCGGCACCACGACGTTCAAGCCATCCACTGCGCCGCGCAGGAACACCACCACCATGCGCGGCGTGCCGTCGCCGGCGGCATGCGGCCGCAGCAGCGGATTGCCGTACGAAAGCGGGCTGTCAGCTGTCGTCGCAATGCTGACGGGCGGCGTCGGTTTGGCCTTGGCCAGCGGTTTGCTCGGCGGCGCCACCACGCAGCCGGACAGGCCGACCGGGATCAGGATGGCGCCGCTGCCGGCGAGGCCGAGTTGGCGGATGAAATCACGACGGTTCATGGCTTGCTCCTGGCTTTATCTTTTCATGAAATCCGGGCCGCCGAGTATCAGGCCGACCTGCAGATTGGGCGCCGCCGCAGTAATGGCAGCGAGACTGTGCGGTTCCAGCGCCGGCGCCAGCGTCTGCATCAGCTGTTGTGGATCAATCGGCATTGGGGCGTAGGTAATGGGTGCCGGTGTCGGCGCCGGCACCACTGCTGCGCCGGGCGCGGGCGGCGGCGTTTCGGCGCGGGCGATCGGCGATTTGCCGTTGCTCAGGCCGTTGACGAAATTGATACGGCGCAGCAGCGCATCCGGATTGAGCCACGCTTCCTCGGAGAATTTATAGCCCTCCGGCGTCAGCCAGCCATACAGCGGCTGGCCGAGCTGGTTCAGGACGCCGTCGATAGGCTTGACGTTCAGTACCGGCGTCGCCGTCGCGCGCAGCGAGGACACTACATATTGATAGGGCGTCTTGAACTGGGTCTGGTAATTGCTGCGGGCCCAGAATTCCTGGCTGTCGAACAGGGTGCGCAGGACCGCCTTGATGTCGCCATTGGTGGCGAGGAAACGGCGCGCCAGTTTCTCGGTCAGGGCAGGTTCCGGTTTGTCGGAGACGAAATACTGCACCAGCTTGGTGGCGACGAAACGGGCGGTGGCGGGATGGCGCGCCAGGATATCGAGTGCCTGTTCGCCTTCCTGCTCGCCGCTGCCCCTGATGGTCTGGCCGAGGAAAATCTTGTCGCCGAAATCGTGGCGCTTGGGATTGAAGGCAAACGCCGGCTGGCCGTCTTTCATGGCTTTTTCATCGATGGTCCAGCCGGTCAGGATGCGCGCCAGCGCGATGACGTCGGCCTGGGTGTAGCCGCTGTCGACGCCCATGGTGTGCAGCTCCAGCAGTTCACGGCCGTAGTTTTCATTGAGGCCCTTGAAGCGGCCCTTGGCTTCCGGCGTGTTGACGCCGCTGCTGAGCCAGTTGTCGAGGTAGTACAGCATCGCCGGATGATGGGCCACGCTGCCCAGCAACTGGCGGAAATTGCCTAAGGCATTCGGGCGCAGCACGTCTTTTTCATATTCACCGTTCCAGTAGCGTACCCAGTCCTTGCCTTCGAAGACATTGAAATGGTTGAACCAGAATTCGGTCATCACTTCCTGCAGCTGGCGCGGGCTTTCGGTGGCTTGCCACAGGCGTGCAAAATGGGCTTGCGGCGTGATGTCCTTGTTGGCGCGCTGGCGCGCCATGTTCTTTTCTTCGGGGGTGGCGCTGTTAGGCGGGAAGGAGGGCGGGCCGTATTGCTGGTAGAGCTGGGTGCTGCTGAGTTGGTAAGTCGACAAGCTGTCCAGTTTTCCTGACAATTGCTCCGGCAGCGGCAGGCTGTCGGGGCGCAACTGCTGGTCGATATAGCGCTTGACGCCCATATGCCTGACGGCATCGACATCGCCCGGGCGCGGGCCGTAGGCTAGCCGGTTCAGCACATGCAGCGCTTTTTCCGCATCGCTCAATGGCGCCTGGGCGGTTTGCGCCTGGGCTGTGCTGAGGCAACCTAGCATCAGCGCCATGGACAGCAATCCGGGGAGTCTTGGGGTCGAGGTCATGTCCAGCCTTTTGCAGGTTTGCTTACATTATTCGTTAACGGCCGCTGACGGGCATGCGACGACAGCGGCGGTGTAACAGATTGTAAGACGGCAACTTTTTGGCGCGGCTGGCTTTAAATGACTTTGCCAGGATTCATCAGGTTCAGGGGATCCAGCGCTTGCTTGATGGTTTTCATCAGCGCAATTTCCACCGGCGATTTGTAGCGCAGGATTTCTTCACGCTTGAGCGCGCCGAGGCCGTGCTCGGCGGAGATCGAGCCATTCATGCGGTTGACGTTGTCATGCACCAGCAGGTTGATGGCGGCCTGCTGTTCGATGAAGCGCTCGGCGTCCAGCCCTTCAGGCGGCGAGACGTTGTAGTGCAGGTTGCCGTCGCCCAGGTGGCCGAAGGTGACGTTGCGGCAACGAGGGAAATGTTGTTGCAGCAGGGCGTCGGTGTCGGCAATGAATTCGGCGATGCGGGAAATCGGCAGCGAGATGTCGTGCTTGATGTTCTTGCCTTCCTTGGCCTGGGCCGAGGAGATGCTTTCACGCAGCTGCCACAGCGCGCGCGACTGGGCGCCGGAGCTGGCCAGCACGGCGTCCTGGCAGACCTCTTGTTGCAGCGCCTGTTCCATGACGGATTCCATCAGCATGCTTGCATGGGGCGCTGCTTCGTTGTCGGACAGTTCCAGCAATACGTAATAGGGATGGTGCTGGCCGAAAGGGAAGGGCAGTTGCGGGAAATGCCTGGCGACCAATTGCAGGCACAGGTCGGACATCAGTTCGAAGCCGGTCAGGGTGGCGCCGCAGCGTTCTTGCGCCAGCGTCAGCAGGCGTAATGCGTCGGCGGGGCTTTGCAGCGCGGCGAGGGCGGTCAGCTGGACCTTCGGTTGGGGGAAGAGTTTGAGGACGGCGGCGGTGATGATGCCCAGCGTGCCTTCAGCGCCGATGTAGAGGTCGCGCAGGTCGTAGCCGGTGTTGTCTTTTCTCAGGCCGCGCAGGCCGTGCATTATTTCGCCTTGGGCGGTGACGACTTCCAGTCCCAGGCAGAGTTCTCTGCTGTTGCCGTAGCGCAGGACGGCGGTGCCGCCGGCGTTGGTGGAGAGGTTGCCGCCTATGGTGCAGCTGCCTTCGGCGGCCAGCGAGAGGGGAAACAGGAGATTTTCTGCCGCTGCGCTTTCTTGTACTTGCTGCAGGATGCAACCGGCTTCCGCGGTGATGGTGTGGTTGACCGGATCGACGGCGCGGATCTGGTTGAGGCGTTTGAGCGAGAGTACGATGGCCTGGCCGCTCTGGTCGGGGACGCTGCCTAGCACCAGGCTGGTGTTGCCGCCTTGGGGGACGATGGGGATGCGGAACTGGTTGCAGAGCCGGACTAGCTGAGCGACTTCTGCGGTGTTGGCGGGTTTGGCTACGGCGATGGCCTGGCCGGTGTAGCGCTGGCGCTGGTCGGTCAGGTAGCCGGCCTTGTCGGCATCGCTGGTGAGTACATGCGAATCGCCAATGGCATCGCGGCAAGCAGCAAGAAAAGCGTCATTGTTCATATCGTAAAATTCGAAAAAACAGTCAAATGCCCAGCCCACGCCGCAGTTAAATGGGGTCAGAGTTTTTTTACGACGGCCTTGTCGTCGTAAATTACTCTGACCCCATTTAACGTTCTACGGAGCACATGCGGTCGGATTTGGCAGCGTCCGTGCGGGGAACGTCAAAAGCAACGGCAATGTAGTTAAATAGGGTCGGAGTTTTTTTTCGCGGCCTTTTGCGAAAATTACTCCGCCCCTATTTAACGGTCTACGGAGTACATGTCTTGGCATGCTAAGAACGGTCTGTGGGTTGCCAAAACGGTTGCTACTCCGTGGATGCTAGCCGGGAGCGGCCCGGCAGCCGCTCACTTTCTTTGCTTCGCCAAAGAAAGTAAGCAAAGAAAGGCGACCGCA
>Ga0210409_10003378_pt1 | contig 17961 bp, 16 predicted proteins | sample IncBWH17MmetaG_FD_161649 | JGI IMG/M metagenome (GOLD analysis project Ga0210409, IMG submission 161649) | Forest soil microbial communities from Barre Woods Harvard Forest LTER site, Petersham, Massachusetts, United States - Inc-BW-H-17-M | ecosystem: Environmental > Terrestrial > Soil >... | reverse complement strand
CGCGGCGCTTTGCTTCTTGTGGTTGCGACTGCTCCTGGTGGATACAACACCAGCGCGCCCGGCGCTTGCGGTCGGGGCGACAACCTAGCACGTACCGGGGGAGCGGCTCAACGTTGCTCGAGACGTTCCCCGAGGCGCGTGGCGACGCGCCCGCCGCGCCACTTCAGCGCGGCCACACCACGCTGCCGGCGAGCAGCATGAGGAGCGCGAGCCAGTCGATCAGGGCGCCCCAACGCGGCGCGGGCGGCGCGGCGGGCTCGGCGGACGTCGTTTGCCTGATGCTCATGCATAGTATTTCGCGGCTTGCCGGTTGCGCGGGCGCGGCGGCGATCGGGCATGCGCGCGGCGAATCGTGGCGAATTGTGGCGGCCTCAACGGCGTGACGATTCGGTGACGTACGGCGCTTTCACCGGAGGCGCCGCGGCGGTAGCCTGTTGACTACATGAAACGCCTGATCGCCATCGTCGAGGACGAAGCGGCCATCCGCGACAACTACGCCGCCGCGTTCGCGCGCGAAGGCTTCGCGGTGCGCACCTATGCCAACCGCGCGCAGGCGATGAGCGCCTTCGCCGCGCGTCTCCCGGACCTCGCCGTCATCGACATCTCGCTCGAGGACGAGCCCGAGGGTGGCTTCGAGCTATGCCGGCAGCTGCGCGCGCTCTCACCCGTGCTGCCCATCATTTTCCTCACGGCGCGCGACAGCGAGCTCGATGCGGTCTCGGGGCTGCGCCTCGGGGCGGACGATTTCCTCACCAAGGACCTGAGCCTCGCGCACCTCTCGGCGCGCGTGAACGCGCTGCTCCGCCGCGTCGATGCACTGCGCAAGCCGGAGCAAGCCGGCGATGTGATACGCCGCGGCCCGCTCACGCTCGACAGCGAGCGTATGCAGGCGCAGTGGGACGGCAAGGTGGTGCTGTTGTCGCTCACCGAGTTCTGGATCGTGCACGCGCTCGCGCGCCACCCCGGTCACGTGCGCAACCGCCAGCAGCTCATGGACGCTGCGAACGTGGTGCTCGACGACAACACCATCACCTCGCACGTCAAGCGCATCCGGCGCAAGTTCCAGAGCGTCGATCCACAGTTCGACGCGGTGCAGACCGCCTACGGCATGGGCTACCGCTGGGTCGAGTAGCGGTCCGGACGATGTCGCTGCGCCTGAAGCTGCTGCTGCTCGGCCTGCTGACGCTGGTGCTGCCGTGGGCGGGCTGCCGCTATGCGCGCGAGATGGAATCGGCGCTGCGCGAGGGCGAGCAGACCTCGCTCGAGTCGGTCGCCGAGACGCTCGCGGCCTCGCTCGAAGGGCGGCTCGATCTTCTGTACCGCGCGCCGCCGAGCCCCGACTCCGACGGCACGGGAGCGCTCCTCAAGCCCGGGCCCTATGACTTGAAGCCGCTGGCGCTCACGGCGGCGCCGCTCGTCGACGGCTACTCCGAGGACTGGCCGCGGGATCCGGCGGCCTGGGCTTGGTACGAGAAAGACGCCGCGCACCGCTTCGGCGTCCTCACCGGGGTGTTCGAACGCGTGCTTTACCTGCTGCTCGACGTGCGCGACGAGCACCCGGTGTTCGACGCGCCGGGCGCGAGCGCGCTCGATCCACGCGGCGCCGGCGACCGCATCTGGCTCGGCTTTCAGGATCCCGAGGGCACCGAGCGTCAGGCGTTCATCGCGGCCACCGGCCCGGGCGCGGTCACGGCGCGCTACATCGAGACGGGCGAATACGGCCAGCAGCTCGCGCAGCTCGAGCCGCGCATCCACGGCGCCTGGCAGCTGAGCCCGACCGGCCACCGGCTGGAGCTGCGCGTGCCGCTCTCCATGCTCGGCGCGGGCTTCGGCGTGCTCATCGACGATCGCGACGCGCGCGGAGCCGCGCCCGTGAGCTACGGCAGCCTCCATCCCGACGACCTGCGTACCCTCGGCCACCTGATCGTCGCCTCTCCCGATCTCACGACCTACCTCGTGCAGTTCTCGCAGCCGGGAATGAGGCTCGCCGTGACCACGCCGTCGGGGCAGGTGCTGGCGCGCGTCGATGCGCTCAAGCGGGTGGCGGAGCTCGGGCCCGCGCCGCCCCTGGCCGCGCGGCTGTACCGCCGCTTCGTCGACCAGCCCGGGGTGCAGCCGCCGATCGAAGCGCGGGTGCCGATCTACGACCGCGAGCATCGCTTGAGGATAGGCGTGCTCGAGGTGACGCAGACACCCGATCGCTGGCTGCGGCTGCGCGATCGAGCGCTCACCCGCATGCTCAACTTCACGCTCGCCACCTCGATCGTGGTGGTCATCGCCATGTTCGCGTTCGCCGCGTGGCTGGCGCTGCGCCTGTCGCGGCTGCGCCGGGCGAGCGAGTCGGCGCTGACCCGTACCGGCCTCGTCGCCAGCTTTCCCGACACGGACGCGCGCGATGAGCTCGGGGACGTCGCGCGCAGCTTCTCGAGCCTCCTCGGGCGGCTCAACGAATACACCGGCTACTTGCGTACGCTCGCCGGCAAGCTCGCCCACGAGATCCGCACCCCGCTCACCATCGTGCGTTCCTCGCTCGAGAACCTCGAGGCCGAGCAGGTGCAGCCTTCGGCCCGCACCTATCTCGAGCGGGCCCGCCAGGGGAGCGAGCGACTGAACGCGATCCTCGTCGCCATGGGCGCGGCCACCCGCGTCGAGGAGGCGATCGGCAGCGCCGAGCGCAGCCACTTCGATCTCCTCCCGCTGCTCGAATCTGCGGTAGCGGCCTACCGCGGCGCCTTTCCTGAGCGGCGCTTCGCTGCGGAGCTCCCCCCGGGGCCGGTGATGCTGGACGGCGCCCCGGATCTCATCGTGCAGATGCTCGACAAGCTCATCGAGAACGCCGTGGACTTCAGCCCCCCGGGTTCGACCATCACGGTGCGCCTGCTTCTTACACCCCAGGCGGCCGTGCTCGAGGTGGAGAATCCCGGGCCACCGCTCCCCTCCGAGGCCCCGGGGCGGCTGTTCGAGTCGCTGTGGCAGTCCCGTGGCGGCGGTGACGGCCGCCCGCATTTCGGGCTCGGGCTCTACATCGTGCGGCTGATCGCCGAATTCCACGGGGGATCGGCCTCGGCCGGCAACCTCGAGGGCGGCGGCGGGGCCCGATTCTCGATCCGGCTGGCCCGCCAGCTCTGATCCGGGGGGATGAAGTGTCGGTTCCTTGCCACATGGTTTTTTTACTTGGAATTGGTATAATTTACTCACGGAAAGTCCCGCCCCTAAAGGACTTTAGGCACCCTTCGAGGTGCAGCTCTTGCAGCAGTGATGCGTACAAGCAAAGCAGCTGAAAGGATCGAAGAAGGAGAAAACTCGGGGATCGACGCGGGCACGGGTAAGACAGCGGCTAACTTTTAGCACTGTCAGGAACGATACAACGCGTGGAGAACCACGCGGGCCTCGCGATAGAAGCCGGAGCTGCGCTCCATACGTTTCAGCCGGAAAGTTTAGATGCTCGTGACGACGCGACATGCCGGTGGGCCGGTGCCGGGCTCGTTTTGAATCCGGAGTACAGGCGCACGGGCGGTAGCTGACAGCGAGCCACCGGGTCGTTTAAGGAGATGAAAGAAATCAAGCCCCGCTCTCACGAGCGGGGCTTTTTTTCGCGCCGCCTCCTGCGCTTCAGGCGACGCCGAGCCGGGTGAGAATCCCGCGCGCCGCCTCGCGTCCCTCGAACACCGCGGTCACCACCAGGTCCGAGCCGCGCACCATGTCGCCGCCGGCAAAAACTTTGGGGTGCGTGGTCTGAAAGGCGTTGTCCTGTCCGGCCGAGACGCGCACGCGCCCGTTGTCGTGCAGGCGAATCCCGTGGCTTGCAAACCAATCCGGCGGGCTCGGCAGGAAGCCGAAGGCGATGATGACTGCATCGGCGGGCACGATCTGCTCGCTCCCGGGGATCGGCTGCGGCACGCGCCGGCCGCGCGCATCCGGAGTCCCGAGCGCCGTCTCGACGAGCTTCACGCCCTCGACGCGCTCGCTACCCAGGATCTCGATCGGCTGGCGGTTGAAGAGAAACTCGACGCCCTCCTCGCGGCTGTTCCTGTAGTCGCGGCGCGAGCCCGGCATGTTGCCCTCATCGCGCCGGTAGGTGCAGGTGACCGACTCCGCTGCCTGGCGCACGGCGGTGCGGTTGCAATCCATGGCGGTGTCGCCGCCGCCTAACACCACGACGCGCTTCCCCGCCATGCTGATGAGCGCCTGCTCGGCGTCGGGAAGACCGAGCTCGTGCCGGATGTTGGAAATGAGATAGGGCAATGCCTCGTAGACCCCCGGCAGCTCTTCGCCGGCGAACCCGCCCTTCACCGGCGTGTAGGTGCCCATGCCGAGGAACACCGCGTCGTATTCCTCGAGGAGCGCGCCGAACGGGACATCGACACCGACCTCGGTTCTTAAGCGGAACTCGACGCCCATGCCCTCCATGATCTCGCGGCGCTTCTCCACGACCTCCTTCTCGAGCTTGAAGGGCGGGATCCCGAAGGTGAGGAGCCCGCCGATGCGCGGCTGGCGGTCGTAGACCACGGGCGTGACGCCGTGGCGCACCAGAATGTCGGCGCAGCCGAGGCCGGCAGGTCCCGCGCCAATAACCGCCACGCGCTTGGCGGTAGCGCGCACGTTGGTCATGTCGGGCTTCCAGCCGCGCTTGAGCGCCTCGTCGGTGATGTACTTCTCGATCGCGCCGATGGTGACCGCGCCTAAGCCGTCGTTCAGCGTGCAGGCGCCCTCGCACAGGCGGTCCTGCGGGCAGATGCGGCCGCACACCTCGGGGAGCGAGTTGGTTTTGTGAGAGAGCTCGGCCGCCTCGAACAGGTTGCCCTCCTCGATGAGCTTCAGCCAGTTGGGAATGTAGTTGTGAACCGGGCATTTCCATTCGCAGAAGGGGTTGCCGCAGGCGAGGCAGCGCCCGGCTTGGCTAGCGGCGCCCGCCGCATCGTACGGCGCGTAGATCTCGCGGAAATGCTTCACCCGCACTTCCACTGCGCTCTTGGCCGGATCGGCGCGCGGAATGTCGAGGAACTGCAGGTTCTTGTCGGCCATGAGCTCGCTACGCCCGCCGCTTCTAAGCCGCGCGCCGCAGGTTCTCGATGAGCGAGTCGATCGAGGCGGCCTTGGGCTTCACGACCCAGAATTTCGGCAGATAGGTGCGCAGGTCGTTGACGATCTCCTGGGCCCAGAGGCTCCCGGTCCCGGCGACGTGCCGCTCGAGCAGCCCCTCGAGGTGCTGCACGTGCGACTGCATGGCTTCCGGGTGGATGCGGCTGATGTCGATGAGCTCGTGGTTGTAGCGATCGACGAAGTTGCGCTCGAGGTCGAGCACGTAGGCGAAGCCGCCGGTGAAGCCGGCGCCGAAATTGACGCCGGTCCGGCCGAGCACACACACCGCGCCCCCGGTCATGTACTCGCAGCAGTGATCCCCCGCTCCCTCGATCACCGCGACCGCGCCGGAGTTGCGCACGGCGAAGCGCTCGCCGGCGATGCCGGCCGCGTACAGCTCGCCGCCGGTGGCGCCGTACAGGCAGGTGTTGCCCATGATCACGGTTTCCTTAGGCGAGTAGCGCGCGCGCGCCGGGTGGCGCAGCACGATGCGGCCCGCGGCCATTCCCTTGCCGACGTAGTCGTTGGCATCGCCCTCGAGAAAGAGGTGGAGCCCGCCCGCGTTCCACACGCCGAAACTCTGGCCGGCGTTGCCGGTGCAACGCACGATGAGCGGCGCGTCCTGCATGCCGTAGTTGCCCCAGCGCCGCGCGATCTCACCCGACACGCGCGCGCCGATCGAGCGATTGAAGTTGCTGAGCTCGTAGCGCCATTCGCCGCCGGACTTCGCCTCGATGGCCGGCAGCATGTCGCGCACCATGCGCTCGGCGAGCTCGCCCTTGTCGAAGGGCGCGTTGCAGGGCGTGGTGCAGAACTGCGGGGCGGTGCGCGCCAGCCCCGCGGTCGAGAGGATCGGCCTCAAGTCAAGCTTGCGCTGGCGGGGCGTCGCGCCGGGGAGCGCCTCGAGGTACTCGGTGCGCCCGATGATCTCCTCGAGCGTGCGCACGCCGAGTGCGGCGAGGATCTCGCGCACCTCCTCGGCGACGAACCGGAAGTAGTTGATCACCATCTCCGGCAGCCCGGTGAAGTACTTCGAGCGCAGCACGTTGTGTTGGGTTGCGACCCCGGTCGCGCAGTTGTTCAAGTGGCAGATGCGCAGGTACTTGCACCCCAAAGCCACCATGGGCGCGGTGCCGAAGCCGAAGCTCTCGGCGCCGATGATCGCGGCCTTGACCACGTCGAGCCCGGTCTTCAGTCCCCCGTCGGTCTGCAGCCGCACCCGATGGCGTAGGTCGTTCAGGCGCAGCGTCTGGTGCGTCTCCGCGAGCCCGAGCTCCCAGGGCGTGCCCGCGTACTTGATGGAGGACAGCGGGCTCGCCCCGGTGCCGCCGTCGTAGCCGGAGATGGTGATGAGGTCCGCGTAGGCCTTGGCGACGCCGGCGGCCACCGTGCCTACCCCGGGCTCGGCGACCAGCTTCACCGACACGAGTGCCGCGGGGCTCACCTGCTTCAAGTCAAAGATCAGCTGCGCCAGGTCCTCGATCGAATAGATGTCGTGGTGCGGCGGGGGCGAGATGAGCCCGACGCCGGCTCGTGCAAAGCGCAAGGTCGCGATCATGTCGTTGACCTTGTGCCCCGGGAGCTGCCCGCCCTCGCCGGGCTTGGCGCCCTGGGCGATCTTGATCTGCAGCACCTCGGCGTTGACCAGGTATTCCGGGGTCACGCCGAAGCGTCCCGAGGCGACCTGCTTGATCTTGGAGTTTCGCTCCGTGCGATAGCGCGCCGGGTCTTCGCCGCCCTCGCCGGAGTTGGAGCGGGCACCTAAGCGGTTCATGGCGATGGCAAGCGCCTCATGAGCCTCGGGCGAGAGCGCGCCCAAGGACATCCCGGCGCCGTCGAAGCGCGCGAGGATCGCCTCGGCCGGCTCGACCTCCTCGAGGGGAATCGGCTGCGCGCCGGGCTTGAGCGCGAGCAGATCGCGGAAGGTGGACGGCGGGCGGCTGTTCACCAGCTGCGCGAACTGCCGGTAGTGAGCCGCGTCGCCCGAGATCACCGCCGCCTGCAGCGCCGCGATCACATCCGGGTTGTACATGTGGTACTCCCCGCCGTGCACGTACTTGAGGAGCCCGCCCTGGGAGATCGAGTCGCGCGGGTTCCAGGCGCGCGCGGCGAGCTCGCGTGCGTCGGCCTCGAGGTCGTCGAAGTCCGCGCCCTGCACGCGGCTCTCCGTGCCGGTGAAGCACAGGTCAACGACTTCGTCCGCGAGCCCGACGATCTCGAAGAGCTGCGAGCTGCGGTAGCTCGAGATGGTGGAGATCCCCATCTTCGACATGATCTTGAAGAGGCCCTTGCGCAGCCCCGCGCGGTAGCTGCGCCCGAGCTCCAGACGCGCCGCGAAGTCGAGCTTGACGCGTCCGCGGCGCATCATCTCGAACAGCACCTGGTACGCCATGTAGGGATAGACCGCGGTGGCGCCGTAGCCGATAAGGCAGGCGAAGTGATGCGGCTCGCGCGCCGTGCCGGTCTCGACCAGCAGGTTGCACTTGCAGCGCAGCCCCGCCTTCACCAGGTGCTGGTGCACGGCGCCGGTCGCGAGCAACGCGTGCGCCGGCACTCGTCCCTTCACGAGGTAGCGGTCCGAGAGCAGCAGCACGAGCTTGCCCTCGCGCACCGCGCCCTCCGCCTGGGCGCACAGGCGCAGGATCGCGCGCTTCAGGCCCTCGGCGGGCTCGTACTGCAGATCGAGGAACTCGTGGCTCACCTCCTCGATCGCCAGAATCTGGCGCAGCTTCCTCTGCGAGAGGATCGGCGAGCCGAGCACGATCTGCCGCGCGTGTCCCGGGGCGGGCACGAAGATGTTGCATTCGGGGCCGATCTGCGTCTGCAGCGACATCACGATCGACTCGCGCAGCGGATCGATCGGGGGATTCGTGACCTGGGCGAACTGCTGGCGGAAGTAGTCGTATAGCGGGCGCACCTGGTGCGACAGCACCGGCATCGGCGTGTCGTCGCCCATCGAGCCGACCGCCTCGCTCTCGTCCACGGCGAGCACCCGGATGATGTCGTCGCGCTCCTCCTGCGTCACGTTGAACATCTTCTGATAGAGGGACAATGTCTGCCGGTCCATCGGCTCGGCCGCGAGCCGCGCGTCCACCAGGTCGCTCTCGAGGTAGCGCACCCCCTGGCGCAGCCAGCTCTTGTAGGGATGCCGGCTCTTCAGCAGCTGGTCGATGTCCTGCGAGGTGAGCAGCGTCCCACTCTCGAGGTCGAGCGCGATCATGTCGCCGGGCCCGAGCTTGCCCTTGCGCACCACATCCTCAGGTTGGTAGTCCCACACCCCGGTTTCCGAGGCGATCGTGAGGCAGCGGTCGCGGGTGATGCAGAAGCGCGCCGGCCTGAGGCCGTTGCGGTCGAGCGTGCACATGGCGTAGCGGCCGTCGGTGAGCACGACGCCGGCGGGCCCGTCCCAGGGCTCCATGTGCACCGAGTAGTACTCGTAGAAGGCGCGCAGGTCCGGATCGATGGTGTCGATCCCGTGCCACGCCGGCGGAATGAGCAGCCGCATCGCGTGCAGCGGGTCGAGCCCCCCCAGGAGGAGCACTTCCAGCATGTTATCGAGGCTCTGCGAGTCCGAGCCCGCGAGCGATACCAGTGGCAGCACCTCGCCGAGGTCCGGCAGGAGCGGCGAGCGCAGCAGCGGCCCGCGTGCCTGTGCCCAGTTGCGGTTGCCCTGGATGGTGTTGATCTCGCCGTTGTGGGCGAGGTAGCGGTAGGGGTGCGCGAGACGCCATTGCGGCAGCGTGTTGGTCGAGAAGCGCTGGTGGAACACCGCCACCGAAGCTTCGAGGCGCGGATCCTCCAGGTCGGGATAGAACTGGGTGAGATACCGCGGCATTACCATGGCTTTGAATACGATGGTGCTCGCCGACAGGCTCGGCACGTAGAACACCGGGTCGCGGGTGAGGGCTTTCTCCGCCAGGCGACGCGCGATGAAGAGGCGCCGGTTGAACGCCGGCTCGTCGATGGGCAGCGGACAGTTGACGAACAGCTGCTCGATGGCGGGCAGCGTCTTCAGCGCCTCGGCGCCGCAGGCTTCCCGGTTCACCCGCACCCGCCGCCAGCCGGCCACCTCGAGCCCCTGGCGCTTGAGCTCGGCCGCGAGCACCACGCGCGCCTCTCCGGCCGCCTGGGGCTGGCGCGACAGGAAGACGAGGCCCGAAGCGAAGCGCTCGGTGAGCTTGATGCCGGTCTCGCCCGCCACGGCCCGCAGGAAAGACTCCGGCTTCTTGAGAAGGAGGCCGCAGCCGTCGCCCGTCTTGCCGTCCTCGGCAATTGCTCCGCGATGAGTCAGGCGATTCAGCGAGGTTATCGCGGTGCGCACCAGCGCGTGGCTCGGTGCGTCGTCGAGGCTGGCGATCAGCCCGAACCCGCAGCTGTCGCGCTCGTAAGCTTCTTTATAGAGTCCAGCGTTCATGAGTGACGGTCCCGGTTCGCTCCGAGGCAGGCCGGCCTGCCGGGCGGACTCGAAGCGTCCGCAACGGCCAGGCTTACTCGGCAATTCGTGCGTTGAAGGAGATCCGCGGCCTGGACGCAAGAGGCCTCGAGAACCGCGAATTGAGCAGCCGGAGCTACGGCGGAGGGCGTTGCGCCGCTGCCCGCCGGACGACTGTCTTACACCATCACTATGCGATCGATAATACCGGCCTGCGAAACCCTTGCAAGCGTCAATTTGTGAGCTCAGTGCCTTCGCCGGTCTTGCATCGCCGCGCGCGCTGCTCCAACATTCGCGCCGCCGCCTACCCTCGGCGGCGAGCGAGGTGTTGGAACAGCAATGAAGCAGCGCAAAGCGTCGACTGACAGCGACCAGCAGGGCCTGCGTCTTCAACGTCTGAACGAGTATCTAGAGAGGAATTTTCCCGACTTTTTCGCGGAAGCACGCTTCCAGGTCGGGGACGACGACTACTTTCTCTACGCCCGCTTCGGGCAGTACCTGGCGCGCACCATCGAGCAGAACCGCGCCTCCGGCCGCGTGATCAACCGCGGCTTCACGCTTCTCAACCGCATGGCACGCGCCTCGGCGCGCTCCCCGAGCATCCGCCAGATGCTGGTGTCGGGGCCGCTCGAGTACATCGTGGATGCGCCGAAGGCCCGGGCGCTGGCCCTGAAGCGCCTCTCGGCGGAGGCACAGGGGTATCTCGAGAGCCTCTGCGAGTGAGACGCGCCGGCTAGAAGCACTGCCGGCCCGGGACCTTCAGGTTGTTGATCCGGGTGCGGCGCAGCGCCTTGAGCAACAGCCCCCGCCCGGCCCGCAGCAGTGGATACAGGTGCCGGGCGCGGCGCGCCGAGCCGAACAGCCAGCGGTTGCTGCGCTCCAGAGCGCTCGCTGTCCCTCCCAGAACAGCGAGCGCATGGATGGCTTCGGCGCCGTAGTAGAGCGTACCGTCGACTTCGAGCGCCATACCCTCGTCGATGTCCAGCCCCCGCCGAGTGACCTCCTCCAGCACGGCACTCGGAGTTCGCGCGTCCAGCAGCTTCAGCCCCGGGAGCGAGCCCTGCCGGGCAATCACCCGGCAGTACGCGTCGCACACGGGGCATTCCCGGTCGTAGATGAGCAGCATCTCCCGCGCGCTCATGCGGGCTTCGGTGCCGCCTCGAGTCGCCCGAAGAGCGGCGAGCCACGGAAGCGCACCAGCATGCGCATGTTGAAGAAGTGCATGAACCCCAGCAGTACGATCACCAGGCCGATCTTGGTGCTGAGGTATTCCACCACGCCGACCAGATCGGTCGGCTTGTCGCCGTAGCGCAGCGCCAGGCAGACGAAGCCCAGGTTTACCAGGTAGAAGCCCACGAGCAGCAGGTGATTGACCGAGTCGGCAAGCCGCTCCCGGCCGTGGAAATTCTCGACCAGGAAGACGCGGCCGTTGCCGTGCAAGCTCCGGCCCACCCAGATGGTGACCGCCACGCTCACCGCCACATAGACCAGGTATGTCCAAAGCATCATGACCCACCCTCCTTCTGTTATATAGTTAGCTCATTCGCTAATCATCTTACTGTGTTTAGCTAATTAGTCAATAGGCTAATTGTTAGGACATCTGCATGACTCTCGATCGGGTATTCGAGGCCCTCTCCTCCACCGTGCGTCGCAAGATCCTCGCCTATCTCTCCGCGACGGAGCTCACCGCGGGACAAATTGCCGAGCGCTTCTCGATCTCCAAGCCCTCGATCTCCAAGCACCTGTCGGTACTCGAGAATGCCGGGCTGATCGCCGGCGAGCGACGCGGGCAGTTCATCTACTACCGTCTGGTGCGCGACAGCCTGCTGAATACCCTCAACGGGTACCTTCAGGAGGTCTGTCCGGTGTCGCGGCCTTTGAAGCGCGAGAGTGCGCGCCTGGCCAAGGTGAAGGATTAGCGGGCCGGCTCGCGCGCCGTGAGCGGCACGGTGAGGCGCCGCGTCCGGCGCACGACCGTGAGAGCGAGCTCCGTCCCCGGCGGCACGCCGCCGAGCAGGCGGTGCAGCGTATCGATGCCGTCGACCGGCTCGTCGTTCACACCCACGATCAGGTCCCCGGGCTGCAGATCCGACTCCGCCGCCGGCCCCTCGCGCTCGCGTGACAGGATCTCGACCGCCCGCGTCGCACTCAACTCCAGGGCGCGCACCAGCCGCAGGTCGAGCGGCCGATCACGCGCCGCGATGCCGAGCCAGGCGCGCCGCACCCGTCCCTGGGTGAGGATCTGCGTGAGCACCCACTGGGCGGTCGCCGCCGGAATCGCAAAGCCGATGCCCTGCGCCATGGGGATGATCGCGGTGTTGATGCCCGTGACGGCCCCGTGGGCATCGACCAGCGGGCCGCCTGAGTTTCCCGGGTTGAGAGCCGCGGTGTGCTGCACGATGCCTTCGATGAGCCGCCCCTGGCGGCTGCGCAGCGAGCGCCCGAGCGCGCTCACGACACCGGCCGAGACGGTGGATTCGAATCCATAAGGGTTGCCGACGGCTACTACGAGCTGCCCGGCGCGCAGGCGCTGCGCGCTCGCGAGCAGCGCGTAGGGAAGCGAGGCCGCCTGGGCGCGCAGCACGGCGAGATCCGTGGCCGGGTCGCGGCCGGCCACCACCGCCGCCACCGTGCGCCCGTCGACGAACGACACGCGCGCCTCCTGGACGCGCTGCACGACGTGCTCATTGGTGAGGAGGTATCCGTCGGGCGTCACCACGACTCCGGAGCCCGCACCGCCGCGTGCTCGCGCGGCCTCCTCGGCCCCGCCCGTGTAGACGCTGACCACCGCCGGCCCCACCTGCTCCACCGCGCCTACCACCGCCGCGGAGTAGGCATCGAGCGGCTCGAGGGGGGCTTCCGTGTCGGAGGGTGCGGCGCCTTGGGGCGGCGCGGCCTCCGCGCCGTTTGCTTGGCTCTCCAGCATGAGGCGAGGCATGGGGACCTGCCGTGTCAAACTCAAGTCCCTTAGCGGAGGATTCCTGCGAGAATCTCCGCCGACCCCATGATCTCGCTCCCCGAAACCGCCATCCTGCTGGCCGCCGCGGTCGTCGCGGTCTCGGTGTTCCGCTTCCTGCGCCTCTCCTCGATCCTGGGCTACGTCGCCGCGGGACTGGTCATCGGCCCCTGGGGGTTGAATGTCGTCGGCGATGTCGACCGTATCACCAAGGCCTCCGAGTTCGGCGTGGTGCTGCTGCTCTTCATCATCGGCCTCGAGCTGCAGCCGACCCGCCTGTGGGTCATGCGGCGCACCGTGTTCGGCCTCGGCGCGGCGCAGGTTGCGCTGTGCACGATCCTGCTCGGGGCGGCTGCCTGGTCGCTCGGATTGCCCCCGGTCCCCGCCGGCGTCGTCGGTTTCGGCCTGTCGCTCTCGTCCACCCCGCTGGTGCTGCAGCTGCTGGCCGAGCGCGGCCAGCTCAAGACGCAGCACGGACGCGCCGCCTTCAGCATCGTCCTGTTCCAGGACCTCGCCGTGCTGCCGGTGCTCGCGATCCTGCCGCTGCTCTCGCCGAGCGGCGCGCCGCACCCGACGGGCGGCGCCTGGTGGGTGGGATTACTCAAGCTCCTCGCGGTGATCGTCGTGGTGATCATCGGCGGCGGCCGGCTGCTGCTGCGGCCTGCGCTGCGGATCGTGGCGCGGGTACGCGTGGCGGAGGTGTTCACGGCGGCGGCGCTCCTCACCGTGATCGCGACCGCGCTGATCGCCAATCAGGCGGGGCTGTCGATGTCGCTCGGGGCGTTTCTCGCCGGGGTGCTGCTCGCCGACAGTGAATTCCGCCACGAGCTCGAGGCGGACCTCGAGCCCTTCAAGGGGCTGCTGCTCGGCCTGTTCTTCGTCTGTGTCGGCATGTCGGCGAACCTCGGGCTACTCAAGTCCGAGCCGCTGACGCTGCTCGCCGTCACGATTGCCTTTCTCGCGATCAAGATCCTGGCCGTCGCTGCGCTCGGGCGCTTCGGACGCTGCCGGGCCGACGAGGCCTGGAAGCTCGGCTTCACGATCTCGACCGGGGGCGAGTTCGCCTTCGTGCTGTTCACCCTCGCGGCACGGCAGCGCCTCCTCGATGCCAGGACGGCCGACCTGCTGGTTCTCGCGGTGACGCTCTCGATGATGCTGGCCCCCCTGCTGCTGCTCGCCGCGGAGGCGGTGAGCGCGCGCTGGCTCACCCCGCCGCGGGCCCCCTACGATGCGATCGAAGAGGGCGACACCCCGGTGATCATCGCCGGCTTTGGCCGCTTCGGGCAGATCGTCGCGCGCATACTGCGGGTCAAGCGCCTGTCCTTCACCGCCCTCGACAGTAGCCAGACCCACGTCGATTTCGTGCGGCGCTTTGGCAACCAGGTGTACTACGGCGACGCCTCGCGCCTCGACCTGCTGCGCGCAGCGGGTGCCGCCACGGCGCGCATCCTGGTGCTGGCGCTCGACGACGTCGATGCCTCAATTCGCACCGCGGTGCTGGCGCGCGAGCAGTTTCCGAACCTCAAGGTATTCGCCCGTGCCCGCAATCGTCAGCATGCTTTTGCGCTCATGGATGTGGGCGTGACGGTAATAGTGCGCGAGACCTACAGCTCCAGCCTCGAGATGGCGAGCCGGGTGCTCGAGGCGCTCGGCTCGACCCCGGCAGCGGCGCGCGAGGCGGTGCGCCGTTTCCGCGAGCACGACGAGGCGACGCTTGCGGCGCAATACGCCGTCAAGGAGGACGAGAGCAAGTTCCGCGCAACTACGGTCGAGGCCGCGCAGCAGCTCGAGAAGCTCTTCGAGGCCGATCAGGCGAAACCCACCGATGGATGAGGCGCGCGGCGTGCGCGAGTACTGGTTTGGAGCGCGCACCACCCTCACCCCGGAGGCGATCGATCGCCGCATGGAGTTCTGGTTCGGGCCCGAGGGCGCCCGGCACGATGAGGAGATCCGCACGCGCTTTGGCGGGCTGCTCGAGCGCGCCGCTACCGGCCAGCTCGACAGCTGGGCCGATGGCTCGCGGCGGCTGCTGAGTCTCATCATTCTGCTCGATCAGCTTCCGCGCCACATGTTCCGGGGCACCGCCCGCGCCTTCGCCTACGATGCGGCGGCGCTCGCACTGACCCTTTCCGGCATGCAGTCCGCCGCGGACGGCGCGCTCGATATCATCGAGCGGCTCTTCTTCTATATGCCGCTGCAACACTCCGAAAGCCGCGACGCGCAGGATGAATCGGTCGCGGCCTTCCGTCGCCTGCTCGCCGAGGTGCCGCCCGAGCTGCACGCGACCTTCGAGGACACGCTGCGCTTCGCGGAGAAGCACCGCGCCGTCATCGAGCGCTTCGGCCGCTTTCCACACCGGAATGCCCTGCTGGGGCGTCCCAGCACGCCTGAAGAGGCTGAGTGGCTTGGTGAAGGCGGAGCGAGCTTCGGGCAGTAGGCGCCGCGCGACTCTCAGTCCTGCTCGGCGACGAGCCGCTCGAGCCGGCGGATCTGCCGCTCGAGCGCATGCTGCATTTCCAGCAGCTCGACGGCGAGCGCCGCGCCGCTGGCGTTGACGCCGAGATCGCGCATCAGCCGCCCCACGACGCGCAGCCGCGGCAGGGCCGTCGCGGGAAATTCCCACTCGCCCGGCGCGCTGCCGCGCGGCGACACGAGCCCGAGCTCCGCGAGCTCATGCACGGCTCCCGCATCGAGCCGACACACGCGGCAGATCTCGGTGACCGCGATCCAGTCGCCGTCGCTCAGCACCTGCCCGGTCGTGATTTTCGTCACCTGGCTCATGCGTCACCCCGTGAGATCGGCGCGCGGATTGAAGTCGAGCTTGGCGCGCATCTCGTCGTAGACCGCCTTGGCTTCCGCGGACGTCGCGGGCGGCAGGACAACCTTCAATTGCACGTATTGGTCCCCGGCGGGCTTTCCGGGTAGTCCGCGCCCGCGCAGCCGCAGCTTCTGCCCCGACTGCGCGCCGGCCGGGATGTGCATGTCGACCCGTCCGCCGAGCGTCGGCACGGCGACCGATGCGCCAAGCGCCGCTTCCCAGGGGGCGACCGGCAGCGTCAGCGTGATATCGCGGCCGTCCACCTGATAGAGCCGGTGCGGGAGAATATGCGCCTCGAGGTACAGGTCGCCCGCGCGCCCGCCGTCCGCGGCGGGCTCGCCCTGGCCGGCGAGCCGGATCAGCTGTCCGTCGGTGACCCCGGGCGGGATCGTGACCCGCACGGTATGTGTGCGCACCTCGAGCGTGCCGTCGCCCTTGAGCTCGGGGCGCTTGAGCTCGAGCGTGCTCGTCGTGCCGCGGAAGGCCTGCTCGAGCTCGATGTCGATACGCGCATGATGGTCGCGGCCGCCGCGGCGAGCCGCGCCGCCGAACGGCGATCCGCCACCGAACAGCGAGGAGAAGAAGTCGCTGAAGCCCTCCTCGGCGAAGGCCCCCTCATCACCGCCCATGCCGGAGCCGGCGCGCGCACGGCGTGCACGAGCGCCTGGGGGCGGCGCCGCGCCCCCGCCAAACTCGAAGCCACTGCCCCAGTCCGGCGGCGGCCGGAACTGCTGCCCGGACTTCCACTCGCTGCCGAGCTGATCGTAGGCGGCGCGCTTCTCCGGGTCCTTCAGGACCTCGTAGGCCTCCTGCACTTCCTTGAAGCGTTCCTCGGCGTTGGGCTCCTTGCTGACGTCCGGGTGGTACTTGCGCGCCAGCCGCCGGTACGCCGTCTTCACCTGATCGGCAGCCGCGGTGCGCTGCACGCCCAGAATTTGGTAGTAGTCCCGGTATTCCATGAGCGCTTTTATGGTGCCAGACGGCGCGCCTCTCAACGCTCCTCAAATTCCATGCGGGGAAAAAAAGCGCCGCGAGCGGGGGAAGTCGCATCGCGGCGCGCAGGAGCGAACACGGGGAAGTTGTTCGCAACTCAGGTCACGGACGCACTCAAGGGGCACGTCCGTCGAACCTCGCGGTGATCATCCGATTCACCGCACCCCGACAGAAGCAAGGGCTGTGCCAAAGTCGGAAATCTTGAGAAAACAGGTAGTTATGGCACCCAACAGGCCGGCGAGCGGGTGACGAGAATTGTCACTTTGGAGCGAAGAGCAGCAGAGTCGTACCGTCAGCGCGGGAGCACCGGCACGCAGGGCTGCAAGCGCGCCTTGAGCGAGTCGCAGATCGCGCGCGCTTGGCTTTCGCCGGCTGCCGGGGCTTGCAACCGATAGAGCTGACCCGAGGCGGTGCCGCCAGGAACAACCTGCGGCGTCAGGCCCGAAAGCTGCGCCCGGAAGCGCGACTGCAGCCGCTGCCATTCGCGCCTGGCGCTCGCCTCGCTGGCGAAAGCGCCCAGTTGGATCGCGTAGCCCTTAGGCGTCGGCGTGTGGGGCGCGGGTCTTGCCGACCCCGCCGCCGGAGCAGGCCCCGGCGAAGCGCCGGGCGATGCGCTGGGCGCGCTACCGGCAAGAGCCGCGGCCGGTACGGTGGGTGAGGCGCTCGCGAGGCGCAGCAGTTTCACACCCGCCGGGCGCGAGGCGGTCTGTCCGGGCGCCTGCTCCATCCGCGGGATGGACCCGAGTGCGAAACTCTCGACGCGGATGCGCGCCTCCTGCGACCACCGACCGTTCGGATGCGCAGCGAGAAAGCCCCGGTACGCGTCCGGTGTGCCGATCTTGCTGGCCTGGCTCCAGTCGCGATCCTCGACGAACTCCCCGACCCGCTCGCGTGCCTTACCGGAGAGCTCACTGTCCGGGTGCTGCTCGAGGAATCGCTGGTAGGCCTCGGTGGTGCCGGCGGCCTCCGCCGAGCGCCAGTCCTGCTGCTCCCCGCTGCATCCCGCTGCAACTGTGAGCAACGCCGCGGCCAGCGCGGCTCTACCTGCTTGGAATGTGATCATGGTCGGCATTCTCGGCCCCTGGCGACCCTATTATGACCCGGCAGCTTCCCGGGAGCATCGCATGGGTGAGGACACGCAACGGCGCAGAATGCTTGACCAGCTCGGCGATGCGCCGACCTTCGTGGCGCCGGGCAGCCGTATCGCCGGCGACCTCGAGACCCTCGGCCCCCTGGTGGTCTGCGGGGCGGTCCGGGGAGACGGGCGCATCGGCGGCGCGCTCAGCATGGCCGCGAACTCCGAGTGGCATGGCGAAGTGCACGCGCGCGCCGCGGTGATCGCCGGCCGCGTGACCGGAAGGCTGGTCGTCGATGAGACGCTCGAGGTGGGCGCCACGGCGGTGATTCAGGCGGACGTCGTCGCCCGCACGATCGCGATCGCCCGGGGCGCCGTGATCGAGGGAGCCGTTACCGTGACGAGCGGCCAACCGGTGATGCGTTTCGACGAGAAGCGCAGCGCGTAGCGCAGCCGCATCAACGCCGAAAAGGCCGCGTGCCGGCTCAACCAGTCGGCGCAACACTTGCATTGAGTTTATCCGCGGGAGTGGCGAAGCCCAAGGTCTTGCGAGGTCGCTGATTCATTTGGAGGGCGACCTGGTCTAGGACGGCTTGGGAGTGGAC
>Ga0210409_10003377_pt1 | contig 17966 bp, 15 predicted proteins | sample IncBWH17MmetaG_FD_161649 | JGI IMG/M metagenome (GOLD analysis project Ga0210409, IMG submission 161649) | Forest soil microbial communities from Barre Woods Harvard Forest LTER site, Petersham, Massachusetts, United States - Inc-BW-H-17-M | ecosystem: Environmental > Terrestrial > Soil >... | reverse complement strand
CTGAAGCTGCCGGACATCGTTGTTTCCGCGGTGGGCACACAGGAGATGGTGCTGTCCAAGGCGATGCTCGAGAAAGCCATGGCTGCGCGTGGGAATCGCGCGTTGTTCCTGATGGATCTGGGCGTGCCGCGCAACATTGATCCCGCGGCGGCGGAGCTTTACAACGCGTATCTCTATACCATCGATGATTTGACGGAGATCGTGCAGCAGAACCGCAGCGCGCGGCAGAGCGAGGTGCCCAAGGCGGAGGCACTGGTGGAAGAGCATGTGGCCAAGTTCATTTCCTGGCAGTCCAGCGTGGAATTGATCGGGCTGCTGGATTCACTGCGCGAGCGGTTGCGGCAGCGGCGGAGCACGTTCTTGACGGAAAAGCTCGCGGGGATGAGCCATCTTGGGGCGGAAGATCACGAAAAAATTGCCAGCATGATGGATGAATTGATTGAGAAAATCATGATTGAGCCTGCCGAGCGCATGCGCAGCGAAAAACAGTTGCGCAGAAAGATTCAGAATCTGGAAGCGCTTCGCGATTTGTATTTATCCGACAAGGAGAAACCTTGAGGCCGCTGCGCATTGGAACCCGAGGCAGTATTCTGGCGATGTGGCAGGCGGAATTTGTGCGCAAGCAGTTATTCCAGCTGACCGGCATGGAATCCGAGATTGTCATTATCAAAACATCGGGCGACCAGATGCCGCAAGCATCGCTGGCACAAATCGGCGGCAAGGGCATTTTCATCAAGGAACTGGAAGTGGCGCTGTTGGAAGAGAAGATCGACCTGGCGGTCCACAGCGTGAAGGACATTCCCACCGATGTTACGAGGGGATTGCATTTTCCGGCGGTGTGCCGGCGAGATGATGTGCGGGATTGCCTGGTTTCGCATAAGGGGTCGACGCTAGATGGATTGAGGCTGGGCGCGCGGGTTGGCACCGGCAGTTTGCGCAGGCAAGTGCAGTTGCGGCTATACCGGCCGGACCTGGATTTTCGTGATTTGCGGGGGAATGTGGATACGCGGCTGCGTAAGGTGGAGAGCGGCGAGTATGACGCGATCGTACTTTCCAAGGCGGGGCTGGACCGGCTCGGTTGGTCGCAGAAGATTACGGAGACACTCTCGACGGAGATTTCGCTGCCGGCCGTGGGGCAGGGAGCGATTGCGGTGCAGGCGCGGGCGGCGGACCGGGACGCGGAGGAAATGGTCGAGAAGCTGGATGATTTGGAGACACGAACGGCGATTATTGCGGAAAGAGCATTGCTGGGCGCGTTGCAAGGCGGGTGTCAGGTGCCGATGGGAGCGTGGGCGCGCATTGAACGCGGAGAATTGCTGATGGACGCGGTGGTATGTTCCGTGGATAGCACCCAACATGTCCGGCGGCGACTGACGGCGCCGAAAGATCAGGCAGCGCAGCTTGGTCAGCAGATGGCGCAGGTTTTGATTGAAAATGGGGCCAGGGAAATTCTGGAAGAGGTAAATCGAACCCGTGGCTGAAGTCGCGTTAAAAGTGTTGCGCGGACGGCGCGTGGTGGTGACGCGGGCGCTGGAACAGAGTGAGGCGCTTGCGGATGCCCTGCGGCGAGCAGGAGCCGAGCCGGTACTTTTGCCCATGGTGAGGTTTGCGCCACCGGATGATTTTGCTGCGCTAGATGACGTGCTGCGGCGCTCTGGCGACTTTGATTGGGTGTTGTTGACCAGCCAGAATGCGGCGCGAGCTTTGCAGGAACGTTGTGTGATGCTGGACTTGCCGATCGCGAAGATATTTGTGGGCGCGAAGGTTGCGGTGGTTGGCCCCGCTTCGGCGGAGGCGGCGCGCGCGGCGGGATTGGACGTTGTTTACGTGGCCTCCAAATATCAGGGCGTGGCTTTGGCAAACGAACTGGCTGGCACATGGAAAGGGAAGCGCGTCTTTTTGCCGCGAAGCGATCGAGCGAACCAGGATTTGGTCGAAACGCTCGTTGGGCACGGAGCGAGTGTGGAGGAAGTGGTGGCGTACAAGACGGAGCTGCCGTCTGAGAACGACGTAACGAAGATTCGCGAGGAATTGGAACGGGGAGTGGACGCCGTACTGTTCTTCAGTCCGTCGGCAGTGAAGCATTTTCGTGCAGTAGTTGGACAAAAAGAATTCGCGAAGCTCTCGGAAACGAGCAGCTTCGCCGCAATCGGCCGCGTGACCGAAGACGCTTTGCGCGAGGCGGGGGTGGACCGAATCGTCGTGGCGAAGAGCGCCACGGTGCCTTCCTTGATTTCGGAATTGACTCGCCATTTCGAAGCCGCGCCACAGCCCATTCCTGCCGGAGTAAAACGCGGATGAGTTTTCCCCAACATCGGCCGAGGCGTTTGCGGCGAAGCGAAGCGTTGCGAGGACTGGTTCGAGAGAATCGTCTGAACGCGGCGAGCTTTATCTACCCGCTATTCGTGTGGCCGGGAACGAATGTGAAACGCGAAGTAAGTTCGATGCCGGGTGTGTACCAGCAGTCGGCGGACAAGATTGTCGAGGAATGCCGAGAAGTGGAAGCGCTGGGAATCCCCGGCGTAATTTTGTTCGGCTTGCCAACCGCGAAGGATTCTCGAGGAGCCATTTCTTACGCACCGGATGGAGTGGTGCAGAAGGCGATTGAAGCGATCCGGCGAGCGAATCTGAAATTACTGGTGATCACGGATGTTTGTCTTTGCGAGTATACGGATCACGGGCACTGTGGTGTGGTGGAAAAAGGCGAAATTCTCAACGATCGGACGCTGGAGTTGTTGGCGGAGCAGGCGCTTTCGCACGCCCGAGCAGGCGCGGACATTGTTGCGCCGTCAGACATGATGGATGGGCGGGTTGGCGCAATTCGCAAAAAACTGGATGCAAACGGATTTGAAAACACCGCGATTCTGGCGTATTCGGCCAAGTATTGTTCAGGCTTCTACGGGCCTTTTCGCGAGGCCGCGGACTCGGCGCCGCAATCCGGGGATCGCAGCAGCTATCAGATGGATCCGGCCAATGCGCGGGAAGCGTTGAAAGAAGTCGCGCTGGATCTGGAAGAGGGCGCGGACATGGTGATGGTCAAGCCCGCGCTGGCGTATCTGGACGTGATTCGTGCGGTGCGCGAGGAATTTCACGTGCCGGTTGCGGCTTACAATGTCAGCGGTGAGTATTCGATGGTGAAGGCCGCGGTGCAAAAAGGATGGATGGAAGAGAAGCGCGTGGTGCTGGAAATACTTACAGGAATCCAGCGAGCGGGAGCGGACATTATTCTGACGTATCACGCGAAAGATGCGGCTCGATGGCTCAAGGAGTAGCGGCAAAGGTGCGGAGATGAGTGTGACGCGGGCAATCGTGAAGCCGGAGCGCAAGCGTTCGCGAGAGATATTCGAACGCGCGGAGAAGGTGCTGGTGGGCGGCGTGAACAGCCCGGTGCGGGCGTTTCGCTCCGTTGGCGGCGACCCGTTGGTCATTGAGCGCGGCAGCGGGCAGCATCTCTACGACGCGGACGGAAATGAATTGCTGGACTACGTTTGCTCGTGGGGCGCAATGCTGCTGGGGCACGCATTTCCCACAGTGAGCGAGGCCATCGCCGATCAGGCCCAGCGCGGCACAAGTTTCGGAGTGACCACGGAACTGGAAGTGGAACTGGCCACGCTGATTCAGAAAGCCGCGCCGTTTTTGGAGAAGATTCGCTTCGTTTCGAGTGGCACGGAAGCCACGATGAGCGCGGTGCGGCTGGCGCGCGGATTCACGAAACGCGACTACATAGTGAAATTCGAAGGCTGCTACCACGGTCATGCGGACAGTTTCCTTTCCCAGGCGGGGTCGGGTCTGGCGACGCTGGGAATTGCGGAGTGCCCCGGGGTTCCTGAAGCTCTGGCGGCTCTGACCCTAAATGTTCCATATAACAATTTGAACGCAGTGGAACAGGTGTTTGTGCAACACCCCGGAAAAATTGCGGCCATTATCGTGGAGCCGATTGCCGCGAACATGGGCGTAGTGCTGCCGAGCGAAGGGTTCTTGGCTGGGCTGCGTGACATTTCGAAAAAAAATGGCGCGCTGCTGATCATGGACGAAGTGATCACCGGATTCCGGCTGCACAACGGCACCGCGCAACAGAAGTTTGGCGTCCAGGGCGATCTGACAACGTTGGGCAAGATAATCGGGGGTGGATTGCCGGTGGCGGCGTACGGCGGCCGCGCGGAGTTGATGAACAATATCGCGCCGCTTGGGCCGGTTTATCAGGCCGGAACGTTGGCCGGTAATCCGTTGGCGATGCGGGCGGGGATTGCGACGCTCAAAGAGTTGAACAACCCTCGACTGTACGAAGGCATTCACGAACTGGCCGCCAAGTGGGTGGCGGGACTGCAAAAGGCGCTAGTTTCCACGGGTGTTCCTGCGCAGGTCAACAGCATCGGATCACTCTCCACGTTGTTTTTTGCGCCGGAGCCGGTCACGAATTACGCGGGAGCCAAGCGCTCGGACACCAAGCTGTACGCGCGGTTCTTCCGCGAAATGCTGGAGCGAGGAATTCTTCTGGCGCCATCGCAGTTCGAGGCCGCGTTTGTGTCGGCGGCGCACAGGCGGGAAGATATTGAGCGCACGATTGCCGCCGCTGAGGAATCACTGAAGGCGGCAGCGCTGCAAGCGTCAGCATAGATCCCTTGCACTGGAGAAAACGAGCATGCACGAAGTTCTGGAAGGCCACGGTGGCCACGAGTACGAGGACAATCCGCTAACGCTGCCAGTAACGACTACGTTGTCCATCCTGGCGGTACTGGTCGCGCTGGTGACGCTGCTTGGCCACCGCGCACACACCGAGGAACTGCTGTTACAGACCCAGGCGACCGATCAGTGGGCGCTGTACCAGGCGCGGAATATCCGGCTGCACGAGATGCAGGCAGTTGCCGACATGCTGGGCACGTTCGCTCCGGTGGACAAGGAAGAGGCCGCGGCACTGCGGGACAAGTACCTAAAGGAAGTGGAACGTTACAACCATGAAAGAGAAGAAACCAGCGACAAAGCGAAGGATCTCGAGAAAGAAAGAACGGTAGTCAGCCGGCGTGCCGACCGCTTTGACGGCGGCGAGGTATTTCTGGAGATCGGGTTGATCATCACGTCATTCACTTTGTTGACCAAGAAAAAACTCTTCTGGTATACGGGGATGGTCCTGGGGATCGTCGGTTCCGTTATCGCTCTAACTGGCTTCTTGATGCACTGAGTGGTGTAAACAAGCGAAGTAAAGCAGTCGCGCGCGGTCAAGCGGTTGTCGGCGGCGCGGACTTTCGTAACATGGTCACCTCTTGCCGCAGTTTTTCCATGGCGGACAATAATTCTTGATGGCGTGTCGAATCGGTGTCCGGTTTCCTGGCGATGAACGTCAAAGTGCCGCCGGGTTCCAGGATGCACTTGTCCACGTCCACCAGGTCGCCGAAGCCCTGCTTACGCGCGGCGGCTTCAAGCTGTGCCATGGTAATCAATTCCCGCTTCAGGTTCTCCGCGTGAAGTTTTCCGCCCTCGATCAGGACGTCTGCTTTGCCTTCAATAAACTGATCCAGATTCTTGTGGCTATACAGGAATCGAACTACCAGACGAGAACCGGGCGGATGATTTTCTCCAGGATGGGAAGGCCAACGACAAACATGTCTTGCCAGATATTGTGCATGATGAGGATTCCTCCGAGCCGAAACAGGATGGCGACATTCGCCAGCGTGTTTCGAGAGCGTCTGGCGGGCCGAGCGATTGGGAGACTATCACGGGGGCTAATGACAGCCCTACCCTGGGAATTGCAGGATGCAGGAGACCTGTACTTCCGGGCAGTTCAGGTTCTAGCAACCGACGCTAGACTGGTCATTTACCGGAGGAATCGGCTGTTGGATGATTAACCAAGACGTACTTTCAGTTCTCGAATCTTGTTCGTTGCACGTTAACCTGCGGAGGCTTCCGGGAGTCTCGCGGCGAAGGGTAACGTTTCCCTGTTCACGCGAAGCGGTAATTTCATGGCACAACGAACCCTTAGCAACCCGGGGATGACGCTGGGCCCCAAACAACTAGCTACTCTTGTAGATTCCTCGCGGGAGACCATTTCCATCGTCGATCCCGACGGTACCCTGTTGTTCGCGAACGCTAGCTTCCAGACGGTGTTGAGTTACAGCGGTGACGAGTTGCTTGGGCGCAATCTGATGGCACTGATCCATCCATCGGACGTGGAGCTAGCGCGACAGAAAGTCCGCGAGTGTGTGGCACAAACTGGGGCAATTAAGTTCCGGTGCCGAGTGCGGTCGGGAGACGGTTCGTGGCGCTGCCTGGAGTTTACTGGCCGAAATCACCTTGAAGATTCCGGGATCGAAGGGATTCTGCTGCACGGACTGGATGTTACGGAACTGCAGCGTATGGAAGCCGAACGACAGGTGATTGCGGATGTTGTTCACGCGCTGAACGAAACCGGTAACCTGGACCAACTGCTGACCGGCATCCATCAAGCGCTGAAGAGAGTGATTCCCGCGGAAAATTGCTTCGTCGCGCTGCACAATCCGGAAGACGATACCTTCGGGTTTCCGTTTTTTGCCGATGAATATGATACCGCCCCACCACCGCAGAAAGTCGGGCGCAGTTGCACAGCGCATGTTTTTCGGACCGGGGTGGCGAAGCTCATTCCGCAATCGGCCTTCGACCGGCTTGCGGCGGAATCGGAAGTGGAACTGGTTGGGTCTCCTTCACCCGCATGGTTGGGCGTGCCGTTGAAGATTCCCACGGCGACGATTGGGGTCCTGGTAGTGCAGCATTACCAGAACGAAAATGCTTACGATCGGCGCGATCTAGAGTTCCTGGATTCTGTTGGCGGACACATTGCGTTGGCCATCGAGAGGCGGAGAAGCGAGGAAGACCTTCGCAAGAGCGAATCGATGTTGCGGCTGCTGTTTGAGCGCAATCCACTGCCCACCTGGCTGTTTGACCTGGATACACTGAAATTTCTGCGCGTGAACGAAGCTGCGGTGCGCATGTATGGGTACAGTGCGGAAGAATTTTCGAACATGTCGGTTCTGGACATTCGTCCGGAGTCACAGCGCGAGGAAGCGCGGTCTTACGTCAGGTCCCTGGAGGCCGAATACGAGGAACACGGTTTCTGGCTGCATCAGGGTAAAGATGGACAGACGTATGAAGTGGAACTGAATTCGCATGAACTCACGTACGCGGGTAAGCGTGTGCGTTTGGTTGTGGCGCAAGACGTTGGGGAGCGCAAGAACCTGGAAGTGCAATTACGACAAGCACAGAAGATGGAAGCGATCGGCAGATTAGCCGGTGGAGTGGCGCACGACTTCAACAATCTATTGATGGTGATTAAGGGCCACACGGAGCTTTTGCTGAACGTGATGCCGCCCACGGATCCGGTGGCAAGAAAGATCGAGCAGATCGACCGCTCGGCCGACCGGGCTGCAACACTGACGCGCCAATTGCTGGCGTTCAGCCGCCTACAGGTTCTGCAGCCGCAAGTGATCAATCTGAATTCCATCGTTGAGGAGATGGGCAAACTGCTGCCGCGTCTTATCGGAGAAGACATTGAGCTGGTAATCCGGTCGGAGAAAAACCTGGGGACGATTCGCGCGGACTCCAGTCAGATGGAACAAGTGATCATGAATCTCGCGGTCAATGCGCGAGACGCCATGCCGAACGGCGGCAAACTTCTCATTGAAACTTCGAACGTGGAACTCGATCGGACGTACACCGCGAGCCATCCATTGATGAAGCCGGGGCCGTACGTACAGTTGGTGGTCAGCGACAGCGGCACGGGTATGGACGCGGAAACACAGGCGCATATTTTCGAGCCATTTTTTACCACCAAGGAAAAGGGCAAGGGAACTGGGCTGGGACTCGCGACTGTTTATGGCATCGTGAAACAGAGTGGTGGGTTTATCTGGGTGTACAGCGAACTGAGCAAAGGGACGTCCTTCAAAATGTACCTGCCAAGGCTGGACCAGCGGGAAGACCACGTGGATTCCGTGAAGGCTGTCGCGGAAGTGCCGACGGGGACAGAGACCATACTTCTGGCCGAGGACGAGCAGGATGTTCGCGAGATCGCGCGAGAATTCCTGGAGTCTGGCGGGTACAGAGTGATCGAAGCAAAAGATGGTGCGGAAGCTCTGGAACTTGCAAAAAAGCACCGGGGGCTAATCGATTTGTTGGTATCGGACATGGTGATGCCGGGAATGACCGGGCAGCAACTGGCGGAGCGTTTGCGAAAGGATCAGCCGTACGTCTCGGTGGTCTTCATGTCCGGCTACAGCGAACACGCCGCAACGGAGATGGCGGATGCCGACCCATCGGTGCGGCTACTGAGCAAACCATTCAGCAGGAGCACGATTTTGCGCGGAGTTCGTGAAATCCTCAACGGCAAGACGAGACACAAGTAATCACCAAAAAAACAGGAGTGAACAGAGATCAGCTAAGCGCCGGGTGACGTTTGTGCCAGGTTGTGGCTTGCTGGAAAGAGCGCGCAGCCTGCAAAGCGGCGGCGTCATCGCCCGCGCGAGAAATAAATTGAAGGCCGACTGGAAGTTTCTTCTCCGTGAATCCACATGGAACCGAAACCGCCGGCAGGCCGCACAGATTTCCTATGGCCCCCAGTGGATCGGCAAACGAAAGACCGGAGAATAGATTCAGAGTCAGCGGGGTCGCGGCAACAGGCTGAGAGGCGGCTACCACCACGTCCACGCTCTCGAACAGATCGCTCATCTTTTTCTGGAGGATGTCGCGGATGCGCGAGGCGGAAGTGTAGTCCGAGCCGGAAACGGTTTGTCCCACATAGCCAGCCACGCGGCCCATCGGGTCGATCAAATCTTTCACTCCACCAGAACGGATCAGGGAAGCGAATGCAGAGGAACCTTCGCACTGCAGAATAATGTTCGCGGCATCCTCCCAAGGCCCTTCCGGAAGTGCGATTTCCTTCATGCCGGGAAATTTGTGATGAAGTTCGCCGCGTGCGGACTGAAGAGGTTTGACGATCTGCGGATCGAGGTCCTTTTCTTTCCAGGCGTTAGTCAGCCAACCGATGCGGAGCGGCCGCGATTTCAACTCCGATCCTGGCGAATACGTGAAGGCCGCTCTGTCTACCGGCAACATGCTGCGATCAAGCGGATCGTGGCCGGCAATCGCCGCGAAGATGCGCGTGCAATCTTCGGCGGACCTGGCCAGCGGTCCAATTTTGTCCATCGAATACGCCAGCGCCATTGCACCGTAGCGGCTGACTCGGCCGTAAGTTGGACGGTGGCCGCTGATTCCGCAGAACGCGGCAGGGCATACGATGGAGCCCCATGTTTCGGTGCCTATGGCAAAGCCGGCCAACGCCGCGGCCACGATTGCTCCGGAACCGGAAGAGGAGCCGCAGGTCCAACAACTGGGGTCCCATGGATTCTTCGTTTCGCCTTGCAGCGATGCTGAGGCGTACATGTAGCCCATGCCGCCCGCCAGTTCGATCATGGCAGCCTTGCCGATCAGGATGGCGCCGGAATGATTCAGATGTTCGATGACTGTGGCGTTGTAGTCAAAAACCTGGTCGGCGAATGGCCTTGCTCCCCAGGTTGTGGGAACGCCTTTTACGGAGAGCAGGTCTTTAGCGGCGTAGGGAATGCCGTGAAGAGGTCCGCGATAGTGGCCACGGTGAATTTCCTTTTCGGCGGCGTGGGCTTGTTCTAGAGCAAGTTCGGGTGTTAGCCGAGCATAGGCATTTAGTTTGGGGCCAAGTTTTTCGCTGCGGGCCAAGTAGGATTCCGTCAGCTCCACTGGAGATAAGTGTTTGGACTCGATCTGCTTTGCGAGTTCGCTTACCGTTTGGAATAAAACTGCGTCTTTCAGCATTCCCTCGCTCCAGTCAGGGTTTTTTCAACGAATGTTGCCGGGGCGGTTTTGTGGCGGGAATGCCGGCCGGTTTCTGTTCTCGTTCGACCAGGGGCTTTAGATAGAGAGCAGGGGCGTCTGCGTTTGTCAGCGGGTAAGCGCGCACTTTTTCCAGCGCCGGCTGGAGGAAGATGCACAGGGTTCGCACCGTATTTTTTTCGCTGTCGTTAAAGCGCGAGCCATACTGCCCCAGGATTTGCTGGTAGCGCGCATCCGCTTCGGCCTGGCCCTCAGGCGAAAGCTTCGGCAAATTATCAGGCTGCTGAGGAGGGGTTTGCAGCGGCGCCGGCAGAATGCCGGTGCCGACCAGCGGAGCGGCCGCCGAAAAAACCGCGGCGCGTTGGGCAAACTCGCGGCGGCTGAGTTTCCGCCCTTTTTGTGCATCCATCCGGGTAAGCCTCTCTTGTGATGTGAACGCAGAAACTCAGGCGAGGCTACTTAATTCAGAGCATCGCGTCAACTGGCCCCTGGGATAGGGGATAGGAGAGGGCAAAACTGCCCTATTTTTGAGTTCTAGGTTTTCTCAGTTTTTTTTGGGGGGATCAAATAAAGCAGCTTTACCCATGGGATGACATTTTCACGTTGCCGTTTAAAGGGCGACAGAATTATGGGAATCTAAGACATTAAGGTTGTTGACACGTAGCACACCTATAAGTAAAGTCCGCGCGGCGATCCAGAGTTGGAGTGATACGCAAATCGTTGCCATCGTTCCTTCGGGAGCCGCCAGCGGACCGGTGGATGTGAGCGTTGGTTCAGTGACCTGGTACGGCCCGCAGTTTACCGTTCAGACGACGATCCAAGTGACCGACTCCCTTAGCCATACGTCCAGCTACACTTCGGCCATGATTGGCGGTATGTGGCGAGCTCTGGTCGGCCAGGGATCGGGTTGCTCAACATGCAGTCAGCGCGGAAACATCAGCTATACGTACGATGCGAATGGCAATGCGCTCACGCGAATAGACGAGAACGGGAACACCACCACGTACACGTACGACGGCAACGAAAACGTTTTGACGGTCACGGTTCCTATAAGCTCTGGGCACGCAGCCACGACGACGTACACGTACAACAGTCTTGGGGAGGTGTTGACCGCGACCGATCCGCTCGGATTCGTCACCACGAATACCTACGACGCCAAAGGGAATCTTCTCACCGTGACCACACCCGCGCCTGGCAATGGCGCATCGGCCAGCGTGACGCAGTTTGCCTACAATTCTTTAGGCGAACTGACCTCGATAACCGACCCGCTGAACAACGTGACGGCGATCACCTATACGGCGGCGGGCTTGATTTACACGATCACGGATGCACAGAGCAACGTGACGACCTACGGGTACGACTCGCAGGGCAATCGCACCTCGGTAAAGGATGCCCTCAACAATCAGACGACCTTTGCGTATGACGCGATGAATCGGCTGACAACAATTACTTATCCTGGATCGACGGGCACTACGACATTTGCGTACGACTCCCGTGGCCGCAGAACCTCGGTCACCGATCAGAACGGCAAAGCGACAACGTATACCTACGACGATGCCGACCGGCTTCTTACCGTGACGGACGCGGCAACCAACGTCACGACTTACGGCTACGACACAGAAAGCAATCTGACGAGTATTCAGGACGCCAACCACAACACCACGAACTTCTCCTACGATGCCTTCGGCAGGGTCACGCAGACCAATTTTCCATCCACCCACGTCGAAATGTACGGCTACGATAACGTGGGCAATCTGACGAGCAAAACCGACCGGAAGAACCAGTTGATTACCTACACTTACGACCAGTTGAACCGGCTGACAAAGAGGTCTTATTCTGATACCACCACGGTGAATTACACCTACGACAACGACTCGCGCCTGACCCAGGTGACCGATCCCACGGGCACGTACCAGTTCACGTTCGACAACATGGGACGGCTCACCGGCACGACCACCCAATATGCATTTCTCACTGGTCGCAACTTTACGACCAGCTACGGCTACGATGCCGCCTCCAACCGCACTGGCTTTACGGATCCCGAAAGCGGAGCCAGTTCCTACGTCTACGACACGCTGAATCGGTTGCAAACTCTCACGCCGCCTGCGGCCATCAGTGGAGGGAATTTTGGGTTCGGCTACGATGCGCTGAGTCGCCGCACCAGCCTGACACGGCCCAACTCGGTGAATACGAGCTACAGCTACGACAATCTCTCGCGGCTGTTATCGGTCACACACGCTAAAACTGGCACAACGCTGGATGGGGCCACCTACACCGTGGACAACGCCGGGAACCGATTGACCCGCACCCCCCTTCCCACCGGCACGGCTAGCACGTTCGGCTACGACAACATTTACGAACTGCTCTCCGTCACGCAGGGCGGCAGCACCACGGAAAGCTACACCTACGATCCAGTCGGCAGCCGCCTGACGGCTCTGGGCAGCGCGGCTTGGAGTTACAACTCGTCGAACGAACTCACCGCGCGACCGTCGGTGACCTACGGCTACGACGCGAACGGCAACACCACGTCCAAAATCGACTCCACCGGTACGACTACTTACTCTTGGGACTTCGAGAATCGTCTGACGAGCGTAACGCTGCCTGGCTCTGGCGGCACCGTAAGTTTCCAATACGATCCCTTCGGTCGGAGAATCTACAAATCCACCACTTCCGGCAGTTCGCTCTATGCCTATGACGGAAATAATTTGGTGGAAGAGACAAATTCCTCGGGAGGCGTGGTCGCTCGCTACTCACAAAATCTAAGCATCGACGAGCCGCTAGCAATGTTGCGGTCCTCCACGACGAATTACTACCACGCAGATGGTCTCGGTTCCCTCACTTCACTCAGTAACACGACTGGAACTCTCGCGAATACCTATGCATACGATTCATTCGGCAACCTGACCGCGTCAACAGGGAGCCTCGTGAATAACTTCCGCTACGCCGGACGTGAAGTCGATGTTGAAACGAATCTCTATTACAACCGCGCTAGATACTACGATCCACTGGCTGGACGATTCATCAACGAGGATCCCGTTGAGTTTGAAGGCGGAATTGATTTCTATCCCTACGCAGGTAATGATCCAACGGATTATATCGATCCGTCTGGTCTTATCAGGTACAACAAGCCGCCACCTTTGACAGTGCCAGTCTCGGGGAAGACCGCCACCTCGCTCTTATGTCTTGAGCGTTGCCTGCAGTGTGAAACGAAGAATCCTAAGCTGAACCTTCTTGTGAGCGGCGGCGCTGAGACGTCGGGGCACAGCAAGAAGAGCTACCACTATTGGGGGGCGGCTGTCGACATTTCGTACTCGAATAATCTTCGGACGAATGACGTGTTTCGATGCGCCGTAAACTGTGGGCTTCGTGCGGGCGGTGATGAGCCAAAGAAACATCACTGGCATCTTCAACTTGAGCAAGGCAACGGTTCTCAACTTCTTCCGATGATTTACTCACCAGTTACAGATTGCCCTGGCTGTGGATTTAGTCCACCACGTTTATTCAATGCGGGCTTTGCCGTTAATTGAGGGTTCAAAATGAAGAGTCGAACTTTATGGGTGTTCCTCCTATTTCTTACGATTGGCATGGCGACGACAGCGTCTGAGCCCGACGAAAAACAGACTGACCCATTGCGGCAGCTGACGAGCAGTTTTCCGAATACGGTCGAGCTTAAGAACCGAGGACGACTGCTGGAGTTTTGTCCAGACGGGACATGCGACGGGTTTGTAGCTTCTTCCAATGTGCCCCTGTACGCGTTGAAGGACTTCGCGTTTCTTTATGAATATTTCTTTTCAGACTATACGTTCCTTGAAGAATGGCGCAACAAGCAAGAAACGAAGAAAATGGCCGAGCGCGTCCTCTCCGCGCCTAGGTACCACAAATGTAAGAACGACGATCGCCGTGAAGCTGCGCGATGTCTCCTCCGTGACCTGAGTCGCGATGGAAAAATCAGACTCATTTTCGTTCGTTATGATGAAAAACAGCGTAACGTTGTACCACGAAATATTGGCGAACAATTGTCGGAAAAGAAGACGGCCCCAGGTTAATGGGAGAGTCCCTATGGCTCGCCAAATTGTCAGATGCACCGGAGACAGCTTCAAGTACGACCCCTTCGGCAGAAGAATCTATAAATCGTCGTCTTCGGGCACGAGTATCTACGGCTATGACGGGGATGACCCCATCGAAGAAACAAATGCAAGCGGCGCGGTAGTTGCTCGCTACATACAATCCCAGAACATCGACGAACCGCTCGCAATGCTTCGCTCCTCGACGACAAGTTATTACAATGCTGATGGCCTTGGGTCGATCACTTCGTTGAGCAGCGGAGCTGGAGCGTTGGCTCAGACCTACGGTTATGACTCGTTCGGCAAACAGTTAAGCTCAACAGGTTCTTTGACGAATCCGTTCCAGTTTGCGGCTCGTGAGTCCGACTCAGAAACCGGACTCTACTACTACCGAGCTAGGTACTACGACCCAGCCGGTGGGCGCTTTTTAAGCGAAGATCCGATCCGCTTTGATGGGGGAACAAACTTTTACGCCTACACCGGAAACAATCCAATCAGTTGGTACGATCCGTTTGGATTAGATTGGATTCGCTACACTGGCCAGACTGACCTGCTCCCCTTAATCCGCAGGAAAGTGTATATGATTCTGCGGAACTGACCGGTCCCCTTTTCCTGCGTCACCCCGAGAGTGAGTCTACGGCAGCTTTGGTGCTTGTGAATTCGCGACTAACCGCGAATTCACAAGCGATTTCGTTCGGCGTCTTCTCGCCCAGCGCCCTGTGAGGACGACTCTCATTGTATTCCCGTCGCCAAGTCTCGATCACCTGCTTGGCCTCCGCCAGCGTCGCGAACCAGTGCGCATCCAAGCACTCCGAGCGCAAGGTGCCGTTGAACGATTCCACATACGCGTTGTCGGTCGGTTTTCCGGGCCGCGAAAAATCGATCTGCACACCGGCATGATACGCCCATAGATCCATCGCTTGGCTAGTAAATTCCGAACCGTTGTCACAAAAAAGCGTTTTCGGCGTGGTCCGCTGCATGCAGATTCGGCTCAGTACATGGACCACGTCCGCTCCTTTCAGACTCTGTCCTGCCTCAATCGCAAGACTTTCCCGTGTGAATACGTCCACCACTGTCAATGCACGAAACCGCCGTCCATCCACCAACTGATCCGCAACAAAGTCCACACTCCAAACTTGATTCGGCGCGTCCGGCTTGCGTCGCTCTCTGCGATTCGTCGCCGCACATCGTCTGCGGCGCGGCTGATAGCGCAGCGTCAGGCCCTCTTCTCGATACAAGCGATACACCAGCTTCTTTCCTACGTTCCAGCCCTCACGCTTCAGCAGCACCCGGATCTTGCGGTAGCCATAACGGATGCGAACTCTGGCAATCTCCCGAATCCGTAACCGAAGTGCAGTCCTCGGCTCCTGGACTCTGCAGGATTATTATTTAACTTACACAAATAAAGTAATAGATATGATTCCCCAGAACTGGAGCGTTACCCTCAAATACGAGCCCTTCGGCAGACGCATCTACAAATCTTCCAGTTCGGGTACGTCGATCTACGCTTTCGATGGTGACCTGCCCGAGTTTTTGTACCAGGTTCAATGAGTTGGTTAAGCGAGACGGTCTGCAAATAGGCTGTTCACTCTCTCGACCTAGCGACCAGTCTTGCTAGCGTCAGCCAATGCCGAGGATGCGGCACCCTTTGGCCTGCTCGAACGTTCGAAGCATATGGGATCGAAATATTCATAGCCAATGCAAGCGTGGCGACCGTAACGCTCTCAAGGCATGGTTGAATTTCAGAAAGATAGGTCGCCTTGTCCAACCATTTTGGCTGATCTTTTGGATTCCAGGCCAATTCCGCGAGCCGATGACTCCTTTGCTTTGCTGCCAGACGAGCCAATGCCCGAGGAGTTTGCGCAGCTATGCGTCCCTTTTCTGCGGCTCTGATTAGCTGCTCCCTGGATATTGACGGGGTACAGGCAGCGCAGAACTTCGTCTTTCGTCTGGTTGGATTGCCGCACAGGCCGCAAACTGGCCCTTCGGCCGGAAAATTGTCTGAGCTTGGAATTTGTCCGAGACGAGGCCGGAAGATCTACACTGCTTCGTCGGGTGGGCCGGGCTTGTCCGGGGGTTCAACGGCAGGCGCCAGGGGATCGGGACTGATTTTCAGAGCGGCAACCGCATTGGAGAAGTGCTGCTCACCTCGGAGGAGGGATTCGATCGCTGCCGTGAGCGCATCGCCGGAGCCCTTGGTTACCGCGCCGCTGAATCCGGCGTTGCGCGCTTCTTTTTCCAGGTGAGCGTCAAAAAGGTGTTGGGTGTAGAGAAGAATCGGTATGTTCGGCGCAGCGATGTGGATGGCCCGGGCGGCCTGAAAGCCGTTCAAGTTGGGCATAGTCAAATCGAGTACAATCAGATCCGGAGTAAGTTCTGCAGCTTTGCTTACGGCTTCCAGACCGTCGGCAGCTTCTCCGCAAACCTTCCAATCTGGATGTTCTTCGATGACTTTTTTGATGGAATCCAACACGTACGGGTTGTCATCGGCAATTAGAATCCGCGTCATCAAGCTTCGCTTCTCTGGGGACAGGCGCCCTACATCAACTTACCGATAACATCTCCGGAGGCGCGTCTGTTAGTTATCCTACATATGCCCTCAAGGGCTGGTATATACAGGAAATCTCGTAGTAAAACAATCCTGCGGGCATGTGCACTGCTTGGCGCACTGATTTCCTCGGCTCCCCACCATTTGTTTTGTTCAATTTGCGAGCAAAGGATCGACATGCCCAAACGAACGATGAGAGTCGTGCAACCTGGTGAGCGGACCAATCCCGAGGGTAAGCCTGTCAGCAATCGAATTCTCTTGGCGCTGCCGGATAAAGAGTATCGTTCCATCCGCACGGGACTCGAATTTGTTGCTCTGCCTCACCATCTGAGCTTGTACGAGCCGAATCGAAAAATCGAGTACCTTTATTTCCCCAATAGCGGATTGATCTCTCTGGTTGTGATGATGGAAGACGGGAAAACGGTTGAAGTGGGCGTGCTGGGGAGAGAGGGCTTTGCAGGGGTTCCGTCCATTTTTGGTTTGTGGAGAAGTCCCATACGAGAGATCGTTCAAATTACGGGGGACGGTTTCCGAATATCGGTAGGTAAGATGCGCAAGGCTCTGGTTTCGTCGCCATTGCTTTTCGAATTGATGGGCCGCTATTCGATGGTGTTGGGAATGCAGATTTCCCAGACGGCCGCTTGTAACCGGCTTCACGACATCGAATGCCGTCTGGCGCGATGGTTGCTGATGGCTCAGGACCGAGTGGACGCCGGAATGGTCGCGATTACGCACGACTTCCTTGCGACCATGCTCGGAACCGACCGGCCGAGCGTTAGTCTGGCAGCCGCGGAACTGCAGCGAAAAGGAATCATCGATTACACGCGAGGTGCGGTGAAGATTCTGAACCGCAAAGGATTGGAAGCCTCAGCGTGCGAGTGTTTCAATGCCATTCAAGAGTTTAACGGCGCGATTGAATTGAAGTGAACGGTAGCGCGATGACGATGAGGTAGCTCGGTCCAGCAGCATCTCAACTGAACCAGAACGGCTAGTCGACGTGCGTGAGCGTACGAACGTGAAGTTCGAGCGCTTGATTGTATTGGCGTTCGATCTGCAATTCGGTCTGAAGCTTCTTGATGAGCAACTGCAAATGAGCGATCTCAGCCTTGAGCTTCTGGACGTCGGAGGCGGAGGCCGGTGCACGGTGCAGCGCGGCGACATTCACGGGTCCTGGCGCGTTGACCGATGGTCCGGAAGGACTTGCGGGAGCTTGTGGCGGTTGGAATGCATCGGCGAGGGCGCGAGACCAAACCGCTTCGTTCGCGGGAGCGGCCGAGGGCGTGGAAGGCACATTTGCAACCGGGACAGGACGGTTTGCTGGATTTGGCGAAGGCGGTCCGAAAAGGCTGCTTAATCCGAGCGGGGCAGCGGGACGTTCCGATGAAGTTGCAGGCGTTGTTCCCAACGGAGACGGCGCGCCGCCGAGAAGATTCTTCACTCGGCTGATTAGTTCCTGCGGCTGAAATGGCTTGCGAACGAGTTCGTCGGCTTTAACGGCCACGGCGCGATCCGCAACACTCTTG
>Ga0210409_10003375_pt1 | contig 17969 bp, 15 predicted proteins | sample IncBWH17MmetaG_FD_161649 | JGI IMG/M metagenome (GOLD analysis project Ga0210409, IMG submission 161649) | Forest soil microbial communities from Barre Woods Harvard Forest LTER site, Petersham, Massachusetts, United States - Inc-BW-H-17-M | ecosystem: Environmental > Terrestrial > Soil >... | reverse complement strand
TCACCGTAGCCGCGGTCCTCGCCGCCGCCGCGCTAGCCGCCTGCTACCTCCCAGCCCGCCGCGCCGCCCAAGTCGACCCCCTCCGCGCCCTCCGCACCGAATAACCGCCGCCGCTGGTAGCGCGAGCGTAACCACCAATTGTCATCGCGAGTGTACCCGCGTAAGCTACGTCCCGCACACAATTCAGGAGCTGCCTATGACCCGCTGGGCCCGCGCCGTCGCTCTCCTCGTGCAACTTGCCGGCTCCTCCGTCGCCATGCCGCAGCCGCGCAACGTGCCAGCCCAAGCCGCCACACCGCCACCAGCCGCCGCAACGCCCTCAGCCGCAGCCCCCGCCGCGCCGGCGCCCGCCCCAAAAATTACCGCCTACACTCTTCCCCCAGCGCTCTACGCCAAAGCCAAAACCTTGGGAACCATCCGTTTCGCCTTCCGCCTGTTCAGTTTCTTCTTTGCTCTCTTTGCGCTTTGGCTCATTCTCCGCACCAGGGTTTCCGCCACCTTCCGCAACTGGGCCGAAGCCGCCACGCGCTTCCGTTTTCTCCAGGCGTTCATCTACACCCCACTCTTCGCCCTGGCTTTTGCCCTGCTTCAACTCCCCCTCGATCTCTTCAACGAATCGCTCTTTAAGCGTTACGGCATCTCCGTCCAGACCTGGCCCTCCTGGACCGCCGACTGGGCCAAGGCCGAGCTGCTCACCATGTTCATCGGCAGCATCTTTGCCGGGATCTTATTCACCGTCATCCGCCGCAGTCCGCGCCGCTGGTGGTTCTATTTCTGGACCATTTCCATTCCCATCTCGCTGTGCATCTTCTTCCTGCAGCCCCTGGTCATCGATCCCCTGTTCAGCCAGTTCGCTCCGCTCTCCGCCAAAGCGCCGGAGCTCATCCCCCAACTCGAGCGCATCACCATTCGCGGCGGAATGCCCATTCCTCCCGAGCGCATGTTTTGGATGCTCGCCAGCGACAAGACCATCTACACCAACGCCTACGTCACCGGCATCGGCGCCACCAAGCGCGTCGTCATCTGGGACACCAGCCTCACCAAGGAAACCACCGGCGGGATCCTCACTATGTTCGGCCACGAAATGGGCCATTACGCCTTGAACCACGTATGGAAGGGCTTGGCCTTCGTTTCCCTGATTGTCTTTGCGCTTCTATACCTCGGCTATCGCACCATCGGCTGGCTTCTGGCCCGTTACGGCGCCTCTTGGGGCCTTCGCGGCGTCGATGACTGGGCCGCGCTCCCCGCCCTGCTCCTGCTCGTCACCTTTTTTGGCTTCGCTGCTTCCGCCGTCCTGAATACCTTCAGCCGCTTCCAGGAAAATCAAGCCGATATCTACAGCCTCGAAGTCACCCACGGCATCGTGCCCGACCCTGGCCAGGACTGCGCCATCTCCTTCCAGAAATTCGGCGAGCAAGTCTTCGTCGATCCCCACCCCAATCCCATCAACGTATTCCTCTTCTTCGACCACCCCACCGTAACCGACCGCGTCCACCTCTGCGTATCCTACGACCCGTGGTCCCAAGGCCAACCACCCCAATTCGTCCAATAGCCTGTCGAAGCCGCCAATAGCTCAGGTTCACCCTGAGCCTCGAAGGGCCCACCTTGCAGACCTTAGGTTAACTACCTTTAGAATGAACACTTATTGAGAAAAGGGGGGAGGGGGGTAGATTTCTAAACTGTTTCGAGGCCGGCCTCGCCTGCTTGCTTGGAGTCAGGTTTGCTGACCCATACCACACTGCACCGCACGGCGCTGAGGGGGTCCTCATCCAGGATCAGTTCCACGACTTGTCCGCGTCTCAGCCGGAAATTCCCGTGCAGCCGGAACCCGCGTTCCGAGGCATCCAGCACTAGACAGGGAATTCTCGTCTGGTTTCGTTCGAGGTTGATGATCAGGCTGGCGCGCTTCCGCGCCGCGATCCGCTTCAGGCGGCGGCCTTCAGGAACAGGAGAGGTGGGCATCTTCGCCCTTCTGACTAGGGACAGACTTACAGTTATGGATACGCCGATCGTCATAAGAAGGCAAGTTATATCCGCGATAAGTAACGTAAAGTGTCCAGCCAAGATTTGCAGGAGGTGTCCAGCCAAAAGGGGGAAGCGGCAGCCCGAAATCGCGAAGGTTTCGTAAACTACGGAAAACAAAAATGTTAGCAGCCTGTATCGAAGCCGCCCCGAATCGCATCACATCTCTTGTGGACGTGGATCTAAAGGAGGCGAATCCCATGGAACGGCGATACCCGGAAGTAGTTGGCGTGCGCCGCACCGGTTGGGCCGCTCTGGACCGCGATCCGCAGGAGGACACCGTCGAGTACGTCTGTCCCCACTGCGGCAAACGGGGACAGAAGAATGCCCGCCGCGAGCGGACGCTATATCATTTTACCGACGGCTTTTTGCAGGACCTGCAGGGCGAAGTCACCAACTGCCGCGCCTGCGGCCAGTCCCTGCGCGTAGTGCCCATAGTGATGTTGCACGATCAGGACGAAACCCGTCGCTTCGAGGCCGTCTTCTCCGACGAGCTGCCAGCCGATGCGCACAAATCCGCCGCCTGACCCAGTGCGGCCATCCGTTGTAGGGACGATTAGCTTGTGCTGAGCCTCGAAGGGCGCGTCCCCAACCTTCAGGCCGGCTCTTGTTGAGCTCGTTTGCTGGCGGACTTAGTGCGACGGACGATCGTGGTCGCGGTCATGATCGTGATCGTGGTCGTCCCAATCGTGGTCGGAGTGCCAACGGTGCCCGTCTTCGTCCCACCACTTGTGAAAGTGCGTAAAGCAATACTCGCGCGCTTCGTGCAATTCATGGCGAGCGTTGTCCGCTTGCTTACTCTCACGCCCATGATGTTCGATGGCTACATGAAGACGATGATCGGCCCTGGCGATCCGCCGCTGGCAAGCATCGTCATCGGCGCGCAAACGCGGTGCGCCGGTGAAGAGCAGAAAGCCCGCCAGCGCGGCGCCAGCCAGCATTATTTTCCCGATTCCAAGGATTCTCGACTGAAGTTTGGTTTGCATCTGGATCTCTCCTCCATTTAGAAATGGGGCTAAAGGCAGGGGTTGAGAAATTTTAGCACGGGCTGGGCAAGGCGAAATACCAGAAATTCCGCACCGGCGAGCGGGAAAGCCCGTAGGGAAAAGACCTGATGTCTGGCCGCTCGCTCCGACGGCGCACGCTGCCTTAATTTGTAGAATTAATCGAAAGAGCACAGGCTAAAGCGTGCGCCGCGTTACAGGTCGGAATCCAGTTTCATGTGGTATTTTTCGAGGCCTTCGCGGATGCGGTTGAAAGCTTCATCCACCGTGTCGGCGAACTGCAGCATATTGTATTCGTCTTGATTGATCATGCCCCAGCGCACCATGGCGCGGAAGTTCAGCACTTCATCCCAATATTTGCGGCCATAAATAATGATCAGATTGTTGCGCGGCAGCTTCCCCGTTTGCAGCAGCGTCAGCATTTCCCAGAGTTCGTCCATGGTGCCGAACCCGCCGGGAAAAACGATGAGCGCTTTGGCGATTTGCGCGAACCAAAGTTTGCGCATGAAGAAGTAATGGAAGTTGAGGCTCAGCTCGGGACTGATGTAGGCGTTGGCGAACTGCTCGTGAGGCAGCTCGATGGACAATCCGATGGATTTTCCGCCGGCTTCGGAGGCGCCGCGATTGGCGGCTTCCATGATGCCGGGGCCGCCGCCGGAACAAATCACGAAGCGGCGAGGACGCGGGCCAAGGGTAAGCGCCCAGGTGGTAATGCGGTGAGAAAGATCGCGCGCTTCTTCATAATAGCGCGACATTTCCAGGGCGCTCTTCGCTTCGCGGAGGGCTTCGCGGTGCTTGGCGCGTTGCGCGGCGGGCAGCTTTGCGGCGGGCGTCTTTTTCAGGCGCGTGAGGCGGCCCTGCGCGGTTTCGTGGGATTCGATGCGCGCGGAGCCGAACATCACGATAGTGTCGCCAATGCCTTCGTTCTTGAGCTGCACCAACGGATGCAAGTATTCCGCCAAGATGCGAATGGGCCGCGCGGCGGTGCTGTCCAGAAATTTCGGATCCTGGTGCGGAGCTTTGGGTGCGTGCTGCGGCTTGAGCTTGACGTGCCCTGCGGACATGGGATTTTCTCCAAAAGACCGAACCCCATTCTAGGAATTGCGGGGAGCGACGGCAACGTCTGAGGGCGAAGTTGCGTCGAATTGGATACACTGGACACGGAGGCTCGCGATGAGGAAACCGCCGTTCTTGATCACATGGCTCGCGGCTCTAGCGGGCGCCTTACTTCTCTCCGCCTTTTCCGCGGCGGTGTCCGCGCAAGCTCCTACCGGGCCGATTGCGCCAAAGCCGGGCGCCCCGATTCAGCAAACTCCCGCCGGAAGCAAAATCGTGACGCGCGTGTCGCTGGTGAATACTCCGGTGACGGTAAAGGACGCCAGCGGGCACATGGTCCACTCGCTGGATGAGAAGGATTTTCAGGTAACGGATAACGGAATTCCGCAGCAGATAATGCACTTCGATCTGGGGGGCGATCCGCTTTCCATCGTGTTTCTGGTGGAAACGAGCTCGAGGATTGCGCCGCTGATGCCGCAGATTAACAAGGCGGGCATTGTGCTGGCAGTGACGGTGATGGGCACGAACGGCGAGGCGGCGGTGGTGGGATTCAACGATTCGGTGGACAAGCTACAGGATTTCACGACCAGCCAGGATGCGGTCGAGAAGACCATCACGAAACTCAACACAGCGACGGACGGTTCCAAGCTGTTTGACGCGATGGCCATCGGCGTGGAGATGCTGAGCGACCGGCCGCTGCCGACGGCGGATACGCCCGGTCGGCGACGAATCATGCTTATCTTGTCCGAGGCTAACGACGCGGGCAGCGAGACGAAACTGGGGGCGGTGCTGCGGCAGGCGCAGCTTGCGAACGTGACGATTTATTCGGTGGGGTTGTCGACCGTGATGGCGGAATTGAAAGCGCCGCAGAAGGACACCACTCCGCAGGTGACGCCGCCGGGCACGTTTAGTCGCGCGCCGTTTCCAGGTTCAGTGCAGACGCCAAGTACGGAAGGCGACCTTTACGGAACCGGGAACTTACTAAACGCGGTAGCTTTGGCGGTAAAAAACATCAAGGGCAAAGTTGCGGGGCAGCCGCTGCAGTTGGCGGCAGCGGCGACGGGCGGAGACGACATTGCTACGTTCAAGAATCATTCGATAGAAAATGCGATTGATGAAATTGGAGGCGAGCTGCACTCGCAGTATTCGCTGAGCTACACGCCGCGGGGGACGAGCGACACGGGCTATCACGAGATCAAAGTGAAGGTGGACAAAGAAGGACTGAAGGTGCGCGCGCGGCCGGGCTATTACCTCGCTGGGGGGCCGGAGAGCTGAGCATAAGGGCGTCTGGGACGATTGCCCCACGTACGCCGTAATCCGACCAGAATCGATGGCAAGTGCGGAGATCACTTCCTACAAGCCGACTTCACAGGACTAATTCCGCCGTGGAACCCGGATAATGGCGTTCCCTTGGCTTCGGTCACTCAAACGACGGCGATTCTTTTGGACGACTACTTCTATTGTCGTTCAAACACGAGGATGTTCGGCTCGCTCCGGCCTGTTGTGTGCACCGTTATCGTCAAGGTCTTGAGATCAGGCGAAAGCTTGATCTACTGGGTGTCCATGATCTTGCCGTTGATCTTGTCGGTCATTTCCAGAGTGCGCCCGTTCACCCGGCGCATCGAGGACGCAGAGCCTGCGGCCACGTTCGGTCCCACGTTCGGACGGTGGTAGCTACCGCTTTTCCGAGGCGGGGGCAGGCTGACCTCGCCTTCTATCCTTGAGCGCGAAGTTTTTCCACGTTACTGTTTGTGGATTTGGATGTTGCCTTCGGTGATGAATCCTCCGTTGCTGTAAGAGAAATTCGGACCGGTGACGCTAATGAAAAACGTGTCCTTGCCCGCACCGGGCTCACCGTTATCACAGGCATTGACAGTGTACTTGTAGCCGAGCTGCTGGTTCACCTTGGCATCGCCCTTGAAGGTAGCGCAGTTGCCTGAGAACGTCATCGAGGGCACGCTGGTGTTCGCGCTGTGGACATCAATGGCGCCACCATTAGCGCCATCATCGTGATAAGAAAGCGACGCATTGGGCTTATTGCTGTTCGCGATAAACCCGAAATTGGCGGTCTGACCAGGCGTTTGAGAAGCAACCTGTCCGCCTCCGGTGATCTTCTCTCCTCCTGGCGGTGGTGGTTGGCCCGCGCAATTGCCCCCGACGACGAAGCCAGCAGTTGCTGCAAGCTGGTGCGTGAAGTTTGCTCGGATCTTCCGGCGGCTGGTCGGGTTGTCGAAGCCGTTGTCTGATCCCGAGACCTCCGTGTTGATCAGGTGATCGTCCGAGAATGCGACGTTGGCGAAGTGCTGCGGGTCAAAGGCGATCTGGAAGAGGTCGGCAAGGCTACGGTCCGCTCCGCCGCCGAGGCCGCCCGTTGAGATCGTACCGCGGTGGATGACGTGATCGCTGATCACGCTCCGCACAAAAAACGGCGGGGCATCATGACCGTTGACGCTCTCGGCGTAGTATACGTTCCACTTCGCCCAGTTCTGCATGCACGTACTGCCCGAAGTGCAAGCGGCCCCTTGTGATGCTGGGTGTCCCGGCTCCAGAGAGGCGCGGTCATTGGAATTGCCGGCCCGATCATCGCCAAACCAAACGATCCCAACGTGACCATTGGCGTCGGCCGCGATCCAGGGGAAGAGGTTGGCGTGGCCCCCATTTACCGGGAAGCTGACATTAATTGGACTCGACCAGGTCGTGCCCTGATCGCTCGAGAAGGAGTAGAAGATGTCGGAGTTGACCGACCACGCGGCGTAGACAAACCCAAAGTCATCCACGGCAAGCACGGGGAAAAGATTGCCCGCTCCCTGATTCTGCGCGCCCGCCGGGCCGGTGAAGACCTTATGGTCGGTGAACGTGAATACAGGCAAGCCCATGTTCACGTCGGTCGAGACGCCGACGTAAATGCTACGTAGGGCTCCACCCGCCAGGTTCTCAGCTGCACTGTCCGGGGCCACGAAGATTTGGTAGAGGTTTCCGCGGCTCGGGCAACTGCTGCTGCGATCCACCTTGATCTGCCCGGCGATGTTGGCGCTGTTCGTGGGCGGCACTCCGCCAACTGCGGGGAGGGTTTGAGCATCAATTGCCTCGGCAAAGCCATCGAGGTAAGTCTGTCCGCCGTCGTTCGAGCGCTGCACGTCGATGTTAAAGGTTTCCGCGTCGTGATAGTTCAGGTAGACAGTCAACGCGTCGGTACCGTCGATCCACTGGCGGTCGTCGCCCGGGATGAGCGCGACAAGGGGATTCGGCGCGCTGAAGGTGTGGCCCCTGTCAGCGGAATGAGTCCCGGTGATGCCCGGCGCGAGCGTCAGGCTCACCAGGGCTAGATTGGGCGTCCCGGTGGTCGGGTAGTTTACGGCTATATCTACGTCGCCGCCGCCCAAACCGACGCCCAAGGGGTCAAGACTGTTATTGGCGCAGCCGCCTTGCGACATATTGAAAATGCCGCAGTTGTCCGGCTGGCCTTCGTACTTGAACGGGTAGATGCCGCCCAAGCCGGCAGGGCCGTCCGCGGCGGCGTAGTAGCGATGCAGGTCCACGCCCGTGGGCACGCCACGGATCGAGCTGACGTACACGGTGCCGTCCGGAGCTACACGCACGCTGGGTTCAAGGCCGCGCACGATGAACGAGACCCCAGAATTGGCGATTGGCGCGAGTGGCGGCAGTGGCAACTCCTGGTTGTTACTGAACCCGTTTATAGCCAAGACAGAGCGGTGACCAATCACCAGAGCCAGCGCACCGACCAAGCACATGAGGCCAAAGGCTAGACCAAGATGCAATCGAGCTTTCATGCTGCCCACCTCTTTAGCTTCGTCATCGTTTCCTCCCGATTTTGCACACCTAATGGAGATCCACCTCAACGAAAGTGAAGTGGCTTTGGATGGCCCCGTTGACCCTGGCTCGGCTTTTAAGACAGATGCCCGCGGTCGTAAATCCAGGAAACACTTGAAAATTCTTTAAAGGAAACACCTGAATTGCGGGAAGAAGTAAACGCGATAGGGCCTCTACTACTCCATGGACAGATATAGACCGGCCTAGGCAGGCCACGTTCAAAGCCCGGATCTTGCGGTTAAAAACCGTGTGGTCTAGCAACGCCTAGTCCCCTTGAGCCGCGACAGTTATCAGCTCGCCGGTCGGGTTAGTACCGACAAACGCGCTTGCGGTCATTGAAGGTGCGCGCGCGGCCGGGCTATTACCTCGCTGGCGGGCCGGAGAGCTGAGCGTAAGGGCGTTGGGACGATTGCCCCACGTACGCCGTAGTCCGACCAGAATCGATGGCAAGTGCGGAGATCACTTCCTACAAGCCGACTTCCCGCTACTAATCGCGGTAAACCGGCGTCGGATCACTTCCGGATTGCCGACAATTCGGAAGCACAAGGTGGTCGATGTAGTTCAATGGCAGGATAGAAGCTTGCCTAGTTTCGGACGTGGGTTCGATCCCATCCCTCGCGCCACCTCGGCGCCTATTTTTCACCGAACATTGCTGGATGCGGTGACAGCACGCGATTCGGGTCGTATTTCGCTTTGGCGGCCACGAGACGGGGCCATACCTCAGGGCCGTAGTGGGCCTGCCATTCAGCCGGGGAGATCACCATCGAGTAGGGAGCGTAGCGCTTGCCACCGACGGCGGTCATCTTGGCGAGTAGCTCCCGGTTGCTCGCCAACAGGGCCGAAAGTGCAGCCTCGTCGTCCGGCTTCACGCTGCGAAAGAGCCAGACAGCGAACGCCTGCTCCTCGCTCGGCACCTTGAAAAGCGGACGCGTGAAACGACGCGTATTCAAGGGATAGCAACCGAACCCTTCGATGCCCTGGCGGGGATTTAGGGCCCGCGCCTCTGGGGTGAGCGACAGGATGTTGTCCAGATATGCCCTGGTCGCCGAGGCCGGAATCCACATGGTGATGAATGGGCTAGGGCGGCCACCGCCTGCAGCGCCAAGTCCACCGACGCCACGTGTCTCCAAGAGAAACAAATAATCGCGATAAGTCATGCGCAGAGGAGCGGCAGCAGAGGCGAAGTGCAAGTCGCCTTCGAGCGCCTGGAGGTTCGGCTCTTCGGGCGGTGTGAAGAACTTGCCGACCCTGATAACGAAGCGCCACGTTCCGCTCTGGTCGCGCAACATGTCGCCGCGCTGGCCATTGAAGCGAACCTCGCGGGCGAGCCGCAACTGGTCGGTGAGATAAGCATCGAGATCGGTGTAGGTCAGGTCATAATAGACGACATGCGTCGGCGCTGGGATCAGCGGCAGGCCAGCGCGAACGATCAGACCGCACTGGCCCTGCCCCGCCAGCACCATCTCGAACAGCTCGCTCTCGAGCTCGGGCGAACAGGTGACGAGACGGCCATCCCCGGTGACAACATCGAGATCCGTGACGTTGTCTACTAGCGCGCCGTAGCGGGGACTCATATTGCCGATGCCGCCCGCATTCAGCGTGCCGCCTACCGTCAGTAACTGGAGGCATGTCCCAGGGACCAGACGAGGCGTCAGGCCCTTTGGCAGCGCGGCATCCAGAACGGCGCTCCAGAGCACGCCAGGCTGCGCATCGGCAGACTGCGGCGTGCGTACGCGCACTGCGTTGAGAGAACGCGAATCAATGACCAGCCCGGCTTCGGCTTGCGTCTGTCCATAGCGTGAGTGACCGTGGCCACGGATGGCGACCTTCAGTTTGTGCTGGTTGGCATAACGCACCATGGCCACAATGTCCTGAACGGAGCCCGGCCTGAGGACGGCTGCGGGCACGCGATGAAACATGTAGCCCTCATCAGTGGCAATTGCACGGCGGGACTCCTCATCTAGGAGCAGCGCCCCATCGAGCTTCGGCGCGCGGTCGAAAGGACGCGCTGTGTTGCTTGACTGGCTGACCCAGGAACGCTCGTCGGGATTGAACCCTACAATGGCAGCGCCGATGGCGAGCTTGGTGAAGTGCCGGCGAGAGACCTGGTGTTTCATTGTGAACTCCTGACCAGAGCAGGAGAAGAACGTTGCGGGATTATAGGCTTCTGAGCCCTGCCGAAGCAATTGCACCGAAAAACGAAGCTGCGTCGGCAACGACGATGGTTCTAAAATCGAACCATAAGGCGAGCCAGAAGATCGCGGATTCGAGTCCCTCGCTCCCGCTAACTACATCAATGTATAACGAGATCCGAGTACTCGGGGCGCTTCTCCACGTAGTGCCGCACCGTATCACAAACAATGTCGACTTTGAGATTGTGCTCTCGGGCCCACTTCAGAGCAGTCTCTGATTCAGCTGCCGGGCTAAGTTGCGGCACATTTAACCTAACGGTGGTCTACACGAAAGCTTAATGCGCCTTCTTCGAGACGCGCGCGACCAATTCGTCCAATCTTGAAAGCAGAAGCTTTAGGATGGGAGACTCGTTCGACTTTTTGTAGCCAAGGACCAGCTCGACAGTTGGCGCATCGCCTTTGAGAGGACGGCTCGTTACAGACCGAGTGAGAAAGTTCTGGGCGTACGCAGGTAACAGCGCTACGCCGCCCGTCGACGCTATTAAGGACACTCCCATGACGGCGTGTTCCGTCTCGTGAGCTGGCGTGATATTGATTCCGGACCGCTGCAAGTAATCGTCGATGACCGCACGCAGCACAGGAGCGGTGTGCGACACGGCCACAAATGTCTCGCCTACCAGATCCCTCGGACTGATGGCTTTGCGCGCAGCGAGACGGTGGTCACTCGGCAAGATCACCACCAAGGGCTCCTTGACGAGAGGACGGAATGCCAACTCTGGCACGCCTTGTTCGCGTCGGAGAAAAGCTGCGTCGAGTGTTCCCTTCAAAAGGGCATTGGCGAGCGGTGGCGAGTATTGACTCGAAATCATCACGTCGATGTTAGGCAGTTCGTGGCGGAGGATCCGCAAGGCTTCGGGCATCCAAGTCGATTCGTGTCCGGTCAGAAAACCCATCGAGAAGCATGGCTTCGCTGGATGAGCGACCCGGCGTGCAGCTTCGCTTGCCGCTTCAACCTGCGCTAGCACCGAGCGGGCGTGTTCGAGAAAGGCTCGGCCTGCCGGTGTCAGTTCGATGCCGCGAGCGCGGCGTGTCAAGAGTCGCGCACCTACCTCGTCCTCAAGATCTCGAATCTGCCGACTTAGCGAAGGTTGCGACGTGTGCAGCGTTTGCTGTGCTGCCACCGTCAGACTCCCCGCTTCGGCGACCGCGACGAAATAGCGCAGATGTCGTAATTCCATTCTTACTCCCATGCCTGTGAAGCATTGCTCCCAGCGTAACAAAGTATGCTTCCGCCGCGCCACCAACAGCTAACTTCGCCATCCAATGAACTGATATGAGTTATCCCGAGCGGCTTAGCAGACTTCTCAGTCATGCTCAGCTTGCATGGGTCGAAATCAACGGAGGTAGTGCCATGAATTCACCAGTTGTTTTGATTACCGGCGCGCTGACAGGAATCGGTCACGCTGCCGCAGTCGTGTTTGCGAAAGAGGGAGCCCGTGTGGTTGTGTCCGGTCGTCGAGATGAACAAGGACAGGAGCTAGTTGCAGAGCTACAAGCGCTCGGGGCAGAGGCCATTTTTGTCCGCACGGATGTCCGCAAGGATGAGGACGTGCGCGACCTTGTGGACCAAGCGATCAAGCGTTTCGGACGCTTGGATATTGCGGTCAATAATGCCGGGACGGAAGGCTTGCGTGGTCTCGTAACAGAACAAACCGCGGAGAGTTACGCGGCTACGTTCGATACCAACGTACTTGGTGTGCTGTTAAGCATGAAGCACGAACTGCGCGTGATGCTGCCACAGGCGAGCGGAAGCATCGTCAATATCTCGTCGACCTATGGAAGTGTCGGCGCTGCTGGGGCGTCCGTTTATGTGGCCAGCAAACATGCGGTGGAAGGGCTGACAAAATCCGCTGCACTGGAAGTCGCGGGGACCGGAGTTCGGGTAAACGTCATCGCTGTGGGCACTACGGATACGGGCATGCTCACACGCTTTACCAACACCGATGAGAATAAGGCAGCGCTCGTCTCGACAGTACCCCTCAAGCGTCTCGCAACACCGGAGGAGATCGCTCACGTGATCGCCTTTGTGGGTTCGGCAAACGCGTCGTACATGACTGGCTCCTCCATCCCGGTGGACGGAGGAAAGCTGGCTCACTAATTCCATGGCCGTTTCATGGGCAGTTACAGGCGGCTCCGTCTCAATTGCAGGTGCCGCACTCGTAGTAGAAGGGCTCTGCGGGAGTCGAAACATGAAGACGTTGATTACAAGTAAGCTGTTCGCACCAATTCAAGTCGGATCCATGAAGTTGCGGCACCGCGTAGTGATGGCTCCGCTCACACGCTCGCGGTCCGTTCAGCCGGGGGCTATTCCGGGTGAACTGATGCTCGAGTACTATTCGCAACGGGCCTCGGACGGTGGGCTCATCGTTTCTGAAGGGACTTCGATTTCGATCGCAGCCGGGGGATGGTTTGGAGCCCCCGGCTTGTATTCGGACGAGCAGGTTGCGGGATGGAAGAGAATCACGGACGCCGTTCACGCGAAGCGTGGATACATGTTCTCCCAACTCTGGCACACAGGGCGTGCCTCGCATGTGGACTCGACGAACGGCACAACCCCTGTCAGCTCTTCGGTCAACCCGGAGTATTGGCAGGATCCAACGATAAAAGAGTCTACGCCTCACGGATGGCAGCAGCCTTCGCCTCACCGCGCGCTTGACATCAGGGAAATCCCAAGCATCGTCGAGGACTATCGCAAAGCGGCCGAGCGCGCAAAGGCCGCCGGTTTTGACGGCGTCGAGCTTCACGCGGGCAACGGCTACCTGCCCGATCAATTTCTGCAGGATGGCATCAACAAGCGAATCGATATGTATGGTGGTTCCATCGAAAATCGGTCCCGCTTCCTGCTTCAAGTGGTGGAAGCGCTGGTTTCGGTGTGGGGCGGCAACCGTGTCGCTGTGCGCACCGCGCCCAGCGGAACTTGGAACGGAGTCTCAGATAGCAATCCGATCGCGCTGTTTGACTACGTGGCAAAGCAACTCAACCGCTTTGGACTCGCTTACTTGCACATCATTGAGCCGCGCATCAAGGGTAACGTCCTGATCGCCGAGGGCCAAGGGCACATCGCCACGACGAGACTGCGAAAGGTTTTCACGGGAACGATTATTGCGGCGGGCGGATTTGAACCGGACACTGCCGAGGCTGCTGTTCGAGAGGGTGATGCCGATTTAGTGGCCTTCGGACGGCATTTCGTCGCTAATCCCGACTTGCCAAAGCGCATCCGGCTCGGACTGCCTCTGAATGCTTACGACCGGGACACGTTTTACACTTTCGACGCTCGCGGCTACACCGATTATCCCTTCTATCAGCAGCAATACGATGGCTCATTGCCCGATCCACTTGGTCCGCAACTTCAGGATTGTGCTTGAGTACGTCAGCCTGAGCAGAAAGAGGAGAGCGAAACATGAACGGAAAGCAAGTCACGCTTCCGGGTCCAGATCATCCGATTTCCATCCAGCGCAATCCCGCTCGCGTTGTGGTGTCCGTCGCGGGCCGCGTGGTTGCCGATAACGCCGTCGTTCGGAGCGAGGAACCACTGCCGGCGTATGAGTTCAAATCTGTTCCCGGCTACGAGCACACGCTCACCTGGGTTAACCCGGCGATCCGCGATGCTCTTTTTCCTGAATGGCGCAAGAGCATGAAAAACCTGCTAGAGCTCGCTCATTAAGTCAGCCCATTCTCGATGGACCGGCGACAATCAGTGCCGACGATTACATCGTGAGGACGGCGCGGAATCGGGCCTTGCCATCCACAACTCGCTGGTATGCCTTCGGAGCCTCGGCCAATGGATACGTCTCGACTATCGTTTTAACTTTCCCTTGCGCCACAAAATCTAGGGCTTCGTAGAGGTACTCGGGGCCGTTTTGCTGGCTGCCAATGACGCGAATACGCTTCATGATAAGGTCCATCAGGGAAATCGTAAGTGGCTCCGCGTCCGCACCCATGGTGATAAGCCGGCCGTCCGGCCGCAGTCCCTGAATGCTGTCCACCATTGCCTTGGTCGAATTGGAGGTGCTGAGGATGATGTCGGCACCGCCCGCCGCGGCGAGGCTCTTTCCGTCGCGGACAATTTCATCCGCGCCGAGTTCGCGGATCAGCTTGTCTTTATCGGGCGAGTGCGAAACCGCGATGGTCTCGAAGCCCGTGGCCTTCGCGTATTGCACCGCCAGGTGCCCAAGCCCGCCGATGCCGAGCACGGCCACGCGCTCGTGCGGCTGGGGATCGGCCCAGCGGAGCCCGCTATATACCGTGTAACCGGCGCAGAAGATCGGGGCTGCTTGCTCGTAGGAAACCTTGTCGGGAATTAGATAGGTGGCGTCGGCATTCATCGGCATGTACTCGGCGTGTCCGCCTTGTGCGTCAATTCCTGTGCCTTTCAGAAAGGGACAGAACATCCTCCGGCCGCGCTGGCACCATTCGCAGCGTCCGCACGTGGATTGAATCCAGGCTGTACCCACGCGGTCGCCCACCTTCCGCGTGGTGACGTCGGGAGCGACGGCAACAATCTCACCGACCGGCTCGTGACCGAGGATGCGGGGAAATGGGCCTGGAATGTGTCCGAGTGTTTCGTGCACGTCGGTGTAGCAGATGCCGCTTGCACGCATCTTCACCAGCACTTGACCGGGTCCGGGTTGAGGTTGAGGCACATCTTTGACCTGCCACGAACTGCTCATTGCGGGAACGACCGCAGCTTTCATGGGTTTTCCTCCTGGCACGGTTCGATGCGGGTGCCGTTATGCTGGGTGCATGATTTTACATCCCACCGCCGACCGCACACCCACGTTGAGGTTGACCGTCAGTTAGCGTATTGTCGGCCGTCGTTTTCGCTACGGAGGAATGAACATGAAGCCGCACATGCTGAGAACTTTCGGTATCTTTGGACTTCTGGTGTTGCTCGTTTCGGCGCTTGCCTTCGGACAATCGACGCTGTCCATTCCGGGTCTTCCAGGCACGCTCCATTGGGAGAACACTCCGCGCGCCTGGAACATAGACAGCAAGAACGTGCTCACGATCTCCTCGAACGCTAAGACGGATTGGTTCGTCGATCCATTTGACGGCACAGTGGCTAAGACTGCCCCGATTCTGCTGTTCACCCCAGGCTCCGATTACGTTCTCAGCGCCCGAGTGAGCGTAACGTTCGCCACCAAGTGGGACGCCGGGGCGCTGATGGTGTGGGGCGACGATCACCACTGGGCCAAACTCTCCTTTGAGTTCTCGCCAGACGGAAAGCCCACGCTCGTCACGGTAGTTACGCGAGGGCTTTCCGACGACTGCAATTCCATGCACCTCCCAGGAGATTCGGTTTATCTACGCATCGCGAAGAGCGGCAACACCTACGTTTTCTATTTCGCGACGGACGGAAAAAGCTGGGAAATCCTTCGTACCTTTAACCTGGATACGGAACTTCCCGTACGCGTGGGCTTCGAGTCGCAGTCCCCCGCGGGGCCTGGCGCCGTCGCGAAGTTCTCCGCCATCACATACGATCCTCGTCGCATCGAAGACATTTACAAATAAAGGCGATGTCAGCGGCGGCGGGCTAACTTGCCGTCGCACGGCGGGCCCAATACTCTTAAGGCACCGCATCGGTTTGCTTGCCCGCCTAGTCGTGAGCTGCGGCAATAGCTTTCGCAGCGGTCTTTTTTTCCACTTCGGACAGCTGTGAAGCCCCGAGTTTGAAGGTCAGTTTGTCGATTGTGCCGGTAAACTTGAACGGCAGCTCATAGCTATGATCGACCCCTGTGCGGGTATCGAGCCCGACGTCGAAGGTCTCATCAACGGACATCATCAGCGGAACGGTGTGCTTGATGGTCTTCTTGGCCAATTCCTTGCCATCCACGGTGAGCACTCCGGTACCGCCCTTGCCGGGGCCCGGACCGTCGTATTTGAAATCAAAGACGATGGTGTGTTGGCCCGGCTTTAGCTCCCGGCCAAACACGTCCTCGCCGAGGATGGCACCGACGCCACCCTCCCAGCGGAACCGCTCCAGATCGAGGAGGTTGTATACAAAGACCGGCTTGCCATGTTGCAGGAACAGGCCATAGCCGCCGAAGCGGCCGCCAAAGGTCACGATCATGCCCTCCGCGCCACCTTTGGGGACGGTGATCTGGGCTGTGATGGTGTAGTCCTTGTTCAGAATGTTGGGAGCATACTCGGCGGGTATGCCGGCCTTTTCACCCGTGTAGGTGAAGACAGACTTTCCCGCAGTCGGGCTTGGTCGCGGCGTTAAGATGCGCGCGAAGGCCCTGTTATCCAAGGGGAAGACGTCGTATTTCGCGGCCTCCGTCAGAAATAACGCCTGAAGTTCCTTGAGCTTCTCCGGATTCTTCTCTTTGAGGTCGTTGTTTTGTGAATAGTCCTGGGTAAGATCGTAGAGTTCCCACTGATAATCGTCGACCTCTGGCAGCGTGCCAGTTGCCAAAAGCCAGGGTGCGGCGAAAGGTGTCGTGCAAGCATACCAACCTTCGTGATAGATGCCACGGTTGCAGGCCATCTCGAAATACTGCGTGCTGTGCGTCGAGGGGGCCTTGGCGTTCGCCCCATCAAAAGTATAAGCCATGCTCACGCCTTCAATCGGCTTTTGCGGGATGCCATTGACCGTCTCCGGCGCCTTGATGCCAGCGGCTTCGAGAATTGTCGGTACGATGTCGATAATGTGATGGAACTGCGAGCGGATGCCGCCCACGTCCTTGATGTGGCTGGGCCAGGATATGACCATGCCTTGTCGCGTTCCACCGAAATGCGAGGCCACTTGCTTGGTCCACTTGAAGGGCGTATCAAACGCCCACGACCATTGCACCGCCATGTGCGGGTAGGTTTTTTCCGAGCCCCAGTCTTCATAATGCAGCATTTGCACCGCTTCGGGGAGCGTCAGAATGCCGTTGTAGGCAGTCATCTGGTTGAACGTGCCTTCCTCGGTGCCTTCGGCGCTGGTGCCGTTGTCGCCGCTGATATAAATAATGAGCGTGTTGTCGAGCTTGCCCATGTCCTCGACCTGCTGAATCACCCGGCCAATCTCATGGTCGGTATAGGCCACGTAAGCGGCAAAGACCTCCGCCTGGCGGGCATAGAGTTTCTTTTGGATCAGCGAGAGCGAGTCCCACCTGGGCAGTTTGGCACCTCCATACTCGGCCTGTCCGTCCGGCCACGGAGTGAGCTGGGCATCCGCCGGAACCACGCCAAGCCGCTTCTGGTTGGCGAAAATCTCCTCGCGCATCTTTTCATAGCCCATGTCGAACTTGCCTTTGAACTTCTCAATCCATTCCTGTTTCGGCTGATGTGGAGAGTGCGTGCCACCGGGCACGTAGTAGAGGAAGAACGGCTTGTCGGGCTCCGTCGCGTTCAGGTCGCCCAAGTATTTAATGGCTTCGTCGGCCATGTCGGTGATGAGGTTGTAGCCGGGATTCCCAATCCAGGGAGAGATTTGGGTATGATCTCTAAACAGATAAGGCGTCCATTGGTCGGTCTCGCCGCCCATGAAACCGTAGAAATAATCGAAGCCCATCCCCGATGGCCATTGGTCGAAGGGTCCGGCAAGGCTGTATTGAAACGTGGGGGTGTTATGGTTTTTGCCAAACCACGAGGTGGCGTAGCCGTTATCGCGAAGGATTGTGCCGATGGTGGCTTTCTCCGGGCTGATAACGGAATTGTAGCCAGGGAAACCCGTGGACAGCTCGCCGATTACGCCGGAGCCCACCGAGTGATGGTTGCGGCCGGTGATGAGCGCCGCGCGCGAGGGTGAGCAGAGCGCGGTGGAATGGAAGTGGGTATAGCGCAATCCTGCCTCGGCGATGCGGTCGAGCGCTGGCGTTGGGATGACCCCGCCAAAGGCGCTCGAAACACCGTAGCCCTGGTCGTCGGTCATGATCAG
>Ga0210409_10003373_pt1 | contig 17982 bp, 13 predicted proteins | sample IncBWH17MmetaG_FD_161649 | JGI IMG/M metagenome (GOLD analysis project Ga0210409, IMG submission 161649) | Forest soil microbial communities from Barre Woods Harvard Forest LTER site, Petersham, Massachusetts, United States - Inc-BW-H-17-M | ecosystem: Environmental > Terrestrial > Soil >... | reverse complement strand
TAGAACGGTGAGGTCCGAGCGACCGCGACAGCTCGACACTGAGCGCGCGGGCTTCGCCCTGCGCTGACACCGAGAGCCAACCGACAGCGCGATCAGAGTGCAGCGTCCGCGAGTACACGGGGCCGGCGACGGACTCGACGCCTGGAGTACAGCGCGGCGAGAGGTACCGGAGCATAGCCTCCCAATCGTGGGCCGGCGCGGAGTTTGCTGCGCTGCGCGGGGTTATGCTTGACCGCGAAGTCCCCATTCGGCGATCGGCTGAGCCTCGACTGGCCCGGGAATTCATGGACGAGACTGGGACAGAATGGGAGGTGTCAGAGGTCGATGCGACGCGGGTACCCGGCGCGCGCGCCGGAAAGTGTCTCATCTTCGCCTCCGCACACGCGATTCGGCGAGTGTGGGATTATCCGCCAGACTGGTACCGCCAGTCACCAGCCGAGCTGAGCGAGATCAGCTGGCGCCGCTGATCATCACGCGTAGACCGCGAGCATTGCCCCCTGACGGTCGGTGAACATCGCGATGCGCGGCCCACCCGGCACGTCGGTCGGACCATAAATCACCGTGCCGCCCAGCTTCTGCGCCCGGGCAGCAATCTGATCGACGTCCTTCACCAAGACGTAGTGCACCCAATGGAACGGCGCGGGCATGATCTCGGGCTTGTTGAACATGCCACCGAGGGTGATGCCGCTGCGGGCGAACATCTGATAGTTGCCATAGGGGTCGCCCATTGGAGCTGCCAGGCCGCGATCCCAGCCGAACAACGTGTGATAAAAGTTGAACGCCAACTCGTAGTCGCCGGTGGCAAGCTCGTGCCAGCCAAACTCGAATAAATGTGGGTCGCCCTCGTGGCCCGGAAACTCGTTCAGCGCCGTGAACGCGGCGATCGCCGGCCCCTGTGGGTCCATAAAAACCGTGAATCGGCCAACGGTTGGAATGTCCATCGGCGGAACGATCAGCCTGCCGCCGAGTCGGGTGACATCGGCCGCGGTGGCATCGACGTTGGGAGTGGCGATGTACGCCAACCAGTTGGGCGGAACGCCAGGTTCCTTCATCACGCCACCCATCGGCGACCCGTTGAGGGTCCACATCGTGTACTGCTCGCCGAACGGCGCGGTGCCCCAGCCGAACAGGTTCGTGTAAAAGTCGATCGCGCTGGCGGGATCTGACGTTTGGAGGTCGTACCAGACAAAGCGGCCGAGAGTCATGCGACAACGATATCCCTAGCCTCGGCCGACGGCTAGTTGTTCGGCTCCGGCCCGGCAATATTATCACGTTTGGCGGGCGAGCGATCTTATCCAGAGCGAGGGACGGACATGGCGGCGGAACTGCGCAACTTTTTGGCTCTTTCGTACGACGAGTTGGAACAGTTGAATCTGCAGGCGAAGGAGCAGCGTCGAAATCGCGTCGCCCCGGACAAGATCCAAGAGCAGCGCATCAAGTATCTGAGCGACGAGAAGCGCATCAAGGCCGTGACCGTCTTGTTCAGCGATCTCGAAGGTCGCCTGCACATGCTCGACTACGACAAGAAGTTCCTCACCAAGAGCTGGGACAATCTCACGTTCGACGGCTCGTCGATTCGTGGCTTTACCGCGCAGCGCGAGAGCGACCTGCGCCTCTCAATGGATTGGAGCGCGTTCTATTGGGCGCCGGCCGACTTCTTCGGCTCGGGCAAGGTCCTCGTCTTCGGACAGGTCATCGACAAGGACGGTTCACCGTACGCCGCCGACATGCGCGGCGCGCTCAAGGGGTATGCCGACGCGTTGTTCGACAAGCAGGGCTACACCCTCAACGCCGCGAACGAGATCGAAGGGTTTCTCTTCAAGGGCATCGACGCCGAACGGCATTTTCACGAAACGAATCGGTTCGAGTACGTGAATACCGGCGGATACTATCACTCGCTGCCGGGTGATCCGCTGCGCACGTTCATCGATACGAGCGCTGAAGTGCAGCGCGCTATGGGATTTCAGAACGAGAAGGATCACCCCGAGGTGGCGCCGTCTCAGTTCGAGATCAACTACGGGTATGGCGAGGTGGTCGCCGCGGCCGATCAGATTCAGCTCTACAAGCTGATCTGCCGCCAAGTGGCGACGAACCTGGGATTCACCGCGTCGTTTCTGCCCAAGCCCGTCGTTGGCGTGAACGGCAACGGCATGCACACGAATGTGTCGATCTCCAAGGACAACAAGAACCTGTTTTGGGATCCGAAAGGCGAAGAGCACATGAGCGCTATGTCGTGGTCATTCGTCGATCGCATCTTGACCCACGCGAACGACGTCTGCCTCGCCTTGAATCCGAGCGTCAACGCTTATCGTCGCCTCGATCCGCATTTCGAGGCACCGAATCAGATCAAAGCGTCGCCGACCGATCGTGGATCGATGATTCGTATCCCGATCGGCAATGAGAAGAGCGCGCGTGTTGAGGTTCGGTCCGTGGCGCCGGATGCGAATCCGTACATGGTTATGCTGTCCATCTTCAAGACTGGGCTCGACGGCGAGACCGCGAAGATCGCGAATATTCGGCAAGCCGAGCGCTACTTGCCGGACAACGTCTACGACGCCATCGAGAATTTTAGAAAGGCAGCGTGGACGACCAAGTTGCTTGGCGAAGACGTCAAGGCCCGCTTCGCTGATCTGAAGCAGGCCTCAGCCGATAGATGCCCGCGGCAACTTGGCACGTTCGTCAAAGGGCCTGAGGTTCAGTACCATCACGAGGTCTACAACCAGTTCCTCTGGAACTTGTTCTAGACGCTCCACGTCGCTTCGCGCTTCGCGCTCGCTCCGGAACTACGATCGAGCTGCTCGGAACCACGATCGAGCGGCTGCGGAACGACGATCGAACTGCTCCGGAACGACGATCGAACTGCTCCGAACGACGATCGAACTGCTCCGGAACGACGATCGAGCTAGTGCCGCCGACCTTGGTGCGACGAGCGCGAAGCGCGAGGAGTTTGGCTTACCACCCGAGCCCGAACCCGGCGTAGAAGACCGTCTGCTCCACACTGTGCGCGACGGTGAATCGCACCAGATAGCGCCGGTCGAGAAACGAGCCCCACACGCCCCCGCCATAGCCGTCGTGCCAAGTCGACGAGCTTTGGCCGGGGGTGAACACTCGCCCGACGTCGTTCAGCCCCAAGAGCCCGACGGTCGCCGGCGCGACAAACGTCACCTGCCCGAGCGTGAGAAACAGCTGCGTCTGTTCGTAAAGCGCGGCGTCGCCAGCAAACCGACCCGGGAAGAATCCGCGGACCGTGCCCTCTCCGCCGACGTGCGCCAAGTCTTGGAACGGAGCAGCGCCCCAGACCTTGTCGCCTCCGAAGCGGAGGTCGATCAGCAATGGCGTCTTGGGTATCACCGCGAACCCCGCCGCCTCCGCATGCGCGGTCCCGTACGCCGAGACGGCATCCCACGCGCTGGGTACACCGTGACCCGAGAGCTCGAAGCGAATCCCAGTCGTGTCGGCGTAGCTCTGATGCCGACTGTCGTACGTGGCGCGGAAAAAGCCATCGATGATCCCGAACTTCCCGCTGCCGTACGGCTTGGTGAGCGCAAAGAACTTCGGCAAAATGTTCTCGGCGTCACGATACCGCATCTCGGGCGCCACGCTCAGCGTCAGCCCCGGCACCGGCTCGATCGCGACCGACGGCGCAACAGTGACGCGCGACTCACGCGCGCGATAATCGTTGTTCTTCAACGGATGCCCGGTCTCATTGCCGATACCATAGAACCACATGTACTCGGCTGACGTCCCGTCGACGTGGAAGCTCCAGAGGGGCGATCCACCCACCGCACGATACGAGAGCGTGTAGTCCCCGACGATCCCACCAGGGCCGATCGAGTAACCCACATTGATCGTGTTCTCGAGCGCGAACGGAATGCGGCGAAACCCGAAGACGTCGCACTGCGTGCCGACCTCCAGCGTCACGCCGGTGTGCGAGCTGAACGATCCCGGGTTGGTCGGCGTGCACCACGCACCAGCGTCGCGCAGCAGGAAGGACACCGGCTGGCGATCGGCCTCCGGCGTGCCGGCGGGGAGCGTAGGCTGCGTGTACCGCGCGTGATTCGCGGAGACGTCGCCGGCGGCGATCCGCAGCTGGTGGCCGCCATCGTAGACTTGCAGCTGGCCCGAGCTTTGTTCGACTAGGACGTCGCCATCGCCACCTGCGACGAGTCGGACCAGCATGCCGCCCTCTCCCGTGACGGCGATGCTATCGGGGCCGCCATCGGCATAGAGGCGGATTTCTTTTGTCGCCGCATGGTCGAAATGGCGATCGTAGTAGACAACTCCGTCATCCCGGGTGCGAGCACGAATTTCTACAGTTTCACCCGAGCGCTTGATTTCTATGATTGAGGGTACCGCCACCGAGTGGACATCGGCATCCTTGGCCATCGTGTGATAGTACGACTTGGCGAGCCAGGGTAGCGCATCACGTCTCGCGCGCAGCGCCGTGTCGAGCTGGGCGCCGTAGCGGGCGCGCTCGGCAGGTGGTAACTGGGCAACCGCGTGGTCGATGACCGCGTCGGTGAGGGCTGATCTGAGAAACGCCGCTACAGAGTCCCAGGTTGGCTCATCGAGATCCTGCATGAGCCGGCGATCCTGACCCCACGCGTTGGCTTCGAGGCCGAGGGGTAACGGATAATGAGGACGGTACTTGACGAACCATGGCGTGGTCTGCCGTACGAAGTGATACAAGAGACCGTCGTGATTCGCGAACGCCCAATCGCGATCGTGGGGAATCGCGTGCCAGAGATGATCGTGCTTCTCCCCTGTCCGCTCCCAAAACCACTGCAGATGGCCGCGATCCCAGTCGCCCACATACATGTCCATGAGCCGTGCGGTGAGATACCCGCGACTGTCGAATCGCTCGGTGGCCTTGGTCGAGATCTCCTGCATCATCTTCTCGGTCTTGGAGATCTTCGATTCGTCATCGCTCCGCGGCCGATGCTCGACCCACGCGAGAACCCCGGCGAATTGTTTCTGGTATTCGCCCAACCGCGGACTATCGGGAATCACGACGAGCAGCGGATCCTCGTGCGGAACGCGCGCAGCCGTCAGCAGCGGAGCCACGATCAGCGCGCCCGTCGCCATGCCGGCGCTGATCTGATCCCGCAGTAGCCACGCGGGCACGCCCGCAGCCACCTCGGGCCCGAGCTTGACGTGCTTGTCGACCGATCGGAGCACATACTCTTCGCCGTCGCCGCCGCGCACGTGGAGCGACCATGTCTGGCCGCCGGAGGAGCCGAGCTTGAGCGGCGTGAGGCCACCCGCGAAGTGATCCAAGTCGAGCACCGGAACGCGTATGGGCTCGGTCCAGAGATCGCGATATCCGTTGCCGACGAGCAACCGAGTGAAGCCGCCCGCGTGATACTCTGGACCCGGCGTGACGGTGACTGATTCCGGTACGGTCGGCGATTGCGCCGACGCCGATGTTGCCCCGGCAAGGAGACATACCAGCAGACGTCGTTTCATCCGCTGAATTATGCCTACGAAGCCCTGCCGCCGCTATCTGCTCAAAGGAGTAGTTGTCAGCCGTCCAGAATCTCGCGAATCTTGTGGGTCAGGGCGAGACCGCTGAATGGCTTCTGCAGGAAAGCCGTCCCCGCCTCCGGGATACCGTGACGGAGCATGGCATCGTCGGTATAGCCAGACATAAATAGGACCTTTGCCTTAGGGTGTATCGCCAACAGGCGTCGCACGAGGTCGCGACCGGCGAGCCCAGGCATGACCACGTCGGTCGCGATCAAGTCGATCGGTTTCGGGGAGCTCGTGGCCAACGCCAGCGCTTCCTCGCCACTCGACGCCACGTGCACAGTATACCCGTCGCGCATGAGGATCCGCTCGGCCACGCGACGCAACGCCTCCTCGTCTTCCACGACGAGCACGGTCTCACGACCGCCGGTCGTCCGCACCGCCGTCGGCGCGATGGGCGCCTCGACCGGAGCGTCGACGCGCGGCAAGTAGATCTTGAACGTCGCGCCGTGGCCCGGCTCGCTGTACACCCAGACGAACCCGCCGCTTTGCTTGACGATCCCGTATACGGTGGAGAGGCCGAGTCCCGTGCCCTTCCCCTGTTCCTTTGTCGTGAAGAAGGGGTCGAAGATGCGCGCTTGCGTCGCCTTGTCCATCCCCTGACCCGAGTCCGTGATCGCGATCATGACATAGGGACCGACCCCCTCGATTCCGTGGTCGACGTTGTATTGCTCGTCCAACTCGACGTCCGCGGTCTCGATCACCAGGCGCCCGCCGCTCGGCATCGCATCGCGCGCATTGATCACGAGATTCAAGATCGCCTGCTCCAACTGTCCGGGATCGGCGCGCACGTGACCGAGACCGGGGGCGAGCTTCGTCACGAGATCCACGTCCTCGCCAATGATCCGCGCCAGCATTTTCTCCAGGCCCGTGACGACCTCGTTCGCGTTCAGCACGCGTGGCTCGAGGATCTGTTGCCGGCTGAAGGCGAGGAGTTGGCGCGTGAGTCCCGCGGCCCGGCGCGCGGCCTGGCGGATCTCGTCGAGATTCTCCTGTACGGCGCCATCCTCGGGCAGGTCGGCTTGGAGCAGCTCGGCGTAACTCATGATGGCCGTCAGCATGTTGTTGAAATCATGCGCGACGCCCCCGGCCAAGCGGCCGACGGCTTCCATCTTTTGGGCCTGCCGCAACTGGGTCTCGAGCGCTTTGTGCTCCGTCATGTCGCGCGAGATGCTGAACGTGCCGGTCACGCTCTGGTCCGGGGCGCGCAGTACGCCCTTGGACGACAGATACGGACGGGAGGCGAACGTCTCCTCGTACACCCTGGTCTCGCCGGTCAGCGCGATGTCGTAGTCCGATGCCCGAATGCCCTGCGCGATCTCGGAGCCGAACAGCTCACCGTCCGTGCGACCCGTGATGGCGGCTTGGCGGTAGCCGAAGACTTGCGCGGCGGCCGAGTTGGCCATGAGATACCGGCCGGCGAGGTCCTTTGCGACAATGAGATCGTCGGTGCCTTCAGTCACGGCGTGCAGCAACTCGAGGTTTTGGCGGAGTGCTTCCTCGGCCACTTTCTTGTCGGTCACGTCAGCGATGGTACCAAATCCGCCAACCACGCGCGCCGCTCCCCAACGGACCGGCCCTTCGGACGCGCCGAACCGACATTCGACGGCAAAGTCGCGGCCAGCATCGATCGCATCCCGCCAGCGCAATCCGACGGCGGCACGGTCCTCCGGGTACACCGCGTCGATCCAGATCGTCGCGCGACCGAAGAGGTGATGGCACTGTTGATTGGCGTATCGGAGCCGACCCGTCGCATCGCATTCGAAGATGCCGACCGGGGCATTCGTCGAGACGGCGCGGAATCGTTGCTCGGACTCTCGCGTCCGCCCCACGGACCGCGCGAGCGCGATCGATTGCGCGATCTGCGAGGCGACGATGCCCGCCATCCGCAACCAGTCGCGCCCCAGGTGGCGCTGGGCCGAAGCGAGGCACAGGACACCCAAGCGATCGCCGCCCACGACGAGTGGCAGGAGCGTGAACAAGCCCGGGTCGCCGAACGCGCTCGACCGGACCTGGGTCGGGGTGCCGGTGGATAGGACATCACTCAGCACATCATCGAAATGGGCGGCCGTGGCGATCGGATAGCCGATCTGACAGGCGAGATGGGTCCGGGACGCCTCGTTGCTCAGATAGATCGCGCCGATCGACACACCAGCCGCGTCGAGCGTCTTGGCGAGCACCTCGTGCAACATCGAATCGAGATCGGCGCTGCGGGCCATCACGTCGGCCACCGCCGTCATAATCCCGAGCTGGGCCGTCTTCATCGCCAGCTCGCGTGTGAGCGATTGGTTGAGCGAGGCTTGGTGCTCGAGCTCGCGCATGACCCGCGCCGCGATCTTCGTCTTGCCCTCGGTCAGATCCATCGTCGCCGTAGCCCGGGGCGGCGGCGCGCCGGCGGCGAGACTACTGGTCAGCGCCTCGAGCACCTGATCGAGATCCGGCGTCCGCGGCACGAACGCGTTCACGCCCGCCCCTTCGGCGAGATCCTCATCGCCTTCCTCGACCGAGGAGCCGCTGGCCGTGGTCAGGATGAACGGCACGTGCGCGAGCTCCGGATCGTGACGGATCGTGCGACAGAGCTCCATCCCATCCATGCCGGGCATGATGAGATCGGACACGATCGCGTCCGGCGTCTCGTCGCGCGCGACCCCGAGCGCTTGCGCCGCGTCGGTCGCCGTTCGCACGACGAACCCACGCTCCTCCAACTGCAGGCGATGCAGCTTGAGCTGGACCGGGTCATCGTCGACGAGGAGCACGCGTTGCATGCGATTTGGGGTCGTGCGGACTTCCGGGTTTGGCAGGAAGGCGCGAACCTCGGCGATCAGTTTCGCCGTCTCGACGGGCTTGAAGAGCAGGCGCGCGAAGTTCGTGCCTGCCGCCTGCGCCTCATCGAGCTTCGAGGCGAGACCCGAGAGCGCGATGATCGGCACATCGCGTCCCGCATCGAGCTCGCGGATGTGCTTGGCCAACTCGATGCCGTCCATGTCGGGCAGGATGAGATCCTGCAGAATGAGATCGGGCTCCTCGGCAACAACCTGCGCCAGCGCCGTCCGACCGTCGGCGGCGCCGATCACGCGGTACGCTTCGGCGCGAAGCGTGACCACCATCATCTTCTGCGTGATCAGGTTGTCTTCAACGACGAGGATCGTGTACGGCATAGGTATCCCGCCAAGAGACTCGGAAAAACCGCGGTGTCGATCGGCTTGGTGAGATATCCGTCGCACCCAGCGGCACGCGCCTTCTCTTCATCGCCCTTCATGGCATACGCAGTGAGGGCGATGATCGTGATATCGCGCGTCGCCGGGTCGGCTTTGAGACGACGCGTGAGCTCCAGACCATCCATTCCGGGAAGCTGGATGTCCATCAGGATCGCGCTGGGGCGAAACGATTGCAGCGTCTCGAGCGCGGCTTCGGCATCGGCGCAGGTCCGCACCTCATAGCCGCTGGTCAGCAACAGAACTCGGACCAGCTTCACATTGAGCGGGTTGTCATCGACGATCAGGATCGGCTCGCCCATGTCTCATCAGTTTACGAGTGAGCGTGGGTCGAGGCAACACGCTAAGGCGCGGCGCGAGCGAGACTTATAGAGAGCGCGGCGCGTTGCATCTCGGCATCCGTCGTCAGGCAGTCGGGGCAAACTCGTACCAGATGCCCGCGGGCATCGGCGTCAACCCCGCGCTCGGCGAGTCGACGCACGACATCGCGCGCATCCGGCACGCGAATCGTGAGAAACGCCCCATACTCCGGGCCGCCGCCCTCGGCGCTCACGCCCGCATCGGCGAGATACGATTTGAACCGGGCCAGCTGCTCGAGACTGTACGCGCGCAGCCGCGCCACGCCGATCTCCAGCGTGAATTGCTGCCCGGCGCGCGCCTGATAGTACGTAAAGATCGGAGGCGTCGATTCGTGAAACGCATCACCACCGGCCGCAAACCGTGGCGGATCCGGGCGCTCGAACGCGAATGGATCATCCTTGGCGAACCAACCCGTATCGAGCGGCATGAACCCACTGTCGAGCACCGCGGGCGAGATATACAAGAAACCCGCGCCTGGGCCGCCGCGCAGATATTTGTACGATGCGCCGATGAGAAAGTCCGCGCCCATCGCCGTGACGTCGACCGGGAACACGCCGATCGCGTGATAGGCATCGACCAAGAATCGCGCCCCAGCCGCGCGACACGCCTCCGCCAGCCCATCGAGGCCGTGCAGAATGCGGGACGTCATGTACAACACCTGAGAGACGACGACCAGATCCGCGCCCGCATCGAGTGCCGCGATCACCGCGGAGACCTCGGGCTCGACCCACGTGACTTGAATGCGACCGCACGCCGCGTACTGCCTCAGAATCAAGTCGATTGAATCGAATTCACTCCGCGTGCTGATCACGCGAGGAGTGCCCGGCATGGCGTTCAACACCGTGCGCAGCCCCTGCCCTGCTGACGTCTTCGGCACGACACAGTCCGCGCGCGGGGCGCCGATGAGGCGGGCAAATCGGGCGCGCGAACATTCGCGCTCGCCCAGCCACGCTTCCCACGCGTCGCCAAGCTTCGACTGCCAGAGCGAACAGGCTTCTTGCATGTCGTCGGCCGTCTGGTCGAGCGGGCGCCCAAGCGAGTGGTTCTCGAGATAAATCCGATCCGTGTCCAGCACGTGGGAAAACAACGGGAAAACATGCCGAACCAACGCTGCTTCCGTGAGCGGGCCGGAGCCGAGCGCGGTGATGGCGTCTTTCATAGTCAACGCTGAGAGAGGAGAAAGAACGGAACGCTGGCCAACTGCAGCACGACTGAGCAGATCACGAGATCCACGGGCGCCAGACTATACAGCCCACCCATCGCGGCGCTGCCCGCGAACCAGGCGACCCCGAATATGCCATCGAAGATGCCATACGCGCTCGCCCGCCGGTCCGGCGGCACCAACCGGGCGAGCATCGCGCGCATCGTCGCATCTTGGAGCGATGCACTCAGCCCCCACGCGGCCGCGCCCGCGATGGCCCACCGCGCGTCGCCGAGAAACAACAATGGCGCCGCGATCGCGGTCACCACGACGCCGCTGACCAGCACTGGCATCCCGAGCCGGTCCATGAGTCTGCCTGTCAGGGGCGCCGATAGCGCCGCGGCCCCCATAGCCAATGCATACAGGAGCGGCACACTAGCGATCGTGACCACGCTGTGCTTCGCGAGATGATACGCCACGAGCGGGAAATCAACCGTCCCCGCGGCCACGAGCGCTCCAGCTATAGTATAGATCCAAAAACGCCCGCTCTCCGCGACCAGCGTCGGCACCTTCTTCACATCGAGCTCGCGCGGCCGCGGGAATTGGCGCCAAGCGATCAGCAAAAATACAAACGCCAAAGCCGCCGGCACCGCGAGTGACGCGAAGGCCGTGCGGTAGCCCAATCGCCGCGCCAGTACGAACGCGACCGTGAGTGGGCCGAGCACGGCGCCCGTTTGATCCAGCGCTTCGCGCAGGCCGAACGCCCAACCGTGGCCAATGACCGCGCCCGCATGCGAGAGCATCGCATCACCGGCCGGTTTGCGAATCGCACGGCCGGCGCGTTCGATGATGATCAGCACCGCGGCGGCCGGCCAGGACCCCGTCAGCGCCAGCAACGGGACGGAGAAGAGGTTGATCGCGTAGCCGACCATCGTCGTGGCCCAATAGCGATGCGTCCGATCGGCGAACGGCCCCGAGATAAATCGCAACGCGTAGCCGACGAGCTCACCCGCGCCAGCAACGACTCCCACGGTGATGGCGCTGGCACTCAAGGTCGCGAGCCACGGACCGGTGATGCTGCGCGCGCCTTCGTACGTCATGTCGCCGAACAGACTGACGATGCCGAGCAGCAGCACAAAGCGGAGTGCGCTTCTGGCGGCCAGGGCGCCGTTCATGGACGCGAAATCTAGAGTCGGCGGCGAGGCGTTCACCCCACCTCAGCCGTCATTCGCCCTCCTGCCGTCGCAAGACGAGACCCGAGCCCTTTACGTTCGCTGGATACTCAAATGCGCCCCATTATCGCTCAGCTCGCCTGGATCCTCCAGATCTGTCTCGGTATTACCTACGTGGTCGCCGGTCTCACCAAGTTGGGCGGCAATCCGACGATGGTAACGTTGTTTCAGGCCGTCGGTGCCGGACAGTGGTTCCGCTATGTTGTCGGCGCTACGGAGATCTCGGGAGGTGTGTTTTTATTCACTCCGCGCCTCAGTGGCCTCGCGGCCATTGTCCTCTGTCCGATGATGCTCGGCGCAGTCGCGGTGGGCTTTCTCATCCCCGGAGAGTCGCCCGTGCCGGCCGCGTTGTGCTTCCTGGGATTGGTCGCGCTGGCTTGGCTCCGCCGCGCCGAGACGATCCAAGCCGTACAGGCCATCACCCACCGGTGATGCGGCCATGGTACAGCCGATAGATTCGACGCGCGTAGGTGCGGACGAGGTCGCCGAGCGTCCCACTCTTGGGCCACAGCATGCGGCCGAGGCGGCGAGCCGTGTCCATCGGGCTGCGCGACCACATGAACTTCTCGGCCACGCGCACTTGATCGACGGGCAAGCGGTCGGCGGCCGTGTCGCCATCGACGATCGCGCGCACGCGCGGGCCGGCCGCGCCCGCGCACTCGGTCAGCAGCTGCGACTCGATGGTGCCCGGCGCGAGCCGATCGGCAAAGGCGAGCGCGGGATAGAGAAAACCAGCGGTGGCAGTCGCCGCCGCAACGGCACGCAACTCGCTCCACACGAGTCGGCCACGCGCGGCCTCGGCCCGGCAGACGAGCACCAGCTCGAGAATACGCATCAGACGCGCTACGTGCGATTCCTCGGATGCGTGCGCCGCGAGATAGGCGATGCTGAGCGGCGGCGTCAGCACGCGCACCGATCGACCGAAAATTTCGGACGCCTCATCATCGCCGGGCCTCGAGGGCAGTCGCGCGATTCGTCCCGGCGCGAAGATGCGATCGAGGGAGGTATGCAGCTCGACGCTCCACGGCTCCCACGTGTGCAAGTAGCTGAAGCTCCGGACCCGCGTGTCGACGCCCGGCGGCTTCCAGTCGCATTTGTACGGCGCGCGCTGTCGCTCGCCCCGGACCCAGCCGGCGCGAGCCAGCGCGCGCTCGGCGCTGCGTCGCGCCGCGGGAGGAATGAGGAAATCGATATCGCTCATGGGCCTGAGACCCGGCTCGGCGTAGTAGGCCCGCGCGGTGTGTGTTCCTTTGAGGAGCGTGACCGTTACGCCCGCAGCCGCGAGCGTGTCCAACGCCTCGCCCAAGCCGCGATCGAGACGCTCCGCGCGTGCGCGCCCATGAGCGAGGTGACGCGCCAGCACTGCGCCTACATCCGCGTTCACCCTCACCCGGCCCGTCTCGGCCCAGAAACCGAGCAGTGGCCCCGTACCGGACGTGAGGGCCGCGACCCCGATCGCATCGGGCTCGCTCGCGAGCGACGCCGGCGCATCGCCGGCGAGGACCGTGGCGACGCACCGCTCGATGTCGCCCAGCGCGGCGAGCCGCGCGGCCTCGCTCACGCCGGGCCAGAGGAAGCTCGGATCGCCCGTGCGCTTGAACGCTTGCGCGCGGCGGTTGACTTCGACGATCTCCGGCTCCGACAGGTCGTCCATGCGTCGAAAGGTATTGGTCCGCGCCGCTGATGCGTATCGCGCTATTCGTGCCGGGGGGCGTCGGCCACGGTGACACGGAGCACGTCATCCCAGCGTTGCTCGCGCTGATCGAACGACTGGCGCGGCGCCACGCGGTGCTGGTGGTCTCCCTGCAACCAACGCCCGCCATCGGGCGGTACGAGCTGCTCGGAGCGACCGTCCACGACGTCGGCGGTGGAGCCGGCCGGCGGCGCCGGGCGCTCGCGCTCCTCGCCGACGAGCATCGGCGACGGCCGTTCGACGTCTTCCACGCCTTCTGGGCCCAGGGCACAGGGTCGATCGCGGCGATCGCCGGTTGGCGTCTCCGCGTTCCCGTCGTGCTGCACTTGTCGGGAGGCGAGATGGCCTCGATCCCCGACATCGCCTACGGCCAGCGGCGCACGGCGCGTGGACGGCTCGTGCTGCGACTGGCAATCGCCGGCGCGCGCCGCGTCACCGTCGCGAGCGCACCGATGGCGGCAGCCGCGGCCGCCCTCGGCGTCACCGCTCGCCGCGTTCCGCTCGGGGTCGCACTCGACCGTTGGCAACCGGTCCCGCCGAGGCCCCGCGATATGGCCCGACCGGCACGCCTGCTGCACATCGCCGATCTCAACCGCGTGAAGGACCAAGGCACGTTGCTCCGCGCGGCCGCGTTGCTCTCCCGCATGCAGGTGCCTTTTCACCTCGACATGGCCGGATATGACACACTCTCTGGTGACGTGCAGCTGATGGCGCAACAGCTCGGGCTGGCCGATGCGATCACCTTCCATGGCAAGCTGCGGTATCCCGCGTTGCACGAGTTGGCCGTGCAGGCTGACTTGCACCTCATGAGCTCCCGCCACGAGGCGGGACCGCTCGCGGTGTTGGAAGCGGCGCTCGCCGGCGCACCCACAGTCGGCACCCGAGTCGGCCACGTCGCCGAGTGGGCTCCCGATGCGGCGATTGCGGTCCCCATTGGGAGTGCCGAGGAAATGGCCTGCGCGACGGCCGCGCTCCTCGCGAATGACGATGCCCGGATGCGCCTCGCGACCGCCGCGCACCAGCGCGCACTGAGCGAGAACGCCGACGTCACCGCGCGGCTCTTCGAGGAGTTGTACAGCGAGGTCGTGCTGACCGAGGGCCGGGGAGCACAACCGTGAGTCACTGCGACATCGCCATCGAGGACGGTCGCGATCCACTCGGCCGCGATATCCCGCTGGACCACACACTCGCGACGGCGGTGCTCGGCGTGCCGATGCGGTTCGAGAGCAACAGCCAGACGGTGATCGACATCGCGGCCGAAGCGTTCAGTGAGCCAGCCGGCACGACCAAGCCCTGGCGACGCCGGCCGCTGAACGTGCGAGTGGTGGTATATCACGGGGACGACGGCGCGCTCACGCCAGTGCGGGTGTGGTCGCCCGATCCGACGCGCCTTGTCCTGCATGGGTCGGACCGCGTGGCATTCACGGATCCGCTGCGCCGGACCGCCATCGCATATGTGTCGTGCGCGCTCGTGTCACGTCGGACCGTGTTCCGGCAGGCAGTTCTCGAGCAACTCACGTTCGGCCTGGTCGATCACTACGATCGCTTCCCGGTGCACGCCGCGGCCATCGCGCAGGGCGGCGCGGCCGTACTGCTTTATGGGCCGAGCGGTGCAGGTAAGAGCACTGTAGCGTACGCGGCGCATCTGGCCGGACTCACCGTCGTGAGTGACGACGTCGTGTGGCTCCAGTTGCGCCCTCGGCCAACGGTATGGGGACCGCCGGGCCACTCCCGACGGATCTCCCTCATGCCGGACGCGCGTGAACGGTTTCCCACCCTAATGGCCGTGGAACCCACGACACTCCCGAACGGCAAACGGAAGCTGTCGATCCCTATAGAAGGCGCCGCGTCGCTTCGGGTCGAGCATGCGGTCGTCTGCCTCATCTCGCGATCGTCCGATAGGACCCTGCTGAGCCGCGAGCGGCCGGAGCAGATCGCCGAGGCGCTGAGCCGTCCCATCGAACCCGGGTTCGACCGGTTTCCCGCGCGCGTCGCGGCCTGCGCGCGCGCACTGGCGGGTGCGGGCGGATGGCGGCTCGCGATTTCCGATGACGTGTCGACCGCCGTGCCACATCTCGTTGCCATGCTCGATGCAGCTCAGAGGATGTCATGATTCTTGTTGCGCATTCATATTTCCTGAACAACGACCCCAAGCAGCTCACGCGGATGAAGCCGTACGCGCCGCTGGCGACACTGCTCACAGCGGCAACGCTCCGTCGTCATGGCCACGACGTCGCGCTATTCGATGCGATGCTCGCGTCCGGGTTGAGCGCGTTCGAGGCATCGCTCGAAGCCACGTCCCCAGCGGTCGTCGCGATCGTCGAGGACAATTTCAACTACCTCACGAAGATGTGCACGCTGCGCTCGCGGGAGGCGACGCTCGGGATGATTCGCGCGGCGCGCCAGCGGGGCGCCCGCGTCGTCATGAACGGATCCGACGCGGCCGATCGACCCGCGCTGTATCTCGACGCCGGCGCGGATGCCGTGCTGGTCGGCGAGAGCGAGATGGGCGTGCTGGAGCTCGCCAACGCGTGGACCAAGGATGCCGGAGCATCGATCGCCGGGATCCCTGGCCTCGTGCTGCCGGACGGTGCCAGGACCGCACCTCGCATCGCGATTCGCGACCTCGATGCCCTGCCCTTCCCCGCGTGGGACCTGGTCGATGTCGAGGCGTATCGCCGCGCCTGGACGAAAGCCCACGGCCGGATGTCATGGAACATGGCCACGTCGCGCGGCTGTCCGTACGGCTGCAACTGGTGCGCGAAGCCCGTGTTCGGACGCCGCTACACGCAGCGCTCACCGGGAGCCGTCGCCGCGGAGATGCGGCATCTCAAGAACGAGATCGGTCCGGATCACATCTGGTTCGCGGACGATATCTTCGGCTTGACCGCCGAGTGGATCGCCGATTTCGCGCGCGCGGTGGCGCGAGAAGACGCGCGGATCCCGTTCATGATGCAATCGCGCGTCAATCTAATGCGCCCCGATGTCGTCAGCGCGCTGGCCTCGGCGGGCGCCGAGGAGGTGTGGCTCGGTGTCGAGTCCGGCTCGCAAAAAGTGCTCGATGCGATGGACAAAGGGACACGCGTCGAGGATGCCCGCGCGGCTACGCGGACCCTCAAAGCGTACGGGATTCGGGCCTGCTGGTTCATCCAGCTCGGCTATCCATCGGAGACCTGGAATGACATCCTGCTCACACGCGATTTGATTCGCGACGAGCGCCCCGACGAGATCGGGGTGTCGGTGTCGTATCCGTTGCCGGGAACCAAGTTCCACGACAAAGTGGTCGCCGAGCTCGGCGCGCAGCGCAACTGGGAGCACACGGACGACCTGGCCATGCTCTTCAGCGGAACGTACAGCACATCGTTCTATCGGCGGCTTCGGGATGCGCTGCACCACGAGGTATCCACGGGTGAGATCGATGCGCCGCACTGGAACGCGTTGGCCCGAGAGTCCGCGTAATATGCTCGCCGCCGAGGCGTTCGACGCCGTCGCCGACGTATTCGAGCAGCGCTTCGGAACGTGGCGGTCCGTTGCCGCACAACGCAGCGCCGTCCGCGTGGAGCTCATGCGCGCGTTTCCGCGGGGCGCCTCGGTGCTGGAGATCGGCGGCGGCATTGGCGACGATGCCGTGTGGTTGACGCGCCTCGGCCGGACGGTCTTTCTGACTGACGCCTCACCTGCCATGGTGAGGACCGCGCAACGACGACTCGGCGAACGTGCGGCGGTCTGCCCCGCCGAGCGGCTCGCCGAGCTCGACCAGCCGCCGTTTGACGGCGCGTTCTCGAACTTCGCGGCGCTCAATTGCGTGGCCGATCTCCGGCCGGTCGCGGCCGGACTGCAACGCCTCGTGCGACCCGGTGGCCAGGTAGTTCTGGTCCTCTTCGGCACGTGCCCGCCGGGGGAGCTCATCGTCCAGTTGGCGCGGCGCGATATGCGGGCGGCGTTCCGTCGGATGCGTCGGTCCGCGCCCGCGCGACTCGGCGGCCGCGAATTCGTCGTGTACTATCATCGCGCGCGTGACGTCGCACGGGCGATGGCGCCATGGTTCCGGCTCGTGGGACGCCGCGGCATTGGCATCTGCGTGCCGCCGAGTGCCGCCGAGCCGTGGATCTCGGGCCACCCGCGATTGCTCGGCGCCATGGCGGCAATGGATCGGGCGATCGCGGGACCGCTGGCACGGTTCGGGGACCACGTCGCGTATCGGTTCGAGCGCACCGCATGACGGTCGACGCGGCGTTTCGGGAAGCGTACGCGGAGCAGCGTGCCGCGGAAGGCCGAGGCCAGCAATACCTCTCTCTGCCATACGTGAGAGAGGGGCCGCTGGCGAAGCAATGGGGCGTGCGGGCGTGCAGCTTCGAGGCGCTCGCGCGATTCGTCGCCGGTGCGCGCCCACGGCGCGTTCTGGATCTCGGCGCGGGCAACGGCTGGCTTTCGTATCGACTCGCGCTCACCGGCATCGCATCGGTGGCGGTCGACATGCGGGACGACGATGTCGACGGGCTCGGCGCCGCGATATGCTATCTCGAGCAACCCTTCGGGCGGTTCGAGCGGATCGGCGCGTCGTTCGAGGCATTGCCGCTCAAAAGTGGCAGCTTCGACATGGCCATTTTTAACGCATCGCTGCACTACGCGATCGACCTCGACGCCACCTTGGGTGAAGCTCGACGTGTGACGCGTCGAGGCGGACACATCGTCATCATCGACTCGCCATTTTACGCTCGCGAGCGCGATGGCGAGGCCATGGTCCGGGAAAAGAAAGCATCGGGCGCCTACGGCGCCACGTTGCTGGCGCCGCCCTTCATCGAATATCTGACC
>Ga0210409_10003372_pt1 | contig 17984 bp, 16 predicted proteins | sample IncBWH17MmetaG_FD_161649 | JGI IMG/M metagenome (GOLD analysis project Ga0210409, IMG submission 161649) | Forest soil microbial communities from Barre Woods Harvard Forest LTER site, Petersham, Massachusetts, United States - Inc-BW-H-17-M | ecosystem: Environmental > Terrestrial > Soil >... | reverse complement strand
GTCGGCATTTTCGCGCGGGATGATTTCATACAGGCAGTCGTCGGTGAAAAATTCCGGCCACTCTTCCAGGCGGTCGTTGTCGAGTGCATGCACATACGCTTCCTGCAGCTGGTGCAGCTCGAACCACAATGTCATGTCGGTCATATTGTTCATTCCTTAAGCTTCTGCGAAACCCATCAATTTTTGGTAGCCGAGCCAGAAGCGGCGAATCAGGCCTTCGGTGATCAGCGTGTCTTCCTGGTCCGGATTGTCCTTCGCCATTTCCAGCACCGAGCAATCGTCCGGATCGCGCACCGTGCCGCGTTGCACCAGCTCGGTGGCCTCGGTATCTTCCATCGAGATATAACCGGCCGGGCCTACCAGGTTGGCTTGCTTGATACGCAAGGCGCGCAGTTCCGGGGTGTCGTCGGCATAACCGAAGAAATGGAAGATCAGTTCGAAGTTTCCGGGTCCCTTAGGCAGCAGCTGGCGCGCCACCAACGTGTTGTGAATCTGCTGCACCACCAACTGCGGAAAGATCGGCTGGATATGATTGGTGGTCATTTCCTCGTATTCCTTGATCTGGCCCAGCACCGAATCGTCTTCCAGCGTGAAGCCTTCATCGAAAGAGCGGATGGCCTGCTGTTTGTAAGCGTCGGAAGTTTCTACTTCATTCTTGGTGGCGGTAATGATGCTGTGCAAGCCATGGCGCTTGTCGACCAGCGAGCGCGCTTTCATGCCGACCCGGAAAATATTGAAGGTAGTGTGGAACAGATGCAGCAGGCTGGCGTGATAGGGATCTTTCACGTTTTCCAAGTACAGCTTCCAGTTGGATTTTGAAAACTGGCGGGTGCAGCCGAGGTAGACGATGGGTTTGTGGAAAATGCGGTCCAGCCAAGGCCGCATTTCGGCGCCGATGTAGTCCGCCAGCGGTTCCACGATTTCGCTGAAAGTGGCGAACACCAAGCCGCGGTAGCTGTCCACGCGCAGCTGGCGCAAGCCATGGCATTTCGGATCGAAGTCCTTGGGCATGCCGCTCATGCCTTTCTGGCCCCGTCGGAACGGCACTCCCAGCAGGTTGCCGCGACTGTCGAAACTCCACTGATGGTAAGCGCAGCTGTGCGAACTGGCATTGCCGCGCGGGGTGCGGCACACCATGGCGCCGCGGTGTGCGCACTTGTTGACCCAGGCCGCCAGCGCGCCATCCTCGGTGCGGGTGACTACTACCGGAGTGTCACCGATGAAGGTGCTCTTGAAGTCGCCGTTGTTGGGAATCTCGGCTTCCAGCGCCAGAAAGCTCCATACCGGCCCGCGGAAAATCCGTTCCTGTTCCAGGTCGTAGACTTCTTGTGAATTGAATACCTTGTAAGGGGTGCGGGAGCCATCCTTGCGTGGGAAATGCACCAGCGGTGAATAGCCGGATTGCGCAGTTGCTTCATTCATCGGGATTTTCCTTCCGTATTATCGTGTACCAATAGCAAGCACGGTCTTGTCGCTCGCGTCTCCGTTTATGGACCCATGGTAGGCAAATGCCGGGTCGGAAAATATCCGTTGCTTGCACGTTTACGGATTCGCACTATCCGTTTCTTGCAAAGTTTGGCAACTGCTTGCCATTGCAATATGGCCGCTGTTGCGCGCTATACCGTAAAGGTATGATGCTTACCAAAAACGGTCTTGGACATGACTTAGGCTTGATCCATAAGATATGGCAAACAACTTGAGATGCCGATGATGAATGCCGTGATTGAAAAGATAGAAGTCCTGTTGCTTGATGTACCGACCATCAGGCCGCACCGCTTGTCGGTCGCCACCATGCATCACCAGACCCTGGTGCTGCTGCGGCTGCTCGCTAGCGACGGCATCGCCGGCTGGGGCGAGGCCACCACCATCGGCGGCCTGGCATACGGCGGCGAGAGCCCGGAAAGCATCAAGATCAACATCGATACCTATATGGCGCCACTGCTGATTGGCCGCGATGCCAGCCAGATTGCCTTGCTGATGGCCTTGATAGGGAAAAACGTGCAGGGCAACCGTTTCGCCAAATGTGCAATAGAAACAGCGCTGTGCGATGCCCAGGCGCGGCGGCTGGGCGTGCCGCTCAGCGCACTGTTCGGCGGCCGCGTGCGCGAATCGCTGCCGGTAGCCTGGACGCTGGCCAGCGGCGATACCGCCAGGGATATCGCGGAAGCCGAAAAGATGCTGGATCTGCGCCGCCACAATATTTTCAAGCTGAAGATTGGCCTGCGCCCGGTGCGCGAAGATGTGGCGCACGTGGCTGCCATCAAGCGCACGCTTGGCGAGCGTGCCAGCGTCCGCGTCGACGTCAATCAAGCCTGGGGTGAAACCGATGCATTGCTGGGCATGGCGTTGTTGCATGATGCCGGGGTCGACCTGGTGGAGCAGCCGATCGCGGCCAGGAATCATGAAGGCCTGCGGCAGCTACGGGCAAAGTGCAGCATGCCATTGATGGCGGACGAGGCCCTGCACGGTCCGCTCGACGCGATGGCGCTAGCGCGGCTGCATGCCGTCGACGTCTTCGCCGTCAAGATCACCCAGTCCGGTGGCCTGACCGGCGCCAGGCAGGTGGCGGCGATTGCCGAAGCAGCGCATATCGATCTGTACGGCGGCACCATGCTGGAAGGCGCCATCGGCACCATGGCCTCAGCCCAGCTGTTCGCCGGCTTTCCGGCGCTGACATGGGGAACCGAGCTGTTCGGCCCGCTATTGCTGACCGAAGAAATCCTGCAGACGCCCTTGCTCTATCGGGATTTCTGCCTGCAATTGCCGACGTCGCCTGGCCTCGGCATTGCGCTGGATGAAGACCGTCTTGATTTTTTGCGGCGTGACAAGAAGGCCGCTGCAGTATTCGCAATGCAATGAAGTGATCACAGGAGAAACCATGTTATTCAAGGTCAGGATGACTGTCCAGTTGCCGCCGGCTATGCCGAAATCGACAGCTGACGAGTTGAAAAAAACGGAACGCGAACTGGCGCAGCAACTGCAGCGTTCCGGCAAGTGGCGGCATTTGTGGCGGGTGGTGGGCCAATATGCAAACATCAGCATCTTCGATGTTGAAAGTTCGACTGAACTGCATGATCTGCTGACATCCTTGCCGCTGTTCCCTTATATGCAGATAGAAGTAGAAGCATTGTGCCGGCATCCGTCGGCGATTCACGCAGACGACCGCTGATAGACTAAGCCAAACCATCGAGGAGACCCCATGGACAAGAACACCATAGACGCTGTATTAAAAAAAATCCAAAGCACTGAAACCGCCGCCGGCAATCCCCGCACCAAGGCGATCGTAAACCGTATCGTGCAGGATCTGTTTTATACGATAGAAGACCTGGACGTGCAGGCGGAGGAGTTCTGGGCCGCTGTCAATTATCTGACCGAGGCCGGCCGTTCCGGCGAATACGGCTTGATCGCCGCCGGCCTCGGCTTCGAGCATTTTCTTGATCTGCGGATGGATGAAGCGGAAGTCCGCGCCGGCGTCGTCGGCGGTACGCCGCGCACCATCGAAGGCCCCTTGTATGTGGCCGGCGCGCCGGAAACGCTGGGCGAAGCCAGGCTCGACCATGACGGCGAGCCAGGTGAAGTGTTGTTCATGCAAGGCCAGGTGCTGGCAGATGATGGCAAGCCGCTGGCCGGCGCGCTGGTGGAAGTGTGGCATGCGAATCACCTGGGGCAGTACTCCTATTTCGATAAGAGCCAGAGGGATTTCAATCTGCGCCGCAGCATACGCACCGATGCGCAGGGCCGTTACCGCTTCCGCAGCGTCATGCCGATCGGCTATAGCGTACCGCCCGGCGGCGCCACGGAAAAAATACTGAAGCAGCTTGGACGCCATGGAACGCGGCCGGCGCATATCCATTTCTTTGTCTCCGCGCCGGGGCATCGCAAGCTGACCACGCAAATCAATATCGACGGCGATCCCTACCTGTGGGACGACTTCGCCTTCGCTACCCGCGAGGGCCTGGTGCCGAAACTGGTTCGCGTCACCGATCCGGCAGCGCTGGATGCGCATCAGGTGAAGGCGCCGTTTGCTTCGATCGATTTCAATTTCACCCTGCATGCGGAGCAGCAGGCATTGCCGCATGCCGATATTGCCCGGCCGCGCGCCAGCGCGTGACGGTGCCGGCCGTGGAATGAATCTGGCGGCCGCTTGAGAGCGGTCGCCATCTTTTTTCATTGTTTAAAGAATGACGAATGATGCCGATACTGAAACTAGACGGAGAAGATTTTTTTTATTCACTGGACGGGCCAGCAGGCGCGCCAGTCCTGGTGCTGTCGAATTCACTGGGTACCACGATGGCGATGTGGAACGGCCAGATGGAAGCCCTGCGGCAGCGCTACCGCGTCTTGCGTTATGACACCCGGGGCCATGGCCGTTCGGTGGTGTCTGCGCCGCCTTACACGTTGCCAATGCTGGGGCAGGACGTGCTGAATCTGCTCGATGCACTGAAAATAGATAAATTTCATTTCTGCGGCATATCGATGGGCGGCCTGACAGGTTTGTGGCTGGCGATCCACGCCGGCGCCCGCCTGCAAAAACTGGTGGTCGCCGATAGCGCCGCCCGTATTGGCACGGTCGTAGGCTGGCGTGCCCGCGCGCAGCTGGTGCGGGAAAGCGGCATGGCTGAGGTGGCGACCGGCGCTCCCGGCCGCTGGTTCACACCCGCTTTCATCGCGCATGCGCCGGGCCTGGTGCAGCAATACGTTGCGAGCTTGCGTGCCTGCAGTCCGGCAGGTTATGCCGGCTGCTGCCTGGCGCTGGCCGATGCCGACCTGCGCAGCGAGATTGCGGCAATCAAGGCGCCGACCTTGCTGATCACCGGCTTGCATGATCCGGTAACGACAACCACCGATGCCCGCTTCATGCGAGACGGCATCGCCGGCGCGCAATATGCGGAGCTGGAAGCTTCGCACCTGTCGAATGTCGAAGCCAGCGCGGATTTCAATAAACTGTTGCTGCAGTTCCTGGCTTGAAGGCAGGATCAGCTCACCGTGGCTGCGGCTAACGGCGGCACGACGCCTGCCACCAACGCACGGAAATTCTGCAAGGCTTGGGAACGGTCGTTGGCGCGGAAATTCATGATCACCGGCGAAAACACCCCCTTGTTTGAAAGCGGACGATAGATCACATCGGTACGGTGCAAGCCCTGCACCGATTGCGGCACCAGCGCCACGCCGACGCCGGCCGCCACCAGGCCGATGGCGGTTTGCATTTCATTGGTTTCCTTGACGATGGCCGGCTTCAAGCCTTTGTCGGCAAAGATCTTCAATACCTGGTCGGCATAGCTGGGGCGCGGCTTGGCCGGATACAGGATGAAGTCTTCCGCAGCCAGCTGGAGCAGCGTGACCTTAGGTTTTTTCAGCAGCGGATGGCCGACCGGGAAAACCGCCACCAGCGGTTCTTCAATAATGGTCTGGCAGACAATGTCGGGATCGTCGATCAGCAAGCGGCCGAAGCCGACATCGATGCGCCCCGATTTCAGTGCTTCGGCCTGCTCCATGGTAATCAGCTCCGAGAAGCCGATTTCGACCCCGGCATTCTCCTGGCGAAAGCGCTTGATCAGCTCCGGCAGCACGCCATACAGGGTGGAGGGTACGAAACCGATGCTGAACCAGTCCTGCCGGCCGCTGGCGATGCGTCGAGTGGCTTCCTGGATTTCATCGATGCGCGACAGCAGCTGCACCGTTTGTTCATAAAAGAACTTGCCGGCCTTGGTCAACGCAATCGGACGCGAATCACGATTGATCAGCTCGACCCCGAGAATTTCCTCCAGCTGGCGGATCTGCCGGCTCAGCGGCGGTTGCGCAATATGCAACAATTCGGCGGCGCGGCTGAAATTCAGCTCGCTGGCGACGGCGTTGAAATACCTGAGATGACGAAGTTCCACCATACCTCCAGAGCATACTTCGATGCGGAAACGATATTGTACGTTTTCTGCGCCAAGGTTTATGATACGCAAGCATGCCGTGCTTTCACCTGTAGCAGGATTACCGCGGATGCGCACCCAACAAGAGGTTGATATGCACCCCACGAGCCCGGTACTTAGCCTGGCGCCGCTATATCGGCGTCGTGTGTTTCAGTCCAGCAAAAAAGTCGATTGCCATGTACAGGTGGCCAAGGAGTTATCGGCGCATGATCTGTACTGGAAGGGCGACAATGTCGATACGATACTGTTCAAGGCGACGATCCGGAAGTTACAGGTTTTCATGCTGAAGTACGGTGCCGAGGTGGTGGTCAGACCGAAGCTGTTCGACGGCTTCGTGCTGGTCCACATGACACTGAGCGGCATCGCTGAAATCGAGTCGGACGGACAAAAAGTATGCATTCCCCAGGGCCATACCGCAGTGATAGCGCCCAGGCGAAATTTGCGGCTGTGGTGGCAGGCCGGCTCGGAACAACTGATACTGAAGGTTCCGACCGCCTTGTTTGACGAAATCGGCGCCCGTAGCGGCGCCGGTGTGCCCGCCATGCCATCCGCGCTTTTGCTGCCGCCGCATTTGTCTGGCCATTGGAACTTTTTAATCCAATCCTTGCTTGGCGTATTGGATTTGTCCGTGCAGACCGAAGAGCATGCCTTGTGGATCAATCATTTCGAACTCGGCGCCGCGCAGTTTCTGTGTTCGCAGATGGTGGCGATGCCAGAAAAAAATCCGGCAACAGCAGCGATCGTCAATCATCAATTATTCGACGGTGTGAGCGATTCCGGAAAATTCAAACGTCTTGATGCCTTGGAGCAGTATATACAGGGGCGTTTATGCGCACCTGTATCGCTGACGGATATGGCGCGTGCGGCCGGCGTTAGCGTACGCAGCTTGAATGCACTGTGCCATCAGCATCATGGCGTCGCCCCTATGGACCTTCTGCGCAATATCCGGTTGGATGCGGTTCGTCAGCGTCTGCTTTCACGGCCGGCGGCGAACATCACCGAGATCGCTTTCGAATTCGGTTTTGCCCATCTGGGACGGTTTTCCGCTTACTATCGCCGCCGCTTCGGCGAACTGCCCAAGCAAACCCGGGCCTGCCAGCACTAGTGCACTGCTACAGTCGTAGGGCGGGTACCCCGTGCCCACATAGTGCCGGACATTCATGGTGCGGATAGGCATGTTGCGTCGCGTCCGCGTGGGCACGAAGTGCCCACCCTACGGGGATCAGCTCAATTCAATTGCTGGATCAGATCCAGCCCTGTTTTCCAGGGATCGGGCTGTGTGCTGGTTTGTGTTGCGCCGCCAACGGATAAATCGAGCAAAGCGTCGCTTTTCGCGTCATACGGCGACCACTGCGGCAGCCCGGGGCTGTTGGGATTTCCTGTCTTGGCAAATGCTATCCAATAATTGTTGGTGAGCTGCGCCATTTGCTGATCCTGGCTGGTCACTGCAGTACCATAGCTTGCGCTCAAGGTATTGAAGACATAGGGTAGTTCGCTGGCGTGAGGTGCGCCGCTTACCTGATTACGTATCGATGCCGCTACGTACGAGAATCGGTATTCGTAGACGGGGCTTCCCTGTGCAGACAATGTCTGGGCCACGAAACGCGCCGGCTCCACCATGACTTGATCGCTGGCGATGCGGGCTGCGACTACGCTGACGTTACCGGTGCCCTGAGGGTCATAGGCGGCTAGCGCCGCTGCGCGGTTGGCTGGGGCAAATGGCGCTAGCGCCTGATCCATGGTCGTGGCCGTCGCAAAGCTCAAATCCAGGCTGGTGGCGCCCACTATCAGCGGGACCTTTTTTGCGCTGCCGGCCTGATAGATTTTCCCTGGCTCGTCAACAATCAGCTGACCATCGATCATGGTGTTGGAAAAGGTATTGAAGTTGCTGCCGAGGGTGCCCATGTTCAGTCCGGAGACAATGGTGGTGGCAGGCAAGGCACGTAACGCCGCCAAAGCACTGGCATCCTCGCCGGTGATGCCAACGGTGGCGGCAAACGTCACACCGACCTGTTCTCCGGAAGGCAAACCGTTAGGTCCGGTTTCATGCAGCCGGCGTCCGGGGACAAACGCCACGCGGCCGCCGCCTGATTCGGCGATGGCGCGGTTAAACAAGCCGTTGGATAAAGGCGAGGTCATGAGAACGTGGACGGCAAATCCACCTGCAGATTCGCCGAATACGGTAACGTTGCCGGCATCACCGCCAAACGCTGCGATGTTTCGTTGCACCCACTTTAATGCTGCTAGCTGGTCCATGAAACCGTAATTCCCCAACAAGCCACTTGGATTTTCTTTGGTCAGAGCAGGGTGTCCGAAAAACCCAAAGCGGCCGAGACGATAGTTAAAACTGACGAGTATCACGTCTTGCCTGGCAAATTGGCTGCCGTCATAGACGGCGGATGCAGAACTGCCGTTGACGCCGCCACCACCATAAATCCACACGACCACCGGCAGTTTTTTCAGCGTGGGGTTGGTGGGGCGCCACACATTCATCACCAGACAGTCCTCATCAGGCACTTGTCCGCTGGATGGCGCAGCGTCGGAACTCATCGGCAGTTGCATGCAATCGTGACCGAATGTCTGAGCTGGACGAATCCCGCTCCAAGCCGCGGCTGCTTGCGGTGGCTGCCAGCGCAAGGGACCGACCGGCGGCGCCGCATATGGAATACCCTTGAACGTAATGACACTGTTATCGCTGGCGCCCTGCACCGTACCGCTATCTATCTTGACGATAGTGGCATCGGCAAGCGCCGGCGTGGTTATACCGTCGTCGCTTCCGCAGCCGGTGAGCGCGCCTGCCGCCATTGCTGCAGCAATGATTGAAAATTTAATGCGATCCATGCTTGTCTCCGTATTTTATTGTGAGTTGAAGGTCGTTCGTGATTGGACTGCTATGCTTGTTTGCGCTGATAGAAATCGAGAGCGGCGATGATCAAGACTGCCATGAGGACGGGTATGCAGGCGGTCAGCACAATGTCCCTGGGCGGCCTGTCTAGCGCCAGCAGAAGTCCTCCAACTGCCGGGCCAAGTATCGAACCGATACGCCCCACGGCAGCGGAGCAGCCGATGCCTGTAGTACGCGCGGCAGCAGGGTAGAGCGTGACCGCCAGTGCGATCTGGCCGACGGTACCCGCCATCAGGCCGGCGCCTCTCACTGCGATGCCGAACAATAGCTGTTGCTGCGTGAGGTCGGCCGTGGCCACGAGCAGGGAAGTGCATATCAGCACCCGCGCGATACCAAAGCGCGTGGACAACGGGATCAGCAGGATCGCGCCTACCATACCGCCGGTACCCAGGAAGGCAATGCCTTTCGGTGTTTCGCTGGGGCTGAATCCAAAACTCAAGAGCAAGGTCGGCAGCCAGAAATACAAGGCATACACCGTGATAAAAACCAGGAAGGAAAAGCTCCAGAGCAGCGTGGTGCGTAGCGCCAGCGTTCCGTCAAACAGGCTGCCGATGCCCGTGTCGGAGTGCGACGCCGGATCGGCGGCAGGCTGACCGGTTTTCGCTTCCTGTGCAGGCAAGAACCACCAGACGAAGGGGAGCAGCAATGCCGGCAGCAGCGCACCCAGCAAGAATACGCTCTGCCAGCCATGCCAGGCGATGAGGTGACCGCCGACCAAGCCGCCGAAGGTACTGCCCAATCCAATTCCGGCGGTTACTGCAACGGCGATCACTTCCCGATGACGCGCCGGACATTGCGTGGATGCCAATGCAACGGCTGCCGGTAACGCCGCGCCTAAGCCGATGCCTGTGAGCAGACGCAGCACGGCCAAAATCTGCAACGATCCGGCTAGCGCGGTGAGCATCGAGCCGGCAGCAAACAACAGCACGCTGCAGAAAATCAGGCAGCGACTGCCGAGGCGCCAGCGCAACGGTCCGCTGATCATGTAGCCGACGACAGCGCCCAGGCTGGTTGCGACAAATGCGGAAGTGAAGGCGGTGGCCGGCATGCCCCATTCCCGCGCCAGGGTGGGGACCACGAAGCCGATCGAGGTGGTGTCGAAACCGTCGAAAAATATCACCAGGAAGCAAACAATAATAATTCGCCACTGGATGGCGCCGCTGTCTTGGATCAACGCTGGCGGACGCTGCGCAACATGATTCTCGACGGCGGGATGCTTTGAAATGGCGTCTGGAGGGGGCGGGTTCATGATGCTTGCCATGTTTTTCCAGCAAGGTCGCCGACTGCGCCGGTGATGGCGTCGAAGCGCATGGTGGCTCGCTGTGTGGGTTCAAACCTGGGCCAGGGCGGTATTCCAGCATGGTTTGGATTTCCGTCGCGAATGAAGCCGATCCAGCTGGCTCGCATGATCGCAGAGAGAGCATCGACTTGCTGTAAATTGGCGCCGCTTAGCATCGGTGCGTCGGCAAATGCTGCGCGGCTACCAAAGATAAAAGGCAATTCAAGGCAGTGTCCGGCAGCAAGCTCCCGGTTTGGCGACTGCCAGTCAAACTGGTACAGGTGCACCCGGCGCCCACTCTCCACTGCTTGCACAGCCCAGTCCAAGGTAGCCCGCAAGAATAGCTTTTCGCCGGCATAGTCCATCAGCAGCTGCGCCGCAGATGCGCCCGGACGGCGCGCACCCAGCAGCGCAATTTCCTGCTCAGGAATAGGCGCTTGCGTCAGCGCTTGTACCGCTGGAATGTGGTAGAAAAAGACATTGGCTTCTTCTCTGGTGGTGCCGATCAGGACATCCAGCCTGGTCGCGGCGCGTTGCATGGCTGCGGCCATCTCTTGTGGCGCCGGAAGAATCTTGCCATCGGCGACCGGGATGAACGGCAACGCCACCGGATCTCCCGGTTTGGCCTGGCCGACCACAAAACGAAAGGCCGCGGCCTGTGCATCAAGTATGGCCTGCGCCGAGACCTGGCAAATCTGTTCACGCGCTTGCGGATGGTCCGGATCGATGCCTAGCGCGCGGATGAATACCTGGCCTATGCTGGTTGCCTGCTGCGTATCGTAGAGGGTGATCCCCAATGGCGCGCTTTGCAGGATGGCGCGTTGCGCCACGGGCTGAGAGGAGTCGGACTGCGTCAGCATCAAGGCGATCGAATGCGATCCCGCAGACTGGCCCATGAGCGTGACCTGGTTGGGATCGCCGCCGAAACTGGCTATATGCTGCTGTACCCATTCCAGCGCCAGTTGCTGATCCAGCAGTCCCAGGTTGCCGGGAGAAATCCCGGGCGCATACAGGTAACCCAAGGCGCCGATGCGATAGTTGACGCCGACAAAAACGATGTCTCCCTCATTCGCCAGAAGGCTACCGTCATACCAAGGTAAAGCACCGGCGCCGCTGATGTAGCCACCGCCATGAAACCAGACCACTACCGGCCGCTGCCGATCATTGGCTGCGGGCGTGCGAATTGTCAGCGTCAGACAGTCTTCATTTTGCGGCATGTCGAAGTCCCCCATGGCCAGGCTCAGGCGCGACGGCATTTGAGGGGCGATTGACCCGGGCTCCCGGGCTTCGCGTACGCCAATCCACGGTTCAGCCGGCTCCGGCGCTGCAAACCGAAGTGAGCCTAGCGGCGGCTTGGCATAGGGGACAGCATGAAAGGAAAGCAAGTTATCTTGTGCATACCCGCGTAATTTGCCTAAGGTGGTATCAAGCAGCACTTCCATTTTTTTATTCATAGATGGCGTCCGGTGAGGTTGGGGGAGTGAGGTCAGAAGCTATGGCGCAAACCGGCGGTAAAGCCGTTGCCGCGACTGAGATTGGTGACTTTGTCGCTGATATAGGCGATGTAGATGTCGCTGCGTTTGGACAAGCTGTAGTCATACCCCAGCGACAGCGTGCCGCGCTCGAGATCGGCGCTCGCGGTCCGCTGCATAAGGGTGTGCGCCCAGGAGGCCATCAGCTTGCCGGCGGCGAGCGGCGCCGAGACGCCGAGCTGCCAGGTTCCTAGCGTTATTTCCGTGGGCGTCGTGTTTTGCAGCCGCGTCCGGCTCAGTTGGCCGAATACCTTGAGTGCCGTGAAATCGTAGGTGAGCGCCAGCTGCGCAGTGTTGTCATCGGTCGCTACATAGCTTGGCCTGGCGGCCGTGACCAATGCGGGCGCTGGCGCGCCGAACTGCAGCGACATTTGGCTGAGCTTCTCAAATGACAGAGATGCGGCGAGCGCACCCGACGCATAATTGAAGCTGCCGCCGAGACGTCTGCCGTTCGCGCTGCCTTCGCTCAACGAGTAGACCAGCATGGTGGAAAAGCCAGCCCAGTTCGTCGAGCTATAGCCGATGCTATTGGCCCATGATGCATCGCTGGTCGAACTGCCTGTGATCATCGGTTCGAGCGCGCTGGGCAGATAGGTTTGCAGGATATAGGGTGTAATCGAGGCGCCGCCGAACGGGCCGAACCTGATGGTGGTCAACCAGTTCGGGCTGGCCACGCGTCCTATGCGAAAGGTGCCGATACCTTCTTTTTCAAGTCCTACCCACGCCTGGCGCTGAAACACGACATCGGAATTTCCACGGCCGATTTCCCCCGTATCCGCCCGAAAGAAACTCTCCATGGTGAAAACCGACTTCAAGCCGCCACCCAGGTCTTCGCTGCCGCGTATACCAAAGAAAGATGTTGTCATGTCGCCGTTTGTTACAGCGGTAACGCGCGATTGTCCGCTCAACTGCTGCGAGGAAATGCCCAGGTTGATCAGGCCATAGATTTGTGTCGCCGACTGGGCGCCGGCCTGGTCGCAGCCTGTCGCGGCAATAAAGAAAATACCGATGAATTTGAAATTTGCACTACACATTTTGGTCTCCATTTGTAGCGTTATCTTTGAACGCTTGCGATCGAAGATAGCGGTCGGACGGAGCCCGTAGCAATCGGTAATTTCGGGAAGCAATGTTCTAAAATTGGAACGCAGTCAATCTGGAAACTTTCTTGGTCGCCGCGGCCGGCTGCCACGCTTGCCCGGCAGAGATCGAATTCGATGTGCTCGCCAGAAAGGTATCCCGGCACGATCGCCTGCTTGTCGCATTACCATTTCTTAATTGTGCGGCTTGGGATTAAACTCTGGGATCAGAGCTTCAATACAACTACAATGCTGCTGAGACGCTCGCTAAACCTGGCACGCTTATATCCGGAAAGAAGCGAGTGATGACGCGAAGATCCAGCGCTATGACCTTTGGCCCGGAGAGGGTGAATCAACTGACCGGCGCGGCCGACGATCTGATGTTGCTGGTGGAGGTGATCGATGCCGGTGGGTTCAGCGCGGCTAGCGCACGCACCGGCATACCAAAATCCCGGTTGAGCCGCCGTATTGCTGCGCTTGAAGAGCAACTTGGCGTCAACCTGCTGCTGCGCAATTCCCGCTATTTTGAAGTGACTGAAATCGGCCAGCAGCTTTATCAGCATGGGCGTTGCATTCGTTCGGAAATGTATGCCGCCATGACATTGGCGCACGACAGCCAGGCAGAAGCCCATGGCAGCTTGCATATTGCTTGTCCGATTGCACTAGCCTCGGTGATCGTCGGCCGGGTCGCCACCGAGTTTGCGCTGGCCCACCCGCGGGTTCGCTTGCGTCTCAGCACCACCATGGGAACGGTGGAATCGCTGACCAAGCATTTTGATCTGGTATTGCTGCCATCGGCACAGAGCTTGCCTGATTCCGAGATGATTGTGCAACGGCTGGCATTTGCTCCCTACCTGCTGGTCGCTACGCCTGCAGTGGTTGAGGCCGCGGGGTATCCCGCTTATCCTGAAGGTGGGCTGGCTGTCGATGCGATCGGATGGGGCAGTGCGGAAGAGTCTTCGTGCTGGCATTTGATTGGACCAGACCAGCAGCATGCTGAGCTGGGAACCAGGATCCGGTTTTCCAGCGACAATCTGCTGGTGATACGCGAGGCGGCGTTGGCTGGCTTAGGCGTCGCCCGCCTTTCCGCGGCACTGTGTCGCCAGGATATCGAGCAAGGGCGCTTGCGCGTGCTGATGCCCGGCTGGGCGCCGCCGCCCATGTCTATCTATGCCCTGTATGCTTCACGCCGCCATATCAGCATTGCAGGGAAACTTTTTCTTCTAGAGTTGATAAGACAATTCGATTTGCTGTTTGCTGAATAGCCTTTGTCCATCTCAGGGCCCGCTTCATTTTTGCGCCCGCACCAGCAGGTTGATTTTGGCGGCGGCGGCCAGCAGCATCGGCAGACAATGTGCCAGCAGGTGCGCCGGCGTCGGATTGTTCACTTGGCCGCTGATGTTGACTGCAGCCACCACGCGGCCGTTGCGGTCGAAAATCGGCGCCGCCAGCGACACCAGTCCCGGCTCCAGTTCTTCGTTAACCAGGCACCAGCCCTGTAGCCGTACTTGCTGGACGACTTCATACAGGCGCTGCGGATCGGTCACCGTGTGGACGGTATGCGCAGGCAGTGCGGCCGCGGCCAGCCGTTGCCGGATGGCTTCGTCGGGCACCCCGGCCAGCAGCACCCGCCCCAGCGAAGTCGCGTACGCCGGCAGGCGGCTGCCTACGCCCAGGTTGATCGACATGATCTTGTGCGCCGGCACCCGCAGCACGTACACGATCTCGTCGCCGTCCAGCACTGCGGCGGAGCACGATTGCCGCAAGCTTTGCACCAGGTCTTCCATCACCGGCTGGGCCTGGGTCCAGACCGGCAGCGACGACAGGTAGGCGAAGCCGAGCTCCAGCACTCTGGGCGTCAGGCGGAACAGGCGTCCGTCCATGTCGACATAGCCCAGGTGCAGCAAAGTCAGCAGGATGCGGCGCGCGCCGGCGCGGGTCAGTTCGGTTGCGGCGGCGACTTCTGTCAGCGTCTGCGCCGGGGCGTGGGCGCCAAAGCTGCGCAAGACTGCAAGCCCGCGTGCAAACGACTGTACATAGCTGTCGCCGGGCTTGGGATCGGTACTATCGGCAGAAGTGGATATGGTCATGTTTTCATTCAATACAGGCGCGCAGATGCAAAGAACAACAAATTAAGCAGCGATTGACATTGGCCTGCCAGCTGACTATTCTTTTGAGATAAGTTCTTTATACGAATATTTGTTCATTATAAGAACTTTATTGTGATTTTCAACTGAAATGTTCGTAAAGAGCCATGATCAACAAAATTATCCCTTCGCTCGAGCAAGCGCTCGCCAATATTCATGACGGCGCCACGGTAATGATTGGTGGTTTCGGCGGCGCCGGGCAACCGGCGGAGCTGATCGACGCCCTGATTGCGCAAGGTGCGCGCGACCTGGTGATCGTCAACAACAATGCCGGCAACGGCGAAACCGGCCTGGCCGCGCTGCTCAAGGCCGGGCGGGTGCGCAAGATTATCTGTTCCTTCCCGCGCCAGGCTGATTCGCAGGTATTCGACGGCCTCTATCGCGCCGGCGAACTGGAACTGGAGCTGGTCCCGCAGGGCAATCTGGCGGAACGTATCCGTGCCGCCGGCGCCGGCATCGGCGCTTTCTTTACGCCCACCGGTTATGGCACGGAGCTGGCCAAAGGCAAGGAAACCCGCGAAATCGATGGCCGGATGTACGTGCTGGAACATCCCATCCACGCCGATTTCGCCCTGATCAAGGCTGAGTGCGGCGACCGCTGGGGCAACCTGACCTATCGCAAGACTGCGCGCAATTTCGGCCCCATCATGGCCAGCGCCGCCAAGACCACGATTGCTTCGGTGCACGAGATCGTCGAACTGGGCAGCCTCGATCCCGAGAGCGTGGTCACGCCGGGGCTCTATGTACAGCGGGTGGTGCAAGTGCCGCGCAGCGTTACCGGCCCGGCCGGCTTCAAGCAAGCATAGGAGCAAATATCATGAATAAATGGAGCAGAGAACAGATGGCGGCGCGCGTGGCGCAGGATATTCCCGACGGCGCCGTGGTCAACCTCGGCATCGGCTTGCCTACGCTGGTGGCGAACCAGTTGCCGCCTGATCGCGAGGTCATCCTGCACAGCGAAAACGGCGTCATCGGCATGGGGCCGGCGCCGGCCGAGGGCGAGCAAGACTACGACCTGATCAACGCCGGCAAGCAGCCAGTGACGCTGCTGCCGGGCGGCTGCTATTTCCATCATGCTGACAGTTTCGCCATGATGCGCGGCGGCCATCTGGATGTCTGTGTACTGGGCGCATTCCAGGTTTCGGCCGGCGGCGACCTGGCCAACTGGCATACCGGCGCGGCGGATGCGATTCCGGCCGTCGGCGGCGCCATGGACCTGGCCATAGGCGCCAAGAAAACCTATGTGATGATGGAGCACCTCACTAAAGCGGGGGAGAGCAAGCTGGTGCCTGCCTGCACTTATCCGCTCACCGGGATAGGCTGCGTCAGCCGCATTTATACCGATCTGGCGGTGATCGACCTGGCAGCGGACGGCGCCAGGGTGACGGCCATGGTCGACGGCCTGTCCTTCGGCGAATTGCAGAAGCTGACCGCAGTACCCCTCATCAACGCTTGCTGAGGCTTATGCCCAAACCGGCCATACCAGGAGAATCCATGTCCCAAGCTTTTATCTGCGATGCCCAGCGTACACCTTTCGGCCGCTACGCCGGCGTGCTGTCCAGCGTGCGCGCCGACGATCTCGGCGCCATCCCCATCCGCGCGCTGATGGCGCGCAATCCGCAGGTCGATTGGCAGGCGGTGGCGGACGTCATCTATGGTTGCGCCAACCAGGCTGGCGAAGACAATCGCAACGTGGCGCGCATGTCGGCCTTGCTGGCCGGCCTGCCGCAGGAAGTGCCGGGGGCGACCCTGAACCGCCTGTGCGGCTCAGGGCTGGATGCGCTCGGTACGGCGGCGCGCGCCATCAAAAGCGGCGAAGCCGGCTTGCTGATCGCCGGCGGCGTCGAAAGCATGAGCCGCGCGCCGTTCGTGATGGGCAAGGCCGATACAGCGTTTGCGCGCAACGCCCGGCTGGAAGACACGACGCTCGGCTGGCGCTTCGTCAATGCGCTGATGAAGCAGCAATACGGCGTCGATAGCATGCCGGAGACGGCGGAAAACGTCGCCGCGCAGTTCGGCATCAGCCGCGCCGACCAGGACCGCATGGCGCTCGCCAGCCAGATGAAAACCGTTGCCGCGCAAGACGCCGGTTTTTTCGAGCATGAAATCACGGCAGTGACGATTCCGCAGAAAAAAGGCGAGGCGATCGTCGTCAGCAAGGACGAGCATCCACGCGCCACCAGCCTGGAAGCGCTGGCCAGGCTGAAACCGGTGGTCCGGCCCGAAGGCAGCGTCACCGCCGGCAATGCCTCCGGCCTCAACGACGGCGCCTGCGCCCTGCTGCTGGCCGACGAAGTCAATGCCGCCCGCTACGGCCTGACGCCCAGGGCCAGGATAGTCGCCATGGCGACCGCCGGCGTGGCGCCGCGCATCATGGGTATCGGCCCGCTTCCTGCCACGCAGAAGGTGCTGGCGCTGAGCGGCCTGAGACTGGAGCAGTTCGATGTCATCGAATTGAACGAAGCGTTTGCGGCGCAGGGACTGGCGGTGCTGCGGCAGCTCGGCTTGCGCGACGACGATCCGCGCGTCAATCCGAACGGCGGCGCCATTGCGCTGGGCCATCCGCTGGGCGCATCCGGCGCAAGGCTGGCGACCACCGCGGTCAACCAGCTGCAGCGCACGCAGGGACGTTATGCACTGTGCACCATGTGCATAGGCGTCGGCCAGGGAATTGCGCTGGTGCTGGAACGAGTCTGAAGCAGCCGGGGCCGGATCGCGATTGCGCGCGGCGTGGTATAAAACAGACTGCGCATGTATCCAACAGTCAGACCGCCTATGCCTTATCTCTGCGACGCCTCCCGTTCCACGCTGCTGATCGTCGATCTGCAGGAAAAACTGATGCCGGTCATCGGCGACAGCGCGCAAGTCCTGCGCCGTGCTGTGCTGCTGGCGCAGGCTGCGCGCTTGCTGGCTATCCCGGTGATCGGCACGGCGCAGCAACCCTTGCGCCTGGGACGCACGGTCGCTGCCATCGATGCCGTGCTGGATCAGACGGTAGAAAAATCCAGCTTCGATGCCTGCGCCCAGCCGGCATTCATTACTGCCATTGACAATGGCCGCGACCAATTGGTAGTGCTGGGCTGCGAAGCCCACGTCTGCGTCTTGCAGACCGTGCTCGGCCTGT